>ERZ1034701.171-NODE-171-length-28499-cov-72.127057_pt1 | contig 28499 bp, 35 predicted proteins | sample MGYA00520651_ERZ1034701 | MGnify/ENA primary metagenome ERZ1034701 (study PRJEB33766, sample SAMN09781713) | gut metagenome | biome: gut microbiome | host: Homo sapiens | place: Madagascar | study: EMG produced TPA metagenomics assembly of the PRJNA485056 data...
GAAATGCACCAATAATTTTTCACTAGTGCATCACTCTTTTCTACCAATGGTGTCACCTTTTCTTACCTATGCATCACCATCGATCCTATATGATCCAATTTTCTAAAAGAAATGCACCAATAATTTTTCACTAGTGCATCACTCTTTTCTACCAATGGTGTCATCCTCTAAACATACCTGTACCAATTTCTGCACTACTGTATAATTTCTCAATTAAATATGTTAATTTTTCACAATCAATATGTACACAGCATTTTCCACCAGTGCATCACCCATCACTGACCACTGGTGTCATCCTCCAAACACCAAGATCAAATTTAATTAGATATGTTCAATTTCCATATTTGATATGCACATATGATTTTTTACTAGTGCATCACTCTTTTTGACCAATGATACCCCCTACCAACCATATATGCATCAATTTTCACATCAGAGTCCAAATTTTACATTCTATATGTACACATGATTTTCCACCAGTGTACCCCTCTTTTTGACCAATGGTACCCCCCTACTCAATACCAAGATCAAAAACATTTCTATATGACCTAATTTTCTAAAAGAAATGCACACAGAATTTTCCACTAGTGCATCACTCTTTTTGACCAATGGTATCCCCTTATTTGTAACTGCACAAACCTATACCCATGTTCATCTTTATTTCTGTGTATGCATATACTACTCAATTTCAATGATTACACAAATTTTTGACCACAGCATCTATTTTTTATATACTGCTACTGCCCTTTCATTTTCTATGTTCAAATACCCATCTATATGACCTTAACAAAAACATAGCACTGCATCATCATTTTTGACCAGTGCTATCGTTTTTAATCTATGTATGCATCTACTCTTAATTTTTATATGTATTCACCCTCTTACCTATGATAAACCCTCAACCTATATATGTATTCACATATTCAGACCACTGCATCTATATAAACCACCAATGATCAAAAGAAAAGGACATACACATTTGTGTATGTCCAATATTCATTAACAGTGCTTTACTCTATCTCTTTCCTCTGCACGTTTAGCGGAGTTCCATGTATTGAGATCTCCTGAAATGTATCCAGTTACTCTTCTCTTTCTCTCAAACCTAACGCCCTTGCCTCTTTCTACCTCTGTAACTACATCCATATACAAGACACCCCCTATTAAACCATCTGTGCATAGTCCAAGGCGATCCAGCCACCAGAAGCTAATTTTCCCCATCCTTTTGCTGAACCCTTACCTCTCTTTGTCTCTACAATTTCAACTGTGCCTACAGGGCAATATTTACCTGTGAAAGCATAATTTGTACCTGCTCCTACTCTTACTCTAAGGTTTGAAATACTTACCTTATATTTCTTACTTTTTCCCTTATTGCTAGTCTTACCTACAGCACTGCCATTATCCAGAACCATTACTGTATGATGCCCCTTAGCCACAAGCACATCCCCTCTTTTCAGAAGACTTGTCCCAGACAAATATGCCTTATCTGTAATTTTCTTATACTTTCCGGTGCTCACAAACTTTTCTACCATGTTCGAGGTAGTAGGCGCATTGTCCTTATAATTTAATTCTGTGCATCCACCTGCAATAGCACACTCTGTCATAAAAGCAGAACAATCTGTGTTTACATGTGTACTTATCTTTTTCAGGTTATGACCTACCTTACATGCCTCTTTGTACAAACTATTTCTATCAGCCTGTCCATACCCTATATTATTATTTGCACATCCACTCTCACATGCTTGTGCAGACTTTTCAGCAAGCTCAGCACTCACAGGTCTTAACACTGCGTCCCAGTGTCTGTCATAATAATATCTTGTACATACCTCCTTTCCTGTCTGATCACCCTTAACACCATTAACTGTTCCTCTCTCTGAAATAGATGCATGTCCAATTCTGACCATAAAAATAAACCTCCTTAAATATAAAAAATATTTACAGAGATTTATTTCTTACATGCACTTTTCTATGTAATTATTCAGAGTCTACATAATAAACACAATCTGTTGACTGAACTGCCATAATGCTTTTATCTGTCTTTTCTTTTGTCACAGGACAATAATAAACACCCTCATCCTCTTTTATAATCAAAGCATTATCTACATCAATGCTCTGACCATCCTGCATCAGGTATAAAGGTATCTGAACCACTGCCTCATCTGTCTGAACACACATATAATTATCTGCCTCATTTGAAATAGACCTGTTAAACAACCCTTTCCAATTCAACTTTTCAAAGGGTCTAAATTCATTACCAACACTATCAACACCCCTATAATCTGTCACTAAACAATTATCATGTGTCCATTTCTTTTTTGACAATGATTTATACTTTTTATCTACATAGAAATCAACGCTAATTACACCACCATTATTTATAGATATGAAATCAAGATTAACACAATTTCTTAACTTAATGTGATCAATTAAGCCATGGGTTGTCACTATATTACTTAATCTCTCTAAACTTGTATTTACTGCATCATTATCATTAACTAAATTCTCTACAAATGTTATCTGCAAATTCTTAACCTTTTTTCCTATATGTACTGTAGGTCTTGCATGAAAAATCCAATACATATCTATGTCTACATTTACCACTGTATCTGGTATCCAAAACTCATATTTATATATATTATTATTGTGAATAGTACATATAGCACTGCCTGCATTAGTACCTGACCATTCTCTTTTATCTGAAATTTCCACTATTTTATGATATGTTTCACCATCACCAAGCACAGGTATATGATCTCTCTTATTCCATGTACACACAGGTGTGCCATCACCACTTCCAAGCTCTGTACCACTACCCTCTACCTCTATTATACCCCCTAGTATGCCCTGATCACCTGAGGTGTTATAGTACTTCACATCAGTATAATAATTTATATATAGATCATCTCCCATTTGATCCTTGTGATCCAATACAAGAACCATGTCATTAACTTTTCTTATCAATGTGTCATCTATAATATATCTGATTCCAGCATTATTCGTAAATGTATAAGCCATAAACCACACCACCTTACTTATCTTTGCTAAGTATTGCTATTGAATGCCAACGCTTATTTTTCATATCATCAATGCTCTTTACCTCAGGAACAACGAGTTCATTTGAACCATCTGTATATCCATCATTCAAAATGTCACTCACATTATCCTTATCCACATATTGAGCATAATACAAACCCAATTTCTTAATGACAATAGACTGTGTCTCTCCATTATATATCTGTACCTCTATACTCTTAACTGCTCCCTTCGGTACTGTCACTATTACATAATTACCTGCATTCTTATTATCTTTGTACTTGTCCTCATAATCATAACAAGGAAAGAAATCAATTGTAGTGCAATCATCCTCATCACTATTGTTATCATCATTATATTTAGTGTATTTAATATAAACCCTTATGCGTACCTTTTTAGTTCCAAATGTTGTCAGCACTTTTGTACTATTTGAAATGCTAAACTTAATTTTCATGTACTGCATCTGAAACTTAGGTGCCTTTGCCACTCTGACAATTTTGTACAATAATGTGTCTTTTGATCCTACTGTCTTACCAGCCTTAATACCATCATCTGTATCTACTGCCCAGTAATTTTTTATATGTTTATTCTTACTTTTAATAGCATCCTTATCTAATAAATCTGTCTTTGCAAATTTTATATTCTTTTTATTTATCTTTTCACTGCTTGCAATACTCATACATGATCACCCCCTCTTAAAGAACTTGTCCAACTGACTCCAAGTATCTGCTAATTTTTTAGTACATATTGCTTTCTCTATTGCTGTCTTTGTACTACAACTCAAATAATCTGAAATAGCACCACTCAAAGCCTTGTTAATAGCCAATCTATAGTCCTTCAATATATCATCAGGATTGTACTCTGTGCTTATTGTCCTCATCAAAGACGCTGTGCAAGAATAACTACTACCAAGCTCAAATTCCAAACCAACGACTTTATAAAAACCTTTAATGCCTATAGTACTACCCACCATAGTCACTATATCACCTAACTGAATTTGAGGATTTATGTACCCTTTTGCTGTTACCCTGCTCTCTTTCATTTTCATCAAGTTCACTAAACCATCAGCATATGTATTTATATAATTTTGACTTAGTAACTTATTCTCAATTTTGAGCAGAGTTCCCTTATTATTGCTATCTATATATTTCCTTACTGATTTCATTTTTTCTTTTATGACTGTTCCATAAACATCAACATCACACTTTGTATTCATTGTAGAATTGATGTACAGGTCAATGCTATCTTTATAGAAATCAAAGTTCTTACAATCCACCCTATTGTCATCATCTGTGAACTTAATTGTATGAATATCAAATACATTGTCATCATCCAATTTTTGATCAAGCAATTTATTTGACCCCTTAGACAAACTGACATTCTCCAGACTTAACAACTGCTTGTCCTTATATTTCACACTGTTCACATAACTGATCTTTACACCACTATAACTGTCTATATCACTTGTCTCTAGGTTATACTCAAATATATTCTTTGATCCATCCAAGTGTGCCACTGCCTCTGTTAAACTATCATCAAGCAAGTGATCTGTCCGTAAGTACCTATTCCTATCAATCCAAATGTAACTTGCTGTACATAATGCTATATTGTTCAATAAACTCTCAAAAGTTGATCTGTCCATATTATTGTATTCCATGTCCCAGCTATAACTACTGTTCTTGAAAATGTTCAAATAATCATCCTTAATGAGTATTTGTGATTCCTCAGGTAACTCTTTATTTAACTTAGCCACTATCAATTTTAAAAATTTATTGAATTTCATTTTATTGACTAATCTTATATTTTCCAATGAAATATTCTTTACTTTTGTAAGCAGGTCTGAACATGAAATGCTTATTTTATATGCATCACTTGCACTTGTTGCGCCTTCCCAAGCATCCACAAAATATCTACCCATGTATACTTTTACGTTATCCACAGGTACTGTACACCAAATATCAATGTATGCAGTATTGTTCATATAGCCATAATAAACAGAATCTTTATTACTCGGAATTAACAACTTGTCATAGCTCATCAATTCCAAGTCCATACTATTACCACACACATTTCCTACTATATTACTTGCACTGCTCTCATATAATTTTTCACTGACCCTAATACTTGTACAATATGTATCCAAGTCCTGACCATCTATGCCCTTCATAGGCAACTCATAAGTCTTTCCATTTTTGAAATGTATTACTACCTGAGTCTCTACGTTATCTACTGTGTCTGTCATGTTCATCCCCTCCAAACATCATTTCTGTACAAACTTAAATGTTACATTTTCATGCAATTCATCATATTTACTACCACCAATCATATATCTACTGTCTCTATCATGCTTTTCAGATGTATTTGTACAATTAGAACAATGCTCACTTTCAAAGTAAACCCTGTAAGTCTGCACACCAAGAGGTGTGTAGGTCGGAACTGTTATGTCCAAGAAAAACTTACCATTGTCAATATATTTTTTCTCTATTGCATTAAACAACATATCATAATAGTACTTATCTAATATTGCATATGTTAGCTCAATAGTCACCTTGACACCCTTTAATTTTCCCTCAAAGTCCACATTGTCAGCAAGTCTACCACCATCACTTATATTCTGAAAAGTGACTTTTACAGGCTCACTTGTCTCAGGCATTGCCTCCCCATTTATTTTTATTGTGTCACTTAATTTTATATAACCCTTTACCATGTCATGAAACTCTCCCATACTGCTTACCCCCTTCAAAACTTGTTCGTGACCCATGTATATATTTTTATAATTTCACTAATAAAATAATTTTCCCACTCAACCACAACCAAATTCCAAATTTTTCTTGCGAAAATTACTAAATTTTTGAACCCCTAATGCCTATAGCGATTTTGACCCCACTGCATATCACCTGAAACCATATGTAGATCCCAGCATTTTTGATTAGTTGTTATGATTAATTTTCTCTACCTTAATTTTATCACAAAGGATTCGCTTTCTTAAAAATTGTAGAAAATAGCCCTACTGCTTAGCTGATTTTTAGTAATGCTCTAGCAGACATGCAGACATAGAAAAAGTGATATGTCCAGATAAGAAACAGAGAATGTAGATTACTCCACATTCTCTAAAACCTTACCTCTAACTAAACGACACTTTCACTCCATATGCCTTCAGTGAATCAGCCACCAATTTACCAAATGCCACCATCTCTGAACGTGTGTAACATAATTTAGAAAACTTAGACATATCAATGACAACAGAACCATTACCACCTGCAGGTGTCTTTATCTTATCTGCTATATTCTTTGCTAACTGATCCATCCATTTTGTATTGCTCTCTAAAGGTAACACTGCCTCTTTACCAGCCTCACCAATAACCGCCTGTGTTGCTTGCTTAACAATACCACCCTTAGCTAACATAGGAATGTCAGCACTCACACCAGACACTGCCTTATAATTCATTGCTGACTGTGTACTTACCGATTTACCTGTTATCCAATTCTTTACACTGTTAAACACTCCTCCAGAACTCTTATTTTTACTGCCACCTGTCAAATTCTTAAGCCCATCTGTGAAACTTGAAATCTTATCAGCAATCCAATCAAGTACTTTTTTAATTGTACTCTTGTCCCACCAATCCTTAAATTTCTTACCAATTTTACTCAATGTATCAGTAAATAAACCAAATATCTTACCAAACAACAGACCTGCATGGTAAACCAACCAAGATTTTACTTTCTTGCCCTCTCTATATATAGCTGTAGGTATTGCTAAAAATACAAGCAGAAAACCACCTACCCACAATGAACCAATTTCCTTCACCTCCTCTAATAATGCTGACCCTAATTTCTTTGCACCAGACACAAATTTAGCCTTGACAATTTCCAAAATTATCTGCCACTTAATTTGATCTATAGCTGTCTTTATCTCACCCCACAGGTCTAACAGTTTTGTCAAATCTAAGCCATCAAAAAAGTCTTTAATGATCTTTTGCACTTTTGCACGTTTATCAGAATCTGTTAATAAGCTCCTTACAATAACCAATATGTTATTTATCAACCTGCCTATGGTCTTGCCCCAATTAAATGCCTTACTATTTCCATCCTTGTCCTCTGACAACATATTGCTCAACATTTCATTGACCATGGTATGAACCTTTTGAGCCATTGTCTGCCAGTCCACATCATCTACCATTTCTGCTATGGTCTTAAACACACCATCAATGAAACCTATTACACCCTCTGCACCTTTTTTAATGTCCTCATCTGAAAAGTCACTGAAAAACTTATTTATAAAGTCTGCAATCTTTTTACCTGTCTTTTCCCAACCTGTAAGTCCATCTTTTCCAAGCATGTTCATCTCTGCAACAAAATTGCCTAGTGTTGTGAAGATACCTTTTATCCAAATGTAAAGAGTATCTGCAAGTTGCTCTGTATCAAAGTTATCCCAGAAAGCCTTCCATGCTTTTGCAATACCTGTACCAAGCTCAGCAAAAGGAAAATTAAGTCCAAGTTCGTATAAAAAGTCCACTGCTGTGTTCAACAACTGTGCAAATGCATTACCTATTTCTGTACCAAGTTCAGGATCACTAAACAATCCCTGCAAGAACTGTCCAAAATTCTTGCCAAAGTCTCCTGCCTTTTTCTGTATGTCTTTCCAGTTTATTTCCTTAAGAGACTCAATTAACTTACTGCTCAATAGCTTTCCAGCACCCTTAAAGTCTCCCTTTTCAATAGCCTCCTTAAATTTCTTAATAAAGTCCTGCCACTTTTTATTTGCCTTACCTAGATTATCTCCAAACAAATCAAAGCCTGAATAGTCCATATTTGCAAGGTCTTTAGCTCCCTTTGTCAAGTCATTATTTGAATTGTCATTTTTATTTAATTGAATGACATCATCAAAACTTGCCAATGATCTCTGAGCCTTTTTAGATGATTTAGAGACTTTATCCATTGCTGTGCTCATATTCTTAAGCTTATTTGTATATGCATCTCCCTGATTTGCCTGCACATTTCCTGTTGCTCGTGTCACATCAATCTTAAACAATTTCATCAATGAGGTGATACCTGCATTTGCCAACTGCAACAACATTGTTAATATAGGGGCGATCTTTGTGTATAAGCCAAGAGCCAACTGCTGAACATTTCCTTTAAATGAACTATACTGCTGTTTAAGTATCTCTATCTTTCCAGCCTCTGTATCAAGATATCTTGTATAAGCTCCCTTAATAACCGAACTGTTCTTCATTATATAATTGTAACGTTCCTGTTCTGTCTCCAGCGCTTTTAGCTCGTCTATCTGACCCTTACTCATAATGTCATACAGACTACTGCCTTTCATAACTGAACCATTTGAAATTGCCCTGCTCAGATCATTTACAACCTTTGCATAGTCCTCTCCAGCAAATGCACTTAAATCTCTTGCAAACATATCTAAACTTTGAGTAAGACTATCTATCTGGTCTTTACTGCTTGTCAGTTTAGTTACTGTACTTTCCAATTTACCAATTTGATCTATTACACCTGTTGCGTCCAAACCAAATACAGATTCCAAATTATCTGCATAGTCTGCAACCTTATCTCCTGCATCTTGTCCAAAATAGTTATACATAACCCTATATGCATTCTCTATTTCAGAACCTGCCTCTGCAAATTCCAGCATCTGTTCATTTGCCTCTTGCAGAGCATCCACCATTTCACTTAACATGTCAGGTATATCTTTTAATACATCAATAAACCCTGATCCAATGTCCCCTGCACCATCTTTCAACAGGTCTATGAATTCATCCATCTGTTCATTCATATATTTGACTATTGCCACAACAGCTGTAAATGCTATACCTAAAGCCGCTGCTTGTGTACCTGATAACCCTAATGACTTAGCCAATTTGACCATGTTACCATCAGCCAACTTGCTTGTACCAGTCATATTTCCAAGTGCTTTTTTTGCACCCTCTATGTCAATACTACTGTCAGATGCAGAGTCACCAACATCCTCCAAACTATCACTTGTCTGACTTAAATTATTACTTGCCTCATCTATATTTCCAGATGCTGATTTAACATTTTCACTATATCTATCAAAGGCTTTTTCGCTGTCTTCTATGATATTCTCATTCTGTTTGAGTGCATCATTCAGGTCATCCACTGCACTCTTAGGTTCATTAGTGCTAATCCCATTCAAACCAGAAGACAGTCTATTTAATGACTGCTCTGCATTCTCTAAACTACCATCACTATCAATTGACCTTATGTATTCCTCAAATAATTTGATCTGATCCAACTGCTCCTGTGACAAACCTAAATTATTCAATGATTGCTCTGCACTGTTTACTGCACTCGGCACACCTAAAGCATCATCTTTTAATTCCCTGAAACTATCAATTAACTGAATGATCTTATCATCACTGAAACCATCTCGGAGTGCTAAGTCAGCTTGCTCTATTGCATCTTTTACAACACTTATGTCAGAGTTTAAACCACTATTGTATCCACCATTTACACCCCTATCTACTGTGTCTGCACTCAATGCATCCATCTTAGATATAGTGTCTCTCATTTTATCAAAGTAATTTGAAACCTCACTGCTTGTCAGATCCCCCTCAAAGCTATCCATTTTTTCTTTCAAGCCATCAAAAGCTAAACCTAACTTATTTACCTCAATGACTCTATTCTCAAAAGGAAGTTCCAAATCATCTTTTGACTGTATTTCAGATGCAAGTGCATTTATTTTCTTAAGACAATCCAAATAGTCTGCAATGCCTTCAGTATTTTCAAGTGACTCCATTAAATGTGTAATATCATTAGCCATCACACCAAATGTTGTCCCATCCACTGTACCTTTAATTTTTCCAAGGCTTTCAATCAAATATAATGCCCTGTCACTTAATTTATCCAGCTCACTATCAATGTTAGTAAAGTTAAGCGCATTGATCTCTTTTAATGCATCACGTATACTAAAATATTCATTTGCTATTTTCTGTGCATCACTGAGATCTGCATGTGTTTGTATATCAATATCTGCTCTTACCTGTTCTGCCATTAGTTATCACCCCCAAGTAAACGCTTAATCTTTTCTTCTAGTGTCTCTTTGTGAACTGATCCATCCATATCCAACTTAGGACATTGTTTCAAATTCCCTGTTAGTGCACTCATAAACATTGCTATATAGTTATATTGATCCTGCATTTCCAAATTTCTCTTGACAATAAATCTTTTCTGCAAGCCATCAGCATATCTATACATCTTTTTAGGTGTCATACTTTCAAACTCTGAAATACTCAAATTCGTGTCTACTGCCTGCATCTGTGTATAAAAATCATCCAGTATTTCACTGAAATTCTTATACTCATTTTTATCTACTGCCGGATCTCCATCTTCCAAGTCCCTCCCAATTATTTCAGAGAGTATCTCTTTTACTAAATCTGTCAGCCCCATTTCTGTCAGTGCTCTATCTAAGATTTCAGAAGCCTCATCTTCTGAACATTTATTTCCAATCTGAATTAAATCCTGTATAACAAAAAGTTCCCCAGCCTCCAATAAACTCAAAGTGTCCACATCATTTTTAAGCTCATAATCCCTAATGTCTTTTATTGTTATTTCTTTTATTAACTGCATTACCCTATACCCTCCAATACAAATACAAGGTTGAGCTAAACACCCAACCTTGCACCACCCCTCTATTCTTGGGTCTGTTCCTCTTTTTCTTCTGTCTGTTCTTTCTGACCTAAGCTCTTAATTGAATTTAATGTATCCTTTATCTGCTTATTGAAACTATTAAGCTCATCTCTCATTTTCTGCCTTGCTCTCTGTCTATCCAATATGCTGTCCTCTAAACCTACAACTGTCTGTGCCACTTCATCACACAACACCAAATCAATGCACAACAGATCCTTACAAAGGTCACAGAAAATTCCCACTAGACCTCTTTCCTTGTATTCCTCACTCTCCAATGCATTTTGTAATTTCAACTCTGCCTGTGTATCATCCACACCACTGTTCCCTAACTTAATCAGAGTCAACACATCATCAATATCAGGCAAGCCTTTTCTATCTATCACTCCAAGAGTAATGTATAATGTAAAATTACCCTTGAACTTATCTTCATTCTCACTGTTATATCTCTTAATAAATGCTTTTGCTTCTTTATTCACAGCACCCATCATAAACTTTGTTGTTAAATGACTTCTTACCATAATGATCTCCTCCTAAAATAAGTGAGGAGGGGTACTAAACCCCTCCTGTCCTTTAATGTCAATATTCAATTTTCCAAATGCTAGACTTCCGCTGTCGGTGCCTTACACTCTACCTTATCATCACTTACTGTCATAGTGTATGTAAGGGTTGACACATCCTGATTAGGTACTGTTAGACCCCAATCACTGATCTGTCCATATGCACCATAAATAAGTTTACCTGTAGAATCAAAAATGCCTGTAACAAGGAAACTATTCTTGTCATAAATGTCTCTCATTGCCTCTAATGCATCTGTTGTTAACTTTTCTGTAAAGCTGATATCCTTACATGTCTCGCTTGTATTCAACTTAGCTGTCTTTTCCAAATGATAGAGCTTAATCTCTGTTGTGTCCTTAGAAGAACCCATCTCTCCAAGGTCACTCAAATAAGCAACCAGATCATCAGCAGTAAACTGTGTGTTCTTGTAACTATCACCTGTGACCACCTTGTGATAGATCTTAGTCTTATTTCTACCACCAATGACTATTTTCTCAATATTTACGTTAGCCATCTCTATGCCCTCCTTTAATTTACTTGTTTATATATTTCAAAAGTATGTTCAAAACACACCATTGAAGTCCAGAACTATGCTTTCCTACAGGACTTATGTTAGCTAATTTATAATCAAATAAACTGACATACTCATTCCCACTGCTACTCTTTATATTTTCATATAGTGCCCTCAAATACTCCATAGCCTCCACTATATTTCCATTGACACAGTTAACAACCACCTGCATATTTGCCTCTCTAATTGTCTGAAACATCAGGTGATTGTCCTCTCCCTCATTTATTTGAAATATACCTACATCACCCTCATGATCCTCTCTAATTGTCTGTGTCCATACTGTATGATCATAAATGCCATCATCATCCAATTTACTGTCTGTATCTCCATATCCTACTGTGTGAGGCAATAAACCATTTATAAAACCAAAAATACTCTTGTCATTTGCATCAATCATTAAGCCCACCACCCCTGCTCTTTTTCAATCTCGTAGACTGCCTGAATTAAAAAGTGTGATCTTGTCGGAAAGTCATGCTCCCTCCAAGTGAACTCATGCACATACCAAGCATAAGGACAATCAAACACAACTGAGCATGACCCATTTTCATTTTCCTCTATATGACCTGTTGATCTCAAATACCCTGTGTCTACAGGACAATAATATAAAGCTCTCTCCAACACCTGCTCTGCAAGTTCCCTATTTATACCAGCTGTTATGCCAGCCATCTGTGAAGCCAATGCATACTCAACATCATGAGATTGTAAGTTATATGAACCCATTATGCCTGTCTCTTCAATATAGTTGTCTCTTGCCATAGGTCTATTTGCTAACACTTTACTGTCCACTATATTTATTACGTGCTGATTTACTCTTTTTAACATATTGTAATAAAATGTATAGTCATCTGTTGACCTGACATCCACTAAAAACCTATCTGACATAAACCAAATAACCCCCTGTATTCAAAGGACTGTCAATCTTGACTGACTCCATGATCTCATATCCTTCTAACAAGCTATGCACCTTTAATTTGAAAGGTACTCTAAACACAATAGAGCAAGTCACAGATGTACCATCTTTACTATCTGTATATTTCTTATATCCCTTGACTCTCATCCCTTTTATAATGACTTCAGGCTTATATATATTGGTATTAGCAGAAGACTTTTTATCAAACTCTCTGTATTTCAATTCATATTTATAGATATAATCCTCGATTCCCATATCCCCCGCGCCTCCGTTCTTTTTATTTTAATAACCTGAATGTCTGAATTTATGTACTGTGTTTGAAACTTAAGTGATCTTAAATTCCTAACACAGTGCACAAACAATCATGTAACTGTCTGCACACTGTCAAGATGAGAAAAACATGTATGAAATATTGTAAAAGTGCAAATGCACTATTTACCAATGTCTTTACTGGTGTCATCAAGCTTTTGTGAACCAAAATAAAAGCCGATCACCATTGTATAAACTGCTAAATATTCCTGAGGAATGCAACCATCCAAACTTAACCTAGCAAACACACCTGTTAAAATGAGTGTGACAATTGTTTTTACTGTTAATAAATTTCCTAATCTATGTACTATATTTTTCATTTCCAATGCCTCCTATCTTTTTCGCAGTGCATCCCCTACTGTATATCATCTTTGACATTAAACACCTATAAACAATTTTGCACATGCAACTATAACACCCACCAACACACCACTAAGCACTCCCCACATTTTAGTGTTCACTGACTTAAGTTGATCAATTGAAGCCTCATGCTCAATCAATTTCTTTTCCAATGTCTCTACCTTAGGTACAACATTCTTCAACGATGCAAATTCACTTTTTATAACTGCCACATCCTGTTTAATTTCCTGTAATGCCTCATAAAGCTTATCACTATCCATTACTGCACCTCCTAGCTAACCAATGAGTATCCTGCAAAATAACCATTAAATATATCAATACTAATGCCATTCACTTTCTTACCAATGATACTGTCAGAAGTATTAAAACTCATACTTAGACCACCACCATCAGAGAATGACTTAATACCTTTATTTATCATGTTCATCTCTTCTGTATCACTGTATACCAGCTCTCTTAATGCAATAAGAATAATACCCTCTTTAATTTCATCAGGACAATTAAGTGTATGAACACCAAACAAGGAAGACACATCTCTCGGAAACTGCATCTTTTGAAACTTGTCTACTTTCCTACCAACATACAACATGCTATCTCTATCAACTAACCTAGTACTCTTAATAATTGTCACTGCCTTATCATCATCACTCAAAGCCTCCCATGCTTTTCTCTCAGGAGTTGCACTAGCATAATTACTGTTTATATACTCATTTACCTCGTCCATAGTCATATAACTATTGCATCCAACCTTTAATTCCATGCTTATACCTCCCCACTTGCAAGTGTATAATTTTTTGTACCTGCTACACTTTTATCATTCTCTGTAAGTGCATCATAAACTACTTTACTGAATTTAATAATTCTTGTCTGTCCAGAATTATTACTGCCTAATGAACTTAAAAACTCTGAACCCTTAAACACATCAGATGCTGAAAGATCAAGAGTCAATGTCTTTACACTTGCATCACTGCAAATTGCCCCAGAGGTCACTATAGAAACCAAGCTACTGCAATCTGCAAAAGGCTGATCCTCCCAAAACTCTGTGTCCTCCATATTTATCTTTGCACTCTTTAATAAACCACAACCAGCAAATAAACCATCTATACAATTCGGGTCTAATTCTATATCTACTGTCTCCAGACTTGCACAACCCTCAAAAGCATATGAAACATCACCATAAGCAGTGAAGTTCTCATTCATTTTCACTGTCCTTAAGTTCTTACTATTCCAGCAAAAACTACCCATATTGACCAACTTATCACTATCAAAGTTGACACCACTCAAATCTAAGTCTACCAACATTCCATCTACTGTCTTGTTATTAAATTTCTGAAACATTTCATAAACAGATGTAACGTTGCTGAAATTACCTGTGAGTGTAATGTCTTTAATGCCATTCCAATTCATAAACCTCTTTGCAAGTGTCGTGATCTTTCCATCTGTGTTATCTGATATGCTCACACTAAACATACCTACATTACTCTCTTTTTTACCATCAATAAATTCTGCCGTGCCACCATCTGAAAGTGTCACTGTATATTTAGCCCTTAAAAGCTTATTATCACTGTACACTGTTGACGAAACATTAGTACCCTCACTATTCTTAAATGTCATTTCATATCCCCTATTTGTATCACTGAAATCCAAGTCACTAAATGTAACTGTATTCCCTGAAATGACACCTGTATAATGTGTACTGCTCATTTCATCAATACTTAAACTTGCTACTGTATCCTCCAAACTATCTGTGTATGTCAACTCAACTGTAACGCTCTTTATTTTATTTGTTGTCTCTGTGTCAAACATACTGTAATTTCTAGGTGAACTAATGAATATAGAATCTCCACCCCTGTCACTTGAATAATGTATATTTATTTCACCACTGTCACTATCATCACTGTCATCATCACCACTGCCTGTGGTTATATTATTTATTGCATCAGCATAAGTTGACCTGTCATCCTCTGTTGGCTCCTGTCCCTTATTCAAAATAGCATTGTATATATCATTAAAATTAGTGTTGTCCTCACTAATCTTGCTTTCTAATTCATCTAACTGTGTACCTATATTTTTTATTGTTTGTCCATAACTATCTGCTGTCAGATTACTACAGTCAATCCCTATATTTGCAAAAGCCTCCAATATATTATTGAAAGCATTACAAACATTCTGTAATGTTACCTCTATATCATAACCATTATCTTGTAATATCTCTGACATGTTCTTACCCCCAATACCTAGTGAAAAGAGGACACCTTTAGGTGTCCTCACATCATTCAATTAAGCACTTTCTTTCACTTTATATGTCTTTGTTTTATCCCCAATGGTGACCTTAATGGTCTCAGGCATACAACCAAGTTCTTTTACTTCAGCATATGTTAATGCGTTACCACTCTTAGATACTTCTACCCTCATCTTAGTAACTGTCTTGTTCGGAACCGAATTCTCTGTGTAACTTACATATGTCGAGGTGTCTGTTCCTTTTGTAAATGAAAGTGCCCCTATCTTATCATTTCCACTAGTGTCATAATATCTAATTCTTACTGTATTCTGTATACTATATGCTTTCTCGCATATAAACTCTACTTTTGCCCCTGTAGGCATTTCAATACCATCACCAGCATCAATTACAGGGTACTCAATAAACCCATCATTCACCTTACTGTATGTTATGGTGACATCTCCTGACGAGGAATCATCTGCAGATGATCCCCCACCACCATCAGGAGTCTCTATTCCCCCACCTTTACTAAACAACGAGATGCGCATTCAACTGAACAAGGTACAGGTGCACAAACCATCTCATTAGAACCATTGAACACCCTGTCATTTGTCTTGTTCATATCAGGCACAACAGGATCAAAAATACTGCCATCCTTTGTAATGATAGCCAGACCAGTTTTATCCTTTGCAGATCTGATAAAATAGAATGGAATACCCTTAGCCAGCACTGTAGAGTCAAAATAATTGTCAGGCAGGGCACATGTTGAAATACCCATAAAGTCTGTATACTCTACATCTCCAACTGTAATGTACTTAATACCCACATTAGTGATCTGATTATAAGCCTGTACCAGCTCCAAACCAGCCATTGTAGTGAAAAGCACGTTAGGCTTATTTACACCCATTCCATTGATCGCTTTTCTTAAGTGATTACCAAACTTAAGGGCAGATGCACTATCTACAACACCACCTGTCAAGGTCAGAACTGTAGTGACATCCATACCTGACAATGCATTACCAGCCTCAAAGTAATAGTCCAGACCGTTCCAATCAAGGTCAGCTGTACCTTTCTTACCCTTAAATAAATTAAGCATAAGCTCCTGACATACAGAGTATGTTGCATCATTCATATTGTCACTTAACACTGCATTGTACTCATTTGCAGACTTAACCTGTCTACGGTCAATACTAAATGTAGAGTTGAGAGCAGACATTTCAATAGTCTCTGTCTTTCTTACTACATTCAAAGGCTGTCCCTCTACACCAAGCTTACGTGCTTTTGCACCTGTAAGTCCATCAATGTAACTTACCTTGACTAACTCTGCACCATCTACACCAGCAGGGTCAATGTCACTAGGTTTACCAAATGTTAACAGGTTAAACCCAGGCACCATATTAGCCTTTCTGTATGCAAGATGCATTCTTGCCTCCTGTTTACCATCAAATCTTTCTGAGCTAGTATACTCAGACAACTGCTTAAATGCCATATTCTTACCTCCTTATTCAGCTGATCCATATGCCATAGCAATAATTTCATCTTCTGTCATTGCTGTGCTCTTTTCAGCAGAGACAGGATTAAACCCCTCTAGCATAGGATTACTCTTTACACTCTTTTGCACATTTTTAGTGTCCTTATCTGCAACAAACATTCCAGCCTTATAAGCCTTCAGATTTGTAAATGCATTCTCAATCTCTTTACTCATGTTCTCATCATTGACAACCTTGCTGAAATCCCCCAGCTTAAGTGCATCATCTACACTCCAACCGTCAGCAAACTTAACACCAGATGCATATTTACTAATAGCATCATTTACTGCACGCTTATCATCCTCTGCCTTACGTGTATCCAGCTCTAACTTACGTGCATCATTTCTCTCCTTGAAAAAAGCCTTCATGTCCTCATCCTCAATATTTGTAAGATCATAGAAACCTTTTTTATCTACTTTCGGAGCCTTAAAACCCATCTTAATGTCCTCCTTTTCTTCAGCTGTAGGCACATCGTTTTTAGTGTCTTTTCCACTATCCTTAGTGTCCACACCCTCTTTATCATTTTTAATTTTAATTACTTTCTTTTCTACATCTAATGTCTCTTTTGATGTAGAATCAATTTCATCGTCCATGTTAATACCTAATTTCTTAAAGATATCACTCCACTTCATTTTGTCCTTCCTCCTTTATTTCTTTGTCAGAATTTTCCTTTTCATTGTCCTTATCTTTATCATCTTTGTCATCAATTTTCTCAATCTGCTTGCTGTCACTGTCTGCCTCCTTGACAATCTGTGTATCATAATTAGCAAGCTGATCATTATTACCTGAATTTTCAAGCTCTATCTGTCTTTCCTCTGCCTCACTCTGCTCTCTAGTGTAACCATAATATTTCTCCCTCAGAGTTGCCCTGCTCAATATCTTATTACTTACTGCTTTCTCACAAACATTCATGATTGTCATACCATCATCTGCACGACCAACATTAAAGTCTAATGTAAGTTCCTCTTTTGCTATGTTTATCCCATTTAATCTGCAAAGCACATATAAACTATCCTTAAATGCTCCCATCATTTCTGTTATAAGTCTGTTTCCCTTATCAATAGCAGACTTAATCAAATTGTTAATGCTCTCTTCACTCGGATTTCCTGAGTATTGACCAGACAAATAAGACCTACTTAATTCAGACAGCTCATAAATCAAATCCCTCAATGTCTCTACTAAAGTCTCACTTGCCTCCAATTTATACTCAGGGGCTATAAACTCAGGCTTAACGCCACCACTGTCTCTCTGAATCATTATTTTATTGTCTATCAACTTAACAGAACGTTCACCTGTTGCCTGATCTGTCTGCACAGCACTTGCACCAAGTACCAAAAAAGGATTCTGTAAGTTATTCAGACCATGGTACTCACTTGACAATCTCTGCTCTACAGCAAATACTACATCCTCTATATCACAATATAATGACTCCCCATAAACACCATCGCTTTCCTGATTGATTGTCAGCCATTGCACAAGCTCACAATCATCAACACCAGTGTCATACCACACACCTGTCTTAGGTATTATTCTATCCTTATATGTATAGTCCACTGCTGAACCAACTGTTCCAAACCTACTGTACCCACTAAACAATCTGACCTGCTCAAACACTCTACCCTTAAAGTTAATTTCAAACCTTATATGTGTAATATGCTTAACACCCCTGTCACTTGTATATAAGAACTCATACATTACATAGCCCAGTACATTTTCCACATCATGCTCATCCACAACCTTAAAACAATTTAGAGGAGAAAATGCACTAATACCGCCAGCATATGTCTTTATACATGCATCACCATAAATAGTTGCTTTCTTAAAAGCACTCCTAATGTCATTACACCAATTTGTACTCTCAACCAACCTGTTTATCTCTTTATCTCGTGTTATATTTCCAGACCTTATTGTTATGTTATTATTAAATACAAGATCCCCCATTTTATTTGTAAGTAACTTAAAATAGTTAGTGCTAATTGTCTTATAATTCAATGTTGTGTTGACCCCATTTTCTATGCCAATCAAGCACTTACCATCAGCGTACTCACCACTAAACTCCTTTGCCCTCCATCTATACACAGAGTTCCTTTGTCTAATTTCCTTGCTCGGAAATAATGAACCACTATTCATAAATGAAAAGTCTGTATCATAATCTCCCTTGCTCATTTTCCTAAACACATCACAAGGTATACTGATCTCATAATTTGTACCCACTGTTTATACCTCCTATCTATTGTCATAGCCATCATAAGCAATTGTATCTACCAGAGAATATATTGTTGCGTCAATTAAATGATCATTTCCATCAGGCAATATACATGTAACATTATCTTCCTTGTCCAACTTATAACTGTACTTACTAAACTGATCCCATGCAATCGGGTCATGTGCAGGGTCAATGTATATATGATTCAGACCTTGTAAAAAAGTCACTGATCTCTGCTTACTATACTGATACCCTTCCTTTGCACTATAGACCAGCCTCCTACTACCAACTGCCTCAATAATAGACTGAATTGTATTCTTAACAATACCATCACCAAATATACAATCATATCTTGTATTACACATCTCTACTATTGCATCTGCCACATTCATATAAATGTCCTTCATTACAACATCATTGTCAGAGTTAGCACTACCAATGTTACCTACTATTTGCTTACTGTTTAGTATGTACAAGTCCCTTTTATCAGGTACCCATAAACACTTAACTATTGCATAAGGGTCTTTACCACCATTACTCACATCAAACCCATACTTAAACAACACTGACCTTACTTTATCTGAAATGTCAGGGTCATATTTCCACCTTGTAACATTCCAAAATATCTGTGCATCTCCTGCAACAACTGCTCCTAAATAGTTCCAATTGTAGAACTTAGGATTGCTCTCTTTTGCCTCCATTGCCATACCATAGAAACCATCCTGCACCCAGTCACTATGACCTGTATTTATCAGGTCAAACATTGTACTATGACAAATTACTGTACTGAATTTCTTTAATTCCCCAGCCTTCTTAAACTCTTTTGTCTTTATACCTATGTCTGTTTTATAACCAAGTGCTTTACCTACAGGTGCATCAAATTCCTCATTTATCCAACTACTTGCATCTCTTGGAGGGTTATATGTTAGTATCACACAACTAGGCACACCTGATCTATCACATGTACCTATAATGGAATGAACGATACCCCAACTCCTAAACTTGTTTGCCTCCTCAAGCCATATGTATTTGAATCCATCACCTGTCCTACTTTTCAAACCCTTAAGCTGGTCATTAGTATCACAACCGGAAAACATAATACTTACGTTTGTTTCTCTTCCTTTATTGTCTAATAATACATACTCATATGGTGACTTTCTTAATTTCCAGTACTTACTTACCCCAAGATCGTCAATACACTTTGTAAAATTGTTCACTATATTTTTTCCCAAGTCACTCTTATATTGCAATAAGCAACAAGCACTTTTTTTACTTGTCATTACCCCAATAACTATTGCCTTACCTACTGCCATTGATTTACCTGAATTTCTGCCACCACGCAGGACAAACATATAATGAGTGCAATTAACTATCCAAACAAAGATCTTTTTAAAATTATCAGAGACTTGATCATCTAGTTTAATGTGCATACATCATCACCATCCTTAAGCCACTCTGATAAACTGCCAGCATCCACAATTACACTATTGTCTACACTGCTCTTATCAAGCTCTTTATTCACTGCCTCATATTTCTTTATCTTGTCATATGCACTTATTACTGTCTTATCATCTATATCATCCTTACCCAGCAACTGATATAAACGTGACTCTGCTAAACCAACAAGCTCAGACTGATTAAAGAACCATGCATCACTCCACTCTTGCACTGAATTTACTATTTTTGAAACGTTCCCACTATACATTTCCTCTTCATCAAATATATAGCCAAACCTCTCATGCAACACATCATTATATAAGTCCATATAACTTGCAGTAGGGTTCTCTTTCCTATATGAAAGTATTGCCCCAGCGACCTTATGAAACACACCTGCCTGCACTGCCTTAACTGAATAACTTGTACGACCTTTTGCTTTCTCATAAGGGTCTGCACCTTTTCTAATTGCATCCAATCTTTTACTCTTGTACACATTTTCATTAGGAACAACAGCCAAATTATGCAACTGTGCCTGTGTCTTTGCTCTTGCCTTTTTTCTCTCTGCTCTACTCACTGCTACTCTCACCCCCAAATAAACAAAAACAATTTATATTATTTCTCTACCATAAATGCATCGAACACAGGCACACACCATTTTCACACCTATGTCCGCCTAAATGCCCCAATGTGAGGTAAAAATATAGAGGAGTACAAAAATAACAACATGTCACTTTGACATGTCTATCCAATTTTATATAATGATTATTCAGGGGTTTATCCATAGAGTAATTTACCCACCCCATGCACCATGCTTGCTATTGAATTGAAAGGAAATTATCTAAAAATGCTGATTAGAATTGACATACTGTACACAATGAAAATTGAAATGCTTACATTATCATGTCAAAATACTGCATAATGTATATTTCTTATTATTCATTGCACATCTTACTAAAATAAAGCATCTCAGAAATGCATATAATTTTCCAAATTTTACACTTTTTATACACCCAAGTGACCAATTTCAAAGAAATGTAAAAGAAAAGGAGGGCGAAGCCCTCCTTACAATGTAACTAACTTATTTTATTTGTTATTCTTTTCCATAGCATATTGCTATTTTTTCACTTATAAAGTCCAGTCTAACCTTCTTATCCATTTAACTGTCCTCCATTTATTTTATCTGTCCTACTTAATCTTGTACCTTATACCCATCTTTTCTGCATCAATAAACTCTATCTGTGCAACATTCTCTAATTCATCTGTATATTTATTCCTTCTCTGTAAGTATACATTATCTAGAATTATTCCACAAGTACCTATGTCCTTACTATCATTTTTAACTGCTAAAAATCCACTGTGTAATGCTATCTTAAAATTACCACCTTCTTTTATAATGTATTCTCTTGAAGTTGTCCTGTTCTTTCTGAACTCTGCACTCATCAAATACAAATACAATGCCTCAGCCTCATCTTTCCTATCTTTCAGAAAAGGACATACCACTGTCTCACTGCCTGTCACAAGAGAAGACCATGCCCAGCTATCTTTACTATCCCAGTCTAAAACATAATCAAAGTAAACATCCTCTACATACATAAGACTATCTAGCCACTCTCTTACAGACCCAAAATTTTGTAATGCATCATCATTTGCTCCAGCAGGTCTAGTTACTATATAAATGTCTAAACCCTCTCTATCTAACAAAATTTCAAAGTATCTTGCCTGTGCATCAGTGAGGCTATTAAAAGCCTCACTGACCTTATCATATACTACATGATATTCTTTATTAAACATAATTTCCTCACCCCTTATATCAATGGTATCAAACTTATTACTGTGCACTCATTAAACCATCAATGACTGATGATTGACTACTGTTGATCTGTACCTGTATATTTCTAACAAAATCAATGATCTGATCCTTAAATACAAAGTAACCAACCAAAACAACTGCAACTAAAACTAATAAAATTAAACCTCTCTTACTCATAATGCTTTCCTCCATTCTCTAATGCATATCTACAATAATTTCTTTTATATTTAATTAAATATTAAATACACTATTTATTCACATATATGTATGTGGACAGGTATATCAAAATTGACACCCTGTCCACATTTTATTTCACTGTCCTCTATTTACTTAACTTTGCACACAACCACTCATTATAGTCACTCAATGATTTCCTTATGTACATATAAACATCAATTAGGAACTCATTTAATTCTGTATCTGACTCTAACACTATATCCAATGTATCAGCCCTTCTATAGCAAGGAACCATATCATCAAATAGTGACCAGACACTATTTATTCTCTGCACATCCACCACCCCATAGGTATTTAGCTCATCTCTCATGCTCTGCAACAAAAGTGTCAGTACTTTTAACATTCTTATATGTTTACCTATCTCTTTATCCTGATCATTTTTCATTTTATCTAGTGCAAGACTTATCTCTAAAATGCAAACATTTATATCTCTTTCAACACTCTTATTTATCCTATTGCTATCTTTCTTTTTCATAATGTTTAGCCTTTCCTTAACAGAGGAGAGCCCAAACCCTCCCCTGCTCACTTTTATATTTTATTTATTTTTTCTCTGTCTATCTGAATTAGCATAAGGATCAAACTTTCTACCCTTATACTTTCTACTTGCCCTTCTCATTAACATTTCTGTCTCTTCCGGATCTACATAGCCTCTCTCCTCTTCTAATTCAAATACATCTTTCTCATATGCCTCAAACATAATGCTACCTCACTTTCTTTACTCTGCATCTTTAGTTCCAAATAGTGTATTTTCATACATTAAACACAATGTTATTGACCTGTCCAACTGCTCCTGCAATTTTTTATTACTGTACTTTAGCTCTTTTATTTGTTCCTGTAATTTATTATTCTCAGTCAACAATATTAAATATTGCTTGAAAAAATTGAACTTTCTAAACACCTACTGTTCCATCATTATTTACAAATGTATTGTCTATACTTTTTCTGAATCTCTTGCTCTCCCAAACCAGAGATCTTACTAATTAACTCTGTGCTCCAACCACTCTCTACAAGCTTGTAAATCTGTCTGTTTGTCAGATCAGGTATATAACTAGGCAACCTTAATTTTGAAACTGCTCCTGTACTATTTGCCTGTGCTATCTGCTCTTTTCTAATTGCAACTGTATTTCTACCTATTGCATCCAGCTTTCCCATTACTGTATCTAACTTATCACTTACTGCATTTATACTTCCTACAGCTAAACCCATTTTATTGTTCATGTCCCTCAATATATCCACTGCCCTACCCTTCTCAGCAGGTGTGAATTCTTTCCTTACTTGTCCACTCATAAACCTATTCCTCCTTATCAAGTGATTCAATGTATCTCTTGTATCTATAACGTAAAGTTGACACAGGTATATGTGTCCTTACTGACAAATACTGCCAGCTATTATATTTTTTAAGTTCATATATTTCTGCATCTGTATAGTGATGCTCTTTCATGCTGTCCTTCTCTATCAACATGTCCACTTTATGTTCAACTTTCTCTATTTTATTTCCTAACTCATTAAACATACCCTTATCTCTCATATGCACATTAACCACTAAATCATTAAGTCCATTAACTGACTTTTTAATGTCCTTAACACACTGTACCAGTGAACTATATTCAAGGTCTGTCATACATGCCACATCCTTTCTGTCTTGTTAATTTTGACAATGCGGAACTTATCAAATTTTGACAAGTTCCACACCATTTTTCTAAAAAATTCCTACTTTTCACTGCCTTTTGTACTTAATTTTTCCATCTTATACAAATAAACTATCAAATTTTTGCACGGAAATGTTCAATTATAAACTCATGAATGCATCACATATCATGATCAGCTTTTGACAACCATATGCATCACCTCCCCTCTATGAAATGCTAAAATTAAATGTTATTTAATCATACAGGTTAAGGTTTTAACTCCTCTTTTATGACTAAATTCCCTTGTCACTGTCCTACCAATTTTGAATTTTGTCTTTGGATATAACTTCCAAAACTCATCTACTGTAAATTCATCTGATAATACATATGACACAAATTCTGTATCAGATGCAGAGAAACTGCACCAAATATCATTATCAAATAATCTGTGACTTGCCTTACCTGCTCTTCCATTCTCATGATCTGTAACCAACTCCAAATTTGCCCATGTCTCGTCTGCATCATCTACCCAGCTACCAGAACAATCCATATGGTTGACCTCAAAACCATCATATGTATCTCGTGTCTCACCATTTCTATCTACAATGTCCTGAAATATTCCATAAAGTTGTGCAAATGCTCTTGTTGTTCTCATACCTAACATGACTGTTTTATATCTATCTTGATCACTTTTGCATGGTTTCAAATGCATTGCATCCTTGAACCACCATCTTTTAGGTTGCCTCATCACACCATGATTCCTACCACAGAACTCTTCTACTTTCCCATCATCCCTTACAACACCAATGTTATTACTACCGATGATAATGTACTTTATTCTTTTTACATAATCGTTGATTTTTCCAATTTCTCTTACATTTTGTTTCACAGGTATGACCTGCAATTTTCTGTCCTTCAAATCTTTGAGCATTGCCTGCTCATTATAAACTTTTGCTACCTTCTTTCCTTTCATGTCTCTTTTCCTCTCTTTCTTTTACAATTTTTAAAATTTTATTTTTTCTCTTTATTCTTTTATATGCATGTTTCACGGTCTGCCAATTTTGCCAAAATGCTCACCTCTTTTTGCACACTGCAACATCACCAGCCTAACTGCTATCAAAAAACCACATCGTTGCTCCCTCCTCTCCGAAAATGATCCAAACAATCTTTCCGTGCAATTTTGTAAAAAGAAATAAGTACACCTAATATACATACCACGTCCTCTTTCCAGTCGGTGCTCAGCTACCTAATGCCCTATGCAAAAGCCAAAAGTTTCACTACACTAACTAAAGTTCCATAGGCTAACTTTCAAAACTCCTATGCATTTTTCCTAAAACACCTCTGTACTTTTTGTAAACACCTATGATCTAAACCCACACAACAAACGAAAAAGACACCCCTGAGGGTGTCTAAACCAATCTTGCTATGATCCTGTTACCATTAAATAGGAAGAAACTGATATTCTCTGTGCCATAAAAACTTATCATTCCTGCTCTTATATCATTTACACTGTTTACTATTTCACTCCAATCTGTACACAAACTAATCAACCTTGATACTTTATTATCTATTATGCAGGTGACAGTGTATAAAACTTTTCCATTTGTGTCTGCATACAGAATACAATGTTCATCATTCATTCTTACAAACACCTACTTTCTTTTTATTAGGTTTATAGTCAGGAAATAACTGTTTGATCCATTTCCAGTAAAGATACCCACTCATATCCAAAATTTTCATAGCCTCATTATGATTGATCTTTCTCTCTATTGCCCTGTTTGCCACATCCATAAACCTGTCCTTATCAATCTCAATTGCTTGTCTGCCAAACCTTACACCATTCTGTTTAGCCACTGCAATGCCCTCCATTGTCCTCTTGTGTTTATATTCCAATTCCTGCTGTGCCATAGCACTCTTATAAAGTATCAGAATCATATAAACAAGATTACCTGCAACACCTGTCTGCTCTGCAATTTCTTTCGGTATGTCAAGTGCATTCAACACCACACCTTTTTCACTAAGATCTATAAACTCTTTTAACAGCTCATTGTAATCTCTACCAAGTCTGTCTATTTCATGAACTGTTAATCTTATTTTTGCCTGAGGATTAATTTCTTTTATCTCGTCTATTTTCTTTTTAAGTTCATTAAAAGCAGGTCTGCTCTCAAAGTCTTTACCTGTATATTTATCCTTGAAAAAGTATCTCTCCTGTATATCAGGCACTGCCTTCAATATACTCTGTTCCTGTCTTTCCAAACTCTGCCCTTTTGTACTTACCCTTGCATATGCAAGATCAATATAATGCTCCTGTTCCACCATATTATTGTCCTCCTTAAACTTTTCTCTGTTATTTCCATTATTATTCCTGTTCCTATTTAACATAACTTGTCTACCTCCTTATAAACCATCTGTATCAAAATTAAAATTATTTGAGAAACTATACTTTTTCAGACATTAGAAAACACCATGATTTCTTATCTGAAAAACTATCAAAACAAATAATCAAATATTTGATATTTCTTGCACCCTTTGTCAGATAACATGTATCAGCTCATGTTTTGCAATGTAAAAATAGGCAAAAATAAAGACACCACAAAATCTGTAGTGTCTCTCTAAATTTTAATATTGCTAATTCTTTTATTATTTACGATCGCGTAGGATACTATCTATGACTTCCCTATATTCCTCTGGCAGGTTAAACCAATCATACAGCTCCTTATCTGTATACAAGTGATCAAAGGAATTATGAGGAGGACGAGGGACAAACCTGAATGTGTTGTCATTTAAAATTGTTAATGAACTAATGTTAATCAATATAAAGAACCTTGTAAATTTACTATTTATCCATGTATAAAATGATTTACATTCGTCTATATCATCAGAAGTAAAGACATCTTTTGAGGCACTTATGCCTGACTTTTCAACACCCCTTAATAAACGTGCTTTATTTGTTAAATTCAATTGTCCACTCTGATTAAACAAAACCCCACCTTTGCCTATAAAACTTTTCTTTATTCCACCCATGTCAAAATCCCATGCACCAGATGAACATGTACCAAGTGCCATTTGTGAGTTCATATTAAGGGTGTATGCTTTTCTATTCTCTATAGGGCTAAACTCATATGATTTGTACTGCCCCCCCCCCTCTATTTAAGTGCTCAATTATTTTATTTCCTATGTTCCATAAGGTTTGTCTATGAGTTATATCTCTTTTCTCAATGCCATTAGCATATTTCTGTAAGTTACACTTATTTTCTACTGTGCAACTATTCTCATATGTATTACTCTTATCTAAAATAAACCAACTAACCCCAGACTGCTCTTGAATACCAAAAACGTCTAAGCAATCAGGGTAAAAGCAGACATATTCCATATGAGGGACTAATTTCTCTCTGAACTGTCCATAACTCATTTTACTACTGATCCTCTGATTTGCATCTGCTGTTTGCCACTTTGCAGGTGTAATCATACAAACATATTTACTGCTTAACTCACAACCTAAAAATACAAAATCTATGTCTGCTCCTTTGTTGTATGGAGGATTGCCAATGACCAAATCAAATTCCATCTGTCCGCCCAGTTCCTTTCCTAGTCTCTCTGCAACTAATTTCTTGTCTGTTGTCTTAACAATTGATTGTAGATCTTCAATCATTCTGATGTTCTTTTTTCCATATTGCGCGTAGCCATATAATGAACTCTCTGACAACAATAAACATGTAAAATCATCTGTTATACCATAAAGCTGTTCAGATAAAATATGATGCTTTCTCTTTGCAATGTCCATATCTGCAAGGTATGGTGAGTTAAACAATTTCTTGTATGCAGCCATTAAAAATCTACCAGATTTAGAAAAAATGTCTAACACCTTAACATCTGGCGTCCAAAAATCATCAGGAAGCATGTCAACCATAGCATCCACAATATTCTCCGGTGTATAAATATAATTGGTAGTGCCCATTCTACCATCAGGGTAAAGCATTCCTACAATATCCATGTCTGGTTTTCTCCTTTTCTTTGAACAAAATTAAAAAATA
>ERZ1034701.173-NODE-173-length-28300-cov-8.985520_pt1 | contig 28300 bp, 38 predicted proteins | sample MGYA00520651_ERZ1034701 | MGnify/ENA primary metagenome ERZ1034701 (study PRJEB33766, sample SAMN09781713) | gut metagenome | biome: gut microbiome | host: Homo sapiens | place: Madagascar | study: EMG produced TPA metagenomics assembly of the PRJNA485056 data set...
GAGTACCTATATTTATATAAGTACTCCAACCTTGACTATTCAAACTCAATGCTAACAACTTGGTCTTTGTTGTATAATATACCGGCTTTAGAATATTCAGCTACGAATTTAATAAATATAAAGTTTTTATTGTATTGTATATACTCCCATTCTGTACTGAAGTATATATACACTATTCCAGCTGTTGTTGTTATTGTTAAATTAACAACCTGTTTTTTATTATTTATCCTCATTATTAAATTCTCCTCTCACTATTTCTTGTTCTCCCTCTTTTATTGTGCCTACTGGTGTATTATAGGAACAGGTATTACAATCTAAATTTGTACCTCCACATTTTACCCCTGGACACCATATATGTTCTCCGTCAAGTAAATGTGTTACCTCATACCATTTTTTACATATCTTTACTTCAAGCATTTATGTTTACCTCCTTTATAGGTTATATATTATTTACGATAATTTTTGTTAACTTGTATTTCTAAATATGGACTCATACATTCGCTGCACATATAAGCACCATTTTCAATTTCATATTTATATTTTTCACTTATTGTATTACGATACTCAAGTACTGTGCCACAATCTAAACATATAAGACGATATTTTAATAGCCCCAATTCCCACATATTTTCACGATATGTTGTGTTTTCATCGGCATATGGAGTAGGTACACAACCGTATTGTTTACAGTTTTTACGCCAACGACTGTCATGTCCACATTGTGTATTATACTCTAAATCTGTCAACGCGTGCATTACCTCATGTATAATTGTGTCAATTTTATGTTTTGTATTTTTTTCATATTTGATATAATTTGTGTTGAACTCTATTACAGGGATGTGTATGTTACCATTTGCAGATGTAGTACAAACACATTGTCCTAATGTAGTAGTTAAACGGTTATTAAATTTAATGTGAAAACCTCCGTTCATTATTTCGTCAAATATTAATTGAAAATGTTCTCTTGATATGACGTCATTTATTAAAGTGTCAACTACTTGTTGAACCTCTTTTAGTGTAGTTATTGATGTTGGATAATTTGGTTTTGCATATTGTAATATTTGTGTTTTCATTTTGTTTTCCCCCAATATTTATTATTTATTATACATATATTATATTATACTCTGTATAATTTGTCAAGTGGATTGACTAAAATTTATAAAAAAATAACAGGTCTTTTGACCTGTTACTCTCTAGTTTCTCCTGTATATGGATTATAGTTCCATTCCCCGTCATCATATCTAGGAAGGTGACCATATTGTTTCATATACTCTTTTTCTTCCTCTGTTACTCGTTCTCCATTATAGTAGTTACCGTCACTTGACCAACCTTGTCCTCCTCTGTCCAAAGTATTTGGAGTATTATTTGGCATTTCAGTTGAATTATTTGGAGTTACATCTACTTTATTTTTAGTTGTTTGAGTTTTTTGTGTTTGTGTTGTAGTTGTTTTATTTTCTTTTGGTGTATTAGGTTTGACTGTCTCAACGGTTTTATGAGTAGTTTTATTTTGTGTAGGTTTATTTACTTGTGCAGTAGGTTGTTTACCTTCGTCGTCTTGCACAACAGGTTTTTTAGTAGTTTGTGTTTTAGGGTTAACTTGTTGTTCTTGAACTGGAGTTGTAGAGTTAACATCAACAGGTTTTTCTACTGTACCACAACCTACCATTACTATACTTGATAATATTGTTATTGCTAATGTTTTGGTTAATTTCTTATTCATTTATCATTACCACCTTTATTTATTATTTTTTCTTACTAAAGAGGAGCTTTTGAGGATAAGCTCCTAAAAACCTTTATTTATTATCTTGCCACTTCATATGTGACACATTCCATATAACCAAATTCATCATAGTCTACACATTCCCACCATCTTGGTTTTGCATGATGTCTAGTTTTTACTGTCATTCCAAATTTTTGAGATACAATTGTAATTACGTCTTCACCTTCAACATTTTTCCCTGTGTATAATCCACTTGGTGCATTTTGTATAAATTCTTGTCTACCTTCTTCTGTATCAAGATTGCTTATTAAGTTTTGCCAGTTTTGGTTGTTCATTTTCTTATCCTCTTTTCTTATTAATTTATTTTATACTTATATTATATACTCTTTTGTATAATTTGTCTACCACTTTTAATAATTTTTTGTAAATTTTTTATTACAAATTTCTACAAATAAAGAAGAGGCGTTTTAAGTCCGCCCCTCAAGACTTGTGATTTAATATTATTTATTACTATTATTTACAGTTATTTAATTTTTATACATTTGATAATGCATCTAGCATTTCATCTATAGTTAACAGTTCTAATGCCATATTCACCAATATCTCAAACACTAAATCGTTGTTCATGTCAGCATAGTTATCATGTCTTGTTTGTGCTAGTATAATTTCTTCTTTTGATACTACATTTGTTGTTGCTATAACATACTCTAAATTACATATGTCTTTAAAAGATTCATGTAATTGTAAGGTAGTTAAAAATATATCTATTTGTCCTTGTTCTATTGCTTTTTTGTGTAAATATTCTGTTGTAGTTGCACGAGAGTCATTTAATATATCCTCCAACTCAACATCTAGTATTTTTTGTACTTTTTCTTTGGCTGCATTAATAAGTGCAATTGATTCTTCCACAGTATAATTTAATTTTTTCATTTTTTACTCCTCCTCATTTTTTAATATATATTATATATAAATAACACTAATTTTTGTTAACTACTTAGTTATTTTTCTTTGCCGCTCTTTCAACTAACCATAATATACAGTAGTTTGCCATGTCTAATATTGTGTCGTCTAAACTCTCATCCCTCACTTGACCACATTCTCCCCTGTCAGACAATGATAATATCCTATTATATTTGTCGGTAATTCTAGTTAGAAATGACACATCTCCGAATTTTTTATATGTGTCCCCAACAGAATCTCCATAATCTGAATTTTTTGCCTCATATGTTTTGCGTAATTCTTCTAATATTTCGTTGTACATTTCACTTTTCATATTATACCAACTCCTCTAAAATAATCTTTTTTGTCTGTCTTTGTAGTCTATATGACAATACTCAAAAACTTGTTTAAAACCTAATTTATTGAGCATAAATTCATAATGTTTTGGATGTGAATGTTGTAACCTTTGATACCTATTAGGGTACTTTTCTTTTTGTACTCCAAATGGGCAATACATACATCCGGTTCTAGATAATTTAGTTGTGTAATATTTACCTTCAATATCTTTTACTATATCTCCGTACACAGTAGGTATTTTTATATTATTTTCTACTATATATTGAAATACATCTTGTTCTGTCCAAAATCCGATTGGTGTACTTATAGGTCTACTATTATTAAATGCATTACACCCCCCATTTCCAATATAAGCCCTCTCCCTTCTTTGGGACTCACTAGCCATAAGTCCCAATATTGGATGATTGCCTGTTTGACGCTCATATTGAGTTACGGGTTGTTCTTTTAAGTAATAACAACATCTATCACTTATTTTGAATGGAGCATCCAATAAATAACTATAATGACAACAATCGTATTTTAGATTATCTATAGTACTGTCAAAATATCTAGCTGTTTTACAATCTTTGCCGTTTCGTTGTACTATTCCTATCTTGTGGGCTACTTCTTTACTTATGACGGGATAACCGTATTCCTTTATAACTTTATGAAATGGTTTTTTAGGTCTTAATATTACTAAATTAGATTGTTGTTTAACTAACTTCAACACCTCGGGATATTCAACTCCAGTATTACAGAATACAGCAGGAATATCAGGATATACTTGTCTTGCAATATGAAGTAATACAGTACTATCTTTTCCACCACTATAACTCACATATACTTCGCCGTCCCAATATTCATACCATTCTCGAATCCTTCTTTTTGTTTTCTCTACTTTCATCCATAAGGGGTATTGCTGCATTTGTTTTAGTGTGGCTTTATCCATTTACTTCATCTCCCTTTTTGACAAATGGTAACAACCTGCTACTGTATACGCCATTATAACTCCACTAACTGGAAGACTTAATCCAGCTATTGCTAACATAGCTCCAACTCCACTTATTGTCAATACATTTGCCCCTGTTGTACTTATTTGTTTTTTATTCTTCATTAAATTCCTCCTCCTTCCATAATTTAACATAATCTTTACGCCATCCGTATATTGACATTTTATCCACCCATGAAGTCTTTCCATCTCGATAACAATATATTAATCCCTTATCTCGGTCGTAAACTCCAGCATAATAACGTCTTCTCCAATTTTTGTCTTTTGGATGTTTAACTAATAATTTGGTATCAACTGGAAGTTTACTCCAGTCTATTTCATCTCTTTCCCATACTAAATTATTATCGCAATCATAGATTTTCATTATATCTAATTTTCGGTGTAATGCCTCATTACCTATTCGAGTAAAATCTTCATTGTATACATCTCGGTGTTCATCTAAAGTATCATATAAATATAATTCATTGTCATCCCAACTTTTCCCATATACACCATCGTTTATAACAAAACGTTTTTTCCCATTTCTCATTACGAAACTCATGCCATTTTTTATGCTGACTTTTACCATTTTAAAACCCCCTTAGCGTTCAATTTGTATCTTGCACATTTCTTATTATTCTCTGGACAATATCCTAATTTTTTACATTGTGGAACTAAGAAAGGTTTATATCGTGGTTCTACCTCCACCACCTGGTCAACCATTTGACTGACAATAGTTCTTATCGGTAATTCTGCTCTAGTACATAATCTCACATTTGCCAAATGTATTAAGCACTCTATGTTAACAGCTATATTACACTCGGTTGCTATTCCTATCGGTAATACTGTTCTTGCGACTTCGTTAGCGTGTTCATTTGTATAGCCATTATTTTTCATATTATTTTGAAAATAATCGTAATTAGCTTGCACCTGTGATTCATAATTGCATAAAGAATTTAATAAATATTCATCTTGAGCTATTTCCGGAGCAGCGTATAAACTTACTTTTCCGTCTTTGTTACAATATCTAAGAGATTGAACATTTGTAACAAATCCTATATTATGTCTAACTGCTTGGTCAACTGCACTTCTTGGGACACATTTTAATTCAAATACGAAAAATAAATGTCTGCTACCACTAAAATGTCCACTTTTTAAACAGTGTTCTCCAACTCTTTCTGCCTTTTCTGTTGGTGTATTGTAGCATACTGCTGCAAATTCTCCATGTTTCTTTATGAAACTTTTCACCTCTTCTCCATTGACTAGTTTAACTTGAAAATCATGAATTGTAAACATACTACTTTACCTCCTTAACTGGTATATTTTTTATTTGGTCAATAGCTTTGTCAACATACTCAATTACAGTGTCAACGTCTTTTAACTCTGATTTAGCTATCCCTTTTTTTATTAACCCTTTTCTTGCTTGTTCTAAAGTTCTATAATACCCCAAATCTCTATAGGTTGGAGTACCTACTTTAGATGTATAATGTTCTCTCAAAATGTAAGTACCAATTGAGTCAACTAATAGCTCATACTTATTATTTATTTTCATTTTTCTTTACCCCCTTTATATGTTATATAAAATAATTGGAATTATATGTTAACCCCCAATTATATTTTTCTATGAGTAATTTTAGTACACAACTTTGAACCCCGTCAACTTGACCATATTTACCTTTCTTTATCCCGGCGTCGTACTCTTGAATAACTCGTAAACAATGTAATAATTTATTAGGTGATATTTTGCATTTGTCTTTGATGTTTTTATATTGCCAGTATGGTAAACCAGTTTTATTAAAATCGGGATTACCTGCAACTAATATGGCTCTTCTTATATTTGCATACAGTAGAGTTAATATACCCAATAAATTGGGTTCATGGTCAACTAAATATTGGAGTACTTCAACTGCTTTCATATCCTGCTCCATTATCAAATCTATTAATTGGAATACAGTATATTTAGGGTCAGGAGTTATTAATATGTCTACTGTATTTTTGTCAAAAGTATTAACAACTCCACTCTCTTTAAGTCTAATATATTTGTCAACTTCATTGTCTATCGTATTTAGGTCATTATTACAACTCTTGATAAAATACTCCAGTATATTTTTATTTGCATTTGCTATTGTGGAATATTTAGGATTTTGCTTCAACTGGATGTATAATTGAGTTGGGGTCAAATGTTTGAACTCAACTATTATGTCTTTAAAGTGTTTGTAAAATTTAAGTGTCTTTTTTATGTCAGTATATAATAGTACCAGTCTACCATTTTTAATACGGTTTACGTTTGACCACGCTTTTTCATTTTTCAGAAACTCCATATCGTCACGAACAACGTATGTTTTAAATTCGGGTTTTGCAAATTTGCAGGTAGTTGTGAGTTTACCCCATACCTCTAGAACTGTATCAACTCTTTTATATTCTCCAAGTTGGCTCACATATAAATTTATTAAGTTTATCTCTTCACCCGTAAATATATACAGGTTGTTTAATTGGTGTTTTCTAATGGCTTGATTTAACTCTACAAGATTCATTTATTTTTTCCCCTTTCTTTTTGTGTCCCTCTTTTTAGCTCTCTCTTCTGCCTCCTTTTTTGCACGTTCTTTTTTCTTTTGTTCTATTACCTCCAACATACCGTCAGTGAAAGTGTCTACAAATATTTTTCTAAATTTTTTAGGTAGTATATTATCATAATCGTCTCTCTGTATTGCCTCTAAAGTTTCGTATCTTTTGCCAGCATACATTCTGACCCACTTTTCTGTTGAGTTACAGTCAAAACACATAGCGTTTGACTTAACATACTCTGACGCTACCCTTTTTATTTCTGCTCCTGTTTTATATGTTTTACCTCTCATTTTATATCACCTCTCTAAGTGTTCTAATATTCAAAATCCACAAGTCAAATATTAATGGTTTTATTACACCTCTCTGTTGAAGAGCATTTAGTGCTTGAGTTGTAAAAAGTATAAATTTGCTTATCACACTCACATTATCTTTCAGATGTAATTTACTCACTCTTAAAAATACTTTTAAGAACACCTCCACGTCTATTTTATCCTCAGCATCTTGAAATGTTATTTTATTCGGAATATTAAACGCGTTACCGGTTGACACTTTTAATATGTTAGTAACTACTTTATTTGCGTACTCCATACAATCGTCAAACCCTATATTATTTAACTGTAATAATTGACCCGGAGTTTCTGCCACATAACATATTTCCCTTAGAGTATCCTCATTTGTTATACCTTGCATTTTTGCGAACTCCATAAGCTCCGAATATGTGTAATTATCTAAGGTCACTGTAGTTGCTCTAGATTGTATAGTGGGTATTACATTATTATAATTTCTGACTTCTATTACTATATGACAATTATTTGGAGGTTCTTCAGCTACTTTTAGTAAAGCGTTCATTGCTCCTATTGTCAGCCCGTCTCCTTCTTTAATATGAAAAAGAGTAGGTTTTGCAAGTGCTACGGAGTTTTCTATTAGCCCCCTTATGTCCTCTATTCTGTTGCCAACTGGTTCAACTCTCAGACCTTTTTCTTTTGCAAATTTTTTAATTAGGGTTGACTTCCCAGCCCCTTTCGGAGCTAGAAATATCATTGTTGGAGGTATTTGTTTTAACTCGCTCAAATAACTTTGGCAAGTTTTTAATCCAATTAACATAATTGTATCAACTCACTCTCTATTAAGAATTTTGGTTGTTGCTCATATTTTATGTCATTGTATAATTTAGTAAAATTGTCTAGTAGTTCCATCAGAGCATTAACTGGTGTTGTAGATATTTGAGTAACTCTTGGTTTTGCAGCCTCCGGTAAATTGTACACATTGTGATTAAGTGTATATTTTATTATTTCTAGTGTTGTTTGTACCATATCTTTGACAAATAATTTTAAGTCTTTTCCCTCATAATATATCGCGTCAATATTTTGAAGTACTCTATTTACATCTCGAGCTAATATGTTGTCTATTATTTCTAGCTGAAAACTTATAGACACTAACCCTAGACACTCTGTAACACTTGATATAGTAATATGATTGCTAAATCCTAATACTGTGTCTAGTTTTGTAATGGCGTCTCTCATTCCACCGTTGGCTAGTTGAGCTATATATTTCAACGCGTCGTCTGTATACTCAATCTCGTCCACTCTAGTTTGATTTTCTTTCTCAATTATATATGTCAACCTGTTCATTATACGTTGAGTTGGAATTCTCTTAAAATCAAATCTCTGTACCCTACTCAATATAGTAGCTGGTATTTTTTGAGGGTCTGTAGTACATAATATAAATATTGTACCCTTTGGAGGTTCTTCAAGTATTTTTAATAAAGCATTAAAAGCTCCTATACTCAACATATGAACCTCGTCAATAATGTATACTTTGTATCCTCCAGTTAGAGATTTTAGTTTACTGTTCTCGATTATATCTCTTATGTTTGATACACCGTTGTTACTAGCTCCGTCTATCTCAATAGGTTTTTCCTTACCATTATTTATTTCATTGGCAAATATTCTTGCACTTGTGGTTTTACCAGTTCCTGCACTACCTGTAAACAGGTAGGCTTGTTTGAACTCTCCACTTTTAAGTTGGTTGTCAAGTACAACTTTTACGTTATCTTGACAAACAACATCTCCAAATTTTTTAGGTCTGTATTTATTGGCTAAATTCATTACTCGTTTACCTCCTCATTTTCTATTATATATGTGACGCACATATCAGCCACATGAAGTAAAAACGCTAATATATTTTCTTCAAAAGTTTTACTTAAATCGTTCATAGTGTTATATCCACCTAAGTCAAATGCTCCCATATGCCAATATATAGCCTCTTTTTCATAATCTTTTAATGTTACAAAATCTTGGAGTGTGGCAAGTGATTTTGAACCATGTCCCAATTTTAAATACTCGTCTTTTTTATACCCCTGTTGTTGTTCCCATTTACCGGATTTACTTCTTTGTGGAGGAACATTTACTATAGTTTCTTGGTAAGTATTTATTTTACAAAAGTCATGTCCTAATGCACATATTAACATACTATCTTCGGGTATTTTTACATCGTAAAAAGTGGCTAATTGTTTTAGTTCATACGCAACATTTAGTGTATGTTGTACTAGACCTCCTGGATAACTACCATGAAATCTCGTACTTGCAGGAGCTGAATAAAAATCTGTTGTATCTAACCAGTTTAATAAATCCTCAACTCCAGGTCTCCCTGTCTTTTTCATTAACTCCATAAATTTTTCTCTATTTTCTAATCTAGACATCTTTCTCCTCCTTTAAATCTAAATACTCTTTATAATCGTCTATTGGGATTACCACATACTGTTTATTTATTTCTTGAGTTCCAAAATCAAAAACTATTGCCCAATGAGTTTTTCCCATCTCAATACATTCTTTTTGTAAATCTAATATCCACTCTTTTTTAATAGCGTGAGATATTGTTTGTTTGGTTTTGGTTTTACACTCTACTATTGTATCTTTTAACAATATGTCTCCTTTTTTATAACTAGCTCCACTATTAATGGTTAATGTACCATCTAACCAGTCAGCAACTTTTTGCTCCTGTTTAGAACTGTAATATCTAGTTGGTTTCTTTTCCATTTTTATTTCTCCTCCTTTTATATATGTTATATATTATATTATTTAACTTTTGTTAACCTATTACTACATTCTTTTCTAAATTCTCTCAATAAAACACTTACATAACTTTTCGATATTCCTACCTCTTTTGCTATGTCTACTGGTCTAGTGCCTATGAGAAATTTTATTATTACGTCTCTTTTTGTACCTGGTTTAATTGTTGATAAAACATCTTTTACAATGTCCTCAAGTTCAATTAATTGATAATATTCCTCCATGTCAAAAGTATCGGGAAGTATATCCAATAGTGTGTGAATACCGTCGTCAACTAAATTGTACTCCATTGAGTACATCCCCTTATTATCTTGAGCCGGGTTAAATCGGTCAAATTCTCTTTTATATTTTGCAAGCTCATTCAGTATTTGCCAATAAGCATAAGTTGTAAATTTAGTCCCCTTGTTTTCTGAATAACTCTCTATCGCTTTCATTACCCCGACCCAGGCTGCTTGGTACATCTCGTCTTTTGTTCCACAACCGGTTTTATATTGGCTGTGAACTAATTTCCAAACAAATTTCTCCATCTCGTCAACTAATTGGTCTAAAAGAAGGTGTTTCTTAACACCCTCTGTTTTTGGTATTTGAAGAGCTAATTGTTGTATTTTTTTATCATTATTAGCCATTATACATCACCCCATTAATACGATTTTGTAACTCTGTTTTGAATGATTCGTTTGTTCTTAACTCCTCTAGTAATTTTGCTGACCCTTGAAATTTATACTCATTACCATTTTTGTCTGTATAGTAATACCAACTTCCACCTCGTTTTATTAACATTAATTGTTGTGCTATAGTAATAGTGTCTGCCAGTACGTCTATACCTCCAGTATAATTTAATGTATAATACCCAATTCGTCTATCCGGTTTACAAACTTTCGTTTTTGTTATCTCAATTCCGACTCTATTACCTGCCGGGTTTTCTGCTCTACTTGTTAACTCCCCGTTGTTCATATCCAATAATGTGTCTTTTCTGAATCTCAATCTCAATGAACACGCGTGTTTCCACATCTTGCCCCCTGGAGTTGAGGTTGTATTATACATACTTGACAAGTCCTCTCTTATTTGATTTATACCTATAAAGGCACATTGATTTTGAACTAAATGTGGAGTTATTTTACTGCAAAAAGTTGTAAGAGCTTGAGAAATACCTCCATAGGATTTTTTCTCTAGTGACTCCTCTAAAATATTTTGAGATACTAACATTGGGATAGAGTCAAGCACACATAACCCAACATCTCCAGTTGAGACTAATTCTATTATTATTTGTAGTATTTGTTCTGCTGTTTGTTCTTGAGGTCTAACTAATATCATCGCCTCTGTATCTACTCCTAATAATTGCGCCCATTCTACGTCTAGTGTTTGTTCGGCATCTACATACACCACAACTTTTGGACCTTTTTCCTGTAGCTCAACTACTTCTGCTCTGACTTTCTCAGCAAGTTTTTTAGCCTCTTTTGTGTCTTTACTTTCTAACTCATCAAGTTGGGTTGATAAACTCCCCATCTTATCGCTGAACGCTTTATTAAAGGTCTTTTGAGCGTTGGCACATATGTCCAGGGCAGAGGTTGTTTTTCCTCCTCCTTCACCCCCATAAAACTCTGTTATTTTGCCAACTGGCACTCCTCCATAAGTCATATAATTTGCTGTAGGAGAACTAAATGGTATTTTTGACACGTCAATAATGTCTGTTCCTTGATTAATTATTTGTGCCTTAAACTTTTTATTCAGCTCTGCCATTTTTAAGTCTATATTTCTCATTGTATCCCTCCTTATATTAATCTATATGTATTATATATAAAAAACCCTTACAACTGTTAAGCTGTAAGGGCTAAAATTATTATTGACCTGTTGACCCATAACCTCCTCGATTTGAATTTCCTAACTCGTCAACCTCCTCAAAATCTATTTCTTTATTTGATTTTTGTATAGTCATTTGTAATAGTCTATCATGTATTTTTATACTACCTCCTCTAGTTGCCTCGAATACTGCTCTCCACTCGTCATCATCCCCGTTATATGAGGAGTCAATTAGTCCAACACTGTTTGTTAGTTTTAACCCTTTTTTTGTAAATGTGGAACTTCGTGGGATTAAATGACCTTCCCAACCTTCTCCTAAGTCTGCTGCAAATCCTAATCCTAATATTAGAACATCTCCTTTTTTATATCTGACTACCATAGAGTTGTTACATCGTTGAGCTAGTTCAAATACATTTGCGTTAAATGTATTTTCTAATACTTCTCTACGAACAACCCATATTGCACTTGTGTCACAATCATACCAATTACCGTTATTTTTAACAGGTAACTTTGCACTAGGTCTTATTTTTTTAATTCTCACTTTTTTATTTGCCATAATTATCATTCTCCTTTTACTTTAAAATTTAATGTTTCTAACTCACAACATTCTTGTGGTATAACTAATACTTTTGTTGGTTCACCATCATGGTTGACATAAAGTGCAATTCCAGTACTTGTTGACACTGGTTTGACATAACAATCATGCATATCATCGAGCCATACTTTAGGATACTCTGTATCTTTACAAATAGATAAATCTAATTTATGAGATTCTACATATCTGTATTTTGAAAATACATAAGTTTTTAATGTATCAAATTTATTAATCTTTCTTGTTGATTTTATTGTTATCTCCATAATATTTCTCCTCCTACCAAAATTTTAAAAGTTGTAACAAAGTTAACCCATGATTTGTTTTTTCAATGTATTTTAGTATTTCGTTCATATATTTCACCTCCTAAAATAAAGTTTTTTGTATAACTTTTTTTTGCTTTTGTGTAAGTAATGTATTCTCTATTCTCTCCTTAGCTATATTAAAATACTTTTCGTCTAATTCAATACCTATAAATTTTCTATTAGTATTCACACAAGCAACTCCTGTTGAACCACTACCCATGCAATTGTCCAAAACTATCATATTTTCGCCAGTATATGTTTTTATCAAATATTCCAATAAATCAACTGGCTTTTGTGTAGGATGTAACAATCCTACATTATGCATTGAGAATTTTATAACACTTCTTGGATACCTTTCGCCCTTATTATCTAACATCGTGCCCACAAAGTCTCGATTGCTTTTCGATGGCGCATGATTTAAATTACCGGTTGTAGGTTGAGTTATTTTCTTTTTGTATGGTTTACCTTCTGACATAATAGGTTCATAATACATTCTTCTTTTTGATTGAGATTTATGCACCGTTGTCCCTTTACTAAATATAGATATATTTTCATGTGCTTTCATTGGTTTATTTTTAGCATGAACACATCCGGACGCCCTGCCTTTTTCCCATATCCAATCATATTTATACATATTTATATTGGACGTTCTTAAAAAAGAGCTAAACGGTTCACTTCCAAATAATGCTATGCATCCCCTTTCTTGTATAAGAAGATTATATCTTTTCCATAATTCATCAAATGGTATAATTGTATCCCAACTACAAGCTGTCGTACCATATGGCAAGTCACATAATATCATGTCTACTTTCACATCTTCTTCAATTAATTTATCCATCACTTCAAGACAATCACCTTGATACAATTTATAACTCGCTTTAATTACTTCCATCGAGTTCACCCCCCCTATCTAAATACATTATTTCTAGTTATTTCCAATTCTGACGTTCTCCAATTTTGAACTTTTTTCAAACTAGAATGCAGCATTGTTGCTATTTCAATTTTGTCAGCACACTCTCTATACGCTCTCAACATTACGTCCTCTACAAATTGGTCGTCCATTGCCATGTTTTGAGCTAGGGATGTTTTTTCTGTGACTGTTCCAGGTGCTGCATTTAGATACGTATCGTTATATGTCTTTTTTCTCTCCATTTTAGCTGCGTCAGATTTTATACCAAGTTGAGTTATCCTGTCAGTTAACCCATATAATAAAACCGGAATTAAAGTTATATAATAATTAAGAGTATCGGGAGAAATATCCTCCCCCGTACTCAACAACTGTCTCACTTCATTAATACATTTATCCAACTCCCCTGTATAACTTGTTGTAATTGTGTTTACTGTATCAATAATGTCAACTGTATTTTGGTCAAGTTTTTTAATTAATTGTAGTCTTCCCATCAACTGATTCCCCCCATCTAAGGTAAAACATTAAATAACCAAGTCTACATAAGAACTCTCTTTTATCTACTAAACAATTAACTTTTTTATATTTGACTGGTATTTCTATTAATTGTTCTCCAACTCGTGTTTCACAATACTCAAGAGAAATTGACTTTAACCCCTCCATCTCAAGAGCGTATTTTAATTGTGGTACTGGTATAAAAAATGCTTTTTTTACTTCGCGAAACTGTACGCATATACCACCCATTATACCTTCTCCCGTTTGCATTATTTTATACATATCCTCTATTTGTCTCAATGTTGTGCCAGTTAATGGCAATGAGTCTTTCTCAATACTTTTTAACTCAAATAAATATTGATAGGGATATTTATAAAATATGAAGTCACATGGATTATTTACTCCTACAAATCCATTAGTTGTATCGTATAGTCTAATACAACCAGCCCCCATACTCTCTCTAAAATTACTCTCCCATCTTTTACCCTCGTTCATTTACTCTCCATCCTTTCTGCATTGTTCTTTGTAATTACAATATGCACATTTATCTAACTCTCTAGGTGGAACGGTACTATCTTTTAAATGTTGATTTACTGTATTAATTTTATTTTCAACAAATTGTACCCTTTGAGGTGTCACTGTAACTAAATAACCTTTTTTATTACAGGTGTTCCTATCTTCATACAGAAATATTACATTTGAAACATTTAATGTCATAGAGTAACAAGTTGCCTGCATTATATGTTCTGCCCACGCTGTATTATGTTTATTGTGTTTGTAAGTACTCTCTGTTTTTATCTCCAAAATATATAACTCACCTTTATATTTTATCAATCCATCACACATGAACCTCATGTTATATTTTTTGGAGTATAATTTTGTCTCATTCCCTACTTTCTTAATAACTTGGGGGTCTTTTATATTATTTTTCTTTAAATACTCACCTACGTCAAGCCACTCACAGTCTACATTATGTTTTTGCATTTGTTGGACGTAATTTTGTATTCTCTCATGTCTGTCTGTTCCACTTTCACAAATTCCAATTAAATTAACGCCATTACTAACTTGGTCAACTTTTGCCCCGTCGAGTTGATAATATAAACTCCTAATACAACCACTTATCCCGGACGGCTTAAAGGATTTAGACGGAACTCTTATAGAGTCCCTGTCTTCTGCCTCTATGGTATATATTAGGTCATTAACAAAATCGTCAGCAATATTATTAAGTTTACTGGTAGCAACCATTTTTGCAAGTGTACCTAATTTTGCCATTTCTTATACCTCCTCGTCTGTTGTTGCCAACATCATTATTTCCTCGTCTGTTGTTATCTTTAGTACGTCCCTTTCTCCATAACCTATCTCTATAGTAGGAGAGCTGATAACTGAAATTACATCTTTTAATATATTGATATTTATGTCATACACTATATCCATATGACCATGTTGTTCTGTTACCTCTAATGTCTCGTATGATTTAGTTGCGTTCTCTATTATTATTGCCCCTTGACTAAAACCGACAGATATTAAGTTCATGTCATAATCACTAACAAATAACCCAATTCTGTCTAATGCTTTTGACAACTCTTGAGTACCAACTTTGCAAGTACATGGTTGAGGAGTTTCTATTATTGGTAGTACATTTGGATATTCCTCTATTCCCTCCATAAGTTGTCCATATACATCAATACCTTTACCTCTGACCAATAACATATTGTTATTATCCACATATAGGTCACATTTTTCAGATTTTACACTACCAATTAATGTTGCCAACACTGGAGGAATTAATAACTCCATACCGTCACATTCAAAATCACTAACTGCTATTTTTGTACTATCTCCAGTTATTACTTTTCCATCTCGTAATAGGTAACCGAATAATACCCCATCTGCTGCCGTAACGGATTTTATATTTTTACCTATAGTTAACCCATGTTGTAGTAGGTAAGTCCAACAATCTTTTGAAGTAACTGCTGATTCTAAATTTATTGGGGGTTTTGGGTACTCCTCATCTTGGAGGATTTCTATTTTATATGACCCATTACCCTTAATTTTTATATAGTCTTTGTGAGGTGTTATGTCAATATAATCTGATGTAGTTCTATTAACCAATTTTGTGAATTGGTCTGTTTTTATTATTATTGTCAACTCCTCTTCGTTTTCTATATCTCTGTATGCTGAAATAAAGTTGTTACCGTCTGTTGCGTTTAATACTAATCTATCTTTAGTAAAATTTAACTCTGTATAACTTGTTATCTCTAATGTGGCATTTGGTCTTATCTTAGACATACATCCCAACATTTCTTGTAATTCTTTTGTACCTATTCTCATATTATAACCTCCAGTTTTAAAACAATCTTTTTTGAAATTTTTTTCTACCTTTATATTTATAAGTTTTCACCCAATCTAACAACTCCAGTGCCTCCCATTTACGTCTATATTGACCGGATGTTAACATTTGTTCTAAATCTAAACCTCTCTCAATTACCTTTGCCTCAAATCGCTGTATTATATCGTCGCTCAAATTTTTATAAAATAATGGGTCATCAGTTTTTCTGTCTGACACTACAATGTTCATATCCCCAAAATTCAAACAACCAAAGACAGCGTTCATTATCCAACTTGTGGAGTCGGCTGACGTAAACGGGTATTTCTCTAATTGTAGTTTAGAGGTCATCCCAAATGCGTGAGTCTTAACAGTTGGGTTACTAGAATTTTGGATTTCTCCAAATACCTGGTTAAACCATCTATCTTTATGTGGTGTTGTTACATCATTGGCTGGAGATATCCCAATATATTTTATTGGTGAACCGTCCTCATGTCTAAACTCTAATAATCTTCTTAAATGTTTAAAATTTTCGCCTTGATGAAATACGGGTACTAATTTATCCCTAGAGGCTACTTTATCCTTCATGTATAAATAATTTTCCCAACTCAATTCCGGAGCCTCTTTTAACTGTTGTAATGTTTTAGGTTTTCCAAATTCCCCTGGTATAGTATCAAGTTGAGCGTATAATGTAAGACGTTCGTCCAACTCATTTATACGAGCAATATATTCATCCACATTTATTTTCTCGCCTTTTGTATGGGCTGAATATGCACCCGAGTCTAAAAAGAATTTTGTGGGACGGTCTTTTGTTAAATCTAACCATTTATTTACTAATGTAGGTCTACTGGCGTATGAATGTAATCTGTTTACGCCGAGATTTGCTATAAATTCGTCTATGTCGTTTCTACACTCACCTGCAAAATATAAATCCATATCTATATTCCTCCGTCTTTTATTTATATATGTTATATCCTTCATATTTCCTGGAGTACATTTAAATAAGCGTACTAAAAAGTCGTTTTTAAATAAACATCTTGCAAGTAAATAACCAAGTACCATACTCACCAACTCACCAAAACCTCCAACAGCAAATTGATACCAAAACGGTAAACCGAAGAAAAACCATAATTCCCAAGCAATAGCACTTGTTCCAAGTGTAGCGTATACTATACCTGTCCACATTCTTTTTGATTTCCACATTAGTACACCAACTATGAAAGTTGAGAATGAGCCAATAAATACGTCCATAATACCAAATGTAAAGAAATTACTCAATGCGCAACCTAATGTTATACCGATTATATATACTGGGTCTATAAACATTAAGAAATTTAACATTTCAGATAATCTGAACTCAACTGGTCCGAATACAAATGGTTTACATACCATTGTTATTACAAAATAAAGTGCTGCAATTATACTTATTCTACACATTGATTTTACAGATATTCTCATTATTTAGTACCCCCTATTTTAGATAATTTTTCTCCAACTAAATCAAACGTATCTGTTATATCTCGATTTAAGTCATCAATTATTCTTACTCTAGGGTTGTTCATCAATTCTTTGAAAAGTTGTGAGTTGTAAAATTCTGATATTAACTCATCGTCTCTCTCCATTGGTGTTGTATTAGGAGTAAATACATTAATACATATTTTGTCAAAATATTTTAAACCTAACTCAATATCTTTTTTAAACGAATCCATTGTTTGACCTTTCCAGCCGAATAATAAATTTGTTCTATTAAAATATTTACTAACATCTTTTGCAGTGGCTACTCCCATACCTTTATGAAGTACACGTTCTCGGTCATTTAAATTAAATGTTTCACCTCCTACTATAAACTCAAGTTTTATGCCCTTAAATATTAATCTCATATATTTGATATATTTTCGGTGCATAAAATGTCCTTCAAATATTATAGTAGTTAGATGTTTTGCCTCTGCAACCTCATGTATATAATTTAATGTTTTAGAGTCAAGCTCTGCAAAACTACCACTACATATTATTTGTGCTTTTTGAAATTGTCCAGTTATTTTGTCTAATACCTGTTTGTTTAACTCGTAATTTTCGTTTTCATCAATGTCTTTGTCTAAACAATAATCACAAAAGCTGCATTGACCCCACTGACAACCTGTACCTCTAAGAAGTACTACTTCCATTTGTTCTTTGAAGTCATTTACAACTCCATATCTTTTCATTTCTTCCATTTCTTTTTTCCTCCTGTTTTAATATTTTTTAGGGGCAGGATTAGGAAACTACCCCTCATGTATTATATTATATAATTTTAGGTTATTTTTGTTAACTAAATTACAGTTTTAACCCTTCCCCATACCATCTCTCTGTAACTTCAATGTCACATTTCATAGGTATTTTGAATTTACCGTCAACTATATGAACCATTATATACTCCAATCTATCTCTAACTGCTTTTGCATTTTCTTTCGGACATACTCCTAATACTTCATCATGAACGGGTATAATTAACTTGTACCCAAGCTCATTTAATTGTTTATCGTTAAATATTTTTATCATGGTAATTTTTGTCATGTCAGCTGCTGAACCTTGAATAATACTATTAACACATTGTCTTTTTGCGTCTTCAATAAAACCTCTATTATCTTTTATAGAATAACCCTCCTCTTGAGCTAATTGTTTTACTTGTTGCTGTTGTTTTGCGCCTCTAGCTCTACATAATAACCCCCAATATTTTTGGTAAATTTCTCGTGGTGCGTCTCCTGTTAATTGTGGTGTACCAAATGAGAAAGGGTCAAATGTGTCAGATGTTGAAGTAGTATTATAGGTTATTTCTATTGGAGGTAATGTCATATCCGGTAGTCGTCTTTTTCTACCCCAAGCTGTCTCCACAAAACCATAGTCCATGGCGAAACTTTGAGCGAAATCTATAAACTCTTTTACTTTTGGGAAACTTCTAAAAAAATCATCAATTATATTTTGCCCCTCTTTTAAACTAACTCCCATTTGTTCAGCTATACTTTTACCACTACGCCCATACATTAGACCAAGTAATACTGGTTTGACACTACTTCTTCTCTGTTTACCTTCGGGGTTGACTGTACCGTCTGGTCTAAACTCTAGACACTCCTCATAAGGTAACTTATAAATTTTGCTCGCTATAGTACCATATAAGTCTTTACCCTCAATGTAGGCATTTATCATATGCTCGTCGTCACTCATGTGGGCAAGACAACGAGGTTCTTGTTGTGAGAAGTCACCTCCAACTATTACTTGACCCTCTCCAGCTATAAACATTTGTCGTATATCATGTCCAGCGTCTATTACAGTACCGTCACTCAATTTTGTTTTATTTGAGGGGATATTTTGTAAATTAGGGTCACTACTACTAAATCTGCCAGTTTTTGCCCCATATTGATTAAAGTTCGCGTGTAATTTATTGTCTCGTTTTGCAATATGTTGTGGTATGGCGTCAATATATGTTGTTAATAGTTTACTCATACTACGATACTCTAATATACTATCCACAAGTGGGTTGTCAAAAGATTTTAATATATCCTCACCAGTCCCCCTCGGTTTTTTAGGGTCGGGACTTGTAAATTTTAGTACGTCATAAAATAATATAGCTAATTGAGTAGGGCTTGAAATACTTATTTTTCTGCTCCCTGGGTCTTTAAAAAGTTTTGAGTATGCACCGGGATTTTTGACAAGTAGTTCGTCAAATTGTTTGTCCAATTTTGCACACTCCTCGTCAAACTTATTTTCTGCTCTTATCATATATTTAGTGTATTTTTCCTTTAATTGGTTTGCAAGTCCTGTATCTATTTCAACTCCAGTACATTCCATCTCGAATACTACCTGGATTAATGGCATCTCAATTTCTCTAAATACATAAGCAACTTTTTCAAGCCCCTTTTCTCTACAATATTGCCCATTAATGTCTATAAATTGTTCTTGGAATTTATATAGTTCATATGTCATTACTGGGTCAAATGCAGCGTACATATACCCAACGTCTGGGGGTATTTTGTTAAACTCAATCCCCTTAAATAATGTGTTGAAAGAGGCAACTTTACTGTCTTCATTTTCATTGTCTACATATTTTTTATATAGTTGTTTTAACCCATGAGGTTCATTTTCATTTAATAAGTTACTACCAATTAGGGTGTCCCAATAAGGTATAATTTTTACTCCACACATCCACCACATTATATGCATGTCAAATTTTGCGTTGTGGAGAATATATCTAACTCCATGAGCATTTAATTTCTCAAATTGTTCTTTTATAAATTGTTTTGAAATATTTGTTTTAAGTGGCTGGTTAGTCATATAAGATTTATGCCCAACTGGTATATATGCTCCCTTTTGAGTTGGAGTATAAATACATACCCCAGCTATTTCTCCGTCAATTCTGTCAAGACCATTTGTTTCCGTATCTAGTGCGATTACTCCATTTTTAATAACAACTTCTAAATATTTTATTATTTTATCCTCTGTATCTAATAACTCTAAATTTGCTTTTTTATCTTTAAACACTTCTTCAGATAATTGTTTTGCATACTCCACTTTGTCTTTTATACTTTTAGGAACTACTGGAGCAACTCTCGTCACCTTCTTTTTGTGTTGGTGTAATACCTCAAGTGCTTTAGCTTGAGTGTCTTTAGAATTTCTACCCTTTATGCCTGCAAATAAATTTTCCATTCTTCCCATTTTACTCCTCCTTATAAAATAACCACTTCTTAATTGAAGTGGTTATATTTTGTTATCTTATGAATATATTAATATGGTTCAACAGATAAATCTATATTTTCTATTTTTGCTCTTTCTTCTAATATTTCTCTATAAAGTTCCATATACACTAATTGTTCATGTAATAAATCATAAGAACAATTTGGAACAAAATCTAGTGTACCTTGTCTATATTGTATTAACATTCCTTGTAATCCAGCTATTCTTTTATTTAGTTGATAGTATTCGGCTTTAAATCTTTCTTTGAAATCATCACTTAGCATTAATTGTATAGTATCTTTTAAATTCATTTAAAAACCTCCTTAAAATACATCAGTTGATGTTGTTCTACTACCTCTACTTGGTCTTGCTGTGTAATTATTTGTGTATGAGGGTTGTTGGTTTTGTTGAGATTTATTTGAACCAGTTGAGTAATTATTATTTAACATATCTACCATGTCTTGTTTGCTCGCTTTTATTACCATAGACCCTTCTATTTCCTGTTTTTGTGCAAAGTCTTTTAAACTTTTTCCATCGGGTGCACCTGGTAAAAACTCATATTGTGTACCTGTATCTCCCTTTTTACCTCGTCTAACTATTTCTATTGGAATACTAGATAAGTCTCCAAATTTGTTCAAGTAAGTAACTATTTTAGCAACAAATTTTGAACCTCTCTCCCATACCTTCACAGTATTTAAGTCACTTTCTTCAACTAATTGTAAAAATAATTTTTCTTTAGGTTTATTACCTGCTTTACATAATGGACAATCATCAGTGTGCATATTACCCTCTTCATCAACAGCGTTACAACTAACATATCTTCTTTTACCTTCAATTTCTACCTCATGTACTAAAAAGAAGTCTATATCTGACCCGTCGGGTTGATTATAAAGAAATCTTACTGTAGCACTATCTCCATCGTCTGATAATGTGAAATAACCTCCATTATTACCTCCTTGATATTTACCCACATTTCCAATTCCTATTCTTGCCATTTTATACTCCTCCTTTAAATTTTTTATTTTGTGTAAGTTTTTAAACAGGGGATTTATTTTGTAACCCTCCCTTTAGGTTATAAGTGTTATATATTATTATTACTAAAATTTGTTAACTACTCTATTAATTAATCACATTTACTAAAACCACAATTTGTACAAGTGACACAACCACCCATAAAAGATAAGTCCTCACCACATTCTGGACATTTTGCTATTGTTATCTCACAAGTATGAGATTCTACATTATCCCATAATGTATTTTCTTGAATTGCTGCATTTTCCATAAAAGATTTTTTAAATCTCTCATACAATACTTTTAACTCTTTTCCTATTGCCTCTGGACAACATTTACCATCACTCGTATCTCCTATACTCCATTTTCTTTTTACATAAGACGGACACGCTACCACAGACTCGAGTTGGTCAATTATCTCCTCAACGGTTGCTCCTCTTTTGCCAGCTAATGAGATTAATCTAGAAAGACCTACCATGTAAGAATTACAACCTCCACTTGAACCTTTATTTAAGAAGATATGACATAATTTTCCAGTTAATGGGTTAAAATATACAGTCATCCATAAACTTCCACAACCTGTTTGTAATTTACTACCCATAGCTACACAATGGTCTATGTCAGTGTCTTCAATATTTATTTGTATGTCTGGAACATCAACTGGAGGTGTATCTTCTTGTTGTGTATTACCATTTAATATTCCAGCTCGCTTACAACCCTCTCTAAATACGGTTACTCCTTTACAACCTAACTCGTGTGCTGCAATGTATAATTTAAATACGTCGTCCACTGTCGCGTCTACCGGTAAATTCACAGTACTGGAGATACTTGCGTCAATCCATTTTTGCCAAGTGGCTTGAGTTGTAACTCTTTCAAGAAAATCTAAATCTTTTGCCCCTACTATATAGGCAGGTTTATCAGTTGTCATATTTATGTCATCTGCCAGTATAGCCTGTTGTATTATACTTGGGTACTCCGTATAAGTAGTTTCTTCATCTTGTAATGATTTTGTTGTTCGTGTATAACCATTTACATCATATATTGGTTCAACTCCAGTGCTAACTCCCAACATAGTTCCAATTGACCCGGTTGGAGCTATTGTAAATAATTGAGAGTTTCTCAATCCATATAATTTAATTAAATCTTTAGTTTTCTCTGTAATACACCCTCTTTTTATAAAAGTAGAATTTAAAATATAGTCTTTGTTGTATTTAGCAAATGGACTTTTACTACCTGCTAATATGGCTGACTGTTGTAAACCTGTATTAACTAATTCTTTACCAATTACATTTATCAAATTCATACATCTTTTGCTGCCATATGGTATTCTCAATTTTACTAATGCGTCTGCAAATCCCATAATTCCAAGACCTATTTGTCTCCAATCTCCAACTGACTCTCTTTGAATTGGTAGTGGGTGAAGTTTTAGCCCCTCGTCAAGTACCTCATTTAGTGCCTCTACTGCTATATTTACAGCTTTTCTAAATTCGGGTAAATTAAATGCAGGTTTTTTCCCAAATGGGTCATTTACAAATTCAGATAAGTTTAATGCTCCTAATAGGCAACTACCGCCAGGAGGTAAAGGTTCTTCAGCGCAGGGATTTACTCCAGCAAATTCAAACTCACCCTTTTTTATATATTCTGACAATAATGTGTGTTTATTAATATTATCCCAAAATAACATCCCAGGTTCTCCCCAGTTCCAATTATTTCGTGCTAATGTTTGCATTAATTGAGTGGCATTTTCATCTCCCTCAATAACTTTTGTCATAAAAGCACTATCTGCTCTTACGGAAATATTACATTCTTCTAATTTAGCATTAGCATTTTTTGCGTTAATGAAATCCTCTATCTCGGCATGGTTTACGTCCATACTTATCATTAATGCTCCACGTCTACCTTTTTGACCTATTGTTTGAGAGACATTATTAAAAGTCTCCATAAAGCTAACTGCTCCAGTTGTGGTCATTGCTGCATTATTTACTGGGCTACCTTTCGGTCTTAATAAAGAAATGTCAATACCACAACCTCCACCATAACTAAATGTTCTAGCTAAATATTTCGCAGTATCATAAATATCCTCAATACTGTCACCTACTTGTGGTAATACATAACAATTTGAGTAGGTTACTTTTCTGTCTGTAACTCCTCTTGCAGCTAATATTCTGCCTCCAAATAAAAACTTACGTTCTCGTATAAGTTGTTTTACTTGTTCATTATGGTTTGATACTCTGTCAAGCCACTCCTCAAAAGTTTCATCTCCAACTTGATACTTTTTATGCCATATTTCTTTTCCTAAATCTGTATTTATCCATTGGTCTAAATTCATATACTCTCTCCTCCTCAATTAATCTATATCCCAATCTTCGGGTGCTGATGTAAATACTCCAGTAGGACAACCTCCTAATAATTGGTGTATTTTACAACCTTCAGGACAATCTTTTAAATCTGTTTCACAACAAAAGTCTGATATTGTTCTAAGTGCGTCTTTTAGCTCTTCAATTGATGGTTTTTCATTTTGGTGTTCCATATAATCACCTCCTTTCATCACTTAATTTTATTATCTTGGTTTTATGTCTACCAATTTTTGTTGTAATGTTTTTACTACCACATTAGCTCCAGCTCTTGAAATACCTATTTCAGCAGCCACTGCCGATTTTGTAGGTTTACAACCTCCTATTAGCGCCATACAAAATCTTTTTTGATTATCGTTTAAGTCAAGAGAATTAATATACATTCTTAATTCTATATCTTCTAAATCTTGTGTATCCGTTGTACCTAGTGCATATACTTTATCTTCGGCTATCTCGCTATCACCGTCAACGTTAAAATAGTCTGAAAAGTTTTGTGTATAAGTTGCCTCATTAAGTTTTCTTTTGTCCATTTTGTTAGCTTGAGTTATACGTCTTAACTCATTTTTTATATATGTGCAAATAACTGTTGTTATTTTGCAAGCACTGTCAGGTTTAAAATTTTCAAGTACTTTCCATATTTGTTCTAATATGACTGACTCTTTTGTAGGAGTATCAACTCCGGCAAATCTATTTGCAACTGCAAAAAATTCTGATTGATGATACTCATATAAATAACCTATTGTTTCATTTGGATTTTTCTTATAACTATACAATAACTCCTCTGTAGTAGATTTTCTGTTGATTATTGTATTAAAGATTTCTCTCATTTTTTATTCCCCCTATGTTTTATTTTTTATTATACTTATATTATATACTCTTTTGTATAATTTGTCTAGTGTTTTCTGTAAATTTTTATAAATTTTTTAATTGAATATTTTTTACTAATGCTCCTAACTCATTTATATCTCTATGGTCGGGATATAATACCTGTTTAAAAAATTTGTACTTTACATATCTAATAATTTTTTTACACCCCTCCCTACCAGCAGTGTCATTATCAAGTGCTAATACATATGTTCTTGCAGGTAGTTGCTCTAGTAATTTATATTGGTTACCTCCTCCAGTACCCAACAACGCTACGGCTGGAATACCATAAGTCCAACAGGTTAGGGCGTTAAATATGGATTCTACTATCCATACTTCTTTGTAATTACCTCTTATTACCTCATATCCGCCAAATATAAAATCTGTCTTTTTTATACCAGCTGGTATATTATACATTTTGTAATCCACCTGTCTAGTTTGAATAAATTTTACATTTCCCATCAAGTCTTTGACTGGAAATGTAATACAATTATTTTTCGGGTCAAACCCAATGTCAAATAACTCAATAACCTCATCGGATATACCTCTACATTTTACATAGTCATGTGTATACGCGTATTGGTCTAATATATAGTCGGGTATGGTTATATACTCTGTATGTGTTGGAGTTCGGTCAAAACTTAATGAGAAATTTCTATTTTGTTGTATTGTAGTTTTGTATTTTTGTTTTATCCAGTTATTACCAAATAACCCCCCGTCTTCTATCCCGAAACAGTAAGAAATAAAACTTGTCAAATTTGCTGTATACCCACAAGTAAAACAATGAACTGTTCCAGCAGGTTGGTCATGAAGTTGTTTTGTTAACACCCCACAACTTGGTTTCTTTTCTTGACCCCCTTTGTGGGAGGGGCAAGAAATCATAATATTGTCATTTACGGGTTTTATTGTGTGAAGTAACTCGACACCTCTAGAATTTAAATCCAATTTTAAATCCTGGAGTAAAGTTAACATATCTGTCTCTACGGTTAAACCATTTAATTCTAACATCTTAATTCTCCTCCTTAAATTGTTATATATTATAATTTGTAATTATGTTAATCTCAGTAATAAAAAAGTTCCTATATTTATAAAAGTATAGGAACTGAAAGGAGAAGATTTATTGTGAAATATTTATAAGATAATATATATTATACTCTTAACTCTCCATTTGTTTAGAAAATGTCTATAATATCTTGCCCTACTTTAATATTACTAAATGGTAATGGAGGTTCGTTTGTTGGAGTTGAGTTGTTACTACCATTTTCCTCTTGAGTTACAAATCGGAAAGTTCCTAAATCTATATCCCAAGAATAAATTAATTTTTTATTATTTTCTCCATATCTATTTTTTGTGACTAAAATTGATAAACCCAATTTTGTTTGAACTAATGAGATTACCCTACTACTATTTTGCCCAATCGCGTCTGACTCTCCTATATCTGCAAGTTCGGGATTTTCGGGTTCTTCGGTTTTTGTGGTATTCCTATTCGCTTGAGCGTCTGCCAATATTGGTATACCCAAGTCTTCGGATAATCTAAATAAATCCATTGTTATATTTGAGAGTTGTATCCTCTTATTTTCTCCTCGTCTCTCATCTTGCATAAGTGAGAGTTGGTCTATACCTACAATATCGGGATTATATTTTTTTATTAGAGTTCTCAACATACTAACTGTCATATATTGTCCCCCAATATCTTTTGGAGTTATGACCATAAAAGGCTGTAACTCGTCAGCTCTTTTTTGTAAATCCTCTTCATACTTTTGGAGTTCAAATTCAGAAATTGTACCTCTAGTTAGTTGACGGTTGGAGTAATTCATACCTAATGTGTCATGACGGTATGCCACTTGCATTGCCCCCATTTCTCCCGAATATAATAGTACTCTTTTACCTTGAGTATGAGCAGCAGTTAAAAATTTTTGTAATAACCATGATTTACCTTGATTAACACGACCAACTATGGTTACAAGTTCCTCACCTGGTAGCCAACCTCCTAATATATAATCTAACTCGGGTAACCCGGAAGAAATACCCAAAATACCTTCGCAGCCCTGTTTTGAGCGTATATCCTCTACTTTTTTAGTAACTAACTGGTTTATATCCGTTCCCTCTGTTATCGTGTTGCTGAACAGTAATTTTTCACCCTTAGCAATTATGTTTCGTAACCCCTCATATGAGTTTTCTTTTAGCATTTCTGCACTTTGTTTGAACAAATTTACAGCAAGTTCATATAAATGCTCCTCTTTTAATTTGTCTATTAAATATTTTGCAGGTTCTGCAACTTGGAAAACCTCAAAGTCTGGGTAGACACTTAAAAAAGTGGCTAAATCGGGAACTTTGTTGTATGTTCTATAATGTTGGAGTATAAAATCCCATTGGTCTTTATGGTCTGTGAAATATTGTGCGTCAATACCTTGTTCTAGATATTCAGCTATGTTATTTTGGTCAATAATATTATTTATACATTGTAACTCTATCATCATTTTATTTCACCCCAACCTTTCTTTGTGGAGGGTTAACAAATTCTACCACTTGACTGGTTTCAAGAACTCTACTTGCCAACCTACCTCCAATGTTATTAACTAACTCGTCATCAATTACGTTACTTGTAAATATATTGGCTTTACCATTTGTTACTCTACTATTTAATAAGGGAAATAAAATTGAGTGGTCATAATCACTCAACTTGTTACAACCTATGTCATCCCATATGACCAAGTCTACTTGGGGAATTAAGTTCTCCATTTCTAATAGTCTATTATTATGTTTACTAATACTAGATTTTTTATTCATTAAGAAATCGTCCACATTTATGAATAACCCTCTACATTTTGTGCCATTACCATCCCATATTTTAGTAAAATAACTGCACATTAACTTAATTGCCCATGTGGTTTTACCATTACCGTAATATTTACTGTAGAGAAATAAATTACCTCCTCCAGTAACCCAATTTTCAATATTATCTTTTACACTTTTCAAGTATTTATATTTACTCAAGTCGTCCCCGGCAGTTAATTTTTGATTTTCAGTGTACTGTAGTTTAACTGGTATATTTGCTAGGTTGACTAAATAATAAAACTGGCAATATAAACTACAACCACAATTGCATATATCTGTTCTATAATTATTACATACATCTTTAAACCAACACTTCTCTTGGCTAAACTTAAATTCTTTAACATCATACATTTTTCATTCCTCCTTTTATTATTATATATTAATGTTGTTAATTTTTGTTAACTATAAAAAAATGGCATGATAGTTACCAGCTACCACGCCCAAACTTTTAATGAATTTAGATAATACTATGTATATATTAT
>ERZ1034701.177-NODE-177-length-28209-cov-29.421752_pt1 | contig 28209 bp, 22 predicted proteins | sample MGYA00520651_ERZ1034701 | MGnify/ENA primary metagenome ERZ1034701 (study PRJEB33766, sample SAMN09781713) | gut metagenome | biome: gut microbiome | host: Homo sapiens | place: Madagascar | study: EMG produced TPA metagenomics assembly of the PRJNA485056 data...
TTCACCTGTGTAGTATAATTACCTGAATGTAAGGTTGTTATGGTGATGAAGGGTGCGCTAAACCCTTCACCCACCCTTCACCACCCTTCACCTCTAATGATTTTTCTGCTGCTGATAAGGGGAAATCGGAGGTTCTGGAAATCGGAATAAGGCTCAAGTAAACTTTAATAAAGCCCTACGTAAACTTTATCTGAGGCTAAAACCAAGTTTAAATGAGGCTTAAACCAAATTCAAATGAGGCTTAAACCAAGCTTAATAGACGCCTGATGCAAGTCATAATAGACACCTGGGACTGTTTTTTAAAAAAGCCCAAAAAGGTGAAGGGTGGTGAAGGGTGGGTGAAGGGTGAGCGCAACCCTTCACCTCTCGCAACCCCAGTGTTTATCGGGGATTCAGGCGAAAAGGTGAAGGGTAAAATCGAGAGTAGGGGTTATACAGGCAAAAATAACTCAATCAGCAGCTGGAATGCTTCTGGCGATTCGTTTTGATAGACGTATTGATATTTTTCTCCCGACGTATTGAATTATATCTTTCGACGGCAAAAAAATGCCCGCTTAGGGGCAATATTGTGCCCTAGTAAGACAATAAGCGAAATGTCCCCATTCGCATTTGAAATCTACTGGATGGCACATGAAACTTACAGACTTTTCATTCGTTTCTTAGTAAGAGAAATAATTATTATCGCTATTATCTGTGTTAAAAACCCATGAATTACTTCGTTTCTCATTATTTTTTATTATCTTTGCCCCAAATAACAATTAAAAACAAAGGATATGAGCACATCAACATTACGTGTACCTACTTCATTTAGGTTACCAGCAGAGTGTGCTAAGGCTACCAATCGTAGCTTTAACAATTACGTAGAATCCATTCTTATGGATTTTATGAGTAAGAACAAGGCCATGGAGGAAAACGCAATTACTCCCGATTTGCAAGCAAAGCTTGATCGATGAAGAAATTCTTGTGTCTATTATTGAGCTAGAAGGACATTACAATGACAAATAACCGAGTCCATATATCAATGGAATCGGTAACTTATAGAATGTATAACAATTTAAAAAGTAAGAAATATAAGAAACAGAAAAGAAATATATAACATAGTAAGATTATAAACTTGCGTTTACTAATTTGTTCGGAAACACTTAAATTTGGCGATTTAAAGTATGTAATCACGAATGAATAAGTTCTGTGAACGCCTGCGCTATAGCGTGGGCGGAACTTATCGTGATTACGGGCACGCCAAAGCCTAAGTGTTGATAAGGGAAGCTCACGCTTCTTCTTTGTCTTCACTTCATCAAGGCTTTTTGGGGATGGCTTTCTGCTAATCCTTCTGTCCGCTGCCCGTTTTACTCCGATAATGATTTAGTTCCAAACGCACCCATCAGCTATAGCAAAAAACGTTGGAGTTCGCTTCTATGTTTGTTGCTATACCTTAATTATATATAGTAACCAACAATGAAAAGAGCTACGAATGGACAAATTAAGAATGCAGAGTAGTAATGGTGTAGAGGACAACATTACGAAAATTGCGCAGCTGTTTCCCGACTGCGTTACGGAGACTGTAGATGAAAGAAGCGGTCAGCCAAAGCACCTCATAGATTTCGAGAAACTCAAACAGAATCTTTCTGAGAGTGTGATATCAGAGAGAGCAGAACGCTACCAGTTTACCTGGCCCGACAAGAGTAAGGCGATTCTCCTTGCCAACTCTCCTATCAATGCCACACTTCGCCCTTGCCGTGAAGATAGTGTTGATTTCGACAACACCCAGAACCTTTATATCGAGGGCGACAACCTCGATGTTCTCAAATGTCTGAAGGAGACTTATCTCCACAAGGTGAAAATGATCTATATAGACCCACCTTACAACACCGGAAACGATTTTGTTTATGAAGATGATTTCGCTCAGTCTTCAGAAGAATACCTCGCCAACTCAGGACAGTTTGACGAGCAGGGCAATCGTATGTTTACCAATGCCGAAAGCAATGGTAGATTCCATACAGATTGGCTCAATATGATTTATCCGAGATTGAAAGTTGCTAGAGACTTGCTGACCGATGATGGTGTGATATTTATCTCTATTGACGATAATGAGGTAGAGAACCTCAGAAAAGTTTGCGATGAAGTGTTTGGAGAACAAAACTTTATCGCAACTTTAGTTTGGGAAAGAGCTTATTCGCCTAAAAATGATGCCAAATTTATTTCCAATAGTCATGACTACATATTAATGTTTGCTAAAAGAATAGATTCTTTCCATATAGGTAGATTAGAAAGAACCGCAGAAGCAAATGCGAGATATTCTAATCCTGACAACGACCCAAGAGGAGACTGGAAACCAAGCGATATGTCTGTAAAAACATATAATGCAGAATGCGATTATCCTATCATCTGTCCTTCGGGAAGAGTCGTAGAGCCTCCAGCAGGACGCTGCTGGAGTCTCTCACGGAATGCGTTCCGTGAGAGACTCCAAGACAACCGCATATGGTTTGGTACTGACGGTAATAGTGTTCCATGTATAAAACGTTTCCTTAGGGAATTAAAGTTTGATGGAATGGCACCAACCTCTATACTATTTTACAAAGAAGTTGGTCATAGCCAAGAAGGTGCAAAAGAAGTTACAGCATTATTTGGTGATAAAGGTGTATTCGATGGTCCTAAACCTGTACGTTTATTACAACGTTTGCTGACATTAGCAAATCTCAAAGATGATTCTATTGTATTAGATTTTTTCTCAGGAAGTGCCTCTACTGCTCATGCTGTAATGAAAATGAATGCAGAAAAACAAAAACATAGTCCTTTCATTATGGTTCAATTACCAGAACATATCAGCGAAAAAAAGAAAGAACAAGGATATGAAACAGTCTGTGAAATAGGCAAGGAGCGAATCCGCCGTGCCGGCAAGAAGATTAAGGAGGAATCTCCTTTAACCACCCAAGACCTCGATACAGGCTTCCGGGTGCTGAAACTCGATTCCACCAATATGCAGGACATTTACTATTCTCCAAAGGATATTTCGCAAGCCGACCTCTTCTCGCAGGTTGATAATGTGAAGCCGGATAGAACGGGCGAAGACCTACTCTTCCAGGTGATGCTTGAACTCGGTGCAACCCTGGATTCGAAGATAGAAACGACAACGGTAGCTGGCAAGACTATCTATAACGTTGCCGAAGGATACCTCGTGGCATGTTTTGACCCGGATGTAACCGATGAAGTGGTAAAGGCCATCGCCCAAATGCAGCCAGCCTATGCCGTGCTCCGTGACACCAGCATGAAGGACGATTCCACCGCCACCAACTTCGAGCAGATCTTTAAAACATATTCTCCTGACACAGTAACAAGGATTCTATGAAACTGAAGTTTAAGATACAACAATATCAGACCGATGCCGTGGAGAGCGTCATCAACGTCTTCAAGGGACAGCCCAACCAAGCCAACCTGGAATACAGAATGGATAAGGGAAAACTGTATGTGGTTGACAGCAAGAAGCATGACATCAAAATCGTTCAAACCGATGTTTTTGCCGATAGCGATGATACCGGCAATAACCTGGGTTATAAGAACAACCGCCTTGCCATGGATAAAGTGGCTCTCTTTGACAACATCCGACAGATTCAGACCGATAACAATATCCATCAGGATGAAGAACTCTGTCAGAAGCTCGGTGCCTGCCAGCTCGACGTGGAGATGGAAACCGGTACGGGAAAGACATACGTCTATATCAAGACCATGTTCGAACTGAACAAGCAGTATGGCTGGACCAAGTTTATCGTGGTGGTTCCAAGCATCGCTATCCGAGAGGGTGTGAAGAAGAGCTTCGACATTACGGTAGATCACTTCATGGAGCAATACGGCAAGAAGGCTCGCTACTTCATCTACGACAGTAGCAGCCTCAACGACATCGACACCTTCTCGCAAAGCAACGACATCAGCGTGATGATCATCAACACCCAGGCCTTCAACACCATGAAGGAAGGAGCCAAGAACAAGGCGGCACGCATCATCAACTCTGAACGCGATGAGTTCGGTTCCCGAAAGCCTATCGCCGTTCTTGCTGCCAACAACCCTATCATCATCCTGGATGAACCGCAGAAGATGGGAGGTGCCGCTACACAGACGGCACTCAAAGCCTTCAATCCGCTCTTCACCTTGAACTACTCCGCTACCCACAAGGAGCACCACAACACGGTGTATGTGCTCGATGCACTTGATGCCTATAACCACAAGCTGGTGAAGAAGATAGAGGTAGTAGGTTTCGAACTGAAGAACCTGAAAGGTACCGACAGCTATATCTATTTTGCAGAGCTGCTGCTCTCGAAAGACAAGGCACCACAGGTAAGGCTAGAGATAGAACAGCAGAGCTCTACGGGAGCCATCAAGCGAATCTACAAGAAGTTGGGAGAAGGCGATGACCTCTATAGTGCCTCTGGAAACATGCTGCAATACAAGGGGTTCATGATTACCGACATCGTGGTGGATGCCCGTCAGCCGACTCGCAGCCAGATAAAGTTCAGCAACGGCGAAAGTCTGATGCTGAAGGAAGTAATCGGCAACGTAACTGCCGACCACAAGGCTCGCATCCAGATAAGGGAAACCATCAAGGCGCACTTCCGCAAAGAGAGTGCGCTCTTCCATCGTGGCATCAAGTGCCTCTCCCTTTTCTTTATCGACGAGGTTGCCAAGTATCGCCAGTATGATGAAGATGGCAATGCGATGCTGGGACGCTATGGAGAAATCTTTGAACAGGAATATCGGGCAGAACTGCTGGAGAATCAGAATATGTACGACCCGGAATATATGCAGTATCTCAGCTGCATCCCTGTCAACAAGACCCATGAAGGTTATAGAGAAAGCCATTGCCGCCATTAACAAGGAACTGGTGGTTTCAAAACTGAGCTACGTGGTAACCCGAGGAGTGCAGAAGACGGAACTGAAACATGACGATATGAAGGCGGGCAGCATGATGGTGCGGGAAGAAATGCAGCATGATGACCTGAGAACGGATGTAGTAAGCACCGTAAAGTACGACCTGCTGGGCAAGATAGCCGCCAACACCCGATTGACCCGCAAGACCATCGCCGGGATTCTGAGTCAGATTAAGCCAGAAAAGTTTGATATGTACAAGATGAATCCGGAAGAGTTTATCCGCAGGGTAAGTCGTCTGATATTGGAGCAGAAAGCCACCATCATCGTAGATCATATCAGCTACAACGAGATAGAAGGCAGCTACGATTCCGCCATCTTTACGGAGGAGAAGTATACCTCGCTCGACAAGGCTTACCAGGGAAGGAAGAGCATTGTGGATTATGTGTTTACCGATGGAACGGCAAAGCAGAGTGTGGAACGCAAGTTCGTGGAAGACCTCGATACGAGCACCGATGTTGCCGTATATGCCAAATTGCCAAAAGGCTTCCACATTCCTACTCCTGTGGGCAATTATTCTCCCGACTGGGCGATAGCCTTCAAGGATGGTGCCGTGAAGCATGTCTATTTCGTAGCCGAAACCAAGGGCAGCATGTCAACCCTCGACTTGCGAGGCATAGAAGATGGCAAGATAGCCTGTGCCGACAGGCTCTTCGAACAACTCTCAGGTTCGGGCATCTACTATCATAAGGTAACCAACTACGACGACTTGATGGAATGGGTGAAGTAAGTGAAGAATTATGGAACAGCCGAAACAGATAAACAATACCAGTGAACGATTGGTGGACGACCTGAAATCGAGGTTGTCCACCCGAAGTTGCATATCCATTGCCGCCGCCTCTTTCTCCATCTACGCCTTCGAAGCCATGAAGGCGGAACTGGAAAAGGTGGAGGAAGTACGCTTTATCTTCACCTCGCCAACCTTTGTGGCAGACAAGACGAAGAAAGAGCAGCAACCGCAAAAGAAATTTGCCTTGCATCAGAAATACATGCTGCTAAAAAAGAGGCAGGAGGAACATATTTAGTGATATGCAAAATGTAGCTATGATGGTTACGGATGGTTCCCAAGTTTACCACTGCATATTACTTATTTTTCAGATATTTATGCTAAAATCGATTAAATATTTGGAGTTTACAAAAAAACAACGTATCTTTGTCATCAGATTTAAGAACAATTAAAATCTAACAAGATGGCAAAGTACATCAACCCCTTTACCGATTGGGGCTTCAAGCGTCTTTTCGGTCAAGAATTCAGCAAGGATTTGCTGATAAGCTTTCTCAACGATCTGTTGGAGGGCGAGCTCCACGTCAAGGATGTAGTATTCAAAGACAAGGAGCAATTGCCCCAGACTAAAGATCAACGAGGCATTATCTACGATGTTTTCTGCGAAACCGACACAGGCGAGCGATTCATCCTGGAAATGCAGAACAAGTGGCAACCCAATTTTCTGGATCGCTCCATCTGCTATGCCTGTAGAAGTATTCTGGAACAGGTAGATAAGGGCAAAGCAGAGAATCAGGATGCCTATAAGTTTTTGCCGATATACACAGTTTGTTTCATGAACTATATGCCAAAGGCAGGCGAAGTAAACAAGTTCAGAACGGACATCATATTGGCAGATAAGGAGAGCAAGGAGCAAGCTTCCAACAAGCTTCGCTTCATCTACTTGGCCCTGCCTCTTTTCAAAAAAGAGCCAGCGGAATGTGAGAGTGATTTTGATAAATGGATTTATGTATTGACTCATATGGAAGCATTAACAAGAATGCCTTGGACGGCACAAAAGAAGATTTTCGAGAAGCTTGAGGAATATGCCGACAGTCATAGACTCTCGAAGAAAGAATGGGAAGCCTACGAGAACAGTCTTTGGATTGCTCGTGATAATTTGGCATGTATGGCAGCCGCAGAATCAGAAGCCAGAGCTGAAGGCATGGCAAAAGGTATGGCTGAAGGAAGAGCTGAAGGAAGAGCTGAAGGAAGAGCTGAAGGAAGAGCTGAAGGCTCTAATGAGGCAAATATAAATGCTGCACAGCGTATGCTTGCTGATGGTATGTCGAAAGAGCTTGTCATGAAATATACAGGTCTTTCACTCGAGCAAATCAGCAATATCAATTTAAGAAGTATAAATACAAGTGAATAAAAAAGGTGTATCAGAAAAACTTTATGATTTCTGATACACCCTTTTTTATTTACTCATGTTCTTCTTAAACTAATCACATCACTCAAACGATACTACTCATCATTTGGGCTTTACATTCATACTTTTTATTGAATAATCTCATTATATTTTTGGCATATTCTTTTATTTTGCTTATATTTGCATCATAATTCTTGAATAGATATGAGGATAGGTCTAAAATAGACGATTAAGAAATATCTTGCAGGGAGAAAGACTTAATATAAAAAATCAATAAGGATGGCAATAGAAAAAAAAGGAAAAATATTGATAGTGGATGACAATGAGGATGTTCTCTTGTCGCTCAATATGCTTTTGAAACCATACGTGGAGGGTATCAGAGTTATCAATACGCCTGAGCGAATCATCGGAATGATGGATTCGTTCATGCCTGATGTCATCATGCTCGATATGAACTTCCATCGGGATGCCATCAGTGGCGAAGAGGGGTATGAATGGCTGGAGAAGATTCTGGCGCATAACCCCAAGAGCGTGGTGCTGTTTATCACGGCATACGTGGATACGGAGAAGGCAGTGAGGGCCATCAAGGCGGGTGCCATCGACTTTATTCCGAAACCATGGGACAGGAATAAACTGCTCGATACGGTGAAGAGTGCCGTGGAATTGAGCAGGGAAAGGAATCTGGATTCTTCTGATTTGCACGAAAAGGAGTCGGAGCTGAATCTGAATATGAATCAAGGTACTGATACCAGGTCTATTGCATCTTCTGAAGATGTGTTTGCGAGAATGATTGGCGAATGCCCTGCCATGCAGGAACTGAAAGCGCAGATGATGCGTGTGGCGGCTACGGATGCCAACGTATTGATTACTGGAGAGAATGGTACCGGAAAGGATGTGGTGGCGCATGCCTTGCATCAACTTTCAGACAGGGCAAGGAAGCCGTTTGTGAATATCGACTTGGGTTGCATTCCTGAGAATCTTTTCGAGAGTGAACTTTTCGGATACGAGAAGGGGGCGTTTACGGATGCCAGGAATGCGAAGGAAGGACGAATAGAAACGGCGGATGGCGGTACTCTCTTTCTGGATGAGATTGGAAATCTGAACCTGCCGATGCAGCAGAAACTCCTGACGGTGATAGAGAAGCGTGAAACTCAGCGCATTGGTTCCAACAAGGTGAGCCATGTGGATGTGAGAATTCTGGCGGCTACGAATGCCCATCTGCGCGAGAAGATGGGAGAAGGAACATTCCGGCAGGACCTCTTTTATCGCTTGAATACCATCGAGCTTCATCTTCCACCGCTGCGTGATCGTGGAGAGGATATCGTTCTGCTGGCAGAATATTTCCTGAAGATTTATTCGGGGAAATATAGTGTGGGCGATGTGAGGCTGGGGGCATCTGCCAAACAGAAGCTGTTGAAACATACCTGGCCGGGGAATGTAAGAGAGTTGCAGCATTGTATAGAGAGGGCGATTGTGTTGGGTGATAAGACGGAATTGGCTGCCGAGGATATCAGATTGGAGGATTCGGTGGTAGCATCGGGGACTTCTGCATCAAATTCTGCAACAGGTTCAGCATCGGGTTCAGTAAATATAGATTCGCTCAATCTTCAGTCCTTGGAGCGTGAAGCCATCAAGCGCGCCATTTCCTTGAGTAATGGAAATCTTACACAGGCCGCAGAGTTGCTGGGTATCACCCGTTTCGCCCTTTACAGGAAAATCGACAAACTCGGGGTTTAATAAGGCTTCGGAAATTTTAGAAACAATGTCAATCGTCAATAACTTATTCAATCATAAGAGCAATGAGCGGATGCGTCAACTGATAGAGGCTATCCGCACCCGTGACTTCTCGCTTCAGTATTCGTTGGATCATCTGAGGGGAGAAGAGCGGAATCTTGCAGAGCAGATTAACGAAGTGGTGAATGAATTTCGGGAAACCACTTTGCTGCAGGAAGCGAAATACCAGTATTTCGGAACGATGCTCGATACCATCAATGCCTTTCTCATTGTGGCGGATGAACAGGGAAAGGTGCATTGGATGAATCGGGCTGCCGTGGATGGACTCTGCGGTTTTTCGATTCATCACTTGCACGACTTGCAGGTGCTGGATGGGGCGCTTCCGGAAATGATGATGCAGCTGAAGCCGGGATTGCAGAAACTGGTACAATTGGAGACCAAGACCAGCGAGGGGGCAGCTGGCAAGAAGGCTTTGGATGTTGGAAATCAGAATGCGGGGAAGGCTGATTTTGTATTGAGCGTGGTCAACTTCTTTAATAAGGGCTTTGCCTATCGCCTTTATACCTTGCAGAATGTGCAACCGGTGATTCAGAAGAATGAGACGGATGCGCAGCAGCAGCTGGTGAGGGTATTGACCCACGAAATCATGAACTCGCTGACTCCTATCATCTCTTTGGCTGATACGCTTTGTGAAGGGGTGGAGCAGGATACGCTGGAGCATGATGATTTGCTGATGGCATTGCAAGCCATCAATCGAAGGAGCAATGGCTTGCTGCAGTTTGTGGAGAACTATCGTAAGTTGCAACGCATATCAAAACCTCAGTTTGAGGATGTAAGGATTGGTGATCTGGTGGCAGATTTGCAGCATCTTTATCCGGATTCGATATTCCATTATGAGATAGAAAACGAAGACCAGAGGTTGCAGATGGATCGTTCGCAGATAGAACAGGTACTGATTAATCTGCTGAAGAATGCGCAGGAAGCAGTGGCAGTTCGAATGAAGGAGGAGGCGGCAGGTCTTTCCGATGAGGCTGAATCTGCTCAAAATCAGATTCCTTATGTCCGTCTTACCACTCATCTTTCGAGCAACAAGCGCGATTTCATCATTTCCATTACTGATAATGGTAAGGGAATCCTGCCAGAGGTGATGGAGCGCATTTTTGTGCCGTTCTTTACTACCAAGACGAACGGTTCGGGCATCGGGTTGAGTATCTGCAAGCAGATAGTAACCCTGCATGGTGGAACCATCACCGCCTCTTCGAAACCAGGCGAGAAAACCACCTTTAGCGTGGTGCTTCCTGCCTGATAGAGACGGATGCTATCATATTGAGGATGTGCGCACCGTGCGAAATCGCACACATTTCGTGCGGTTTCGCACAGTTTCGCACGCTTTTTTTATATCCGGAATTTCTTATCTTCTTGATAATCATGTCTTTATCTTTATGGCATAGCTTTTGTGTTAGTTTTTGCAAAAGTAATCATCATGAAGATCAAGAATTATCTATTCATAGTATGGGCGCTTGCAGCCATGAATGTCCAGGCCGACACTTTGCAGCTCGACTTGGCGGCTACCATTGCGATGGCGCAGCGGCAGTCGCCATCGGTGCAGAGTGCCCGCAATACCTTTCTGTCTGCTTACTGGGCTTATCGGTATCATCAGGCCAACTATCTGCCTTCGCTTTCCCTCTCATCTTCACCTTATATTAATAAGGAGGTGAACAAGATAACCCAGTCGGATGGTACGGCCCTCTTTCTGAAGCAAGATCAGTTGAGTGCCGACCTTACTCTGAAAATCAACCAGAATATCTCCCTGACGGGGGGTAGTCTTTTTGTGAAGAGTTCACTCAACCGCTTGGATGAGTTGCACAACAAGATAACAGCCTATAGTAGTCAGCCCTTTATCGTGGGTTACGAGCAGAGTCTTTTTGGCTATAACTCGCTGAAATGGAATCGTAGGATAGAACCCATCCGGTTCCGGGAATCCAAGAAGCGATATGCCGAAACGCTGGAGATTGTATCGGCAAAAGCCTGTGAACATTTCTTCGGTCTGGCTTCGGCGCAGGCAGAATGGGAGATGGCAAAACAGAACTTTGCTTCTGCCGATACGCTTTATCAGATGGCAAAGGGGCGATATGAGAATGGAACGATTTCGGAAAACGAGATGCTACAGCTGGAAATCAACCGTTTGAACGAGGAGACCAATGTGATGGATGCTCAGGTGGCACTGCGAGAGAAGATGCAGACCATCCGCTCGTTTCTGGGGTTGGAACAATCGCAGGATATCAGTTTGGTGATGCCGGATAAGGTGCCTGCCTTTGAGGTTCCTCTGCAACGGGCGATAGATTGGGCTTTGCTGAATAGTCCGGATCCCGATTATTACCGTCGTATCCAGAAGGAGAGCGAAAGCCGGTTGGCGCAGGCTCGTGCCAATGCCGGATTGAAGGCGGATCTCTATATGCAGTTCGGACTCTCGCAGACGGGAGCAGATATCGGTGCCGCCTATCGCAGTCCGATGAGTCAGCAATCGGCAAGAATCACCATCGCCCTTCCGATATTGGATTGGGGACGGGGAAAGGGTAGGATAAGAGAAGCCAAATCGCAGCTGGCGCTTACTCAGACGCAGGTGGAGCAAGGCATGAGGGATTTCTACCAGAACGTAGAAAAACTGGTGTTGCAGTTTAATATGCAAGCCCGAAAGGTGCATGTGGCATCGCTTACCGACCAGCGTGCCGAGAAGCGACATGTGGTGGCGCGCCGACTCTACATCATGGGCCGCAACTCGATACTCGACCTGAATGCAGCCATCAGCGAGAAAGATGCAGCCCGGCGTAATTACATCTCGACCATGCAGACCTATTGGAGTCTTTACTATACGCTCCGAAGCATGACGGGTTTTGATTTCGAACACAATAAAGAATTGAAGGAAGAACTTCCTATAGAATAATGAATAACAGCAGAATAATATGGATATAAAGAAACAACCGAAACCGTGGTATATCCGTTACCGCTATCCTATCCTGTCGGGTGCAGCAGGCATTGCCATCCTGGTCTATGCCCTTTTCCTGATCGTTACTTCGGGAACCCGAAGGGTGGATCCGGATAGCGTAGTAATAGCCGAAGTGAAGAAGGCTCCTTTCTGGGAGTATGTAGATGTAGAAGGACTGGTGTATCCCTTCAAGACCATCCAGGTGAATGCGATGGAGAATGGATTCGTGGAACGGGTGGTGGCAGAAGAAGGAGCCATGCTGCAGCAGGGCGATACCATCCTGGTGCTTCAGAATCCGGAACTCTATCATTCTATCGATGATGAGCAGGATGCATGGAGCAGTAAGCTTCGCAACTGTCAGGAACAGGAAATTGAGATGACGCAGAAGACCATCAACCTGCGCCTGCAAGCCTTGGCTGTTCAGCATCAGATGGCGAGCTTGAAGAAATCGCTCAAGCAGAGCCGGGAGGAATATCGTATGGGCATCAAGAGTAAGGCGGAACTGGAAGTGGCTGAGGAAGATTACGAATATCAGCGGCAGAAGGTGCTCTTGCAGATGCAAAACCTGAAGCATGATTCCGTATCTACCCGATTGAAGCGCGAGATGATTGCTGCCAACCGGATGGAAGCCAACAAGAAATTATTGAGAATGAAGGGCCGTACCCAGCAGTTGGTGGTTCGGGCTCCCGTAAGCGGACAACTGAGTTATTTGGGGGTAACCCAAGGTCAGCAGGTTTCGTCCGGGGCGAGCATCGGACAGATCAAGGTGATGAGCCAGTTTAAATTGCAGATTTCGCTGGCTGAGTATTACATCGACCGCGTTATCGCCGGACTTCCTGCCCATATTGAGTATGACGGTCATCAGTTTCCACTTCGTGTATCGCGGGTGATTCCTGAGGTGAAAGATCATCAGTTTGTCTGCGAATTAACTTTCTGCGGCAAAACGCCCGCCAATATCCGATTGGGCAAGAGTTATCGGGTGCTGCTGGAATTGGGCAAGCCGGAGCAAGCCTTAGTGATTCCGAATGGCGATTTCTTCCAGACTACCAGCGGATATTGGATATTCCGGGTATCTGATGATGGCAAGAAGGCGCAGCGGGTGAATATCAATGTAGGCAGACAGAATCCGCAGCAATTCGAAATCACTTCCGGATTGAAGCCGGGCGACAAGGTTATCGTAAGCGGATATTCTCAAATTGCCAGCGAAAATGAAATAAAAATCAATCTTTCACGTAAATAAATTATATAAAGACTTAAAAATATGAACATGTTATTACACAACCTGAAGGTTGCCCTGCGCAACATTCTCAAGTACAAGGTGCAGACGCTGGGCAGCATCCTGTCGCTTGCCATCGGTATGGTGACGCTTGCCACGGTGCATTCGTTTCTGCAGAATTTCCGCATGGTTTCCATTAACCATGAACCTTATTATGATAGAGTTTATAACCTCCAATTCGATTCCATCCAGAAACGTCAATCGGAAAATTCAATTCGTATCAATGGTGATATTGTAAGGGCGGTGAAAGCGAATGGAGGACCTCGTTGCATAGAGCAGGGACCTTACGCTCCCAATGGTAGGCTTACAGGCGGCTGGGCTGAGTTTACCCTAAGCGGCAAGACAAGGAGAAAGATGCAGTTGAAAGCAGTTCCCCTTGATCGTCATTTTTCCAACTTTGTAGGTATCCGTTCTGCCATTACGGGAGAAAAGATAAAGGTGCTGGGGCCTCATGATGCCATTATCAACGAAAAGCAGGCAAAGCAAATCTTTGGTGACAAGAATCCTGTGGGTGCAAGCATTCGTTTGACTAAGAACTATGGGAATTATCAGTTGAGATTGGTGGATGTCTATCAAGACTTGTCATTGACAGAGCTAAACATGAGTAGTTCTGCTCTCTTTTACTCGCCATGTGAATTGGAAGATATGGATTCTGATCAATTTTTTGCTGTGAATTTGTATGTGGTGTTGAAAGAGGGATGCACGCCACAACAGTTGAAAGCAGAGGTGAACGGCAGGTTGAAACCATTGGGGCTGAAGGTAAAAACAGAAAAGCTGAAAGATCGATTGAGCGAAGAGTATTCAAGCGTAGCGATAGCTTGTTCTATCACTTATCTGATAGGCTCGTTGATTCTGCTGGCTGCCATCATCGGTTTTCTAAGGATGCAGACGCAGCTGTTCTGGATGCGCAGACGTGAAATCTCGCTCCGAATTACCAATGGTGCCACACGCCTCCAACTCTTCTCCATGTTTGCTACCGAGGTGGTGATGATCGTGCTGGGGGCTTATTTTGTAGCAGTATTGATGGGATCCTGGATTTGTGATTATCTGGCAAGGCCTCAGTTTGCAGAAATCACCTCCGAGTTAGGAACCATCAGGCATCTGTATCTCTATAGTCTGGTGATTGGGCTGGTGGTTATGATGTTGTGTCTCGCCATCATCTGGGTTGTGCTGAGTCGCATTTGTAAGCATACGCAAGCACTCGAATCAGGAATGAGAAGAAGCCATAACCATTGGTTCCGCAATACGATGCTGGGTGTGCAGGTGATGATCAGTATGTTCTTCCTGGGTGTTACTTTCTGCCTCCTGTGCTGGGTGGGCAAGATGGCTGATTTCAATCATATACCTGATGATGAGCGTGCATACAAGCAGAGTCTGTTTCTGCAGACAAATGCGGCAGAAAATGGTCAGCGCCTTAGAGACAAGCTCATCCATTTACCGCAGGTGGAACGATGGATTCCTTATGGCTGTGGATTTTGGCAACTTAACGAACTGGCAGAGAACGAGGAGTTCAGTAAGGCGGCTTGGCAAGATAATTCTTATGTTATTTCGCATTATAAAATTCAGACAGCATCAGATACCTCCTATCTCGATTTTTTCAAGATCAAGGTGAATTGGAAGCCGAAGGCAAACCGGAAGAAATGTATCCTGGTAAATGAGGAGTTGTATAAGTATATGCGCCAATATCATGTTGCTCCTAATGATATATTGACCGTAGATGAGATGGATTCGTATCAGATAGCCGGAACGTTCCTGTCGATACCTTATCAGGGAAGTATGAAATATGATATATACTCATTCATAGTCATAGACCCCAAAGACGCTTATGATGCCAAGCATTATATTCTTGTGGCAAAGCCAGGTGAATATAAGGAGATGCAGATTGCCGTAGATAGAATAATACAGAAATTGGAGCCTGCTGTGGTAAAACCGATGGCATCCAATCTGCGTGACTATATGGTGTTGGAAATGTTAGCGTTGGAAATACTGCAAAATATTGCGTGGATCCTGGCTATCGTGAGTCTGGCTATCTGCCTGATAAGCATCTTCAGTACGGTGATGCTGGATACGCAGACCCGCAAGAAGGAAGTGGCTATCCGCAAGGTGAATGGTGCCCTGACAAAGGATATTACCAAACTTTTCGGAAGCACCTATCTGGTGATTACGCTCATCGCCATGGTATTTGCGGTGGTAGCCGTGTTGCTGTTCCATATCGTTCTGAGTCAGATGTTCAATATGGTAGAAATCAATCCTGTCTTCCCTATCATCCTGAGTGTTGTGATAGTGGTTGGCTTCATTGCTGTTATCATTGCCTGTCAGGTACGCAAAATCATGAAGGTGGATCCTTCGGAGATTCTGGCAAAGGAATAAAATGCGTCATTTGAAAGTATAAAAGTATAATATGAATTTAAAGAAAAGATAATGATTATGATTCAATTAAATAATATCAAGAAAGTATTTCAGACTGAAGAGGTGGAGACTTGGGCTTTGCGTAATATCAGTTTGCAGGTGAAGGAAGGCGAGTTTGTTGTCATCATGGGACCTTCGGGATGTGGCAAATCCACATTACTTAATATAATAGGTTTGCTGAATAATCCTACAAGCGGCAGCTATCTGCTCGACGGCAAGAATGTGAGCACGCTGAAGGAGAGTGAGCGCACCTTGATAAGAAGAGGAATGATAGGTTTTGTGTTCCAGAGTTTCAACCTGATTGATGAGTTGAATGTGGTGGAGAATATCGAGTTGCCACTTCTGTATATGGGAGTATCGGGCAAGGAGCGCCGTAAGCGTGCAGAGGATGTGATGGAGCGCGTGGCGATATCCCATCGTGCCAAGCATTTCCCATCGCAGCTTTCGGGTGGTCAGCAGCAGCGCACCGCTATCGCCCGTGCCATCCTGCCGCATCCTAAGCTGATTCTTGCCGATGAGCCTACGGGAAACCTGGATTCCAAGAATGGCAAGGAGGTGATGGAACTGCTTTCTGAGTTGCACAAGGAAGGCACCACCATCGTAATGGTAACCCACTCGCTGCACGATGCCAATTATGCCGATAGAATCATCAATATGTTTGATGGTGAGATTGTGAATCAGGTAGAGATGTAGGATTTTATGATATGAAAATCGCCCGATAGCATATTCTCTCATGCTATCGGGCGATTTACGCTTATATCTCTTCATCAATAAATCGGATGATTTCTTCTTGCTGGTCTGGATGATACCAGTGGATTTCGGCATCTCGCTTAAACCAGGTGAGCTGCTTGCGCATGTATTCACGGCTATGCGACTGTATCTGTCGGATGGCTTCTTCCTTATCTATCTCGCCATCGAAATAGGCAAACATTTCCTTGTAGCCCACGGTTCTCAAGGCGGTGAGACCCTTGTGTGGATATACGCTGCGGGCTTCTGCCTCCAGGCCATCCTCCATCATCATCAGCACACGCTGGTTGATTCGGTCGTACAGTTCGGCACGGTCGCGGTTCAGGCCTATCTTGATGATGCGGAAAGGACGCTGCTTCTTTTCGGCTACTCGGAAAGAAGTATAGGTCTTGCCAGTCTGGTGACAGATTTCCAGGGCATGCACCACGCGGCGGGGATTCTTCTTATCTACTATCGCCCAATGCTCCGGGTCCATCTTGTGGAGTTCTTCTACCAGCGCTTCCAAGCCTTCGTCTTCCAGGCGCTGTTTCATCCAGGTACGGATGTCATCCCGCACAGTAGGAATATCGTCGATACCCTTGCATACGGCATCGATATACATCATGCTGCCGCCTGTAAGCAGCGCCACATCGTGATTTTTGAAGATTTCTTCTTCCAGGAGATTCATCACATCGGCCTCGTATTGGGCTGCGCTGTAATAATCTTCGATGTGGTGGTTGCCTACGAAATAATGCTTCACCCGCTGCTGCTGTTCGGCAGTAGGCGCTGCGGTTCCGATAGGAAGTTCTGCGAAGATCTGGCGGGAGTCGGCATTAATAATAGGTATAGAGAGATGCTCTGCCAGAGAAAGGCAAAGTTCCGTTTTACCTACACCTGTAGGGCCTAAAACAACGATTAATGTTTTTTCTTTCTTGTTCATGCTTTTGCCCTTACAGGGCGTCTTCGTTATATAATAAATAAACCCAGGGCGATGCCCTGGGCTATGTGCTTTTGCCCTTTCAGGGCGTTTTCTTTATCGAATGATGCCTCGCTGAGAACTCTCTACGAAGTCGATGATGTACTGGATTTCCTTAGTCACCTCAAGGTTCTTCTTGATTTCCTCGATACCTTCCTTCAAGATACCCTTGCTGTAGAGCAGGCGATAAGCCTCGTGGATGTTCTGGATGGTCTCGTTGCTGAAACCACGGCGACGCAAACCGATGAGGTTGATGCTGCAATAGCGGGTTGGCTCCTTGCCGGCAATGATATAAGGAGGAATATCCTGAGAGAAACGGCAACCGCCCTGGATCATTACGTAGCCTGCGATGTGGCAGAACTGATGAACGAGAACGTTGGCGCTGACGATGGCGTTGTCATCTACTACCACCTCACCGGCAAACTTGGTAGAGTTGCCGATAATCAAGCCGCTGCCCAGCACGCAGTCGTGAGCCACGTGAACGGTCTCCATCAGGAGGTTGTTGCTGCCTACCACGGTCTTGCCCTTAGAGGCTGTACCACGAGAGATAGTAACGTTCTCACGGATGCTGTTGTTGTCGCCCACCTCGCAGGTTGTCTGCTCGCCCTTGAACTTCAAGTCCTGAGGCTTGGTAGAGATGCTGGCGCCTGGGAAGAATTCATTATTGTTGCCGATACGAGCGCCCACGTGGATGGTAACGCTGTTCTGCAATACGTTGTTATCGCCCAAAACGGTGTCCTTGTCGATATAGCAGAAAGGACCGATAATGTTGTTGTCACCGAGTTTTGCCTCTGGATGAACAAACGCTAATGGACTAATCTGATTCATATTTCTATCTTATTATTACTTGTTCTTAACAATCTGTGCAGTGAAAGTAGCCTCTGCCACCACCTGATCGCCTACGAACATATAGCCCTTCATTGAGCTGATGCCATGGCGTACGGGTGCGAGCAACTCCACACGGAAGAGGAGGGTATCGCCTGGAACCACCTTCTTGCGGAACTTCACGTCGTCAAGCTTCATGAAGTAAGTGCTCCAGCGCTCAGGCTCTTCCAGCTGGTTCAATACGAGCAGACCGCCACACTGTGCCATCGCCTCAACCTGGAGAACGCCTGGCATTACTGGCTCCTCAGGGAAGTGACCGGTGAAGAATGGCTCGTTGCTGGTTACGTTCTTAACGCCCACGATGCTGGTAGGACCCATAGCGATGACCTTATCTACCAACTGCATTGGGTAGCGATGAGGCAGGAGCTGGCGGATGCGGATGTTATCCATGATTGGCTCCTCGTTTGGATCGTAGATAGGAGCCTGGATTTCGTGCTTGCGAATCTCCTTGCGCATGAGACGGGCGAATTTATTGTTCACGGTGTGGCCCGGACGGGTAGCGATGATGCGGCCCTTAATAGGCTTGCCGATGAGCGCCATGTCGCCGATGATGTCCAGCAGCTTATGGCGAGTACACTCGTTCTCCCACTGCAAAGGACGGTGCTGGATGTAACCCAACTTGCTGGCATCCATGTGAGGCACCTTGAGATGGTCGGCGAGCTGATCGAGCTGAGCCTGCTCTACCTGGCGCTCGTAGATAACGATGGCATTGTCCAAGTCTCCACCCTTGATGAGGTTAGCCTGAAGCAATGGCATGATATCGCGAACGAAAACGAAGGTACGTGCCGAAGCAATCTCGTCAACATAAGTCTCCATCTTGTCGAGGGTGGCAAACTGGCTGTTGATGAACTTGCTCTCGAAAGAACACATCGCCGTGATGCTGAACTCCTCGTCTGGAAGAATGGTGATGACAGAACCGTTGTCGTCCTTCACCTCAATCTTATGACGGATGATATAATAGTCCTTCTCTGCATTCTGCTCCTGGATGCCTACGCTCTGAATCTTCTCTACATACATGGATGCAGAGCCGTCGAGGATAGGGAACTCAGGACCGTTAACCTGGATGAAACAGTTGTCGATGCCGAGGGCATAGAGTGCTGACATACCGTGCTCGATGGTAGAGATGCGGATATCGCCCTTGCCGAGTACGGTGCCACGCTGGGTTTCAACGACGTTTTCGGCTACAGCCTGGATGATAGGCTCGCCTTCGAGGTCGATGCGCTGTATCTTATAACCGGTGTTCTCTGGTGCAGGATTGAAAGTCACGGTGAGGCTCAAGCCTGTGTGCAATCCCTTGCCGCAAAGAGAGAAACTACCTTTCAGTGTCTTCTGTTTTGACATAATTATATATAGTTTTATTTATTTTTCTTCAATTCTTCAATCTGCTTCTTCAGGTCGTTGAGTTCCTTGTACATATCAGGCAGGCGACGGAAGATGGCCTGTGACTTGAAGTAAGCACGCTGCTCCATAGGAGGAGTACCGATGAGCTGCTGGCCACTCTTGAGGCTGCCTGGCACACCGCTCTGTGCTCCGAGGAATACCTTGTCTCCGATGGTGATGTGACCGGCGATACCTACCTGTCCGCCAAACATACACCATTCGCCAACCTTGGTACTGCCGGCTACACCCACCTGTGCAGACATCACGGTGTTGGCACCGATGTCGGTGTTGTGGGCAATCTGAACCATATTGTCGAGCTTCACGCCCTTGCGAACATAGGTAGAACCCATGGTAGAGCGGTCAACGCAAGTGTTGGCACCAATCTCCACATCATCTTCGATGGTAACGATACCGATCTGAGGAATCTTGTCGTATCCATCAGGTCCTGGAGCGAAGCCGAAGCCATCAGCACCAATGACGCAACCTGCATGGAGAGTCACGTTATCGCCGAGCTTACAGCCGTGATAAATGGTTACGTGAGGGTAGATGAGGGCATTCTTGCCGATCTTCACACCCTCGCCGATGTAAGCGTGAGGATAAATCTGGCTACCTTCGCCCACCTCTGCGCCATCGCTGATATAGGCGAAAGCACCGATATAGACGTTCTCAGCCACCTTAGCCTTTGGAGAAACGAAAGCCAATGGGTCGATGCCCGTCTTCTTAGGTTTCATTGATTCATACATCTGGAGCAACTTTGCCACGCACTCGTATGCATTCTTCACACGAATGAGGGTGGTAGAAACAGGATGATCCAATTCCACGTTCTCGTCGATGAGTACGATGCTCGACTTTGTGTCGTACACGAAGTGAGTATATTTAGGGTTTGAAAGGAACGAGATAGCGCCTTCCTTGCCTTCTTCGATTTTAGCGAAGGTGTTGACTGTTGCGTTCTCATCACCTTCCACACGGCCCTGAACGAACTGGGCTATTTGCGCTGCGGTAAATTCCATATTTATCAATCTTCTAGTTTGTATTACTTTGGGTCTCCTTGCAAGATTCTCTTTTAGGAAACACATTTTGTTTGCAAAAATAACAAAATAAATTTAGATTCTCGTCATTCTTTCGTAATATTTTGCTTTTTTCGCAAACAAATGGGTATTTTTTAGGCGCAAAGCCTCTTTTTCAAGATACTTTGCGCCTAAAATCTTATTTTTGGTGGGGGATTGTAAATCCCCCCGGTTTAATAGGTCGAACCTTTTTTACGCCGGATTTCAAATCCGCCGGGACGCCTAGCGGAAGACTTTCTTGCCGGGACGCCTAGCGGGAGACTTTCTTGCCGGGATACCTAGCGGGAGGCTTAGCCCAGCTTGGCAAGCTCGACTGCCATTTCCTCCTGGAGTTCCTTTGCCTTCTGGCCTGCAACCTCTGCGAAGTCCTCACCGTTGCTAGCGTAGATGATGCCGCGAGATGAATTGACGAGCAGACCGCAATCCTTGATGATGCCATACTTGCAGACCTCCTGGAGGCTACCACCCTGGGCACCTACACCTGGTACGAGGAGGAAGTGGTTAGGAGCTACCTTGCGGATGTCCTCGAACATCTGACCCTGAGTAGCACCTACTACGTACATCATGTTCTCGTCGTTGCCCCATTCCTGGCTCTTCTTCAGAACCTTCTCGAAGAGGCGCTCGCCTTCCTTGTCCTCTGTGAGCTGGAAGTCGTGGCTACCCTTGTTGCTGGTCAAAGCCAGAAGGATGACCCACTTGCCCTCATACTCGAGGAATGGCTTGACAGAATCCTCGCCCATGTAAGGAGCTACGGTTACTGAATCGAGGTTGTACTCCTCGAAGAAAGTCTGGGCGTACATCTTGGATGTGTTGCCGATATCGCCACGCTTTGCATCAGCGATGATGAAGTGGTTTGGATAGTGGCTCTTGAGATACTTGATGGTGTTCTCGAAGGCAATCATGCCGTCAATGCCACGGCTCTCATAGAAAGCCAGGTTTGGCTTGTAAGCCACACAGTAAGGAGCGGTTGCGTCGATGATAGCCTGGTTGAACTTAAACATCATCTCGGCTTCTGCGCCCTGGATTTCTTCATCCTCTGTGATGCACTTAGGCAACTTATTGATAGCTGTATCAAGACCTACGCACAAGAAGCTCTTCTTGGCGAAAATCTGCTCTACAAGTTCTTTTCTGTTCATTTCTTTTTAAGTTATTTGAATTTCATATGTTTGCTCCACACTTGAATTTCATATGTTTGCTCCACACGCCCTGAAAGGGCAGAAGCCCCTAGCCCAGGGCAACACCCTGGGTAATCATGTCATCAGGTCTGTCGCCCTGTAAGGGCAAAAGCTTTAAAACTGCGGAGTCACATACGAAACCTCGGTAGGGTTTTACAATTCTGTTTCTTTCAGTTTCTCTGCGTTCTCAGCCACGGTCAGGGCATCAATCATATCCTGGATGTTACCAGCCAGGAAACCATTGAGGTCGTGGGTGGTATAACCGATACGGTGGTCGGTAACACGGCCCTGTGGGAAGTTGTAGGTACGAATCTTCGCACTGCGGTCACCGGTAGAGACGAGGCTCTTGCGGCGACTGGCGATATCGTCAACATACTTCTGATGCTCACGGTCGTGGATGAATGTATAGAGGCGGCTCAAGGCACGTTCCTTGTTCTTTGGCTGATCACGGGTCTCGGTACACTCGATAAGGATTTCTTCTACCTCGCCTGTGTTAGGGTTCTTCCAAGGGTAGCGGAGGCGAACTCCAGACTCCACCTTGTTCACGTTCTGACCACCGGCACCTGAGCTTCGGAAGGTATCCCACTTGATGTCGCCTTCGTTGATGTTCACCTCGAACTTATCTGCCTCTGGCAATACAGCCACGGTAGCAGCTGAGGTGTGCATACGTCCCTGAGTCTCGGTAGCAGGCACACGCTGAACACGGTGAACACCAGACTCATACTTCAATGTACCATAAACGTCTGTTCCGCTTACGGCGAAGTCGATTTCCTTATATCCACCCACTGCGCCCTCAGAGACAGATGTCACGCTGATGGTCCATCCCTTAGACTCGCAATATTTCTTATACATAGAGAAGAGGTCACCGGCGAAGAGGGCAGCCTCGTCGCCACCGGCACCGCCACGAATCTCCATCTGAACATTCTTGGCATCTTCTGGGTCCTTAGGAACCAGGGCAATCTTGATTTCTTCTTCGAGCTTAGGCTGCAGAGCCTCGTTCTCGTTGAGTTCCTCGCGAGCCATCTCCTTCATTTCAGGGTCGCTTTCGTTGGCGAGGATATCCTTAGCCTCCTTGATGCTGTTCAGACAGTTGATGTATCGCTTGCGTGCGTCCATGATGTCGCCAAGGTCTTTCCACTCCTTGGTCAGCTTCACGTAGCGTGGCTGGTCGGCGATGACATCAGGGTCGGTAATGAGGGTGCTTACTTCCTCGTATCGGCTCTCTAAGCCTTCTAGCTTCTGTAATATGTTGTTATTATCCATTAATTTTAAATTCTATTTTTAGTATTCGAATGTTCCGAATTCGCTCTTGATAGTCAGGCTGCGCTTGCCTTCCTCGATGTGACCCACAATCTGGGCATCGATGTTGAAGCTCTTGCTGATGGCGATGACCTTCTCGGCAACCTCAGGACGTACGTAGATCTCCATGCGGTGACCCATGTTGAATACCTGATACATTTCCTTCCAGTCGGTCTCTGAGCAGTCGTGGATTGCCTTGAAGAGTGGAGGTACTGGGAACATGTTGTCCTTTACTACCTTGCAGTTTTCGCCTACGAAGTGCAGAACCTTGGTCTGGGCACCACCTGTGCAGTGAACCATACCGTGAATCTCTGGGCGAAGCTCATCCAGAATCTTCTTGATGACTGGAGCATAGGTGCGGGTAGGAGAGAGAACCAGCTCACCTGCGTTGATAGGAGAACCCTCAACCTCATCGGTCAACTTATACTTGCCGCTGTAAACCAACTCATCTGGCACTGCGTGATCGTAGCTCTCTGGATAGTTCTCAGCGAGATACTTGGCGAATACATCGTGGCGGGCAGAAGTCAAGCCGTTGCTACCCATACCGCCGTTGTACTTCTTCTCGTATGTAGCCTGACCTGTAGAAGAGAGACCTACGATAACATCGCCTGGACGGATGTTGGCATTGTCGATGACGTCGTTGCGCTTCATGCGGCAGGTTACTGTAGAGTCAACGATGATGGTACGAACCAGATCGCCCACATCGGCAGTTTCACCGCCGGTAGGATAGATTCCGATACCCATCTCGCGCATCTCGTGGAGCAGGTCGTCGGTTCCGTTGATGATAGCCGAGATGACCTCGCCAGGGATGAGCATCTTGTTGCGGCCGATGGTAGAGCTAACGAGGATGTTGTCTACGGCGCCTACGCAGAGCAGGTCGTCGGTATTCATCACGATAGCATCCTGAGCGATACCCTTCCATACAGAGAGGTCGCCCGTCTCCTTCCAGTACATGTAAGCCAAGCTAGACTTGGTACCTGCACCGTCGGCGTGCATAATGTTGCAATACTCTGGGTCTCCGCCCAGGATATCAGGTATAATCTTGCAGAATGCCTGTGGGAAGATACCCTTGTCGATGTTCTTGATGGCGTTGTGAACGTCTTCCTTTGCTGCGCTTACACCGCGCATCATATATCTATTGTTACTCATATCTAAATTGATCTCCAATTATGATTCTTATAATTTCCTTATCGTTCTTATAAATGTAGATGTTCAAGTTTACTATGCTGAATCTGTACTTGTAAACATCTACGTTTATGAAGTATTTATTTTTCTTCATGCCAGAAATCCCAGCTGGCGAATGCCTGGAGGAGCAGCATTTCCAAGCCATTCTTTACTGTGGCTCCATGTTCTTTACCCTTCTTCATGAAGAGGGTTTCGTCAGGATTGTAGATGAGGTCATAGAGCAGCGTGTGGGTGTCCATCGCCTCGTAAGGCAGCGGAGGGCACTCATCTACATGAGGATACATGCCCACTGGAGTACAGTTGACGATGACATTGTATTCCTTGATTACCTCAGGAGTAATCTTATCGTATTGAATAGTACCTGGACGTTCGTATCGACTCACAAACAAGGTTTCCAAACCTAGTGATTTCAAACCGTAGTTGATGGCTTTAGACGCACCTCCGGTACCCAGGATAAGTGCTTTCTTATGACACTTCTCCAGGAATGGCTCGATGCTCTTTGTAAAGCCAATGACGTCGCTATTATAGCCGGTGAGCACAGTTTCATTGCCCTTGTGATCAACCTTCACCACATTGACGGCTCCGATGGCGTTGGCCTCAGGGCTTACGCTGTCGAGATAGCTGATTACTTTCTCCTTGTAAGGAATGGTTACGTTGAAACCCTTCAGCTCGGGATTGGTGTCGAGTACCTCAGCTAAACCTTCGATGCTAGGCAGCTCGAAGTTGATGTACTTGGCATTGATTCCCTCGTTCTCAAATTTTTCGTTGAAGTAGTTTTTTGAGAATGAGTGGCCCAAAGGGAAACCTATGAGTCCATACTTGTCCATACTGATATTCTTATTTAAAATTCATAATTTATTTGGTTGCAAAATAGAGCGTGCAGATGCCGAAGGTGAGTCGGGTGAACTCTGCTTTCTCGAAACCTGCCTTCTTGAATACCTCCATCATCGTCTCTCCCTGAGGGAATGCCTCGATAGTCTTGGTGAGGTAGCTGTAGGCACTCTGATCTTTCGAAATCAGCTTGCCGTAGATAGGCAATACTGTATGCGAATAGATGTGGAACAGCTGCTTCATCGGGAAGCTGACCGGAGTGGTGAGCTCTACGATGCAGAGATGTCCTCCCTTCTTCAGTACTCGGCACATTTCGCGCAGGCCCTGGTCCAGGTTCTGGAAGTTGCGGATGCCGAAGGCGGCAGTTACTGCATCAAATGTATTGTCTTCGTATGAGAGGTGGAGACAATCTTCCTTGTCGAAGCGGATCACTCCGTCAAGTCCCAGCTGCTTTACCTTCTGTCTTCCTATCTCCATCATTCCCTGTGAGATATCTGCTCCGATGAGTTTGTCGGGATGCAGCATCTGTGCGGCAAGGATGGCGAAGTCGCCGGTGCCTGTGGCGATGTCGAGCATTTTCTTTGGAGAGAAGGGCGCAAGTCGCTTGATTGCCTTCTTGCGCCATCCCTTGTCAATATCCCACGAGAGTCGGTGGTTCAGGGTGTCGTAGGTAGGGGCGATGTTGTCAAACATCTCCTCTACCAGCTTGCCCTTATCTCCTGTGCCCTCGTAGGGCTTAATCTGTTCTTGCTTATACATTATTAATTATTTACGTGTAGCAAGCCATTCACTTACGTTCTTCTCGATACGTGCAGCGATGTCACCTTCCTCAGCAGCCTTGTCGAACTTCTCGCCTGTGATGTGCTCGTAAAGCTCGATGTAGCGATCAGATACGCTCTCTGCATACTCGTCGGTAATCTCTGGCATGGTCTGACCTGGCTCGTTCATGAAGTTGTGCTCGATGAGCCACTGGCGAACGAACTCCTTGGAAAGCTGGCGCTGAGGCTCACCCTTCTCAAACTTCTCCTCGTAGCCGTCAGCATAGAAGTAGCGGCTAGAGTCTGGAGTGTGGATCTCGTCGATGAGGTAAACCTTACCGTCGCGCTTGCCAAACTCATACTTGGTATCAACGAGAATCAAGCCCTGCTTAGCAGCGATTTCCTGACCACGAGCGAAAATCTTGCGTGTATAGTCTTCCATTACAGCGTAATCCTCTGCACTAACAATACCCTGGGCAATGATCTCTTCCTTAGAGATGTTCATGTCGTGACCCTCGTCAGCCTTGGTAGTAGGAGTAATGATTGGCTCTGGGAAACGCTCGTTCTCGCGCATTCCGTCAGGCAACTTCACACCGCAGATCTCACGGCATCCCTTCTGATAGTCGCGCCATGCGCTACCGGTGAGGATAGAGCGGATGATCATTTCTACGCGGAAACCCTCGCACTTCAAACCAATAGTTACCATAGGGTCTGGAGTAGCCAACTTCCAGTTTGGACAGATGTCTGTAGTTGTGTCCAAGAACTTAGCTGCAATCTGGTTGAGCACCTGTCCCTTGAATGGGATACCCTTAGGCAGAACAACGTCGAACGCTGAGATTCTGTCGGTAGCGACCATCACGAGGATGTCGTCGTTAATGTCATACACATCACGTACTTTACCGTGGTAAACACTCTTCTGTCCATCGAAATGGAAATCTGTCTTTGTTAATGCTTTCATTTTACTTTGAACTTTGAATTTTGAACTTTGAACTTTATGATATGCTTTATTGATGATCTGCATTCTTGATGAAATCTATTTTTAAAGAATCATTCTGTTCATTCTTAATTCTGATTATTTTGAATTATCTTTTTCTGCTTTCTGAGCTTCCCGTGCTTCCGCTCTCTCCTTGTCATACTTATCGTATGCGTTGACGATGCGGGTTACGAGTTTGTGGCGCACGATATCCTTCTGTCCCAGCTTCACCACTCCGATGCCTTCCACACCGTCCAGAATCTTGAGTGCTTCCTTCAGTCCGCTTCGCTGCTCTCTAGGCAAGTCGATCTGGGTCAGGTCACCGGTGATAATCATCTTGGTGTTCATGCCCATACGGGTAAGGAACATTCTAATCTGCTGGGAGGTTGTATTCTGTGCCTCGTCAAGAATGACGACGGCATCGCTGAGTGTGCGTCCACGCATGAAGGCAAGTGGCGCAATCTGGATAATGTGCTTTTCCATCATGTCTTGCAGCTTGACGGCAGGAATCATGTCTTCCAGTGCATCATACAGTGGCTGCAGGTAAGGGTCAATTTTATCTTTCATGTCGCCTGGCAGGAAACCGAGCTTTTCGCCCGCTTCTACGGCAGGTCGTGAGAGGATAATCTTTTTAATGGCTTTCTCCTTGAGTGCTTTTACGGCAAGGGCGATGCTGAGGTAGGTCTTACCGGTTCCGGCAGGCCCCACGGCAAATACCATGTCGTTCTTTTCGTAAGCTTCAATGAGTTGCTGCTGATTCTCGCTGCGGCTCTTGATAGGTCTTCCGCTGATGCTGTAAACCAGCACGCCTTTTACCGAATCTGCTTTAGTCTGTTTGCCTTTCACAATATCAAGGATGTCTTCTTCATTGAGCATGTTATATTTAGCTAAGTGCTTGCGCATCAGCTCAATGTCTTCTTCAGCTTTCGCCATTTCTTCCTCGTCGCCAAGCACACGAAGCACGTTGTCACGTGCCACGATACGCAACTTAGGATACAGTGATTTTATCATCTGTAGATGAGCATTATTCACTCCGTAGAACATCACTGGATCTACATCTTCGAGTACTATATGTTTCTCTATCAAAATTTCTAATCTTAAATCGTTTAAACCTTTATATGTTATATAACGCTGCAAAATTACTACTTTTCCTCGAAATAAGCAAATTTCTTATACTTTTTTTGAGATTATGGGGCAAACTATTCTGGTAAACTGTCTGTAAAACAGGGAGAACTTGTTTATATTGCTGATTAATCGGAGTTTATGGTATGGAACGTCAAGGTCAATGGGACTTATATTATTCTCTGCATGACTGTTGAAAAAATAACACGGACAAATTCGAATTTGTCCGTGTTATTTTAGTTTTAAAATATGTCTGTTTCAGCTGTTTTTTGATGATAAAAGCTGTGATTTCGAGAAGAAGTCTATTCGTTTCCCTTAAGGAAAGTACATATAAAAAGTGTTTGAGAGAAGAATGAGGAAAGTTTACTGGTTATC
>ERZ1034701.185-NODE-185-length-27459-cov-13.273318_pt1 | contig 27459 bp, 19 predicted proteins | sample MGYA00520651_ERZ1034701 | MGnify/ENA primary metagenome ERZ1034701 (study PRJEB33766, sample SAMN09781713) | gut metagenome | biome: gut microbiome | host: Homo sapiens | place: Madagascar | study: EMG produced TPA metagenomics assembly of the PRJNA485056 data...
GTACCGTACGTAACGGTAGTGGCGATACGATCAAAATGGAGTTAATGGACATTCTAAAGGGCGAGTATTCAAACCCCCATGTGTCTATTTTCTGGTATCGTCTGGATAGCGTTGATGAAGTCGCTGATCCTACCAAGTGGGTAAAGGCAAATCCGAACATCGGCAAAACGGTTACATACGAGACGTATCAGTTGGACGTTGAACGTGCTGAGAAAGCTCCTGCAACACGAAACGATATTTTGGCTAAGCGTTTTGGCATTCCTATGGAAGGCTATACGTACTACTTTACCTATGAGGAAACAAAGGTTCATCGTCGTCAGAATTTCTGGCAGATGCCATGTGCTTTGGGCGCTGACTTGTCTCAGGGCGATGACTTCTGTGCTTTTACTTTCTTATTTCCGTTGAGTGGAGAACGCTTCGGTGTTAAAACGAGGAACTATATTACTTCGCTTACTTTAAATCGTCTACCTCTGGCTATTAGGGAAAAGTATAACGACTTCATAAAAGAGGGTTCTCTTATTATTATGGAGGGAACTGTTCTCGATATGGACGAAGTCTATGACGATTTGGATCAGTTTATTATAGATACCGAATATGACGTTCGATGCTTCGGGTACGATCCATACAATGCGAAAGCATTTGTAAATCGTTGGGAACAAGAAAACGGACCGTTTGGTATTGAGAAGGTTATTCAGGGTTCTAAAACAGAATCTGTGCCATTGGGAGAGCTAAAGAAACTCGCACAAGAAAGAATGCTTTTGTTTGACGAGCAACTTATGAAGTTCACCATGGGAAACTGTATTACTCTAGTAGACAATAACGGAAATCGAAAACTTTTCAAGTATCGTAGAGAAGATAAGATCGATGCTGTTGCTGCTATGATGGACGCATATGTTGCCTATAAGTTAAACAAGGAGGCATTCGAATAATGGAGTATGAAGTCATCCAACACCATGGTGTCAAAGGTATGCACTGGGGTGTTATTACTAAGAAAGTTTCATCTTCAGTTAAAGCACATTCTGATAAGCGAAAAGCTGAGAATGAAAAGCGTAATAAGCTAAAGAAGGGCTACTCGACGAAGAAGCCTACGACAAAGGCTGAAAAATCTGCTGCCCGTACATATTATCGACAGCAGCGCACCCATTCATTTAGTACATATCGTAATCAAGAAATCAAACTAGCTCGAAAAGAAGCGACGCTTACTGGCGAACAGATTAAAAACGGTCGTTATCGTATTGCGAACGCTCGTAATATTAAGTTGAAATCGTTTTCGGCAGTGATGGGAGTCGGTACTACGGCTTTGATCGCTGGCTCAGCGCCTCTTGCCGCTCCAATCGCGGGACTTACTGTTGCAGCTCTTAGTAATTATGCATCTGGTGGATCTTATTATGCAAAAGAGAAGCGAGCGTACGGCGATAAACGTGCTAAAGTTCAGTCAAAATCGTAAGGAGGTAGCATGCCAGAACCTTTACGATCTAGGCTGAAAAATGCCTGGAATATTTTTAGAGGCCAGGATTCGAAAGATAACGCTCCTAGTGAAGATTATGGCTCTTCATCTCCTGCAATTGTATACACTGGCCAACAGATGTATAGTTACCACTATCGTGGCGGAGATAGGTCGATTGTAAATTCTATCTACAATCGTATTGCAATGGATGTTGCATCGGTTGATATTCGGCATGTTCGAACCGATCCGGATCATCGTTATCTTGAAACGATCGAGGATAGTCTTAACGCATGTCTTAGTACCGAAGCAAACATTGATCAAACCGGTCGAGAAATGATTCAGGATGCAGTACTAACACTATTTGATGAGGGCTGCATTGCAATTGTTCCAATTGAGACTGAAACAGATCCGGATAACGGAAGTTATAACATTTATTCTTTGCGTGTTGGAATTCCTGTTGAATTCTTTCCTCAACATGTAAAGGTAAGTCTATATGATGATCGTAGCGGTCGACGAAGAGAAGTAATCGTTCCAAAGACTCAAGCAGCTATTATTCAAAATCCTTTTTATACGATTATGAATAAAAATGATTCTTTGATGACTCGTTTGAACAGGAAATTGAATCTTCTTGATGTTGTCGACGAGCAAACTAGTTCTGGAAAGTTGGATCTTATCATTCAGCTTCCGTATACGATTAAATCTGAAGCTCGAAGGAATCAAGCAGAGGAACGTCGAAAGGCGATTGAGAGTCAGCTAGAGGGATCAAAATACGGGATTGCGTATGTTGATGCTACAGAGCACATTACTCAGTTGAATCGATCAGTAGAGAACAATTTGCTTAAGCAAGTAGAGTATTTGACGAACCTTGCCTATGGTCAACTTGGAGTTACACCTGAGATTATGAATGGTACAGCAGATGAGAAGGTAATGACCAACTACAATAGTCGAGTTATTGAGCCCGTATTGTCTGCTTTGACCGAAAACATGTCCAGGGTGTTTATCACACCTACTGCAAGGACTCAAGGTCAGGACATTAAGTATTTCCGAGATCCGTTTAAGCTCATGCCTGTCAGTGATATCGCAGAAATCGCTGATAAGTTTACTCGAAATGAGATCGCTACAAGTAATGAGATTCGACAGGCTATTGGCATGACACCTTCTTCCGATCCCAAGGCTGATGAGTTGCGAAATGCAAATCTCAGTGCTCCTGCAAATGATCAAGAAGGTTATGACGATCAAACCGAGGAAGAGACTCAGGATGAATAGATATAGATTACATCAAAATGGGTTTCTAAATCGTTTGAATAACAGCAATGTAATTACAAACTAAAGGAATGGAGGGAAATGATCAACATGGATGAAAATTACGATTTTTGTGGTTGGGCTAGTAAGTACGAAGTTCCATGTTCTGATGGTCGAACGATCAAGCAGAACGCCTTGGCTGCAGATGATGGAAAAATTGTTCCTTTGGTTTGGAATCATCAGCACAGTGAGATGAAAAATGTCGTAGGTCATGCGTTGCTTAACAATCGTCCGGAAGGAATGTATTGCTTTGGCTACGTAAATGATACTGACGAAGGTACGCGTGCTAAAAAGCTTCTAAAGCATAAGGACATTACTGCACTGTCGATCTGGGCAAATAATCTCAAGCAGAATAAACGCACGGATGGCCGTAAGGATGTTGTTCATGGCAAGATTCGAGAGGTTAGTCTTGTTCTTGCTGGTGCTAACCCTGGTGCTTGTATTGATTCTGTGATGGTTCATTCAGATGATGGAGAACCTATGGAATCGGACGACGAGATTCGGATTTACAATGACGACAATACCGTATGGTTTGGTCATTCCGACGAAAGTGAGAAATTTATGGCAGAAATGCTGGATAACGAGGATAATTCGGACGAGGTCGACGACTCTCAGTCCACTGAGACTGTAGAGCACGCTGATGACAATTCTGGTGATGACTCTAACAAGAAGCCTGCTGAAGATGAAACGGTTGAGGATGTTCTTAACTCTATGAATCCTCATCAGCGTGAAGTAATGCAGGGTTTGATCAACTATCTTATTGCTAATGGCTCTAACAATGAGTCCAATACTTCCGAGAAGGGAAATTCTGACATGAAGCATAATATCTTTGATAACACTGAGGAGAACGACGAGACTCTCGAGCATTCTCTTGGTATGGACTGCGATTTCGATAAGGCTATCGCAGATATGAGCCGTTATGGCTCCCTTAAGAAGTCGTTCCTTGCACATGGTGCCGATATTGATAAGCTTGTTGGCGACGAGTTTCTGGCGCATCTCGACAATGGTACGCCGGGCACTGATTACGGCATTGGTAACATTAATTACCTGTTCCCTGATTTCCAGACCGTAGGCGGCAACAACCTTAAGTTTGTCAAGCGCAATACCGAGTGGGTTTCTCGCGTCATGAACGCGGTTTCTCATACCCCCTTCACCCGAGTTAAGTCCGTCTTCGCTAACATTACTGAGGACGAGGCTCGTGCTCGAGGCTACATCAAGGGTAAGAAGAAGAAGGAGGAAGTGTTCCCCCTGCTCAAGCGCACCACGACCCCGCAGACGGTGTACAAGAAGCAGCGTCTCGATCGTGACGATATTCTTGATGTTACCACGATGGACATTGTGAGTGTTCTTCGTCAGGAAATGCGTATGATGCTCGAGGAGGAGGTTGCCCGAGCTGTCGTCATCGGCGATGGCCGTGAGTCTGGCAGCGATGACAAGATTAGCGAGGATCATATTCGCTCGGTTCTTAATGATGATCCTTTCTACTCGATCAAGATCACCAAGGGTTACAAGGCTGAGCCTGATAATAGCACCTTTGCTGCTGATTTTGAGGAGCGTGTTATCTACGGCTTCGAGGACTATGAGGGTTCTGGTAATCCGCTGATGTTCACGACTCAGCGTAATCTTAACCGTCTGCTTATGCAGAAGGATAAGGTCGGTCGTCGAATTTACAAGTCCAAGCAGGAGCTTTGTGCTGCGCTCTGCGTTTCCGATATTGTTCCTGTTCAGGTCATGAAGGACCTCAAGCGTACGCCTCTCGCTAAGGAGACTACCCTTACTGGTAAGACTCTTATTGTCGATGCTGTTATTGTTAATCTCAATGACTATAACATCGGTACCGATAATGGCGGCGCTGTGTCCATGTTCGACGACTTCGACATCGACTACAACCAGGAGAAGTACCTAATCGAGACTCGTATCTCTGGTGCTCTTACGGTTCCTTACTCTGCTATGGTTATTGAGCATTACATTGATTCCTCGCTTTCCGCTGAGACCGATTCGGTGACTAAGACCGATCCTTCTGATGCTGATGAGAAGAAGACGACTGGTAAGTAGGATGAATCAAAATGGGAAAATTCTACGGTAAAATTTTCTACGGTGAAACTGTAGAGCGAGAAGATCGACCTGGAAGTTGGAAAACTCAGTTGGTAGCTCGGGATTATTACGGCGATATTACTAAGATGTCTCGACGATATTCTAACGATAATAATATTAACGGGACTATTACGTGTAACAATGTTATTAGTATTGTTGCTGATCCATATGCTGTAGCTCATTTTTCCCAGATTAAATGCGTAGAACTTGCAGGGACGAGGTGGACTGTTACTTCTGTTGAGGTGCAGCCCCCTCGTCTTATTTTTACGCTTGGCGGTGTATATAATGGGTCTTAGAGTAGACTTACAGACTACATTGCAAGAAATAATGGGAGATAATAAAGTTTATTTCCAACCTCCCGAGAACGTAAAGATGGAATATCCGTGCATTCGATACAGTCGCAGTACTGGTAATACTCGATTTGCGGATAATGCATCCTATACGTTCGATTGTCGATATGAGATTATTCTTATTGACGAAGATCCGGATAGCGAATTCTTTGAACCACTTACACAACTTAAATCGTGTACGTTTGAACGACATTATGTATCCGATGGTCTTAATCATGATGTATTTTATCTTTATTTTTAAGGAGTAAATTATGCCTGAACCTTCTAAAGCCCTTGTTTGGGATAAGGCCGGTCAGCGTTATTATGAGAATGGCGTAGACCATTGCGCGCTGTATCTTCAGAATCCTGACGGTGGTTATGGTACTGGTGTTGCATGGAACGGCATTACCGGTATTACTGAGTCCCCTGATGGCGCTGAGGCTAATGACCTGTATGCCGATAACATGAAGTATGCTTCTATGCGTTCTGCTGAGACTTTCGGTGGTACCATTGAGGCTTACACGTATCCTGAGGAGTTTGGTCAGTGCGATGGTACTGCAACTCCCGAGGGTACCAAGGGTCTCTATCTCGGTCAGCAGATTCGTACAGCTTTCGGTCTCGCTTATCGTACTAATATTGGTAACGATACGATCAGCAATGCTGACGATGGTTATAAGCTGCATCTGGTCTATGGTTGCACTGCTTCTCCTTCTGAGAAGGCTTATGAGACTATTAATGACTCTCCTGATGCTATTACGTTCTCTTGGGAGTTTGATACCACCCCTGTCGCTGTTGACGGCTATAAGTCTCTGTCCACTATTACGATTGACTCTCTCAAAGCTCCTAAGAAGGCTCTTGAGGCTCTGGAGAAGAAGTTGTTCGGTGACGCTACTACTGCTCCGACGCTTCCTCTTCCGTCTGAGGTTATCCAGATTTTCAAGACTAACGCTGAGGCTCAGGCTGTAAGCGGCGGCAAGGCTACTATTTAATCAAAATGGGATTATGAAAGGAGAATCTTCTAATGTATAAGAAGACTATCACGTATACTGACTATTTCGGTGTCGATCGCACTGAGGATTTTTACTTTAATCTTACCACTTCGGAGCTTATGCAGCTTCAGCTCAGCACTCAGAAGGGCCTTTACAACGAGATGCAGACTTTGATCGATTCTCATGATGGTCCTAAGATTATGGCCATGTTCAATCAGATTATCATGCAGGCTTATGGTGAGAAGTCTGAGGATGGCCGTCGATTTGTTAAGTCTCCTGAGATTTCGAAGGCTTTCACTGAGACTCCTGCGTATGATAAGTTCTTTATGGAGCTTATTGAGGATTCGAAGGCTGCTGCTGAGTTCATTAACGGCATTGTTCCGAAGGATAAGAAGCTTTCGAGCGATGAGACTGCTAAGATTATTGCCATGGCTGAAGCCCAGAATTAGTTAAGGACGTGGTTCGAATGCTCGAGATCGAGATACCTCGAACTGAGATTTGGGATAACGAAAACGAGATGTTTTCTTATGTTGATTCATGCAAACTCGTTCTCGAGCATTCGTTGATTTCTATTTCCAAATGGGAATCCAAATGGAATAAGCCATTTCTAACTAGAGATGAAAAAACTCCAGAAGAAATGATCGATTATGTGAAATGCATGACTATTAATCGTGTCGACTCAGCGGTTTTCAGTTGTCTTACTTCTGAGAATTACAAAAAGATAAACGATTATATTGCTGCTCCTATGACGGCCACTACATTCAGAGAAAATGGTGGTGCTCCTAGGGGTAATCGAGAAATCATGACGGCTGAAGTCATCTACTTTTATATGATTTCATTTGGAATTCCATTTGAATGTGAAAAATGGCACATTAATCGACTACTTACTTTGATTCGAGTTTGCAGTATTAAGAATTCTCCTAGTAAGAAAATGAGTAAGAGTGCTGCTGCGAAACAACAGCGTGCTCTTAACGCTCAACGAAGGGCTAAGGCTCATAGTAAGGGGTGACGCTAGTGCGTATCTCATTTTCAGAAAAAGGAGATTTTAAAAGAACTGAAAAATGGCTTAAGCGATGCCAAAAAGCTTTAGATAAGGGCGTATTTGACAAGTATGGCCAACGAGGAGTAGCCGCTTTGGCTTCTGCAACTCCAGTTGACAGCGGAACAACCGCAGCCAGTTGGGATTACAGAATCGTTGTTACATCTAGTGGTGTAAATATTGAATTTCTTAATACGAATATTAATAAGAATGTAAATATTGCCATTATTCTGCAGTATGGGCACGGAACTAGAAATGGCGGTTGGGTAGAAGGACGCGACTATATTAACCCAGCAATCGATCCTGTATTTACACAATTAGTGCGTGAAGTCTGGAAGGAGGTTATCTCGCTATGAGTAATTCTATTGACAGCAAAGTCGTCGAGATGAAGTTCGATAATCGAGACTTCGAAGCTAATGTCAAGAATACTATGTCTACCTTGGATAAGCTTAAAGACAAGCTTAAGTTTAAGGGAGCAGAAGCCGGACTAACCTCTATCCAAAAAGTTTCAGACAAAATTGACTTTTCAGGAGTAGCTAACGGACTAGACATCGCATCCATTAAGTTTTCAGCTTTTCAGGTAGCAGGCATCACTGCGATAAGTAACATCACCAACTCCCTTCTTGGTCTTAGCAAGAACATTGTTAATACATTCGCAATTGAGCCTCGTACCCAAGGATTTGATGAGTACGAACTCAAAATGGGATCTGTTCAGAACATTATGAACGCTACCGGTGCTTCTGTTGAGGAAGTTGGCAGGTATCTCGATGAACTGAACACTTATGCCGATAAAACCATTTATTCGTTTTCTGACATGACCGCCAATATTGGTAAATTTACAAACGCCGGTGTTGGTCTTGACAAGGCTGTTGCTGCAATTCAGGGTATTTCTAACGAAGCTGCTATCTCTGGTGCAAATGCGAACGAAGCTTCTCGAGCAATGTACAATTTTGCTCAGGCACTATCGCAGGGATCAGTTAAGCTAATTGACTGGAAATCTATCGAGTTGGCTAATATGGCAACGGTAGACTTTAAGAATCAGCTCATTCAAACAGCAGTTGCGATGGGAACCCTTGTTGAGCAAAACGGAAAGTATATTTCTACAACAAAGGACGCCACTGGCCATGTGTCAGCTGCGTTTGATGCAACTTCAATGTTTAACGATGCATTGTCATCACAATGGCTAACTACTGATGTTCTCGTTACAACCCTTGGGCGCTATGCTGATGAAACTACAGATATTGGTAAGAAAGCATTCGCAGCAGCTAAGGATGTTAAAACCTTTAGCATGATGTGGGATACTCTTAAGGAGTCTGCTGGTTCTGGTTGGGCTCAAACTTTTGAGCTTATCTTCGGCAATTTCGAAGAGGCCAAAACTCTTTGGACCGGATTGACTGATGTATTCAGCGGTGTTATCGACAAAATCTCGACTGCTCGAAATACACTTGTTAAAGGTGCAATGCAGGGTTCGTGGGGACAATTCGTTGATAAAATTACAGCTGCTGGAATAAGTCTTGATAGCTTCAAGAGTAAATTAACTGAGATTGCTAACGCCCACGGCATCGATTTGAATTCTCTTATTGAGAAGTATGGTAGCTTTGAAGCGGCTCTTTCTCGATGCGATAATGCAGGAGCATTGGTATCAGAGACTCTTAAGAATCTAGTCGACGCCTCTAAAGCGGCTGGAGCATCACAAGAAGATTATACCCAAAAGCTTAAAAGCTTTCAGGATACCGTTGGACAAGTTTGGAACAGCGATCTGAAAACCAGTGAAGAGCGCTATCAAGCTCTTACTGACGCTGGGTATGATTATTCTAAGGTTCAAGATCTCGTTAACAAAACTGTTAAAGGTCACGCTTTAACCCTGGAATCCCTTAGCGACGAACAACTGAAATCTATCGGTTATACACAAGAAGAAGTTGATAAGCTTCGTGTTTTCTCCGATGAAGCTCAGAAAACTGGATCATCGCTTAGCCGTCTAATTAGTTCTTTGGGCTCTCGTGGTGGACGAGATCTGATATTTAATCAGACCGACGGAATAATTATGAATTTCGTCAATAGTCTACTTAAGCTGGCCGAAATTGGTCAAAAAGCATTTGAGAAACTGTTTCAGCCGATTGAAGCTAGTCAGATTATTGATGTGCTGAGCGATATTCAACAGGCGACTGCTTGGGTGTTTAATTATTTGGATTCCCATAGTGAAGCGATGAGTAATACGCTGGCCGGTTTGCTTGCACCTTTGAAGCTAATTAGTTCCATTCTGTCTGGCACATTTACGGTTGCCTTGAAGTTGGCTGCCAAGATCATCGGTAAAGCAGACGGCACTATTTTCGATCTTACAGGTAGTGTCGGAAACGCAATCGCTGAGTTTACTAACTTTATCACTAGTGCTAAAGTACTCGGTCGAGTGTTTGACACGGTGTATTTCATTCTTAGTAGTTTTATTGATATCGTATCCGGAATCGTTTCTAATGTTAAGAACTTTGTTGGCAGTACCATTATCGTAAAGAACTTTAAGAAAGCATTCGATTCATTTAAGCCGACACTCAGCATAATTAAGAAATTGATAGACAATGTTGCTGACGGAACTTTGAGTCTCAAAGAGGCTGCGAAACGCGCCTCACAAGCCGTAGACAAATGGTATGACTCTTGTAAACCACTAAAGACGTTCTTTAGCGATTTGGGCGGTAACATCTCTGATGTCATTGAACCGCTTAAGAAGTTTATGGAGCAACTCATTCCGTTTGATGACATTGACGAAAAAGTCAAAAAGGCGAAAGAGTCTCTCAGCGGTTTGCTAGATGATTTGTTTGGCAAGTCAGATAGCACTAAGGGCAAAAAGACTGTCAAGCAGGCTATTGACGAAGTTGCTACTTATGCAAAGGATTATGTAGCTGGACTTGCTCCTATCGATTTCGGTCAACTTTTTCAAAATGGGTTGGATACCCTTGCAAAAGTTAAAGATCGTTTCTTCGAGACTATGACAGGTCTTAAAACTGACGCACAAAGTACTGGAAACGCTCTTACTGATTTTATTCAGGGTATTAATTGGAAGCCTTTGCTATCAATGGCTGGAGCCGTTGGTGCTCTTATTGTGATCAAGAAGTTTTCCGATAATCTTAATACGCTGAGTAAGACTATCGCCAATGTCACTAAACCGTTTTCTACTTTTGACCCGTTGGTTCAAGCTTTGTCCAAGACAGTTCTGAGTTTTAAGAGTTTGCTTGGTGGAGTAAAGTTCATGGTCGTTGCCCAAGGCATTCTTAATCTTGCTTTGGCGATCGGAGTAATGGCTATTGCAATTAAACTTATTGGCGATATGCCTTTGGCTAATTTGGCTGCTGCAACTGCTGCGTTGGGAGCGCTAATCATTGCTATTGGCGTTGTGGCCGCTATTGCATCAAAGGTAGCTACTCCGGCTAATTCTATGGCATTTGCATCAATGGGTGTAATGTTCGCTGCTCTTGGCGTAATGATCGGAATCATCGCAGGAGCTATCTGGATTATTTCTTCTATTGATGCCGATGGCGCTACACAAGGTGTAGTGGCGCTGACATCTTTGATGGCTGCTATGACAGCTATGATTGCAACCATTCTAGTTCTCACTAAGAAGGGCGGAGATGGCAAAGCTCTTACACAAGCTGGCTCTATGTTTACTAAACTTGGCATAGCTTTGTTGCTTATGTCTGCCGCACTAGCGATAGTCGGATCTATGAGTGAATCGCAAGCTACGCAAGGTGTGACGGTCGTTGGCGCTATGGTCGTTCTGATCATGGGACTAATTGCTGTTAGCAATATGATGCCGGTTAGCAAGGCTGTCGAGATCGGATCAATGTTCAAATCGTTGGGCGTCGCTTTGATTTTAATGGCTGCAGCAGTTAAACTTTTTGGATCCATGGACCGAAATGACATGGATCAGGGTCTTGTTGCTGTGACGGCTCTCGGTCTTCTCTTTGCAGCAATAATCCATGTCATTGCTTCTAATGGAGTAGCTCTTATCGGTGTTGCCGGAACTATTCTTGCGATTACAGTTAGCATCGGTCTACTGATTGGTATTTCTAAACTGGCTGCGAAGCTTAAACCTGAAGAGTTCGCAGCTGGTGCAAAAGCTATTGGCATCTTCGGCGGAATGATGGCTGCGTTAGTCGTAATAGTCACTCGTTATGGCGGCCCGACAGCAATCAAAATAGGAGGAACTGTAGCGGCTCTTTCTATTGGTATTGCAGCCCTTATCGCAGTAGCTATCCTCTGTGGATATGTCGACACTGACCAACTGGGTAAAGGTGTTGTTGCTGTAGGCATTCTCGGTCTTATGTTCGCAGCTATCATGAAAGCCTGTAACGGGATGAATGAGAATGCTCTCATGGGCGCTGAGAAATCTATCGTTGCTATGGCCGTAGTGATTGTTGCTATGACAGCGTGCGCTATTGCTCTTGGTATGATGGATACTTCCAAATGCGTACAGGGTGTCGTTGCTGTAAGCGCAATGGGTCTTGTGTTTGCTGCTATGATCAAGGCTTGCGAAGGTCTTCAGAACGTTAAATTTGGCAATGTCTTAACCACGGTTCTTCTTCTGACAACAGTTGTTGTAGCTATGGCTGGCGTTATTTGGGCTATGAGTGAACTCAATGTTCAAAACGCTTTGCCGAATGCTGTAGGCTTAGCATCTTTGCTATTGACATTCGCTGCGTCAATCAAGATTCTGTCGACGATTAACGGCGATATTAAAGTTAGCGGTAAAGTGTTGGCCGAAATGGTAGCAATTACTGCTGCTCTTGGCGTGGTTCTTATTGCTATGTCAGCATGTAATACTGATGGAGCAATAGAGAATGCTATTGCTGTCGGTATTCTTTTGAATGCATTTGCAGCGTCTATTAAGATCCTATCTACGATTAACGGCACGATATCCATCAGTATTCCTGCTCTTGTAGCAATGGGCGCAGCTTGCGTTCTTCTCGCAGTTATTCTTTCGGCTATGTCCGCTCTTAATGTTCAGGATGCAATTCCGAATGCTATTGCGTTAAGTGTTCTTCTATTAGCTTTCAGTGCAGCCACTGCGATATTGGCGGCGATTGGTCCTGCTGCGGAATATGCTATTGCAGGCGCTGCAGCTATGGATGCTGTGATTGCAATTGTTGCGGCATTGCTTGTAAGTCTTGGAGCATTGACGACTAACTTCCCTCAACTTCAGGAATGGCTTAATACTGGTATTCCGGTTCTTAAGCAAATCGGAGAAGGCTTGGGAGAGGCTCTTGGCGCATTTGTCGGTGGAGCACTTGAGAGTTTCAGTGATCATTTGCCCGACATCGCTACAAATCTCAGTAATTTCTTTGTGAATCTTGATCCGACATTTACAAAGATTAAGCAGTTGTCCGGAATGGACTTTAGCGGTGTTTCTTCATTGGCTACAGCCCTTCTTACATTGACCGCCGCCGATTTGCTTCAGGGTATTTCTAATATTGGTGATTTCTTTACTGGCGATAGTCCTGCAAAGCGTATGGAAAAGTATGCTGATGCTATGGTTAAATTCGCTGATAAGGCGTCAGAAATTAATCTTGCTGGAATGACTAAGGGCGCTGCTGCTGCTCCGATTCTTAAGCAGGTTATTGACGCTATGCCCACCGAGGGTGGACTTTCCGGACTGCTTACTGGCTCTCAATCTGAGGGTATTGACAACATGTCAAAAGCCCTTCCTAAGATTGCTGATGCTGCAGTCAAGTTTGGAAATTCCGCAGCTGACGTGAACATTGAAGCAATTCAAAATGGGGTCAACGCTGTAAAAGCTATTAGCAAAATCATGGGCATGGACTTCCCGACTGAGGGTGGTCTTGCTGGAATGATCTTTGGTTCTCAGTCCGAAGGCATTAGCAATATGTCTAAAACGTTGGTTCCTTTAGGTGAAGCGGCGAAGGCGTTTGGCGATGCTACGACCGGAATTGTTACCGATGGCGTATCCGGAGCTATTTCCATTCTTAATCGAATTGCAAAGGCTGCAGCAAGTGATAATTTGCAGACACTTCAGTCTAATTTCTCGACTGCCGGTCTTAAGACCAAATTCGAAAATCTTGGTATGGCTGCTGCTAATTTTGCAACTATGACTACGGGCAAGGATTACGGTTCGTGTTCGGCCGCTGTTGACGCGTTGAACTCTGTTGCTAAATTTATAGCAGGTCTTACCGATTTTAGCGGAGACGGAGTTACCAGCTTCGTATCAGCAGTTAATGAATTGGCTAAAACTAACGTAGCCGGTTTGGTCACTGCATTCCAGAATGCCGGCCCACAACTTACTGTTGCTGGAAGCGGTTTAATGCAAAATTTGGCCGCTGGTGTTACTGCTGGTAGTGGTGCTGCTACAAGTGCAGTCACTGCTGTGGTCAGTAATATGGTTACGTCCTGCACAACTGCTGTTGCAACATTTGGTCAGAGTGGAACCTCTGCTATGACTAATCTTGCAGCCGGCATTAACGGCTCCAGTGGCGCGCCAACTAGTGCTGTTCGAATTGTCGTTACGACTATGATTAGCGCAGCTAGCTCGATGGGTTCGAAGTTCCACAATGTCGGTGCTAAGATGATGAGCTCTTTAGCGAGTGGCATTCGTTCAAACTCTTCGAAGGCTAAGTATGCTGCTTCCTCTGCTTTGAATGGAGTTGCAAACACTCTTCGCGGATATTACGACGGTTTCTATTCAGCCGGTGCATGGTGTGCTATTGGTCTTGCTCATGGCATTACATCAAAGACTAGCACTGTAACTGAATCTGCTCGTAGTATTGCTAGAGCTGCTGTCGAAGCTGCTAACAAGGAAGCCGGCGTTGGCTCTCCTGCTAAGAAATTTATCACCATCGGTAAGTGGTGCGTGATGGGACTCGCGGTTGGATTCAAGAAAAATACCAAGATTGCAGAGAAAGCAGGCGGAGACTTGTCTAAGGCTGTCGTTCAGACTGCTCAAGAAACGATGGATTTGCTTAACGGCTATTCGAATTTCAAAATGGGATATGCTAGTATTACTCCTGTGATTGACTCTAAGAACTTCGGACGTTACACCGGATCTCTGGATCTGTCTGCTAACATTGGTCGAGTTATTTCTGAGCCGATTAAGAGTAATGCGACTCTTATGACCGAAACTCAGAAAGCCATTGAGGTATCCAACACCAAAGTCCTTAACGCTATTAACGAGCTCAACGACAATCTCAGTAGCTATACCGACGCTGTGGCTAATTCCGAGACGGCCATGTACGTTGACGGCAAGAAGCTTGCTTCGTCCATCGCCAAGCCTATGAATCAGCAGCTTGGGGTTCTTTCTAGGAGAGGAGGTCTAGCGTGAGTTACCCAGATTTACCCAATAACCGTCTAATCGTAAACGGTGTTGATTTGTCAATTCGTTTTCAGATGGTTCTGTTGGACGGTTACACGCTGGAGCCTCCTGAGCCTAAGACTTATACGGTTGATATCCCCGGAGGCAACGGAGTCATTGATTTGACCGAGGCGCTTACCGGGGATGTCGCCTACAAGAACCGCAAGCAGGAATTCACCTTTGCTGTTATCGACGTCAAGAATTTCGAGAAGGTCAAGACTGAGGTAAGTAACTTCCTCCATGGTCGAGCGTTTGATTACACTATGACCATGGATCCTGGCTATACATACCACGGACGTTTCTCTGTGGACTCATATAGTCACGAGGCTTATGCAAATGGCATTCTCGGACAATTCAAGATTACTGTCGACGCTAATCCGTATAAGTTGAAAGAGCATTGTGCTTATCGACTGAATGCTACTGGTGGTAAGCTGTATCGTTTCGAGTCAGGTAGACGGCCTGTTCACCCAACAGTTGAATGTACAGAGCCTTGCTTTATCACATTTGGGACAAATGGCGAACAAATAGTTCCAGCTGGAACTTATCGTCTTAACGACATCTTATTTAAGCAGGGCTTGAACGAAGTTTATTTGAATACACATAAACTTTATTATGTTCATTGGGACGAAATAGGGGAATCTGGAAACTATCAAATGACTTGGTCAGATTCTCATTCCTATCGTTGGGACGAGATACATAATCTTGGATCGAGCGTTATTGGAGCCCCAAAAGCTTGGTTCGATTTGGCTGAACACAGATGGTCTGATTTTTCTGAAAAACATTGGAGAGAATTGGATTATCGTCTAGAGAATAAACCTGAAGTGAACGCACATTTAACATATGATTGGGAGGATCTGTAGTGGCTGTTACTGAAAATTTGAAACTAGAGCTAATCGATCCAAGTGACTTTGTGTCTCCGGAACCGATTAATAACGCAATTAAAGCACTGGACGCTTTGGGTCTGGATTATATTGTAGAACAAGGAAAATCCGGAGAATGGTGGTACCGAAAATGGAAATCGGGACATGCCGAATGTGGAATTAATGATAAGAATTTTGGTCGTGTAGATCATAAAACGCAATGGGGCGCTATGTTCGGTACTAATTCACAGCAGAGCTTTGGTGCATACCCGTTTGCTTTTTCGACTAAACCGTTCGTAACTATTTCTTTTAACGGAGATGGGTCCGGAACGTCTTCTCATCAAAGTTATATTGCAGCTGCTCATTCGACATCTACCACGGTGGCTCCTGGATTTCGAACAATTGATCCGTATAGTGGAACCTACAATGAGCTTCATTGCGGAATTTACGTTGTTGGCACATATAACTAATAAAGGATAAAGTATGGGTTATAGGGTTCTGTATGATAATCAACTTCTTTTCGATCCTTATACGGATGACCGTATAACCGATACGAAACTTTCGTCTAAGCTTAATGCAGCATCGTATTTCGATTTCACCATTGCTCCTACGCATTCTTTGTATTCTAAACTTGAAGAACGAGCAGGAGAAGTTCGAATCTGCTTTAATAATCTTATTTTGTTCAAGGGTGAGATTACTAAAATAGACGAAGACTTTGAGGGAAATTATTCTGTTTCTTGTACGGGCGTTCTCGATTACTTGACTGCTACTCGAGTTCGTCCGTACTCTACGGTTGAAGGTGAACAGCCTCTCAAAGCTCCTTCAAGCTTCGATGGCTATTTTCAATGGTTAATTGACCAGCACAACTCTAATTGTCTTGACTCACGCAAGCATTTCTCAGTCGGTGTGAATCAGGGCAATATGCTTGATAAGAATAACTATATCTATCGTTCATCTGAACAACGTCCGACGACTGCCTCTGAGATTGAGGACAAGATCCTGAACTCCGCTGGCGGCTATCTGTTCATACGTTATCGGGATGATCTGAATATTCTGGATCTTTACGCTGACGTTCATGATGTCAATACTCAGATTATTGACTATGGCGTAAACATGATTGACTTCACCAAGACCACAACGACAGAAGGCCAATACACAGCAGTTGTGGCAACAGGATACACGCCAAATCCTCCTGAGGGTCAACCCGATGCTAAGATGAAGCCGATCACCCTTGAGGGATGTACGGATGGCGGTACGCCCTATTCCTCGACTATCGTCAAAATGGGAGATAGGGTCTATGATGTAGAAGCGGTCAAACGTTACGGCTATCACGAGTATTATGTCTCAAACACCGATATTACGACTTACGATGGTCTTCTGTATTATGCGTGCAAGACACTTAATACTCTTTTGTCTCCTGCTTTGACTATCTCGGTAAAAGCAGTTGACCTTGCGCTCATCATGGGTGAGAAGTATAAGCATCTTCAGCTAGGCCAGGCAGTACGAATCCGTTCTAAGCCCCGCAAAGTCGATGAGTACCTCATGGTTAACTCGATCGATCTCGATCTGATGAATCCTGAGAATACTACGTTCGATTTGGGTGCTTCATATGACACTCTGACAGGTCAGCAGAGTGCGTATTTGAAGTCGCTTAACTCCTCGATCAATGCTAGTCTTGATACTGTTGCCTCTCTTGGCGATAATGTCAAGAATTCAGCAAAACTTGCTCAGGAGGCTAAGGATACAGCCAAATCCGCAACAGATGCTGCTAATAAAGCCAGCAACAAGGCTGACTCGGCTACTTCTGTTGCTAATAGCGCTTCCTCTAAAGCTGACCAAGCAACTGAGACAGCTAACTCCGCTTCTTCTAAAGCAGACACTGCTAACTCAAATGCTACTAAGGCTAATGCGACAGCCAATTCTGCAAACAAGACTGCTAACGCTGCGAACGACACAGCTAACAAGGCTAATGCTAAGGCAGACACTGCTAACAAGACGGCCAACGAAGCATCGTCCAAAGCAGATACTGCTAATGACACTGCCAATAAAGCCGATACGAAAGCTGACCAGGCAATTACCTCTGCCGGCGTAGCTAATAACACCGCTAACTCTGCTTCTTCTAAGGCTGATGATGCTGTAAAGAAAGCTGAGCAGACTCAGGAGAACATTAAAGTTGTCCAGAAGAATGTCGATGCTGCGAATGAGGCTGCTAGTAACGCTCAAACTTCTGCTGATGCTGCGTCCACTGCTGCTTCTGCTGCACAGGCTACGGCTGACACAGCTAAGGCCAATGCCTCTAAGGCTCAGACTGCTGCTGATGCAGCTCAGAGTTCTGCTAACGCGGCTAATTCTGCTGCGTCCAAAGCTCAGAAGTCGGCTGATGCAGCAAATTCTGCTATTGCTAATACCAACAAAGAAGTTGGTACGATCAATAGCACGATTACTCAGATCAAGAAGGATGCAGCTGATACTCGTGACGAACTTTCCGGTCAAATCGAGACCGTGAAGAATACGATGACTGCCGACTATGCTAAGAAGACTGAACTCTCAGAGACTGAGGGAACTCTACGCTCTGAGATTGAGACTTCTGCTGCTGGTATTAAATCCGAGGTTTCTCAGAAATACACAACTAAGACTGAGCTGTCTAAGACAAATGAAAATGTCAGCAAGGCTCAGGATACGGCTAACAAGGCTGCTGCTGCGGCTGCTTCGAATGCATCTGATCTTACTGAAGCCATTAAGACAATTGGTAAGACAACTGATGACTTACAGTCTCAGATTGACGGTAGCATCCAGACTTGGTTTGAGGATGGCGAGCCGACCAATCTCAACTATCCTGCCATTGACTGGACGACTGATACGATCAAGAAAAATCACCTCGGCGACCTGTACTATGACAATACTACCGGTTACGGCTACAGGTGGCAAATTGATCAAAATGGGAGTTATTCGTGGAAGCGTATTGTCGACACGGATGTGACTAAGGCTCTCCAGGATGCAGCCAAGGCTCAAGGTACGGCTAATTCTAAGCGTCGAATCTTTGTCACGACTCCTGTTCCTCCGTATGACGTCGCTGACCTTTGGGTCCAGGGTACGACTGGCGACATCATGCGCTGTCAGACAGCTAAGGGCGAGGGTCAGTCCTATGCTGCGGCCGACTGGATCAAGGCTAGTAAGTACACGGATGATACCGCTGTAACCAAGCTTGCCGAGACAGTCTCTGTGACCTATGCCACCAAGACCACGGTCAACCAGCTTAGTGACCGTATTGAACAAACTGTCGAGTCTGTCGAGACAGTTTCTGCATCTGCTTCCGCCGCTCAAGCTGCGGCCGACAAGGCTAATGCTGCAGCAAAGACCGCCCAAGATACTGCGGACACAGCTAAGGCTAATGCAGCTACTGCTCAGACTTCTGCCGATACGGCTAAGAGTGCTGCAGCTGCTGCTCAGAAGGCTGCTGATAACGCTAAGAGTGCTGCTGATACTGCTCAATCTGCGGCTGACACGGCTAATGCTGATTTGGTTACTGCTAAGAAGAATCTTGAAGCTGTCCAGAACCAGGCAGATGCTACGGACGAGCAAGTCGCTGCTGCTAAGGCTGCCGTGGCGAAGGCTCAGGGGGCTGCCGACAAGGCTAATGCTGCTGCTGCGACTGCTAAGAGCGCTGCTGATACGGCTCAATCTACCGCAGATACAGCTAAGGCTAATGCAGCAACGGCTCAGTCAAAGGCTAACGCTGCGGCAAGTGCAGCTAGTACCGCACAGAGTACGGCAGACACGGCAAAAGCCAATGCTAAGAAGGCTCAGGATGATGTAGACGCAGTAAAGAATCGAGTCACCGCTGCTGAGACATCCATCAAGCAGAACAGTAACCAAATCGCACTTCGAGCAACCAAGACTGAAGTTACTAATGCAGTCAATGGCATTAGCGTTGGTGGTAGGAACATTGCTCGTAATACATCAAACGAATGGTCCGATTGGATAACTCCAAGACCAAATTCAGCAAATGTTACAGCGTATAGTGGATCGACTATATATTTTCCATTAGAAATTAACGTTGGCGACGAATACTATATTCAATGTGAAATTGAATTTGATAATGTAACTCCGTCTGACGGCAAACGTAGTTTTTTCGCATTACAAGGGTCCGTTGATGGAAAATGGGAAGCCCATAAATTTAACCCTTGGGGTGCTTACATTTATGATGTTAAAAACGGCGTAACTAGATTCAGTAAAAAAGTAACTTCGAACGTAAAGCCTATTCCTACTGAAGTATATGCCGCTTGCGGATTTCGTGTGGATGATTGGGCTACTGGACGTTATCGATGGCGTCGAATCAAAGTTGAAGTTGGCAACAAATCAACAGACTGGTCTCCCGCTCCTGAAGACTTGGTATCTGAATCTAAGACCTATACCGATGCACAACTCAAAGTAACCTCGGATTCAATCACTTCAACCGTATCTAAGACGTATGCAACGAAAACTGATTTAAGTACGACTAATAGCAATGTAACGAAAGCACAGAGTACAGCTGATACTGCGAAAGCCAATGCCGCTACTGCTCAGAGCACCGCTAATACTGGTGTAGAAAACGCTAAGACAGCTCAGAACACTGCCAATACTGCTGTGGCAAATGCTAAGACAGCCCAGAGTACGGCAGACACGGCAAAAGCCAATGCAAAGACGGCCCAAGATACTGCGGACGGTGTGAAAGCCGATCTTAAGGCCAACTACACGACCACAACTGACATGGAGAGTAAAATCTCTCAATCCGCAGAAGGTATTACGTCTACTGTTAGCAAGACCTATGCCACTAAGAGTGAACTAAGTACTACCAACTCCAATGTGAGTAAGGCGCAAAGTACGGCAGACTCTGGTGTGTCTAAAGCAAATGCCGCCCAATATACGGCGAATACCGCAAAGAGTACGGCTGATAGTGCTGTAACAAAAGCGAATAATGCTCAGACAGCTGCTAATAATGCTCAAACCACAGCGAACCTCAAGGGTATTGACTACTCTCAGGGCAAGATGGTGTATACGGATCCCACGTTTGCGTCAGGTACGAATGGTTGCGTCCGTTACAATAACGCTAGTAATGGTAATGTTACACTAACGCGAACTGGTAAGTCAGTAGATAACCCCATCAAGGGTGCTACCAACGAATTGCAGATCAAGACAATTGGTACGGCTGCTCCCGGACTTGGTGGATTTCTACAGCCACCGCAAACTCGAGCGAATGCTGTGTTTATTGGACGAGTCATCGCTAAGATTCCTGTTGGGTACACGCTCAATATCGGTATGAATGCTACCGGAGATAACCATACTTTTGACTGGCTTACCAGTCAAAATGGTACCGGCAGGTTTACCGAGTATGTGATTAAGCTTGTATGTGGAGCTACCGGAACATTCTCAACAAGCTTCCACTATTATCTTAAGGGCGCGACAGCCACCGCAGCCAATCCTGTGATCTGGTATGTGGCGTATGCTACAGCCTTTGACATGACAGATGTCGGCGACGCCTTGACCGCTAACCGTAATGTGGAGACCCTCAAGACAAATGTTGAGACGAATTATGTAACGAAGTCCCTTCTGACTCAGACAGCAGAAGGTATTACCTCGGAAGTGTCCAAGACATACTCAACTAAGACCGACTTGAGCACTACCAACAGTAATGTTACTAAGGCTCAACAAAAAGCTGACGCGGCATCTACTGCTGCTTCTAATGCTCAGACTTCTGCGAACAACGCAAAGAAAGCTGCTGATGCAGTTTCCGATACTCTGACCAAATCCTACTCCACCACGGAGCAGACTAAGTCGCTTATCAACCAATCAGCGGAGTCGATCAAATCTGAAGTCTCTAAGACCTATCAGATCAAGGGTGACTATGCAACCAATTCGTCTGTCAGGTCTGCAATTGAACAGAGTGCTAACTCGATCACTTCTACAGTTGAGTCGACTTACGCCACCAAGGCCACCGTTGATGCTCTGAAGAATATTGCGGACAACGCGATCGAATCTTGGTCTGGTACGGGTATTCCTACTCTGACGAACAAACCTGCGTCTGACTGGACGACTGATGATCTGAAGAAGCAGCACCTCGGAGACCTGTACTACGACAAGGCTACGAGCTATGGCTATCGATTCAATCAAAATGGAAGTGGCTATTCCTGGGATTTGATTCGAGATACCGGTATCACTCAGGCTTTGGCAGATGCAGCAGCTGCAAATGATGCCGCTAAGAAGGCCCAAGATACTGCTAATTCTGGCGTGTCAAAGGCTAACGCTGCACAGTCAACTGCTAACAGTGCTTCGACCGCTGCATCTAACGCGCAGAAGACCGCAGATACCGCTAAGGCTAATGCTGCAACTGCCACGACCACGGCTAACACTGCTAAGTCGACCGCAGACACAGCTAAGAAAGCTGCTGAATCTGCTAGCTCTACGGCATCCACAGCTGCGTCTAACGCCAGTTCTGCTTTGTCTAAGGCTTCTACAGCCGAGACGAATGCCTCTAGTGCTAAGACTACTGCTGAGGCTGCTAACAAGACAGCTAACACTGCCAAGTCTACTGCTGACGCAGCATCTACCAATGCAAGTTCAGCTCTAACCAAGGCTGGTACGGCGGAGACGACTGCAAGTTCTGCCAAGTCTACTGCCGAGGCTGCAAACAAGACAGCTTCTACGGCAAGCTCCAATGCTAGCTCCGCTCTAACTAAAGCCAACTCGGCTGCATCAGATGCAAGTACAGCTAAGAGTGATGCCGCGAGTGCGAAATCAACCGCTAATACAGCAAAAAGCACAGCAGACACGGCTCGCAATGAGCTGAGCAATCTCAAGATTGGTGGCGAGAATCTTGTCTCGAATATTGCCAGTAACTGGACGGCCGGAAATTGGAATATTCCCAATGTGGGTAGTCCTATCGCAATCGTAGAATCTGCCGGTCGAATCTCACTCACGAGTTATGTGAGTATCGAACCGAATACCGATTATTGGATCAAGCTATATTTGACCAAAGCCGGTATACGCGTTTTGTTCCGAGTGCTTGATTCTGATAAGAACTACCTCTCGTCCGTCACGGAGCTGGATAACCAGAAATGGACAAGCCCTGCAAAGGCATATTACTTAGCTGTGACTCTTTATGGTTCAGTTGCTGTGACTCTTGATGACATTCAAAATGGAGCTGTCAAGATCAAGCTCGAGAAGGGTAATCGGTCGACTGACTACTCGCCCTCGTCTGCTGACTTGAATCAAATCGCTTCGACAGAGGCGGGCACGGCTCAGGCTACGGCAGATGCTCTGGCTGAGAAAGTCGCAAAGGAATACATCACTCGGACCCAGTTTGAGCAAACGGCTACGTCTCTTACCTCTCGTATCCAGACGACTGAGACGACTGTCTCGGGTATGTCCTCAACGGTTAAGAACGTCAACGACTACATGACATTCGCTCGAGAGAGTAATCAGCCTACTTTGACCATTGGTAGCTCGTCAAGTTCATTCCGTACGAAGCTGACTAATACCGGCGAGAAGTTCATGCAGGGTGACCAGACGATTATGGAGCTGGACGGCATCACCTCTACCGTGAAAGCTTCTCGAGTCCAGATGGGTCATTACCAATGGCGAGATACTGGCACATCAATGCAGCTGGTTTATATTCTTTAGGAGGATCAATTGGCTACTATTTACGGCGACACAATCAATCACTGGCGTTGCTATATTAACACTTGGTCCTCCGAGGATGCTACATCTGTATCGGCCGGACTGACTGTCGGCATTCAGGACTGCGGTTGGGGTTTTCAAATCTGGACGGGAATTGTCGGTGATGCTAATGCTAATGGTTCAAAGTCAGTAGTTGACACCAGTTTTAACACATCTACTGGTAGTTGGAGTACTAAAGACATTGCTTCTGCTTCTCAACGATTTACTAAAGGTCATAACGCGTATGATATTTGGCTTTCTGGAACTGTTACAAATAAATCTGGATATATGAATGGTTCGAGTTCAGCCACTCAATATCTCACGATCCCAGCATTAGCTCATCATTACGTCACTTTTGACGCAAATGGTGGTACGGGCGCTCCCGGTAGAGTAGATAAGTGGTACGGCGAGGCTCTTACAATTCCGTCTCAGAAACCAACTCGCACGAATTATGAATTTCTTGGTTGGAGTAAGACATCGACTGGTATAGCTGAGTATCAATCAGGTCAGACATATAACGGTACTTCCGATTCAGACTATACTTTATATGCGGTATGGAAGCTTCTCTACGTTCCGCCAAAGTTTACCAATGGTCTGGCTATTCGTACTAGCTCAATGACTTCTACAACTGCTGACTATTCAGGCGGTTATTGCTATGCCAGCTTTACCTATAAGGTAGACACGACTATCTATTCTGATAATCTTGCGAAATCTGTCGTATGTCGATATTATCAAGATGGAAGTACTACAGGTGTAACTATAACCCCTACAGGCGATCTTGACAAGGCGTCTGGTACGATCAATGTCCATTTTGCGGCATCGATCAACTCAGTGTATTACGTTGAGTGTGTTTTGACGGACACTAAGGACGGAACAGTTACTATCGCTCGATCTATTACTACAGGAGTTCTACCTATGGAAATTGCAAACCAAGGACGATCCGTTGGTATTCTGAGTGCTGCCCCGAGTTCTGATGGACTGAAGCTCGGAGGTTCAGGCAATCCTGATTTTCTTATCGCGGCTGATACGGTTAATAACAAATTGGAGTCGATGGCTCAGATTCACGGCAGCGCTTCTTCAACCGGTCAAGGCGAATTGACTCTAAGTACCGAAGGTTTGGATTTTGATGGAAACGTTTCCGGTGGAAAAATAGCGTTTAATGCCTCTAGATTTTTATTTAATTCGTATGACCTCGACGCTGTCATGAGCGCGCCAGCGTATGATGGAAATGTTGCAAAACCGAGTTCTCCAACATATATTAAATGGGGAGTAATACGTCTTCCAAACGGGCTGTGTGTGATGTCCGCACTTGAAAATGTTAATTGGTTATGGACGCCCGGAGTACTATTTACAAGAACAACTTTTGAATTACCAATTCCTTTGATAATGGAAAATAATAGCAAAGCATATAACGTGCTATATTCTCAGATGTATTACAACACTTTGGATTATATTAATCAAGTAACCATACAGACCGAATGGCGAAAGCCGCAAAGTTTTGGTGCTGTATCTTATCATCCGACTACGAATGCTGGTTACACATTTAATGTTCAGCCAATAGTAATCGGCCAATGGAACTAACAAATAAGAAGGTGAAAAATGCTTTACGGCAATCTTGTAAACAACATGGTAATCCTTACTCCGGATTCGTCCACTGGTCGTCCTGTTATTGAGGTCGATCCGCCTACGAATGTTCCGACCGGTTACCATACTGAGTCTCGATTCCGAGACAATGGTAGCTCCATTACCCAGGTTTGGGACATTGTCCCTGACGCGGGCACTCCTCAGGATGCTGCTATCACACTTGCTATGATGCAGGCAGAGGCCTTGTCTGACGATGAGGCTCTCAAGGTACCAGCCCTCTATCCCGAATGGAGTGGAAATTTCGTGGTGTATCCCGTAGGTATTCGAGTCCTCTATAATGGCACTTTGTATAAGGCCATCGAGACTCATACCTCTAGCTCTACCACGTCGCCGATTGACAGTCCTCAGAATTGGACCAAGGTTCTGCCTTCCTCTTCTGGCGAGACGGCTCCGGATTGGGAGAGCGGTCGTATCTACAACAAGGGCGACCGAGTGACTAAGTACGGTAATATCTACGAGTCTACCATGGACTCCAATACCTACGAGCCCGGCGTTGTCGGCTCCGAATCGGCTTGGACTCAGATCACCCAATCCTAAATCAAAATGGGAGTAAATCATGCTTCACGGTATTGATATTGCGTCATATCAGTTCGGTCTGAACCTCACTACGGTCAAAGGCCAGATTGATTTTGTCGTGATTAAGGGTACTGAGGGTACGAATTACGTAAATCCCTACTGTGATCCACACTTCCAACAGGCAAAGTATGCGGGCATCCTCCGAGGCGTATACCATTACGCTAAGGCCGGTAATGCTACCGCAGAGGCAAACTACTTCTGTGATAATTGTATCGGTTACAAGGGGGATGCCATTCCTGTTCTAGACTGGGAAGAGAACCAGTCAGTTGCCTGGGTCAATGAGTGGGTCAAAGTCGTCCGTAGCCGCTGGGGAGTCTCCCCGATTATCTACGCTAACCCTTGGCGATTCAATCAAGGTGGCGTAGATAAGGACTGCGGACGATGGGTTGCATCATATCCTGCGGTATCCCACCCAACTTTCAAAATGGCCGAATCGTGGCATCCACCTAAGACTGACGGCCTTGTGTGTATGTGGCAATTCTGCTCTGACGGTCAACTAAACGGCTATAAGGGAGTTCTTGACGCCGACCTCTTCTATGGAGACGCTAAAGCCTGGAATGCCTATGCTGGAGTAAAGCCCGCTCAGATTCCTCAGCAACCTACACCTAAACCTGAGCAACCATCGAACCAGAATTCTTCGGACGATACCATTATCATCTCGAAGGGTGACGGCTCGAATCCTACTAAGTACAAAAGAATTTCTTAGTAGTCTAAGTAAGAGGGTATCATAGGGACAATTCGTTATTTCAAAGACATCGTGAGTGTTCTTCGGTTTAACTTCGTTCTTCTGTCCTTCCCATCGTTAAACCCAGAATTGTCCCTATGATACCCTCTTACTTTATTTGAGAAATCGTTGAAAGGAGTTTCTCATGTCGCAGATGTACACCCCGTATATTGGTCAGGTTTCTGGTCAGCAGCCATCTACACCACAGACTTGGTTGCCAAACAACCAGAATGTCAACCTACCTTATGTAACGCCGGCTCCAAAGCAAACCATTTTCGGTAAAATCGTTCAAAATGAGAGTCAGATTACTCCGAATGACGTACCGATGGATGGGACCATTGCTCTATTCCCACTTCAGGACTTCTCCAAGATCATTGCAAAGCAGTGGACTCCTAACGGTCTGATTCAGACTCTTGAGTATCTTCCTGCTAACGCTAAGGACGATAATCCGACAGTCACTCTCGATGATGTGATGTCACATATGGATGAACGTCTTGATCAGATTGAGGATCTTTTCACTAAGCCTAATCAGGCAATGAAGAAGGGTGATAACAATGCTAAATCCGCTTAACGCCATTCTCAACATGGCACAGTCCAATCCTAATATTGCAAACAACCCTCAGGCCCAGGCAATGCTGAATGTCGTAAAGAGTGGCGATGCTCAAAAGGGCGAGGAGATTGCAAGGAACCTCTGCAACACTATGGGAATTACTCCGGAGGAAGCAACCAAGCAGGCTGCTAACTTCTTCAACATTCCTCACTAATATTTAAGTAAAGGATGGTAATTATGCCGTTTGACAAAACAGCAAGCATCTTGGATACAGTTAAGAAGACTTGTGGTCTGGGTTCGGACTACGATGCATTCGATCAGGATATTCTGGTTTTTCTAAACGCTGCCATCCTTGATCTCACTCAAAATGGGATTGGCCCGTCTGATGGGTTTACGGTTACTGATTCCTCTCAGACATTCGAAGATTTTATCGGAGGGTTTAAGAACGTAGGAGCAGTGGCGACATATTTGTCACAGAAAACTCGTATCGCGTTCGACCCTCCGACTTCCTCGTATGTCCTAGAGGCTATGAATAAGAACCTCGCAGAACTCATCTGGCGACTAAATCTCGAGGCTGAGCAACAGTCTCATTAGTTCATATTCTCGGACTAGATTTAGGGACCGCGGCCTTAGATTGAATCCGGGTTTATGATATTTTCTGTCGGTGTGCAAAATAAGGAGGAACATTATGTTTAGCAATAGTGCACCGAGCCTGTCCGATATCGCTGCCGTTACGGATGGTAACCGCAATGGTGGATGGAGCGATGGAAATGGTTGGTGGGTTCTGATCATTCTCTTCGCCCTGTTCGGATGGGGTGGCAATGGCTATGGTTATGGCGGTAATCGTGGAGCTGCTGCG
>ERZ1034701.196-NODE-196-length-26591-cov-9.549631_pt1 | contig 26591 bp, 31 predicted proteins | sample MGYA00520651_ERZ1034701 | MGnify/ENA primary metagenome ERZ1034701 (study PRJEB33766, sample SAMN09781713) | gut metagenome | biome: gut microbiome | host: Homo sapiens | place: Madagascar | study: EMG produced TPA metagenomics assembly of the PRJNA485056 data set...
GTATATATATTTTATATATCTGTATACGCGCTGTAATTGCGCATCTGACAACTTATTCAGCAATACACTGATTTTCCTTATCACTGCAATCCCTCCCTTCTTGGTTTGGATTCTAACATGGAATTTACTGGATTTAAAGACCGTTTCCAGTTATTTCCATATATCAGGAAATAAGCGTCAGAACCATTGCAAGTGCTTTATAAATCACTTATATTCAGAATCAAACAGATCTGTCATCCTGACGTCAAGAGCTGCTGCTATTGCTTCAAGTTGGCGCAGTGTTGGCGATGTAATGCCGTTTTCGATGGTATTCAGCGTTGACTTGCTGATTCCTGTCAGTTCTTCCAGCTGCTTTAGTGTCAGATGCTTTTCTGTTCGTGCCTGCCACGTTAGGATTTCCATTGCGTCATCCTCCTGTATAGATTATGTACAGGCTTCAGGCACTGTATTCACAAATAAAAAAGGGAAGCCGCGACCAACGGCTTCCCATGCAACCACAAAAACAATCCGCGGAGACCGAACCGACAGATTGATTTGCTCTTATATTTTATCATATCTGTCTTCTTTCCGCAAACAAAAGAAAGAAGGTTTTTTTATGTCATTTTTTGCCCCGAACCCTGCCCTTTTCGGACTTAGGGTTGTAAAATACATTCGATGCAGCCATGACGATCAGGTAATTCATGGCGACACTCTGGACGCACAGGATCAGATTCTGGATGATTTCATCAAAGTGAATCGAATGATCCTTGTTGATACGTTCGTTGATGAAGCGATGACCGCCCGAAAAAAATTCACAAAAAGAAAAGAGTTCGTCCGGTTACTGGACGGCGTAAAGGCGCACAACTTTGATATGATTATTTTCACAAAGCTTGACCGTTGGTTCCGTAACATTGGCGACTATCACAAGATTCAGGAAATTCTGGAAGCCAACGCCGTACAGTGGAAGGCAGTCACAGAAAATTATGAAACGTCCACCACAAACGGACGGCTTCACGTCAACATCCGCCTGTCAGTCGCACAAGATGAATGTGACCGCGATTCTGACCGAATCAAAGACGTATTCGAATATAAGCTAAAAAACAAAACATACATAACGGGCAGCCTGCCGCGTGGTCTGAAGTTGGATGCAGAAAAGCACATCATCATTGATCCTGAATGGACGTGCTTTCCGCTTGACATGTTCGACCACTTCGAAGCAACATGCAGCAAGCGCGCCACGCAGATGTTCCTACAAGAGAAATACGGAATCCGCGTGTGCTATGACACAGTCGTTCGCTATCTTAAAAATCCACTTTTTAAAGGTCAATATCGCGATGATCCGAATTTCTGTGAACCGACGATCAGTCCTGAACGTTTTGACCGTATTCAGAAGTTGGCGATCAGGAACGTGCGCATCCGACACACACAGCAGTTTTATATCTTTTCTGGCTTGCTGATCTGTTCGTCGTGCAACCATTACTTGACTGGCACTGTCAAATATGCAACATTGGCAAATGGTACAGAAAAAAAATACAAAGGTTATCGCTGTAATTACCATATGCAGTCTAACATGTGTGATCGCACTAGATCGTACCGTGAAGAATACGTTGAAGAATACTTGCTTGCGCACATCCGCCCTGCTCTGTCGGAATATGTGGCGCACTATGACGTTATTGCTGCCGGATCAGCGCAGAAAAATCCGGTTACTGAAATTGCTAAAATTGAGCGGAAAATTAAAAAGCTGTATGACCTGTTTATGGATGATCTGATTGATAAGGAATCGTATAGAATCGAATATGAAAAATTTAATGCGCAAATCGAAGAACTGAAAAAGTCCACTGCTGCCCCGGTGCGTGGTCTGGATGATCTGAAGAAATTACTGGCGGAAGATTGGGAAACTGTGTATCACACATTTACCGAACAGGAAAAAAATACTTTCTGGAAGTCATTCATTGATTCTGTGATCGTGCATGAAGACGGAAGCATGGATGTTAATTTTTTATAATTTCATTCGTACTAACTAAGCACCGCCCGTCGGTGCTGCTTAGTTAGTACGACCGTTATTTTGACAGCAAAATAGCCTGTGCAGGCGATCCGCACAGGCTATTTTTATTTGAAATATTTCAATAACGGACATCTTACTCGCACTTGCTCGTCCTCGTTGGGAAATCCGCAATATTCCCCGCCATCCACGTCCGGGGTGATGAACGGACATTGCTGGTGGTTGCTGCATATGTCATTGTCGTATCGTTCCGGTGGCACGAAGTCAGGATCAAATTCGATCTGGATGTTTATTTTCTTCTTTCCCTTTGCTTTCTCTTTATCGCGCCCCCATCCCGACCAGCTGCAAGCCGTTCCGTCGCCAGTGTCCCACATTCCCTCAACTGGATCGCACCCGCAGTCCATCAGATCAATATACTTTTCTGCCCGTTCTTCTGTTCTGGCGTTTATCTCTCCAAGATATTCGTCATTGCAATATACATAAAAACTTTTGCTAAAATATGGCGCGTCGTCTTCGTGGTAGACTTCCACGCCATTGTCAAAAATCCATTTTCCATTAATGTCTAACCTCTTTAAATGGACTATGTGCTGATCTGTTCGCACTGTCAATCAATTCTTTTGCTTTTCCTTACGCTAAACTTTTCACGATCTCTTTTTCTCTTTCCGACAGCTCAAATCTTTCCGCTGCTGCCTTTTCCGCTGCTGCCTTTTCCGCTGCTGCCTTTTCCGCTGCTGCCTTTTCCGCTGCTGCCCTGTCGGACAGCAGCAATCCTCCGCCGAAGATTGCACGTTTCCCCTGTGCGTCCAGCTTTCGGATAAATGTGGCTTCATTTCTCCGCACCTTAAATTCGACGCCATGTCTGGCGAACCATTGCACCTTTGCCGCATGTACGACATGATCCGGGTAGTCGTATTTTTGCAACTGCTTTTTCTGCTCCGATTTCAGTTCCAGCATCTTCCGGTCGATCAGTTCTGTCAGTTCCGGGTTTGATTGCAGGATGACGTCAGTTTCCAGATTCGTCACAAATGATGTTTTTACCCGCGCCCCGTTCTCGTATTCGATCGTACAATCACAGATGATGTGGTTCATCTTGTCCCACGTCTTTCGCCCGCTCAAGCATGTGAGCGACGGCGCAAACAGAAAAAATTTGATTCCCTTTTCTATGTAGTATTCGCAAATTTGCGTGAATATTGAAAACGGCGGGTTATCCAGCACAAGACAGCCGTCTGGATATGCTTCTGCTTGGTAATCCCCCCCCGGTTTGAACGGGCGCATGATCTTGTCCGCGCTCACGTTGTATTTTTCGCACACCCAGTTTTTGATTGTTTCGTATATTTCCGGCGGCGTGTAGCAATCGTCCGTTGTCTTTTTCGGCTTGAATTTTTCAACAAACTCTTCGTAAGTATTACTTTTCATTTATTCCTCCACGTATTCGACCAGTTCAGGATCGCCGCTGATGAAGTAACCGTCAAGCGTTCTGTACATTGGCTTATCATCAACCTGCATCATGTGTGTGACCGCTTTTTCTGTGAACGTTGTCGCGCCGATAACCGCGTCATTGCTCCATGACGGCTTATTTCTTACCCGGATGCTGCCTTTGAACTTTCTCCTGATCTTTCCGGCGATTCTGACGCCTTCCACACCGTCGATCATTTCTGTGCAGGCTTCCATTGCTGCCTGAACCTCTTCCGGTGTTGCTGTGCCGATCTGGTTGCCGTCTGCATCATATGTCGGGACGTTTCCTGCTTCGTCTGCTTCCAGTACACCGTCCGGCACATTGTTCGTCATCGTAGCCTGTGGCGGCTCTGTCTGGCTTTCTGGTGCTTCCCTGTAGTCTTTTACCACTTCGCCGTTTTCATCGAATACGGCGGCTTTCTGCTTCTCTGCTGCCCGTTCTGCTGCATCCAGTTTTTTATATGCTTTTCCTTTTTCTTCGAAACTCATTCCGATGTAGTATTCCATGCTTTCCTCCTACTTCATGCTGATGTATTTTGCGCATACATAGCCGTATTTTCTGCCCTTTGCGCCGTCGATATAGATGTAATACCAGAGTGCGCTATCCGGCGCGATTGCGCTACCGCATACGCCGACTACAGTTCCTTTTTTAATCTGTGGGTATGATTTCAGCTTTGACGCATTGACGTCCGGCTCTGTCCGCACGTTCAGCACGCCGGTGTTTACGACGCCAGTGAATGCCGCTGTCTTCGGTGTTCCGTATGGTGCTGTTGGATTGCTGGTTGCTGCTTTGGTGCTGCTTGTAGACTTTACGTTGCAACCGTCCTCAACCGCCATGATCGTATGCTTTCCTGCTTTTACGGAAATATCGCCTTCCATCAGGTTGTCCCCGGTTGTAGTGTATTTTTTGTCGGTCAGTTTCGTGAACTGTCCTGTCGCCATGATCGCGTCAACCATGTTTCCAGTGTAGATGTTTTTTGATACGCTGATTCCGGCACACTTCAGAACCGGGGGCATCATTGCGCTGCAATCTGTCTCGCATGGTGTTTTTAATTCTGTCGGTCGCCAGCTTACCTTTGCCAGTTCATCATACAGGGACGTGCGGTGTCCCTGACAGTAACCCACGTTATCATTTGCGCACAGCTGTTTCATTGCTGTCGCCGCCTTGTGTGCCTTTGTCCGGTCTTTGAATCTGAGAACGACAGTCTGCCCGAAATCGTACCATTTTCCGACTTTTACTTCTTTGCCTGTCTGATCTCCCTTTTTTCCGCCTGTTGCTTTTCCTCTTTCGTCAATAGACGCCCATCCGCATAATGTAGCCATTTCATTTCCTCCTGCTCTATTTGTCGTCCGCGAATACCGATACGATCATGCACCCTAACGCCAGCACGTAGAACGCCAGCGTCAACGGTGCCGCGAACGATACGACGAAGGCGACAATGGATGCTTTTGCTATGTAGGCGATCCACTGCTTTGCTGTTGGCGGTCTGTCCGGTTTTGTTCCGCCCTGTTTGGCTTCCTCTCTATCCGTCCAGATTCCAAGCAGCAGCAAGATTATAATTACTGCTATCGTTGCAATGAAACAAATCCCATATAGTGTCATGTAGACGTGTAGCATCCCTTCGCCCTCCTGTTTTTACTCTGATTCTTTGACAGCTTCCGCCGCCTTCTGATTTTTCTTCAGTAATTCGTTCAGTTCATCGACTGCCGATTCGATCAATTCGTCAATCATGTCTTTGCTGATCAGTCCTTCCGAAATGAACTCCGTCAATTTCTGCTGCTGTGCCTGAATCTGCTCCCACACCCATGATTTTTTGATCGTTCCGGTGCCGCTTCCCCATTCCTTTTCAGCCTTCGACACTACCGACAGAAGGCTTTCTCTGACCAGTTCCACGACTTTGTCCGCCTGTTCCTGAAGCTGTTTTTTCTGTTCGTCTTTCGACTGTTTTAAAAATTTTCTAATTTTAATCCCGATTCCTGCACAGATTGCAAGGATCGCAAGGATCATCGGGATGTTGTCGTAAATCGCTTTCAGCGCGATCATTGCATTTTTCATCCTTCTGCACCGCTTTCTTCGTTGCTGTCGTTATTTTTGTTTTTCCTGATCTTCTGCCAGTTCTCAATTCCTGCCTTAATCATGTAACCGAATACGCCCACCCGAAGGACTTCGGATGTTTCGCTGATCAGTGCCGCCACCGCTGTCGTGTCTGCATGCCGCCAGATCACGACCATCGCGAACAGTTCCACGACTATATAGAGCAGCACACAGATCAGGACGACTTTTTTGGAAAATTCAATGAGCCACTTTTCCAGTGATCTCTTTCTTTTTCTCTTTTTTCGCTTCTGGATCGTTACGTTGTATTTCTCCACGTTCCCCTCCTGTTAGTCCTCAACATGTCGTTGCAGTCCCATCACGTTTTCCATGTGATCCACACGTTTATGCAGTGATTTCAGGCTTTCAGATGCCCGGATGTAGTAGTCTCTGATCTCTTTCATTTCTGACCTGTACCCGTTCATTTCTGTTTTGACTTCTCCGATTGAGTTCTGAATGTTTTCCAGCTTGACCAGAATCGTCGCTTCCTCTCTTGCATCTTCCTGTGTGTCCTTTTTCACGTTTCTGTTTCTGGTACTGATCCCGAAAAAGATCGCGAACGCAATGGAAACCCCCGACATAAGCAAGGATAATTCAATCGTCATCTTTTTGACCTCCGCTTATAGATTTGTGCGAAGTGTTGCGCTTATTACAGCATTTTCCTGTTCTGCCCTCTGACGTCTGTCGACCAGTTCGTCAATGCCATGCTGTGCCATGATTTCAGCCTGTTCCCTGACGATGTCCGTCAGCATCGTATTGACGGCGCACAATCTGTCGATCAGTTCGATTTGCGTCATTCCTCTTCGCTGGCTTCGTATTTCTCGCCAGTGATTTCTTCGTACTCTTCCGGTGTGATGCCTTTTCCTGACTTTTTTTCGTTCAGCGCAACCCATCCCATCAGTGTACCTTTTGTGATGTATTCCTTTTCCCATTTTTCCTTTAAGGATTCGAACTTTTTACTGTGCTGCTTTTCTGTGGTGGTTGTTTTTGTCTCTGCCATCTTTTTAGCCCTCCATCATTTCCTGGACCATTGCCAGATTCATTTCTACAGACGATAACTGTTGCATGATCATCTTTGTCGCCGGACTTTCAAGGTCTGCCTGAAGTGCCACATACTCTTCCTGTGACATTGTTCTTTCATCGTATGCGTAGTAGGTCAGATCGTCCTCGCCTTCCGCATCCTTTCGTGTCTGCTCTGTGATGTTTTTCCGCTGATAAACTGTCGTAGGACTGGAAGCTGTGTCCCATTCCTCCGGTTTATCCATGCTTTCCGCTTTGTACCATTCTGACATCATTTTGCTGTCCCTCCTTCTTTGCGTGCTTGCTGACTATCCTTTTCAGCTTCTTTATGTTGACGTATGGCTTTATATGATCCTCATAAAAACCATAGGTGTCTGTATGTGTATACCATCCCATCGACGACAGCATCGCCGCCGCATCGTACCAGTTTACTTTCTCTTTCTTCGCCAGCTTATGCGCTTTTCTTGTGCTTCGCTTCAGGATTGATTTTCGCAGCGTCGTCCGGTTGTAATGGAACACGAACCCCATGAAGTCAAGCGCACGACCTCTGGTCTTCGGTCTGGCTTTCCCGGTCTTTCTGTCTATGACTGGTGGTGCCTTCCGGTCTGGATATTCGAATCGGAAAATCTGCCAGTTATATTTCATTTTCTGATGCATTTCTTCTTTCAGGTATTCCGCCATGACTTCCTGAAGCCTGTGCAGCTTTCTTTTGTTCCTTCCCATGACGACCAGATCATCGGCATAGCGTGTGTATTTGTCAACGCCGCCCAGTTCTTTCCAGTCTTCCATAACTTTGTGATCGAATGCTTTGTAATTTAGCTGTGTGAACCATTGCGACGTTACGAATCCAAGCGGGAGACCTGACAGAAATTGAATGTCTTTCCATTTGTCTTCCTCAATCCAGCACTTGTCAAATTCTGGACGTTTCCACGTTGCTTCGTGTTCCATCACGACTTTGCATAACCGGACGAACTTTTCATCTTTGATCACGCGCTTCAGCTTTTCTTCGATCACGTTAATGTCCTCGGTGTCGAAGCAGTGCCGGACGTCCGCTTTCAGGATGTAGAATTTCTTTCCTTTATACGACCTAATCCATTTTTCAATCTGCTTCTTTCCGCTGTGACATCCTCTGTCCGGGATGCTTCCCATTGCGTGCTCATATAGTCCATGCATGACGATCGGTTGCAGCTGCTTAATGATGCAGTGGTGGACGACCTGCTCATACTGAAATTCTGGCTTGATGATCTCCCTGATCTTTCCGCAGCTGTACTCATTGATTAACTGTTTCTTATGATCCGGTGGGTGGTATTTTTCTTCTTTCAATATTTTTTGAAGTGCTTTCACATGTTCCTGAAGACACTGTGGTTCCAGTCTGTCGTTTCCGACCTCTCTTTCCGGTTTTAGCACTCTGGCGACTTCGGGACGTGTCGTCTTGCGCTTTGCTGCATCGTGGAAGCATTGCTCAATGTTCTCTTCATTCAGCATTTCATCGAATAGGTGTTTATATGTCTTCATTCAAAAGGTTCCTTCTTAACTCCTGTTGCACGTTCGCGGCGTCTGCCCTACTAGCACAACCCTTTCTTCGGATTAACTTTCGCCAAGGGGCGCGGAATATCATGTGCATTAGGTTGTTGTCCCATGATTTGTTAAGAGTGAGAGCCGCCGATGTTCCAATTCGCATTGCCAGCAGTGTTGTTCAAGTTCACATACGCGCCGCAATTCGCGCCGTTGTTGGTGTTACCACCGACAAGCGCGACCGCACGCGGAAGCAACGGAAGGCGCACACGATATCCCTTATTTTATTTTTTGTTTATGCTCACACTTCATCGGGGGATAACTCCCCCGTTCCCCCTTGCGGCTTACGCCGCTAAAGGTTGTTCGCAAGAAAGAGAGCCGCCGATGCGCCAATGCGCACTGCCAGCAGTGCTGCACAAGTACACAAACGCGCCGCAATCCGCGCCGTTGCTGGTGTTACCACCGACAAGCGCGACCGCACGGATCGTCGTGTTGATGTAGTAATAGCAGCAGCGGTATGTCGTGGAGCTTCCGCCCACAGATTTGACGAAACGTCCGTATCTGTTCATCAGTGTGTCTTTCTGGTAGCCGTTTGACGTGCAAGCTGTTCCGACTTCTGTGTAGTCCTTTCCGGCCAGGTTATATGGCGGCGACATCTTGACTTTGATCGTTCCTTTGTCGCACACGTAGCCGACCAGTCTGTCCCAACGGTTACCCCACTGTTTCTCCATGTAGAACACCTTCACTTCGTGGAAACCGTCGTTATAGCCGTAGAACTGCCCCATTGCATCCAGTGTTCCGGTGGTAACCTTTCCGTAATCCTGTGCGGCGTCGTTGACGTATGTTCCACTTGCTCCCTGTCCGAACTTGCCCTGAAAATTTTCCGACTTACTAATCAATGTCAGAAGGCTTTCAATCAGGTTTCTTCTGCACCATGGAATGATCGTCCATTCTGATCCGTTCGCTGCTGCCCGGTTGATCTCTGTCTGTGCGGATGTTCCGCTGTCAAGTTTCTTTCCTGACAGGCTTCGCATCTTCGCACCGTCGTAGCTTCCGCCGTACATTGGCATGTACATGTGATCTGCGATACTGCCGTCCTCTCGCATAAATGCGTCCGCGTGGTAGTTGCTGTCTACCCTTGTGTCTGAAATGATGATGTATTCATAATTTCCGACTTCGTACTGGCATAAGTACATCAACGGGAACTCCGACATCGCGTTCAGCGTTGTTGACGCATCCCCGACGTCTGAATCTGTTCCGTCCAGCTTTTTCGAATGGTCTGTGTGGTTCAGTTCATATGCGACGGTTCTGTCCGCGTTCAGCATCACAGGACGGTTCTGTTTCACGAAGAATACTTCGCCCCATGATCCGAAGTCAAACGTTCCGCTTGTGAAGTTCATTTTTGCAGGCATGAAATCTGCCGCATCGTACAGATAAGTGATTCGTGTGTCCGGGTTGCTGTCGCCCTTATTGATTTTTATGCCGTACCTTTTGATATTGCTGAATTTTCCATCGGCGTCCTGAAGCTGCTTCAAAATTCCGGTTGTGTCCGCTTTTACAGCGTCAAGCGTCTCTTTATCTGCTACATAGAGTCTTGCCATGTCTGTTCCCTCCTGTTATGTCGTTTCTTCCAGATACACAAGTCCGGCTTCCACGCCGATCGTGTATTTTTTTCCTGTCGCTGCATCTGACATTGAATTGATTCCCTGCTCAATGTCTTTACATGCCGCCGCGCCCGCCTGTGCCGCTGCTGCCTGCTTCTGTGCTTCTGTCGCTGCTGTGTTTGCAGCTGATGCCGCCTGCTGCATGTTTGTGTTGAAATTCTTGATTTCTGAATAGATTTTTTCAAGGCTCTCGTTATCCAACACTGCCTGGAGGTCGGGAAAAACATCTTTTCCGTTTCCGATTCGCAAAATGTAGTGCCCGGACGTTGTTTCCTCAACGCCCCACTCATTTTCCTCAAGGATGCGCCCTGAAGCCTTCCAGTTCGCCGTAGTGTCTTTTTTCGGCTTTACCGTCCATGTTGCCATGTCTCTCTCCTTTCTACACCGTTCCGGCGTCTGCTTCGCACTCTTCCGTCGTGAATGCGGTTCCGCCGTCGCAAGTCATCATGTCAACGCTGAATGCAGTCCCGCCGTTGATTGTACTTCCAACGGTTCCTTTTATATCCAGCATTTGATTGTACATCTTTTGTAACTCTTCCTGCGTTTTGCTTGTGGCTTCCGCGCGCTCCGCCGCTGTGTTTGCTGACTTCGCTGCCGCGTTCGCTGAATCTGCTGCCGCGTTCGCTGCTGTGGTTGCCTGCTGCATGGTCTGAAGCTGCTGCTGCCTTGTTGTTTCCGACGCCGCCCGATCTCTTTCGCTGATCTGCCTTCGTGCTTCGGCATTGATCCGGTCAACCTCTGCCGACGCTCTGGCAGCTTCCGCAACCTTCATCGCTGCTTCTACCGTCAGAATGTCCTCTTTTGTGCTGATGATATTGTCGATGTACTTCTGTACCTTCTTTTCTACCGCTGTGATCTCATTGCAGCTTTCAATCGCTGAATCGTTCCGGTTGGTTTCCTCAATTTCAATCGTGAACGCCTGCGTCGACAGTACCTGTTCGTTGTCCTCGTCCCTGATCTCAACGTCACAGTGCGCCGTTCCTGCTGCTGCCAGTGCCTGATTGGTCAGCTCTACAAGGATTTTGTTGTTTTCGACAGTGCATTCGTTATAGCAGAAGTGTTTGTCTGGCTTTTTGATGTTCGCGATCGTGATGAAATCTTCCGGAATTTCAAACACCTTTCCATCGTTTGTCAGTGAAATTCTGACGTAACGTGTCCGCTTGTCGCCCTGTTTTGCTGAAACCATATACAAGCGTTCGTCCCCTGTAAGTTCCAACGTTATGTCTGTGATCAGAACCATTTTACCGTCCGGCACTCTCCACCACTCCTTCCTGATCTGTGTCAGAATCTGACACAAGTTTCTTTTTTGCGGCTTCTTTTGCCTTTTCTAATTCCTGATTTACTTTTTTTAATTCCTGATTGAGTTCCAGAATTTCCCGCGTTCTTTCGTTCAACATCTCAAGTGTTTCCTGTGCCCGTATATCGGCAAGGATTTCAGAAAGCACACCGTCGATCATAACGGTGTTTCCATGCCCTCTTTTCCTTGCTGCCGCGATTGCGTTTAATACTTCCCCTTTCAGGATTGCTTTTTCTGTGCTTATTTCCATTTTTTTCTACCTCTAGTAGTACAGAAGATACCATGTGATTGATTTTGCCGTTGATGCGCTCTGTGACATATTGTAGAGCCACCCGTTTCCCTGCACCTTTACGGCGACTGTTCCGTTCGGATGCCCGCCGATACACTCCACGTTTTCGTAACCGTATATATCAGGATCAGGAAAAAAACTTGTCCCTGCATCGACACCCTGAAATGCACTTAGCGTCCGCTGTGTGCCGTCGTCATATTTGACCAGCTTCATCGGAATGATTTCTTTGTCGTCAATGTATGCGCCTGTTGGATCAACTCTCAACACCGTCTTCGCCCATACTACTTCATTTTTGTTTCCGTTATCGTCATGCGTAACCCTGTATTCCGTCGCTTCCATGACTGCTTCCGCATAGGTTTCATCACTGTTTGAGCGTGTGCCGCATTTTACATTCGTGTAATAGACGCTACCTGCTGCACCTGACTGATCGTCAAAATACTGGCTAATCAATGCCGAACTTCCGTCTACTGTGAACCCTGTCGCTGTCGCTGACTGTTCAGTGTATGTTTTATCAGTCGATTCGATCGTAATGGTCTTTCCTTTCACATTTCCTGAATATTCAGCATTTCCGTCTTCGTCTACAGAAAAATTCTTCGCATTGATGATGAAATCGCCAGTTGAAAATTCAATCTTTGTCGTGCTGATCTTCATTTGTGAATTGATCTCTTCGATCAGGTCGTCTTTTGTTACCTTCTTGCCAACCTCAAGAGTGATACTGTCCGACAGTTCTTTGATCGACGCATTGGTCAATTCTGTCACGCTATTGATCTTCTCTTCCACGACTGTTTTGGTCTCATACGTTTTCGACACTGACAGGTCTATAGATTCCGCTGTCGTCTTGATTGCGGCGTTCATTTCCTCTGTGGTGGAATACAGTGTCAGCTTTTCGTCGGTCAGTTCATTCACGCTGTTGATTTTCTCTTCCACGACTGTTTTGGTCTCATACGTTTTCGACACTGACAGGTCTATAGATTCCGCTGTCGCTGTGATAGCCGACTGTACTTCGCTTTTTGTGTAATAGTTATCTTCCAACGTTTTCTTCTGGCTATTTTTCGCAACCTGAATCGCTTCCGTCTTTGCTTTGTCGGTCGCTTCCTGCTGCACTTCCGCGAAGGTCTTTGACGTGTTTGACAGCTCGACAGTGTTGTTTTTTGGGTTCTCTGGATATTCTGTCAGCTTGACGATTCTCTGCTTTTCTTTTGTCCGCGTCTTTCTGCTTATCATCCAGCATGTGTCCCCGATCTCAAAATCTAACACGTTGCTGTATTTTTTTGATTGCCTTGCAAGGTCAATCACGTCCGCCGCATACACGACATAAGGCTTTGACATTTCATCCAGCTTTGCGGTTCCATCTTCTATCAGGCTTGTCGTGTTTGTGTACCGTTCGTCGCTCCACACATACGTCTTTATTTTGCTGCTGTATTGGTAGTTTTCCAGATACGGCTTTCCAAGCCAATCTATCCCGATCCCGTCTTTTCCCATCGGTATCAGTCTAGTGTAGAAATCGTATGTATCTGACGATACGGTCAGCTTTTTCAGGTTCAGCCCTTCGATGAAGTACCGCCCGCGATCTGATCCGATCTGTTCATATATGTCGACGGTCTTTGTCAGGGTGTTTATTTTACATTCCGCGCGATACGTTGATAAGCAATCCTGAAGCACGTCCCATGCGGTCGTTTCTTCGTCGCTGTCAATCGTTCGCTTTTTCGTGATCGTACATTCCCCGACCTTCCATCCTGTTCCCTCAAAAGCAAATTCAAGGCACGACCGGATCGTCTGCTCTTTGCTCTCAAATCCGTACGGAAATACTGTTCCTTCCAGTTCCTCCACGTTGAGCTGTGCGGTGTATTCGTTGTACTGTTCTCCCGTCTTTTTCGCCCTCAAGACATATTCATCTGTCTTCGTCCTGATGTAGTATTCTTCCTTTAGGACGGCGACCATTTCCCCTTCCGCCGGATATTTGAACGTCAATTCCTTATCGCCAGAACTAAGCGTTGACACGATCTTCCGGTCTTTGAATCCCTTCAGGATGCCGACGCGCTCTTTTTTGTCATTAAAAATCTGCATCTGCCATCCTCCTACAGCCACATGGGTTTATATCTAATTCTGACGATTGCATCAGGACTGGAAAATTTCAGTGCTGTTTGCTTTTCTGTGATTGCCGGAAATCTCCACAAATCAACGCTTCCGAACGCATCCGCGCCGTCTTTCGTGATCCGTCCTTCCTCTCCGTCAATGACGATCGTCTGCCCTGCTGCCAGCTGTTCCACGATGATGTCATCCTCGAATCCGCTGATTTTGTAATCCTTCAGTGCCTTTTTAGCGTACACTTCAATGATTACTGGTGCGCTTCGCGTTCCCTGTCGGTCAATCGTCGTTTCTGTGATCCCGTCATATTCAAGGTTCAATTCGTCATCGTAGAAATAGCCTTCTACAGTGACATTCAGCTGGTAGCGTGTCTTCACTTTCATTTTTGTGTAGTCGCTACTTGCCGTGAATCCTTTGAATTTTCCTTTGTAGCCATCTACTTCCAGTACGCACGATTTTGTGAAGTTTTCCAGAAACGCCGACATGTTTCTGATCAGGGCGTTTCTATCCTTTCCCCGGAAGTACATGCACAGGTTCAAGCTGCCAAGCTGCATGTCCGTTTCAAACTCTGTCGGAAGGATTGCCCCTGTAATGATCTCGTAGTCCACAGAAAGCGAAGGCGGCAGCACTTCCGCTGTCAGCTGCTTCGCATTGTATTTTCTTGCGTCTATGCCGTTTACTTTCATGCTGCCTTATCTCCCTTTCCTTTTATCTTCCACAAGCCTTTCGTCTACTTTCGTGTAGGTTTTGCTTGCGACCTCTTCCCCGTCAATGTATGTGTGGCTTTCAACGATTACGTTGGTTTTTTGTGTGATCTTTTTCAACTTATCGTCCATCATCGTATTCAGCTCTTTGTAGAACGGTTTCAGTGGCAGAATTGCTTCGCCACCTGTTTCCGGTTCTCCGCCTGCAAGCAGCGTGTTTCCATTCATCCCGAAGATCATTGAATCGTTCATGATCGCACCGTTTTTGTACCAATCAATCGAAAAATGCGGTACTGACGGCGGGTTCAAGCTGAAGCTGCCTGTGATCTTTGGATGCGGCAATTTCAGCTTCGGAAGTGACCAGCTAAAATTGAATTTTGACTTGATCGCTTCGATTGCATTGTGAACTGCTGTCTTTGCTGCATTGATCGGCGTCACGATCGCATTTTTGATTGCGTTCCAGACAGTCGTCGCCACTGACTTGATGCTGTTGAATACGTTTGAAACGGTCGACTTGATCGTGTTGAACACGTTCGAAACGGTATTTTTGATACCGTTCACGACATTGCTGATCGTGCCGCTGATCGCCGACCACACTGACGATGCTATCGACTTGATTCCGTTGAAAATATTTTGAACCGTAGACTTCACTGCGTTGAATACGTTCGTGATTTTGTTTTTGATATTTTCAACCGCGTTTGAAACCGTCGTGCTGATTGCCGTCCAGACCTTCGTGAACACGCCACTGACGTCGTTCCAGATTTTCGTGATCACATTTTTAATCACTGATAACACGTTCTGGATTTTCGTGCTGATCGTGTCCCACACCTTTGAGATCACGCCGCTGATCGCTGACCAGACAGTCGTGAACACGCCACTGACGTCATTCCAGATTTTCGTGATCACATTTTTGATCACTGATAATGTGGTCTGGATTTTCGTGCTGATCGTGTCCCACACTTTTGAGATCACGCCGCTGATCGCTGACCAGACAGTCGAAAATACATCGCTGACTGTGTTCCACACTGTCGTGATGATGTCTTCCACGAACTCTACTACAGTCTGAATTTTTTCGCTGATCTTGTCCCATATTTCTATGATCGTATCGCGGCAATTTTCCCAGATAAAACGGAATGGTGCCGTTATGATCTGAAATGCAGCACTGAAAAATTCGCCGATCGCCATAATCACGACTGTGATCACGTTTTTGATCGTCTCGAACACAGTCGACACGAAATCTTTGATCGTCGTGAATATGTTGCTGAATACGTTCCAGATTCCCGTCAGCACGTTCGTTATCGTCGTGCTGATTGCCGTCCAGACTGACGTCACCGTGTTGGCTATTCCGGTCAGTATTCCGACGAAAAATGAAACGATTCCGTTCCAGATGTTCACGAAAAATGACGAAATTCCGTTCCAGATATTTTCGAAGAAATTTTTGATACTGTTCCATGCTTCATCCCAAGATGAACCGAACAGACCAAGGAACGCATCGGCGATCCCCTTCAGCATGTCGACGCCGATCTGTAGGATGTCTTTTATCCCATTCCAGACACTTTCGAAGATTTCTTTGATTGCGTCCCAACATCCCTGCCAATTTCCCGTAAATAACGAAACGAAAAAGTCGAAAATTCCTTCCAGCACGCCGAACACAGCCTTAAGGACAGTCGCGATCGTGCTGAACGCTGCTTCGATGATTGGTGCCAGCAGATTGCAGAACCCCTCCCATATTGCCTTTACCACTTCGCCGAAATTTTCAAAATTGAATCCCAGTTCGTTGAGCTTGTCCGTTATATGTTGTCCGAACTCTGTAAACACAGATTTGATTTTGTTCCATGTCTCTGTGACCTTGTTTCGGAAGTCCTCGTTTGTGTTCCACAGTGTTACGATTACCGCCACGATTCCGGCTATCGCTGCCACTGCAATACCGATCGGCGATGTGATTGCCGCAAACGCTCCCTTCAGAACTGACATGCTGCCCGTTGCTCCGGTTGCCTTTGTTCCGAACTTCGCCAGCTTTTCAGCAATGCCTCCGATTTTGGTTGATACCGTCCCGGACACTTCAATCATTTTTCCAACCGTCAGCAGTAACGGTCCGATAGCAGCAACCACGCCCGCAATTTTCAAGATCGTTTCTTGCTGCTCTGGACTTAATGCAGCGAATTTATCTGCAAGGTTGCCGATTTTTTCAACTGCCTTTTCCATGAACGGGATCAGTGCGTTGCCGATCGTGATTCCGACGTCTTCCAGCTTCGACTTCAGCTGTGTAACTCTACCCAGTAGGTTGTCCTGCATTGTTCCAGCCATTTCGGACGCTGTTCCGTCGCAATTCTGCAACGCTTCGGCGTAGTCATTGAATGACATTCCGCTTTCAATCGCTTCATCCGACAGTCCTGACATGATCGTCTGCAACGCGGAGAACTGGTTGGTTCCCGCGATTGTTTTCGCAAGGTTCGCCTGCTGTTCATTTGTCAGGTCGTTCCATACGCCGCGCACGCCCGTCAGAATGCTTGACAAGCTGTTCATGTTGCCCTGTGCGTCGTAGACTTCGACGCCGTACTTTGACAGCTCTGTCGCGCATCCTTTTGTGTCTGTCGCAAGTCGTGTCATGATAGCATTTAATGCTGTTCCGGCTTCTCCGCCCTTAACGCCAGCGTTAGCCATCGTCATCAGGACAGCTGTGGTTTCTTCCACTGAATAACCCATTGACGCTGCTGTCGCTGCACAGTTTTTGTATGCTTCGCCCAGTGCTTCCGTCGTTGTGTTGGAATGGCTCATTGCGTAAGCCATTTCGTCCGCAAATTTGCCCGCATCCTTCGCCGACAGACCGAACGCTGTCAGGTAATCCGTTACAATGTCTGACGCTGTTCCCAAGTCCATCGCGGACGCTGCTGCCAGATTCAGGACGCCGCCGATGCCTTCCAGCATGTCATCTGTCTGCCATCCAGCAAGTGCCATATACTCGAACGCTTCGCCCGCTTCTGTTGCGGAATACTTCGTGTCACGCCCCCACTGGCGCGCTGCTTCTGTCAGCTTGTCCGTTTCGTCTGCGGTTGCTCCGCTGATCGCCTGAACCTTTGACATCTGCTGCTCAAAATTTGCCGCAACCGTTACGGATGCTGCTGCCACGCCGCCGATCGCTCCTGTGACTTTCATCATCTGCTGTCCGGCGGACTGCATTGCTGTTCCGACTTTTCCAGCCTTTTCAGCATAATCATCGAATTTCTGCCTTGCTAACTCTCCGTTGACGTCATGCAACTGTGCTTCCATGCTTGCAAGGTCAGCTTCCGCCTGTGTGATTGCCGCTGACTGTCTTTTGATTGATGATTCGCAATTTCTGGTTTGTTTTTCGTTGTCTGCAAGTGCCTTTTCAGCCGCTTGCAGTTCTTTTTTTAATTTTTGTGTTTCTTCCGACTCTTCGCCGGTTGCCCGCTTGCTGTCTTCGTAGGCTTTCGTTGCTTTGTCAACGTTGTCCTTCAGCTCGCTATGTTTCTTTTTTAACTGTTCCAGACGATTTCCAAGCGTTTCATAATGCGACTTGCAATCTGAAATCTTGGTCTTCTGGACGTCCATTTTTTGTGTCAGTTCACTGATCTTCGCCTTTAACGCATCAGATTTTGTTCCGTACAGTTTGGCGTTCGCGGCAGCAAGGTTGTATTCGGCAGATAGCTGCTTCATGCTTGCGACCGCTTGTTTCATCGCCGCCTGATATTCTGACATTGAAGCACCGATCTTGATTGATGCCTGCGCCATATATGCACGTTCCTTTCATCACTTTTCGTTGATGGTTTTGATCTCGAACGCCACATGATCCAAAAGGCTCATAATATCCGACTTCATCACGTTTGATAGTGAATCGTTGAAGCCTTTTATACACATTTTTATTACCCTATCCACGTTATCGCGGCATATTTTCCAGATGCTTTCGTCGTTCACGTCGGTTTCGTTATAACCGTTCGCTTCGTCGTATTCGTCAAATGCTGACTTTTCCTGTTCGACCTGATCTGGTCTGTTTGGGTTCAATTCAAGGAACTTCGGCGTGATTATGTCGTACATCACGAAATGGATCGCTTTTGCTGCTGCCAGCTGTTCCACGATGTCCGCCTTCATCACTTCACGTTCTGATATGCCAAATATCATTTTTATAATCGCTGCATTGAACAGAAATGCGGATGCAACGTCATCCCCTGTGTTCCTTTCCATTAACTCTGTGTATGCTCTGTACTTTTCAACCGTCACATGCGTGCATATGTACTCTTTTTCATTGCACGCAAACGTCAAGTCTGGTATTATTTGCCATTCAAAAAATTTTCGCGGAATTTGTCGATCTTTCCATCAACTTCCTTTCCGACTGCCCCTTCGATTGCCACAAATTCCATGATAATTTCCGATACAGAAAGTCCAGTTTCCCGGTCTTTCAATTCTTCTACCGTAAACTGATTTCCATACACAAGGCAGATGCAATCCATCATGTCCTGAAACTGCTGCACTGTGTACATTCCGTTTCCTGTTCCCATGATGCTCTCACGTACCCGCAAATACTCCATGTAAGTGTCAACGTCCATTTTTGGCAGTTCGTACTTTTTCTTGTTGATAATTAACTCTTTTTTCATTGTTCTTTTGCCCTCCTATTTTTTTATTTTTAAGCTGCTGCTTCTGTTGGCTCCTGTACCTTGCTGAACCAGTTTGTGATCGCTGCTTTTGCATCTGTGTCCTCTGACACAAGGTTGCTTTCATCGACCTGCACTTCGAAATTGCCATCACAAGCGCGCTCGTAAAAGCTGCCTTTCAGTGTCGCTGTCTGTGTAGTGACTTTGTCTTCCTGCGTTTGGTAGTTGTCGTCATAGCCCTGTCCGAAGGTTCCGACAAACAGCCACACAAATTCGTATTTTCCATTAAGTTTCTTTGCTCGATATCCGACTGCAACTTCCGGTGCTTTGTCATCTTTGTTTTTGACCAGCCAACCGTTTTTGTACAGATGTCCGAAAATCATCTGCTTATCCTGTGGTGCAAGGGAATTAACCTCAAATTCCACGTCAGTTCCTTCGTAGTTCTCAACTGTGTCTTCCACTCCGTCGTCACTGTAGATTTTCTCGACGCTGAATTTGTCAGAAACCTTCCCGGAAATTGCACGCGCCAGCTTTACAGGCGTATCTGCTTTGTAACCTTTTTCGTCATTCTGTGTGACAAGCGCACAGTATAAATCCCTGAATGACTTTGTTCTTGATCTGATGATCTGCTTTGCTGTTTCGCTCATTCTTCGTCCTCCTGTTCTGTTAGTTCTTCTGCTGCCATAAATCGGGCGGCATTCATAAAAATTCTTGTGTCTGTCTCAAGATTGTCTTCCGCTCCCATGAAGTGAAATCCCGCTCTTTTCATCAGACATTTAATTCTCTTTTTCAATTTGATCTGGTCTTTGTCCGACCAGATGCACACCTGCACCGCCATGATCTCGACTTCCACGTCGTCGTCTGAATGTTCTCCGGCGTACTCTCCCAGATTCCACACAGTTACATGCAGCTTTCGGATGTTTCCGTCATACCACCCTTGTTTTACGATGATTCCATCGTCTTCCAGTGGTTCAAGTGCTTCCAATGCTATTCCCACAATATCCATGTGTCATCCTCCCAGTTTTTCGTTCAGCAATTTTTGATATTCCTGATCCGCTATCGTGTCCCATTCTCCATGACATTCTGCTATCGTGTTTTCGATGAAGTCCTGCGGCGGTTGCAATGAAGTCCCCCATTCGACGAACTTCATGTAAAACCAATTTTCCGCATCGCCCAAAAGCGTCCAGCCGACTTCTCCTGCTTTTGTCGTTACCTTTTGAGGAATGTTGTCTGCTGCATGTCCCGGCGGTCTGTAACCTTTTTTTCCTGACTTTGAATTGTCCGCCGATCTTGCCATATGCGACTGCATCCGCGGCTTCGTGTAGTCGGTTGCCCTCTGGAAAATTTTTTTATTTGTTTTCCCGATCTCATAGTTACTCGCAAGCGATTCCAGCTTTGTTTGCAACTCTTTCAATCCTTCAAACTCAAAAGTTACTTTCATGTCTCCCCCCTGTGTCAGAATCTGACACAGTTATGTGATGCAGTTTGCCTTCAGTAGTACGCGCTGCTTATCTCCCTTTTTAGAATCGCTCCCAAAAAGTTCGTATCTTTCGCCGTCATACTCAATCAGATAATCCTTCAGGTGTTTCCTGACCTCTTTGATTTTCTGACAGTACCGGACTTCAAACACCGCCGTTTCCTTCAGGCGTATTTCAATAGCCTTGTACAGTTCGTTTCCGTACAGATTCCCAATCTCGCACCAGCATGTGTAATACAAGATTGGTTCTGTTTCTTCCAGTCTTCCGGCTTCTTTGGCATATTGACGCTTATAGATTTTGATTCTTGCGCTTCCCATATCATTTCAGCCTTTCTTTCAGCATCATTGACTGGACTGCGAATCTGACTTTTTCCTCCGACTGTGTGGTCGTCTGTTCTCTCTTGTCGTACAGTTCTTTTACGTACAAGCAGACAAGTATTTTTTGCCTGCTCGTAAGTTCCTTTTCGTCGAATCCCGGAATGACGTCCTTCATCTCTTCCAGAACTGCATCCCTGATCATTTGAATGATCACGTCGTCGTCGTCATAGTCCACTCGCAAGAATTGCTTCAGTTCTGTCAATCCCATGTCTTTCCCCTGCTGCTATTAGCCTGCAACCTGCTCTGTGATGATTCCTTTTACCACCGCTTTTTCGTCAAATGCCTGAACGTCAAATCTGTCACGCACTTTGATTCCGGTCTTATCTTTCGCCCACAGGTCGCCCGCTTCAGTAGAAAGTTCGATGCTGATTTTTTCGCGGTCAAACAGTGTGATCGCTTCTTTCAGATCGCCCATGTACACCGGGTATTTATATGCAACGATGTCGTCCTTGTCGCTTCCTGTTCCGCCCTTTTTAACTGGTTCATTCTTCAGGACTTTGTTACTGATCTTTTTGATTGGATACACACCGAACAGAAGCATTTTTGATTTATCTGTCACATCATGCTGCAAGATATAGTCGCCGCGTTCATCCTTTAACTTGTCAAGGTAATTGAATCCGGACTGATTGGTCAGGACAATGGAAGATGCAGCGATTGCCGGATCAAGTGTCACGTTGAATGTGCCCTTTAAGTCGTCATAGTCTTCGATTGCCACTTCTTTTCCAGTTGTGATCTCTGCCAGTTTTTTCAGAATTGCGGCATTTCTGGTCGCTCTGGACTTTTTGGCGATCCACTTATTCAGGAATCCAAGGATGTTCTCAGCGGAGTCTTTCAAAAGCTCTCTTGTTACCTTCAGGATGCCGCCTTTCTTTTTGATTTTGTATTCGATTTTTCTTAACTTCGGTGTTTCCTCTTCCCCGAACTCTTCGCCCTCTTCGACGTCATCCCATGGCGTTGAATCTGCATCGACTTCGTACACTCTGCTTCCTGTCAGTGTAGTCACTGGCTCTGTATTGACGTACTGCTCAAGATCATCGTCAGTTCTTCGCAATTCATTGATGTCCGTCTGGACGTCCTTCGGCACAGTGAAGCCGCCATCTTCGTCGCTGTTTTCGGACATGGCGTCCATGATCTTTCTGTCTTCCTCTTTCATTTTTGTTTTACGCATTCCGCAAACGATACGGTTCACAAATGCGCGGGCAATGTCTTTTTTAGACGGTGCGCTGTCTCTGCCATCTGCGTTTTTTGTGGTTCCTTTGTCTACCTGATCTTTGATTCCCTCTTTTTCATCATCGTCCAAGTCCATGAGGATGTTGAACTTGTCCTGCATTTCTACAAGCTCCACTTTCGCTTCTTTGGCTTCTTTGATCTTGCCTTCGTTCACAAGGCTTTTTACTTCGTTTTTTTTGTCGTTGATTTTTTTCAGCAACTTTCTTAACTCTTCATTCATTGCTTTTCCTCCTTATCCATACATGTACAGGTCTGCAAGGATTTCTTTTTTTTCGCTTTCCTGCTGTTCTCTTGCTTCAATGTCTGAAGCTGTTTCGGTCTCCATTCCTGACGGCGCATTTTTGAATTTATCCATCATGCAACCGACGCACGCCGCGACTGCTGCCGCGTTTTCATTCACTTTGACGTTGAAATACTCCGCCGCTTCATTTCCTGTCATCCACGTTTCTGCATTGATCAGTTCTTCGATCTTCTCCGCTGTCACGCCTTCCTTTGCCTTCGTCATGTACACGTCAGTGATCATTTTCTGGCAGGCGTCAAGCTGTTTGATGACCGCCGCAAGGTCGTCCGCATTGCCCCACGCCATCGTTAGCGGCTTATGAATCATGATCTGTGCGCCTGTTGACACGATGATGTCATCACATGCCATCAGGATGACTGATGCGATTGACGCCGCGATGCCGTCCACGACGCCTGTCACGTGCCCCTTGTGCCGATTCAGAATATTGTAGATTCCGATTCCCGCGAACACGTCGCCGCCGCAACTGTTGATGTACACCGTCAAGTCGGCGTCGTTGTCAATTCCGCTCATGAAATCAGTAATGTCCTGCGGGCATGTGTCTTCTGCCGCCCATTTGTCCCATTCTGACGACACGATGTCGCCATATATGTACAGTTCAGCTCCGCCGTCTGTGGCGTTCTTAATTTCCAGAAAGCCTACATTTTCAAGTGTCTTTTTTGCCCGATTTTTTCTTGTGAAGTTCATCCGTTTCGCCATCGTCTTCCCCTCCTTCCTGATCGGCGTCAGGTTCTTTTGTTTCGGTTGTTTCCTGTTCCTGATCTTCCTGATCTGTATTTTTTCCGCCTTCTGTGTCCGGCTCTTCTATTGGATCGTCAGGATCGCCGTCTTTTTCGGCTTCCTGCTCTTTTTTGCCATAAGCTGCCCCGACTTTTGTCAGTGGGACGTATGTGCCATTAACGATCAACACGTCTCCGCCTTCCTTATCCATCAGGTCAAGTTTCCGTCTAGCTTCGTTTACGGTCTCGATGCCGTTATTGATGCCGTTTTTCAGAATTTCCATTTGTGTTTTGCTGTCTGTCCGAAGCAGCACTTTTTCATTCATTTTGAAATACAGACCGCTTTCTGCTTCCTCTTCTGTCAGCAGTTTATAATTCACTTCCTCTTCGTACTGTTTGAGCACGAAAAGCATCGTGTCGACATAGAACGATAGCTGTTGCATCTCGCTATTGCTGTAGCTGCTCTTTTCGTAGTCGTTAATCTGGTTCGGCTTAATTCCGAACGCCGCCGCGATCTGCAATGCGGAATACTTTTTCAATTCCACGAACTGCGAATCGGTCAGCTTAATATCCAGCGGCACCAGCTTCATTCCAAGCGGCACCGGAAGGATTTTTCCTGTATTTTGGCTTCCTGCTCCGAAGCGTTCGAATGTCTGGCGCAATTTTTCAACCGCTGTTTCGTTCAGATCGCCCGTATATTCCAGTGTTGCCTTTGCTGTCAGTCCATTTTTATACAGATTGTTCAAGAATTTTTGTGATTCAATCACACCCTCAACCGTTGCTTTCAGGATGTACTGCACCGGAAGTCCCACGATGCCATTCAGGCAGTGCGAAGTCTTAAAATGCAGCACTTCATCGGTGCTGAATACATACTGCTGCCCGGAATATTCGTCGCTGTATGTGTACCATATCTTCCCTTTTCCCGCGAAGATTCCCGCATCATCAACGATGATCTGCACCCTGTCCGACGGCATGATCCACATGTCAAGTGCTTTGTACTCTCCGCCGTATTTCTTACGCTTGAATTTCCTTCGCACATAGACATAGGCGTTTCCGTAGTGGTTTCGGTTCATTTCTACCGCGTTCCAGAAGGTTGTCGGCGTCATAAAAGGGTTCGGGCGTCTTTTCATCAGTCTTGCGATGTCGTTGTCGTCCGGTTCTCCGATGCCTTTTTCGGTCTTTTGATATAGTTTCCATGGCATTTTTGCCACAGTTTCGGACATCATCTTCAGGCAAGTGAAGTATGTCACATCGGAAGTCGGCTTTTTGCTTTCGCTGTCGCGCTTAATGCCAACCCATTCCAGAAACGATTCATCGCTCAACGTTGCTGTTTCCGTCGCAATTTTCATTCCGAACGCCTTTGCAATGCCCTTTTTCAGTGTGTTCCACATGCTCAACCTTGCGCACCTCCCTTCTGTCGTAGTCCTGCGGTCGCGTCAAACCACATTTCAAGGTATCTGCTTGCATCTGGCTTGATCTCGCCTTTCATTGCCATCGTCCATGCGTCTATGATCGCGTCGACGACGTCAATTCGTTCTGTTCTGCATTGTTTGTCTATTTTTATTTCCCCGAAGCTGTTTGAAACGGTCTTCGCGTTGGCGATCGACCACTTTGTCGCTTCGTTTCCGTCATGCTCTACATGTCCCGCTTCCAGTTCAAGCCGGAAGTCAACCGTCGGATCATTTAGCTCTCTTGCTGACTGCTTTACACAAAAACTGTCGAACCCTAACGCTTCCAGATCATTCAGGAATGCCGACGCATTGTGCGGATCGTAACAAATCCACTGCACATCCAGTTCGTATTTTTCTATTAGCTGCTGCAAGTATGCCAGAATATATTTGTAATCCGTCTTTACGCCGCCCATGGTCTCTGTGACTGTCACAAGTCCTTGCTTAATCCACAGATCATACGGCACGCGATCCGTTTTGATGTGTTCCTCAACCCTTCGCTTCGGAATGAAGCTGTGAGCGTGTACGAAATAGCATTTTTCATCGCCGCGCATGAACGGGATCACGATTGCAATGGATGTCAGATCGCCGCCAGCTGACAGGTCAAGTCCGACATATGCCTTTGTTTTTCTGAAATCCTCAAGCGTTTTTTTGACTTCTGCTTTCGTCCAGACGCCCATGTCTTTGATATAGACGTCATTCGTCCACTGAATCCACATGTTCAGCTGCTTCACGATGAAATCGCGCAACGTTGATCCGCCCATCTCTTTCGCTGTGTTTGAAATCGGGATCATGTTCTCTAATGCGTCCCGATCATATTCCAGAATCGGGTTCGCTTTTATCCAGTTTTCCGGCTCCCACATGTCGTCGGTTTCGTTCATCTGTGCAATGTATATGAACTGTGAATCGTTGCTTGTGATGCCCTTCAGGACTTTGACACAGTATTCGTATAGTGCGAAGCATGGCGATTTGAGATCAAATCCGGCGGTCGTGATCACGCTGATCAGTGCCGATTTCATTTTTTTGATACCGCCTTCCAGTAGCTTGTACATCTGGTCGTCTTTGTGGGCGTGATATTCGTCAACGATTCCAAGATACGGACGAAATCCGTCGATTGACTTTGTGTCTCCTGACAGTGCCTTGATCTTGCTGTGCGTGATCTTGCAGTCGATCGTTGAATTGTGCTCGTGAATCTTGAAACATTCCGACAGATCAGCGTCAGAATTGATGAATTTCACGATTTCGTAGAATACGATCATCGCCTGATCCTTTTTTGTTGCAGTACAGTAGATTTGACCGTATTTGTAGTGATCGAAATTGCCGTAATACGCCGCCAGAATGCCATTCAGGAACGATTTACCGTTCTGGCGTCCCAACTGTATGTAGCTGGTTCTGAATCGTCTGTGGTGCCCGTCTTTTGTTCTCCAACCGTTCAGGCTTCCAAGGATGAAACACTGGAACGGGTACGCTTCGACAGGTTGTTCGCCTTCGCCTTCCGCTATGGTCAGCGTTTCCGCGAAATCAATGATCCTTTCGGCTTCGTCAACGTCGAAATAGTAACGATATGGCGCGCACTTCGCCGCTTCCATGTCATCTATGTGCCTTTGGCACGCTGCTTTTACCAGATCGCCAGCAACGATCCTGCCCGCAAGGACGTCCAGTGCGTATTTTGTCGTTCTATCCGTCATGTAGCCTTATGCGAATTTTGCAAATTTATTTTCGTTTTGTGTTTCCTTGTCCGCTTTTGGCACCACAAGGCGGCATCGGCTTGACACTGTCAGTCCGAAATCTGCTGCCCCTTGGCGGCATTGCCGGAAATACCTGTCTTGCAATAGTGCAAGTCTTTCGACTTCGCCGTTCACAACCTCTTTTTTGTACGTCACAGGTTGACCATTTTCGTCTAACTGCTTCGTTTTGATCTCAATTTCTACCATGAGCGGTTGCCGTTCCAGCTCTTGCGTTACTGCAATGTATTTTTCCTGTGCAATGACCAACCTTGCTAGTGCATCGACGTCAAGGTTTGAAATCAGGTCGATCGCGCGAAGTTCTTTCACGATTTTTTTGAATTTTGTCTTTTGTGTCTTCGACAGATATTGCGGCGCGGTTACTTTGTCTGCTGCTGCCTTGACTTCCGTTCGCTGCCGTTCTTCAATTTCCGCTTTTGTCAGGTGTTTTTTGCCTTTTGCGATAACCAACTCTATCGGTTGTCGTTGTCCTGCCATCTTCCGCGACCTCCCTTCTTTGCTGGTTTCCTTGCGGTTGTGTCAGAATCTGACACGCACCCTTTGTTGGGTGTATATTCTGGATTTTTCGTGGGGAGTTTTCT
>ERZ1034701.201-NODE-201-length-26283-cov-8.398544_pt1 | contig 26283 bp, 25 predicted proteins | sample MGYA00520651_ERZ1034701 | MGnify/ENA primary metagenome ERZ1034701 (study PRJEB33766, sample SAMN09781713) | gut metagenome | biome: gut microbiome | host: Homo sapiens | place: Madagascar | study: EMG produced TPA metagenomics assembly of the PRJNA485056 data set...
CTATTGAATTCATCACTCTTCATTCTTCACTTCCTCGGCTTTCTTCGTGAAAGCGAGGCTTATCCAGGCATAGATACCTAGGAGGATGACGAGAAGGGTCTGTACCGAGTGAACGATGAGTACAAAGTAGAGTGCGTCGTTCTGCTGGATGCCATAGAGGATAAGCATCGTCTTCACGGCGAAATGCCAAGGACCTGCGCCATTAGGGGTAGGCACGATGACGGCGATGCTGCCCACGATGAACGTAACCAGTCCGCACATCAGGCTGAGGTGGCTCGTTGACTCAAAGCACTGGAATGTGAGATAATAGTGCAGGAAATAACTCAGCCAGATGCCCAGTGTGAAGGCGATGTAGAGCGGCACGTTCTTTACTCCTTTCAGCGAGATGACTCCCTGCCAAAGTCCGCTCAGTGTGGCTTTCACCTTATTATATATAGCGAGTTTCTTGAGCAGAAAGTGCAGCAAGATGAGCACAGCCACGCCGCAGACGGCGGTTACGATATAGCCCGTGGCGCTGAATTGGTGCAGGATGCTGTCCATGCTAGTGCCTGTGGTGCGGAAGAAGTTCAAGAACACAGGGATTTGCATCACAAACACCAGGGCGGTGATGAGCAATACCAGCAGCGAGTCGATGGCTCGCTCCGTTACCACAGTGCCCAAAGCCTTGGGAAAGGATACGCCATCCCATCTCTTCAGCACGGCACAACGGGCAAATTCGCCGGCTCTCGGTATCACGAGGCTCAGAGCATAAGAGAGGAATATCGAGTTGACGCTCACATGGGAGCGAGTCTTTTCGCCGATTGGCTCAAGCGATTGCTTCCAGCGCCAGCCTCTGAACATCTGGGCGGTGATGCCGAAAGGGAACGACAGCAGCATCCAGGTCCAACTCATCTTGTGGAGCACTACATCCTCCACCTGTCTGAAGTCGAATCCGCGATACATCCAATAGAGTATGGCACCGCCCAAAATGAGCGACAGTGCCACCTTAAATATATTGTTTGCTATCTTCTTTATATCCATAACAAGTGCAAAGGTAATACATTTTTCCCTCTTTTTCCATAAAAGTTGAAAAAAAAAAGCTTTATTAGCATGGTTTCTCAAAAAATAATGTTATTTTTGCAAAATAAATATATTTATACGTAAGATATGAAAGCTGTAAAGCCTAAGAAAAATTTGGGGCAGCACTTCTTGACTGACCTCAATATAGCCAAGCGCATCGCCGATACGGTGGATGCTTGCCCTGATATACCTGTGCTCGAAATAGGCCCAGGTATGGGTGTTCTCACCCAGTATCTTGTAGAGAAGCCTCGCCCCGTGAAGGCGGTGGAAATCGACTCCGAGTCGGTGGCTTATCTGCATGAGAACTTCCCTAAGCTCAAGGACAACATCATCGGTGAGGACTTCTTGCGCATGGACCTCAACCAGATATTTGATGGCAAGCCTTTTGTGCTCACGGGCAATTATCCATACGACATCTCTTCGCAGATTTTCTTCAAAATGCTCGACTATAAGGAACTCATTCCTTGCTGTACGGGTATGATTCAGCGAGAGGTGGCATTGCGTATGGCTTCCGAGCCAGGCAACAAGGCGTATGGCATCCTCAGTGTACTCATCCAGGCATGGTATGATGTGGAGTATCTCTTCACCGTGGATGAGGGTGTGTTCAATCCTCCTCCAAAGGTTAAGAGTGCCGTCATTCGCATGACTCGCAATGATGTGACCGACCTAGGTTGCGATGAGAAGCTCTTCAAGCGACTGGTGAAGACCGTGTTCAATCAGCGTCGCAAGATGCTGCGTGTCAGCCTGAAACAGATGTTTCCAGGAGTAAAACCTCGTGAGGATTTCTTCACCACCAACATCATGACCAAGCGTCCTGAGCAGCTCACCATCCAGCAGTTTGTGGATCTCACCAACTATGTGGAGGAAGAGCTCAAGAGACTGGAGTTAATTAGGAATTAGGAATTAATAATTAAGAATTATACATTGTAAATTATAAATTAAGATATTATGATCGACGTAAAAGAAACTTTGAGTGCAGCAGGAGAGCGTATGGAGATGGCAGCGATGTATCTCGCAGACGAACTCTCTCATATTCGTGCGGGACGTGCCAACGTGGCTATCCTCGACGGTGTTCGTGTTAACAGCTATGGCAGCATGGTACCTCTGAATCAGGTGGCTACCGTTACTACCCCAGATGCTCGTACCATCGCCATTCGCCCTTGGGACAAGAAGGCCATCAAAGACATCGAGAAGGCTATCATGGACAGCGGTGTAGGTATCACTCCGGAGAACAATGGCGAGATAGTACGCCTCGGCATCCCTCAGCCTACTGGTGAGCGCCGTAAGGAACTCGTTAAGCAGTGCAACAAGATAGCAGAGAAGGCTAAGATTGAGGTGCGCAACGTACGCCAGGAAATCAAGGAGAAGTTGAAGAAGGCCATCAAGGACGGACTTTCTGAGGACTTGGAGAAGGATGCTGAGAACGACCTGCAGAAGCTTCACGACAAGTACATCAAGCAGCTTGAGGCTTTGATGGACGAGAAGGAGAAGGAAATCATGACAGTCTAATCGCATCATTCCAAATTTATATTATATATAATAAGGTATAATGAGAGGACTCGTTATCAAGAATACAGGCAGCTGGTACACCGTCAAGACTGACGATGGCCAGCTGATTGAAAGCAAAATTAAGGGCAATTTTCGATTGAAGGGCATCCGCAGTACCAATCCTGTGGCTGTAGGGGATTATGTGCAGCTTATCACCAATCAGGAGGGAACGGCATTCATCTCTTCTATCGAGGATCGCCGCAATTATATCATTCGCAAGTCACCTAACCTGAGCAAGCAGAGCCATATCCTGGCTGCCAACGTAGACCAAGCCTTGCTTGTGGTTACCGTCAATTATCCCCAGACTTCCACCACCTTCATCGACCGTTTCTTGGCTGGTGCCGAGGCATATCGTGTGCCCGTCATCATCATCTTCAATAAGCGTGATATGCTTTCTGAGGATGAGTTGCATTATCAGCAGATGATGCGCACCCTCTATGAGACCATCGGCTATCAGTGTATCGAACTCTCTGCTGCCACTGGCGAGGGAGTGGATCAGCTTCGCCCATTGATCAAGGACAAGAAGTCACTCCTGAGTGGCAATAGCGGTGTGGGCAAGTCTACGCTCATCAATCAGCTCATTCCAGATGCCGCACAGCGCACGGCAGAGATTAGCGAGGCTCACAATAGCGGTATGCACACCACCACCTTCAGCGAGATGCTGGAGTTGCCAGAGGGTGGCTATCTCATTGATACTCCGGGTATCAAGGGCTTTGGTACCTTCGATATCGAGAAGGAAGAGCTAACCAGCTATTTCAAGGAGATATTCAAGTTCTCGCAGGATTGCAAGTTCTCTGATTGCACCCACACCCATGAGCCGGGATGTGCAGTCATCAAGGCAGTGGAGGATCATTACATCGCCGCCAGCCGTTATCAGAGCTATCTCTCCATGCTGGAGGATAAGGATGAGAATAAGTACCGAGAGGCATTCTAAGTGAAGAGTGAAGAATGAAGAGTGAAGAATAACATTTAGATTACATGGCAAAAGAACAGAAGGACATTATGCAGCGCATCGAGGAAGGTGAGTTTGCACAGAGTGCCGAGATTAGCACTAGCTATCTCGACGAGGACATCTTGATTATCGATAATGTCAAGGTGTTGCAGAATCCCGACCCAGTGAGGTTGCAGATGAATATGATAGCATCTTGCCAGCGAGGCAAGATGCAGATTCGCATAGGCGAAAGAGACGTGGTAGTGGAGCAGGGCGATATCTTCATTTGTCCTCCTAACACCATGATCGACATCGTGGAGTTTACCGACGATTTTGCTTGCACAGCGATGTGTGTGAGCAATCATGGTATGCTCAATATCCTCCGTTCCCATATTAGTGTATGGAATCGTGCCATGTATGTAAGCAAGGTGTCGGTGCTCAAGATGAATGAGGTGGACAGGGTGTTCTATGCCAAGTTTACCGACTTGGTGAGTCTCTGTCTGAACCCTGATTTCAGCGAGCGTACCTCTTGGAAACCTTATCGCCGTGAGATCGTGGAGACGCTCCTCAAGAGTGCCCTCCTCGCCGTGAGCAACATGCTCTTGGCTGATTTGCCCAACGATGCAGCCAGCTCCAGCACCAGCGATCTCTTCGACAAGTTTCTGGAGATGCTACAGCAGAGCGAGGTGAAGCATCAGCCAGTGGAGTATTTTGCCCAGCAGCTTTGCATCACTCCTAAGTATCTCTCCATCATCTGCAAGCGCCATTCGGGCAAGACCGCCATCGAGTGGATTACCGAATACACGCTGAGCGACATCACTTATTACTTGCGATCCACCACCAAGTCAATCAAGGAGATTTCGGGCATCCTCGGTTTCTCCAACACCTCATTCTTTGGCAAGTATGTGAGAGAGCATCTCCATATGTCGCCATTGAAGTATCGGGAGAGTTTGAGGAAGTGAGGTATTTTACTTGCTTTAGCTTAAATGTTTGGATTTTAGCATTTTTAGCTTTTAAATGGTTGGTAGTAACTATTTGTAAGACGAGTTGACTCGGTTAAAACTTATTTTATAATTTACGTTGACTTGCATGCAAGTTTTTGATTGTTAGTATGTAAGTGGACTGACGTTCTTGACTGTTAGTCTCTCAGTAACCAGTCTGTCGCAGAATAGATGTGGATGCACTTGCCGTCTATCTCCACATCCCTTGTCTCTGAAAAGGCAATCAATGTCAGGTTGTCGCAATTCTGATACCCAGCAATTTCTTCTCATTCATTTCCATATCGTTTCAGTTTTAAAAATTAGACCTTTCTATATATAATACTGCGAATATCGGGTAAAACCAAAGTAAAATCGAATGCTACTATGCAAAAACTCCGCACACTTAGGCAAAAAAACATGCTGATGTGCGCATTCTTGCAGTGTTATGGGAGGGAGAGCCATGGGAAGTTAGCTCATCCATCCCAGAAGTGCCACCAAGTAGGCATTCCAGTTGATGGCGATTTCATTGGAAGCATAGCTGCCCGTATTGTCTTGATAGCACTCGTCAGGAGCATCTGATGGGTAAGGGGGCACGAAGGCTGCGTCTTGTTTTCCTACGTTGGCTCCACCAGCCAAGAGACCCGGTATTGGGGCTGCGATGCTATCTGCCGTGGAGATTCTGTGATGAGGGTGCATTACTGGCTGAGTGCCGAATCCTGTGAGGTAGCAGTAGCCAGTGGCGTTCCTTCCAAAGAGATAGTCGATGGTGGAAAGGGCAGCATCCTTATATCGGTTGTCTTTGGATAGGGCATACTGGTACATTTGGGCGATGCCTCTTCCGGCGCACTTTTCTGAGTTGCTACCCCAGATGAAATCGCTTGCCTTGTTGCCGAATACGCTATGGAAGGATGATGTGCTGAGGGCTTGGATATCCTGTTCACACTGCTCTTTGAGGGATTCTTTGATGGCTTCTATTGGGAATTTGTCCTTTTCTGGGGTGCTCAAGATGTCTTGGTTTAGCCACTGAAGGAGCCCCAATCCCTCCACCTGTCCCCAGGTAGGGATAGAGAAGCGGGTAGGGGCAAACTGCTTGGCTTGCTCTAAATAGGCATTTTCCTTTGTGGTGAGGTACATTTCTGTGGCTGCCCAGAAGAACTCATCCTCAGCATGATTGTCACCATAGGTTCCGGTACTGATTTTAGGTGAGAACTTTTCATTGATACCGTCTTGGTCATAATAGACAGTTGGGTTCTTGACAGCCCAAGCGTATGCTCGTTCAGCTGCTTGGATGGCTTGTTGGCAGAATTTTTGGTATTGTGGATAGGCGTTATAGATGCGTGCTGCAAGAGCCATGGTAGCTGCGAAATCAAGTGTGGCTGCCGTGCTCTTTTGCACCACGTATCTTTGCTGATGGCAGTCTTTTGGCATCACGAATCCCTCGAAGTTAGGAGTGGTGAGCTTATGATACACCCCTCCATCCGAAGGGTCTTGCATCGTAAGCATCCATTCTAGATTGTACATGATTTCATCGAGAAGATCAGGAATCTGGTTGGTGGATTCTGGGATATTGGTATGAATGCTATTGAAGTAATTCTGGTTGAGTTGGTAGGATTGCAGCATCAAGCCAATGGAAAAGGCGGAGTTGACGATGTACTTGTTGTAATCACCTGCATCGTACCATCCTTTTGGGGAGGATAGGATGGTTCTTGCTGGTCTCTCCTTGGAAGCGGCAGATGGATGAACCATCACTTCTGTGTCTAAGTGAGCGGCTTCTCTTGCGTAATCACCAGCGTATTGCTTCTCGATGGCCATACCAGAGCGTTGCAAGTAGAACGCTTTGATAGCGGCTGTGAGGGCATCTTGGTATGGTTGCTCTTTGATGGTGATGGGTTGGGAGTATTTGCCAGCTGTCAGCAAGTAAGTGCCTGGTTGGGTGATTTTACTGAAGTTGATGGTTTGGCGTTGCTTCTTGGAGAAAGGTGAAGTGGTGGTTTGAATGGCTTTTCCCTTCCACACGATGTGTCCCTTGGCATCCCTTATTTGGAATGTCTTGGATTTTGCTGATGGCTCGATGGTGGCATACTTAGCTTCTTGTGGATAGTAGCCCACTTGGTTTACCTTGATAGGGTTTTGTGCATGGCTGCCTATGACAGAAGACAGTGCAATGCATGTTAAGATGAGTTGTTTCATAAAGGCTCTTTATTAGTGATTCTTTTGGATAGCGATATTCTCCTTTTGGATAGTTCTCTATATCGTCACCCTAAACTATTATGCGATACTTCTTGATTAGTTATTTACAAATTATAGCAGTTCTATGACATTCTTTTCATCCGTTAATGAATAACAAATGAAGTTTGTCTGCTGGCGCTTATCTTTTAGTTTTGACTCAATATTCTTTGGTGTACCCTCGTCTGCTTTTTTAACGATTTCGATGAAAAAGCGCAAGACTTCATTGTTTCCTTTCTTTTCGTTTTCTTTTGTAGTTTCTACCATAGTTTAAATGTTTTAAAAATGTTATTTATATCGTTTGATAGCATTCTGTAGTCTATCTGCAATCTTGTCACGAAGCTCTTTTGGCTCCAGAACCTCGATGTTCTCTCCCATAGCCAGAATCTTAGTCTCCAATTCTGGATTGAGATAAATTTTATATTGAAAATCGCTATAGATTCCGTGCTTGGCAGCGATTTCTTCCTGGGAAGAGTGCAAGGGAAGTGAGCGGAGGTAATCTACCGATGGTCCATGGGCTCTTAGAATGACCTTTTGTGGCGCAGTTTTGTCATCCACGAAAATGCCGATTCTATCAGCAAATAGCTTTTGGGCACTAAATGTCTTTGGAATATCAAATCTTGCCTCTGTCGAATCCATTGTCCGTATGCGGTCAAAGGCTATCGTTCTGATACTCTCCTGCTCTTGGATGAGCCCCACCATGTACCATCGCTGGTTATATATCTTCATGGCGTATGGACAGAAGTGGAGGGTCTTTTGGTGTTGGTCAAACGGCTGATAGTCTATGAGGAGTACCTTGTTCTGTTGCATAGCCTCGGTGACGGTAGGGATGTAGTCGGTTCCCTTTGGGATGTCCTCGAAGAAAATTCTGTCCTTCATGTTATGGCCCACCTTTATCATGTTGGAGACAGTGAACGAACTCAGCAGCCATTTTTGGATCGTGTTGTTTCTTAGCGATGTCTCTGATGAAAGATAATATTTGTTGGTCGAGGTATTGCACTTGATTTCCACACCGAACAGCTCCTTGATAGCCTTTCGGTGTTCATGGAAGGTACGTCTGGCAAGTGGCTTTCCATCGTTGAGGTTGCTGGTTTCCCAATTCTTTGCAATCTCCTCGAAAGTCATCGCTTTGTGCGGCAACAGCAGGTTTAACAGCCATATATATCTTTTGATAATCTTGCTGATCATAAGGAACTTTTTATGGTTTGAAATAGTCTGGTACAAATGTACCAAAAATAGTTGAAATCGGGTGATATTGGCTTCATAATTAACTATTTTTGGCTAAGTATGCGGAGTTTTCGCATAGTATAGTTTGTTTTTTCTTAGTTTTTGCCCAGAAAATGATAGGTTTAGTCCTATATATAGAGTATGTTTCATTTTAAAAAGCAAACGATATGAATAAGACAATGAATGAGAAGAAACTGATGGGGGATTCGAGTTGCAGTACATTGTGTGAGGTGTATTGCACCGATTTATTCGGCGACATTCCTGTTCATGAGAAAGGAGACACTGTTCTAAGTGCATTCTGCATCGCAGATAATCAAGAGCCAGAAAATGGTATCAAGATATCATCTAACGACAAAAAACTGAAATGGTGGAAACTAGATTATTTGGATATAGATCGTTTTATCTACGCAAAAGACGCAGAAGTAGCTCTCAAGTGGATAGAAAAACATCCAAGACAGTATTTGCTTACGAAATATGGTATGAATGTGACTTTACTTTGCAGGAAAGTAATATTTACAGACCAGACAAAACTTTCTATGCTGGGCTAGAGACAGAATGTCCTTTTGCAGGTGGCGATAAAGCATTGGCAATCATGAATCTCTACGGTAGCTGGTATGTTATTCCTGTCAAGGTCGTAGGACCTGTCACCAAAAAGGCTTTACGCAGGATCTGGGATGAGGGAATTCTCAAGGCCGATTTTTATGACAGCTTTGAGACATATTATGACGAATATATGCAAATTTTTGGTAGGTATGAATCAGACTTCATCGTCCTACCGTTGATTAATATTGAGACCAATTTTGGGAAAGAAACGTGTGACTTGATTGCGGTTTGCAGACTATTCCCAATGCAATGGATGGAGCAGCTGATTCATAAAGAAAAATGATAGGGTGTGCAGTGTTTTCGCACAGAATGGGTGGATTTTTCGGTATATTTGTCGAAAGGCGCCAATGGCATCAAGCAAGCAGCTGTACTCATCCTTCAGGATGCTCACCATCCCATCTTAATGGAGGAGCTAGATGCTCTGAAACGCAATGTCACCGACAAGCTTCCCAAAGACGACAACATATTGTGGGGGGTTGCAAACTGGAAGAAAGAAGCGGTTAGAATCACAATCATAATTAACAAATAAAAAACAAAAAAAATATGGGAAAAGTATCAATGAAATTATTTACAGAGATTCTCCGTAGTGAATACGAAAACAGAATGATTAAAATGACAACTAAGTCAGTATTTCTGGCACCCCCACTTGTTAGGCTAACACCTGAACAAGAAAAAACTTTGAATGACGGAGATGGGCAAGTGCCAGACCAATACAAGCAGATTAATTCCTCAACAGGTCTTGCGGTAAACTACTACAAAATATTGGAAGGCTTAGGATTAATTAGTGACTTGATTTTTGAGAACAAAATAGCAAGGCCATTAAACAAAGGTGGAAGATGTGCTAATCTAGATGTTAGTTACAAGAAAGATAATGTCATATACTTTGTGGAGAGCAAATTCCTTGAGCCATACTATAGTAGCAATGAAACAATTAAAGAATCGTATCTTGATGTAAGCAAATATCCTATTGAAGTAAAAACGCATCATGAAGAGTGGCACAAACTATTTCAAGAATCACAGGAATTCAAATACTATAATTTCTCGCAACTTTGTCGCCACCTTCTTGCTATCTACAGATACACTCATGGTATCAAAGATTCCAACTATCAAGGAGAACACGTTGTCCTTCAGTGCGTAACGTGGAAAATGCCCAACAAATTCATGGAGAAGCTTGAGGAGTCCAATCGTAAAGAAATGGAGAAAAGAAATAAAGAACTCCAGAAAGAAGCTGAAAAATGCCAAAATTACATCAATTCATTTATCAAGGAAATAGGATGGAGTAATATGGAATTTCAGACGCTTCACTATAACGACATCATAGATGAAATAAAATCAAGTGAGTATTACAGTGATTTTTGCAAAAGGTATTTTTTAGAATAATGCTGGAGAGTATGAGAGTGTAAAATAAACTGTGTTAACTCTATTATTGTAGCTTGACACAGTTTAGTTTTACACTCTCTTGTTAATAGAACTCACCTATCTGTTGTTAATGCCATTCCTTGTTGTTGGTATCATTCCATGAGCCAGTCGAGCACGTATTCTTGCTTGATGCCGTCATGGAAGATGACGGGGTCGTTGTCCAGGGTGAGCAGATACTTGGGGAAACTGTCGGAGATGGACTTTAGGGGCGCCAACTCTCTCTGCATCGTGGTCTCATCCCTTACGCTGAGCGATATCTGGTAGTATGCCTTGTGCTCGCCATTGATTACCACGAAGTCAATCTCTGCATCACCGGCTTTGCCTACATAGATTTCACCGCCACGTCGTGCTAGTTCCAGATACACGATGTTCTCTAGTACATGCCCCAAGTCGCCACCTTTGGTGCCATTGATGACTTGGCGCAGACCTACATCGGCAAGATATAGTTTCTGTCCAGAGAGGTCATCGTGTCGCTGATGCGCTTGATGACGGATATGTTGCCTATGTTGTCGGCTAGGAATCTTACCACACTTTGCAGCATCATCACGTCGGTTATCTTCTTGCGGCTCACCACATCCTTCAGTACGATGGTGTTGTAGAGACCAAGCAGATATTCACGTACCATCTCTCTTGATTGCTAAAAATGAAATGCGTTGCAAATATACGAAACTTTTATGGGAAAAATGCAGTGCAATGCAAATTTCTTTCTGTAAAACTGATAACAGTTTCTGTAATCTGTATATCCGATGATTTGTATTATTTTTGTAATTTTGCACCCGAAAATGATAACGTCATAAAGATATAAAAATAAGAAAGATGAAGAATAGAATATTGTTTAGTTTCGCTCTGGCGATGATGGCATCATCATCATTTGCTGCCACAGGCATTGCCGATACCACGCAGGTGCATGGCATCAACGAGATGATCGTGGACGGACAGCCTCAGTTTGCTGGACTCTACTCCCATCCCGTGGCTGACTTCTATGAGATGGAATATGTGGATCATGTGGAGGTGTTGCGTGGACGGGGTGATCAACAATGGCTATCAGATGCCAGGCTTCACCGCCATGGGAGGTGTGAAGGTAAGATTCTAACGAAAAAAGTTAGCCAACAATAAAAAAGCTCGCAGATTCACCAAGGAACCTGCGAGCTTTTATATTATTTCTAGGGTGGAGCTGGAGGGAATCGAACCCTCGTCCGCACAAGGAAACCATACGCTTTCTACACGCTTATTCCAGCCTTCGGTTTTCGAGGTATGACAAGACCTGGACCACCAACCATACCCTTATCCTCTAAAATTTCATCTGGGCAACGAGGCGTACCTAGACTATTTCCGATTTGCCTGCACCGCTTGACCAACAAGATTCGGAACTACATCCGTTGAGCGATGTCTCGTTCCATCACCTTGTGACGGAATAAAGTTAATCTACTGTACTTCGATTAAGCAGCGAGAGCGTAGTTATTTTCGCCAATTAATTTTTTGTTCACTAAGATTTAGGAGGTAGCCAACGAGCCTCCGCGTGCTTACGTACCATTTCATCTCGCCGTCAAATCCAGTCAACCCCGAATCTTCTCGACTTTTTGATAAAAAAGTACATCCCGACAACCACTCACTAGTGGATATCGGGATGCAAAGATAAGGCGAATATTTGAAATCACCAAATATTTTGGCAGAAATCTTTGGCTTTGAGCCAATTTTTAATGAATATCTTCAATTCTAAGCCTAAATATAATGAATATCTTTAGTTTTCACCGAAAATTTCTGCCAGTTTCTTGTTCATGCGCTCTGCAAGCACCGTGGTATAGGCTACCTTGCCCTCTGGAGAGATGAGATACATCGTTGGCAACCAGCTGATCTGGTATGCCTTGGATATCTGAGTCTCCTTCCATTTTTTGAACTCGCTGTATTGCTCCCAGTCTACGCCGTTGGTCTGGGTATAGGTGTCGAGCTTCTGCTTGTCGGTATCCATGGATACGCCGATAAACTTGGCACGAGTGCCATACTTCTTGTACATCTCCTTGACGGTAGGAATCTCTCGGCGGCAGTCGGGACACCAAGTTGCCCAGAAGTCCAATACCGTCCATGTACCCTTCTTCAGGGCAGGGAAGGCTGGTGCCTTAGTGCCCACTGGCAGGAGAGCCTTGGCATAGAGCGAATCGGCATCCTGAGTAGCAGCTGGCTGCGCAGTCTGTGTAGCCTTTGCACCCGAATTTTGTGCCTGTGCTCCGATGATGGATGCCATCACCAAGAGCAATGATAATAATGCTTTCTTCATATTACTTCTCATTTTATGTTGTACTAATTCGGGTGCAAAGATACTACTTTTTTCTGAATTATTTCACACTCCACTCAAATAATCCGCAAGAATGTGTCTCTGGCTGCTTCAACTCCAGCTTCACTGCCTTGGTCTTCACTGGGTCGAAGTTTACGGTGCTAGCTACACCTCTGTTGGTAGGATAGCCGTCTGCGCCTGTTACTTCCTTCCAGTTGCCTGCCTCGTCCTGGTAGTAAATCTTCCAAGAGTCTGGCACCTTGCAGCCGCCCCATCAAAGCTTGAGGGAGTGGAGATAGCCGGAGAATGGCCAGGCTTCCTCGGCATAGTGGTTGATCACACCGCATCTTGGTTCGGTGCCATTCACTAGCATCAACTTCTCCAGTTCGTCATGTGATGAGGTGAGGTCGGCTACACACTCATTCTCGGCAATCGTTTGGAAAAGTTCCTCGGCAGGGCACAGAAGTGCCATCGGCACAGGCACTTTCGTGCCCTAGTGAGGAACTTTTTGAGAGATGGAGGATAGGGATTTTGAAGCATCGGGGATGGTTATTTCCTATATTTATTTCTCTATTTGGTAGATAAGATGCTTCCTGTAGACAATGGATTTGCGTTTTTGACCGCACACCGCACTAAGTGTTGGTAAAGTTACTGTGATACAGGGAGTTTACCCCTGTGCGGTGTTTTGATAACACCGCACTCGTGTAATATGTTATGATATAGTGCTTTATAGCGATTTTGTGCGGTGTGCGGTGTTTTTTGCACATTCATCTGCTACAGCAAAAATATATAGCAAGTGTGATGGAGGCAGAGCAGGAATATGCCCGTACAGGAGAGGCTATAGACTTTGAGGATATGATGGCGGAGTTTAGTAAAGAATTTAACTGGAATTGCTAGTTTTAGATGAAATACACCTTCCAAGGTGCACATTGCCAGAGAACTATGGATTTAACGCCATTCGCCTGGCTGTGCCAAAGGCGGGCAAGAAGCTGGATGTGGCGTTTAAGGCATTGAGCAGCAATGGATATCGCTACGGATTGGTGGGCGTGAGAGAGCCGATAACGATGCGTGTGTCTACACGCCGATGGCAGAGGCTCAGAAGGGCAAGGTATCCCTCACCGTAACTAAGGAACAGCCCCTCAAGGCGGTGTATCTCGTGGTGATGGGAGCCCCTAAAGATCACTCTCTTGACCCTTCTTCTCGCAAATTTCCTTATCAAATCATGGTAAAGTAAGATTTTTTTTGTACTTTTGCAGTACAATTAACAACTTATTGATAAATACATTGATTTGATACATTCATTTATGAAAGAAATAAGAAAGATCATAACATTGATGCTTCTAGGGTGCTTGGGCTTATCCACAGTCTATGCACAACTAGAGGCATCTTCTTTTGGACCCCAGAAGGGTGTGAGCGACCAGCAGGCTCGTTCCATCACCATGAACATGGGACTGCCTAGCAATGCCGTGCGAACCATCGTGCAAGACAAGGACGGATTTATGTGGTTTGGTACCGACAATGGACTCTGTAGATATGATGGCTATTCGGTGCAATTATTCAATAATCCACATAGCCGATTGGACCAGTTTGTCTGCTCCTTGGCAGGTTGTGATGAGGGATTGATTGTCGGCAGCACGCATGGCGCTTACTTCTTTAGTTATGCCACGGGCTGTTTCCAGCCGGTGAGCGATAAGATTACCTCTACCGTGGTCTATGTGATGGTGGATGGCGAAGGCAATGCTTGGCTATCAACCGAGGGTCAGGGACTGTTTCGCTACAATCTGGCTAACCATGAGTGCATGCCTTATCCCGTGAAGCCATTGCAGGGGAGCGTGGCTGCCACACTGGTGGATGTCAACAACCAGGTGTGGGCATTGAGTTTCAAGCGGAATGGAGGATTGGCACGTCTCAATAAGTCGACCGATACCTTCGAGCTTGTCCAGCTGCATGGCGATGCCACCCAACTATCGGGTATGGCAATGATGGCACTGCAAGATGGCAGCATCATGGTGGGCACCTGGGACCAGGGACTCTATCAGGTGATGCCCGATGGCACTACCAAAATGCTGATGAGCGCTACGCTGACCAATGTGCTGAAACATATCCACAATCTCTATAATGACCGTGGGCGCTTTGCCCTCATCGGAAGTGACGACGGACTGGTGGAGTATAACCTGCAAGACCATTCCTGGCGCATGCTTTCTGAGGTAAACAATCCGAGCCGCAGCACCGCCGAGCGATTTGTATATGGCATCGCAGGCGACCAGGAAGGCGGACTCTGGGTGGGCACCTTCTATGGGGGCGTGAATTATATCCCAGCCCAGATATATGAAAATAGATTCGTGCCTTATCAGGCCAGCTACGACGGACTGAGAGGCAATGTGGTGGGCAGATTTGTGGAGGATGCCCAGCATCGCATCTGGATAGCTACCGATGATGCGGGACTGGACTGCTTTGATCCTGCCACCAATAAGTTTGTGAACTATCCTGCTCGCTCGGTCATGGGCAAATACAATGTTCACGGACTCTTAGCTGAGGGAGACGACCTCTGGGTGGGAACCTATGGCAATGGACTCTTCAAGATGAGCATCTCTACAGGAGCCCTCCAGAGCTATACCACTGACGGCAAGCCGGAAGGGGGCAGTTGCTATTGTCTCTTCCGTGACAGCAAGCACCGCCTGTGGGCTTCTTCCCTGGAGAAGGTAAACCTGTGGGATGAGAATGCGCAGACATTCCGACCAGTAGGTCCTATCAAGGGATGTGCCATCGACATCGATGAAGACAAGCAGGGCAATGTATGGTTTGCCACTCAGGGCAATGGCTTGTGGTGCTATCGCAAGAACAATACTTGGAAACAATATAAGAATGTGGAGGGCGACTCCACTTCCATCAGCAGCGACCAGGTGAACTGTGTGCGCCGAGGCAGCAGGGGACAGCAACTCTATGTGGCTACCTACCACGGACTCTGCCTCTATCAGCCAGAGACCGACTCCTTCCATCGCATCCCAATCCAGGCTCCGAGTCAAGATTTTTCTAGCATCGTCACTTATCAGGGCGAGCTCTGGCTCAGCAGTACCAGGGGCATCGTGAAGTATGTGCCGGGCGAGGAAGCCAAGATGTTTAATAGGTATGACGGTCTCAGCAGCGATCAGTTTATGCCCAATAGCGGACTGATAGCATCTGACGGCAGAGTATACTTCGGTACCTCAGCGGGCTTCAATACCTTCTATCCTTATCAGGTGAAGATCAACCAGGTGTTGCCACCCGTGGCTATCACATCCATCAATCTCTTTGACCATCTGGACATGGATGGGGAAGAGGATGAGGAGAATGCACTGCCCAAGGTGCTGAATCATGTGGACGAAATCAATCTCTCGCATGATGAGAATATGTTTAATATCTCCTTTGCCGCCCTGAGCTATGTATCGCCAGAGAAGAATCTGTATCGCTATCAGTTGGAGGGATTTGACAAGGACTGGATACTCACCAATGAGCATCGTGCCACCTATACCAACCTGCCTGCTGGCACCTATACCTTCCGTGTGAAGGCTGCCAACAACGATGGCATGTGGTCTAAGAACGAGGCGCAACTCAAGATCGTGGTGCATCCACCATTCTGGTGGTCATTGCCTGCCAAGATACTTTATCTCATCATCATCGGCTACTTCATCTTCTGGATAAGCCAGAGCCGACTGAAGCGAGAGAAGCGTCGCCATCAGCGAGAGCTAGACCAGCTGGAGGAGAAGCAAGAGCAGGAGATGAGAGATGCCCGACTGCGCTTCTTCACCATGATAGCCCACGAGATTCGTACGCCAGTAACGCTGATCATCGGTCCGCTGGAGAGCCTGAAGGAACAGTGGACACAGCTGAGTCAGAATGTGAAGGGCAGCGAGGCTATGACGCAGACGCTCGATGTCATCGACCGCAATGCGCAGCGCCTCTTGTTGCTCGTCAATCAGCTGCTCGACTTCAGCAAGGTGCAGCAGAAGGGCATGCAGGTACACTTCAAGTTGCAGAACGTCTCTCGATTGCTCCATGCCGAGGCAGAGCGCTTCGAGCCAACCTTCCAGCAGAAGGGCATCCGCTTCGAGATGGAATATCCTGCCGATGACTTTGCTGCCATCTTGGACAGCGAGGCTATCACCAAGGTGGTGAGCAACCTGATGACCAATGCCAACAAATATACCAAGGACTATGTGCGCCTATCCTGTCGCATGGTGGATGCCGACCATTTCGCCATCGAGGTGAAGGACAATGGCATGGGTGTGAGCCTGGACGAGAAGGAGAAGATATTTGGAGCCTTCTATCAGGCTCGTGACAACAAGCCGGGTACGGGTATCGGTCTGAGTATCGTGAAGAATCTGGTGGATGCCCATCACGGCAAGGTGGAGGTGGAATCCAAACCAGGCGAGGGTGCTTGCTTCATCGTTACGCTGCCTATCAACCAGCCAGATGCGCTCGTGGAGAAGGCAGACGAGACGGTGATGGTGCCAAGACAGGAAGATGAGGAGGCTGTCGATGCCACCATGGAAGGCTTGGACGAGAAGGCGCCAACCCTAGAGAATCAGGAAAAGGCACGACTCTTGCCTACACTGCTCATCGTGGACGATGACGAGGATATGCGCCAGTTTATCAAGGCTCATTTCGAGCATACTTATATGGTGCTTACTGCCGAGGATGGTCGCCATGCCCTCCGAGTACTGGAGAAACATGATGTGTCGATGATTATCAGCGACTGGATGATGCCAGAGATGGACGGACCAGAGTTCTGCCGCCGAGTGCGCAAGAATGCAGCCTACTCTCATCTGCCATTCATCATGCTCACGGCTAAGACCGATGATGCCAGCAAGACCGAGGGTATGAACTGCGGTGCCGACATCTACATCGAAAAGCCATTCTCCATGAAGTATCTGGAGGTGAGTGTGAACAATCTGATGGAGATGCGCCGACTGTTGCTCAATAAGTTCTCCACCACGCCACTGGAGCCTATCAGCGATATTGCTCCTTCGCAGACCGACAATAAGTTCTTGGAGAAGATGACGCAGATTATCGAGGAGAATGTGGCTAACCCAGAGCTCAATGTGGCATTCCTTGCCGGCAAGCTGGGCATGAGCCGCAGCTCGCTCTTCAATAAGATTAGGGGTCTTGCAGATGTAACGCCAAACGAGATGATACAGCTCGTGAAGCTGAAGAAGGGCGCAAGACTTCTGAAAGACGGACAGTATCGCATCAGCGAGGTAAGCTATATGTGTGGCTTCAGTAGCCCTAGCTACTTTGCTAAGTGCTTCCAGAAGCAATTTGGAGTGAAGCCTATGGACTTCATCAGTTAGAAGATTTACACCTTATTATATATATAAGGCAAAGTACAAAAGCAAAGCCGCCGACACATCACGTGCCAGCGGCTTTTTTCATTTCTCGTAATATTTAATGTAATATTTAATAAAGAATTTTATTTCTTGGTAGCTCGGATGAAGAATCCTATCAAGAGGATGTATGCGATGAGCGAACATACCTCGGAGAGTGGATTGCTCCACCAAGCATCTGCTATCGAACATTCGATACCGCCAAACTTCAAGAGGGCGCTAACCACACCCATCAAGGCTCCACCGGCTATGAAACCGCTGGCTATGAGCGTACCCTTTTCGCCACGCTCGCTGTTTACCTTGGCATCCTTAGAGCGAGAGGTAACATACCAGTTGATGGCACCACCTACGAGCAATGGCACGTTCAGTTCCAATGGGATGAACATACCCAGGGCGAAAGCTAGGGCAGGTATCTTGAAATAGGTGAGCACGATGGCGAGGACGGCTCCGATGCCGTAGAGAATCCAAGGGGCTCCCACACCATTCATCAGTGGGTCGATGACGGCTGCCATCGCATTAGCCTGAGGGGCTGCCAGCGAACCAGAGGCAAAGCCGTAAGTCTCGTTGAGCAGCATCATCACACCGCCCACGGTGGCTGCGCTTACCAAGGTGCCGAGGAATTTCCATCCCTCCTGCTTCTTAGGCGTTGTGCCCAACCAGTAACCTATCTTGAGGTCGGTGATGAACGAGCCAGCCACAGACAATGCCGTACAAACCACACCACCCATGATCAGGGCTGCCAACATGCCGCCAGGACCTCTCAATCCTACTGCCACCATCACTACGGAGGCGAAGATGAGCGTCATCAGCGTCATACCCGATACAGGGTTGCTGCCCACGATGGCGATGGCATTGGCTGCCACGGTGGTAAAGAGGAAGGCGATGGCTGCCACTAGCAAGATGGCAATGATAGCAAACAAGAGGTTGCCATCCATCACGCCAAACCAGAAGAAGAGGAAGGTGACGAGGATGCAGACCAGTGAGCCTACGGCGATAATCTTGAATGAGATGTCGCGCTGGGTACGCTTCACGTCCTTGTCTGCGTCGCTCTTGCCCTTGAGCTCCTTGCCCGCCAAGCTAACGGCACCCTTGATGATGCCCCAGCTCTTGATGATGCCGATGATGCCCGCCATGGCGATGCCACCGATACCGATGCTGCGAGCGTAAGCCTTGAATATCTCCTCTGGGCTCATGGCTCCCACCGTAGCGGTGATACCTGGGTCCCAGGCGTTCAATACCTGGTCGTGGAAGATGACGCTCATGCCTGGCACGATGAGCCACCATACCACCAGTGAACCGAGGCAGGTATAGAAGGCATACTTCAGTCCGATGATATATCCCAGACCGAGGACGGCTGCACCTGTATTCACCTTGAACACGAGCTTAGCCTTGTCGGCGAGGTCGCACCCCCAACCAACCACACGGCTCGTAAAATTCTCGTTCCACCAACCGAGGCTAGCCACGATGAAGTCGTAGAGTCCACCCACCAGTCCGGCTATGAGCAGCGGTTTGGCTTGGTCGCCTCCCTTGGCACCGCTTACCAGCACCTGCGTGGTGGCTGTAGCCTCTGGGAAAGGATACTTGCCGTGCATATCGCTCACGAAGTACTTGCGGAACGGTATCAGGAAGAGGATGCCGAGCACGCCTCCCAATGCCGAAGCCATGAATATCTTCATGAAGGATGTGGTCATCTCTGGATACTTAGCCTGGAGGATGTAGATGGCTGGCAGGGTAAAGATGGCTCCTGCCACCACGGCACCCGAACAGGCTCCGATGCTCTGTATAATCACGTTCTCGCCCAACGCCTTGCTCCGCTTGGTAGCGGTGCTCACACCCACGGCGATGATGGCGATAGGAATGGCTGCCTCAAACACCTGTCCCACCTTCAAGCCCAGATAGGCTGCGGCGGCAGAGAAGATGACTGCCATCACGATGCCCCAAGTCACTGACCATCCGTTCACCTCAGGGTAAACCTTGTCGGGCGACATGAGAGGCTTGTATTCCTCCCCGTCCTTCAGCTCTCGGAAAGCGTTCTCAGGGAGTTGCAAGTTTTCTTTATCTTCCATAGTTTATTTACTTTGAACTTTGAACATTGAGCTTTGAACTTTATGAAATACCCTACCTTTAAGAAATAGCCCTAAATTTCAGCAGGAAAACTAATCATAAAGTTCAAAGTTCAAAACTCAAAGTTCAATGTTTATATTATTTCTCGATTCTGATGATGTATTCACTCATGAAGCTAGCGCCTGGCTGCAAGCGGTTCATCAAGTACTTGTCTTGGAACTCACCGTCATATTCTGCCCAGTCGTGGATACCATACCATGGCTCGATGCAGATGAAAGGAGCGTGCTTGCCTGTTGGATTCCAGATGCCTACACATGGAGTCTTGAACTCCAAGGTAACGTGAGGCTCGCCCTCTTCATTGAGAATGCTCACCTGCTTCACCTGGCTCTTATCGAAGATGACTGCATCATCTGCAAATGTCTCTTCATCTACCTCCCAGATGCCCTTGTCGGTCTCTACGGCCTCCTTAGCCTGACGGTCGATGCAACCATTCACATTGCCGAAGAGGCGAACAGGAGCCTCGTTGTCGAGCTTCAAGGTAGCCTTCATAGGCTCGCCCTTCTTGCAACCAGGTACCATGAAGGCTGGGTGACCACCAATCTGGAACATGATCTCCTTGTCGTCTGTATTCTCTACATGCCAGATGACATGGATTTCATTCCCCTCCAAGCGATAAGAGATGGCAAGATTGAAGTGATATGGATAGTTCTTCTGGGTCTCCTCATTGTCTATGAGGGCGAAGGTGAGGCGGTCGCCAGTCTTGCCTACGAGCTTAAACTCGGTATCGCGAGCGAATCCGTGGCGTGGCAGATGATATTCCTTGCCATCGATGCGGTAAGTATCGTTCCACAATCCGCATACGATAGGGAAGAGGATAGGAGAGTGGCGGTTCCAGTACTTGTCGTCGCCATCCCACAGATATTCATTACCATTGGCATCCTTGATGCTCTGAAGTTCAGCTCCAAGAGAAGAAATCTCAAGAGTAAGCTGGTCGTTTTTAATTTGTTCCATTGTCTTAGTTTATTTTGTTATTATCATTCTTGCGGCAAAGATAATACTTTTTTTCTGAAAGCACAACATTTTGGACGATTTTGTTATGTTATTTCGGATATTTGCTGTAATTTTGCAGTCCGAAAAGAAAATATTGATATGACTGGTAGTAATAAGGTAAAAGGTTTTGCGGCTGGCATTATCGCTGCCGTATGTTATGGTACCAATCCGTTGGGCACATTGGAACTCTATGGTGATGGGTTCAATTCGGGGTCGGTATTGATCTATCGCTATCTGTTGGCGGTGGTGATGTTTGCCGTGGTGATGATGTTTAAGCGTGAGAACTTCAAGGTGAAGTGGGGGCATCTGATCAGGCTGGCTGTGCTGGGCTGTATGTTCTCGCTCTCATCGTGTACGCTCTATGTCAGTTTCCACTATATGGCGGCGGGCATAGCCAGCACATTGCTCTTCGTATATCCCATTATGACGGCGGTGCTGATGACGGTCTTCTTTCATGAGAAGGTTACTTGGACCACTACCATTGCCATCCTCTTGGCGGTATCGGGAGTGGGACTGCTCTATCAGGGCGACGGCAATGAGAAGTTGAGTACGGCGGGATTTGCTCTGGTGATGTGTTCGTCATTGCTCTATGCGCTCTACATCATCTCGGTGAATAGATGGGAGAATCCGGGGATGAGCAATGTGAAGTTCACCTTTTATATATTGGCGTTTGGATTGATTACGATGCTGGTCTATTCCTTGTTGGCAGGCGAGAGCATCCAGATGCTGGAGACGCCTAAGCAGTGGCTCTGTGCCGCTCAGCTTGCCTTGCTGCCTACGGTATTGTCGCTCTTCTTCATGACCATCTCCATCAATCTCATTGGCTCTACGCCAGCTGCCATCATGGGAGCCTTGGAGCCAGTTACGGCAGTCATCATCGGTGTCTTCGTCTTTGGTGAGACCTTCTCGCTGCAGTTGGGCATTGGCATCATCGCCATCTTGGCTGGCGTAACGCTGATTATCGCTAGGAAAAAGTAAATCAGCAAGAAATGCTGGGAGGGCAGGTAACAAACCTGCCCTCCCAGCATTTCTCCCTATCGATTGGTTTTATTTTATCTCAAGATATCCTTCAGTGCGAAGTTGGCGAGGATGGAGGTGCTTTGGCTCAGCATGCGGATAAACTCCTGTGCTGAGTTTTTCATATACGCATCTCTGAGGATGTGGATGCAACCGTCCATCTCATTCTCCGTACTATCTATCGGGATAGCTTTCATGCCACTCTGCAGAATCGTGGTGCTCTCGGACAGAATGGTCACCAGATTGCTGCGACTCAAGAGGTCGAAGATGACATTGACATTGTTTACCTCTACCATAATCTTGAAGTTGAGGTCCTTGCCATCCACTAGGTGCTCAAAGGCATTGCGAGCCTGCAAGCCCTTGCTTGGCAGGATGAGATCATAACGCTCCAAGTCGGCTAGCTTTATGGAAGACAGGCGTGCCAATGGGTGGTTCTCATTGACGATGGCAGCCAAGCGATTGCTGAAGATGGCTCGGCTGTCGATAGCCTTGTCTACCTTCAGCGGCTTGAAGGCAAGCACCAAGTCTAGCTCGCGCTTCTTCAGTCCGTCCATCAGTTCCTGCATGGTGCGATACTGTATGTTGAGTTTCACATGCGGATAGGCATGGAGGAAGGCGATGAGCGTCTCTGCCATGATATTGCTGAAGGAGAAGGTTACGCCGATGTTCAGCTCGCCGGTGAGCATCTCCTTGAGGTCGTTCATGTGGTCTGCGCATGCCTCGGTGCTGTTGACGGCATTCTGGGCGTAGGGCAGCAATTCCTTTCCAGCCTCAGTGAGGTACACCTCATGCGAGTTGCGCTCAAAGAGCGGCAAACCTATCTCTTGCTCCAGATGCGAAATCTGCTGCGAGAGGGTGCTCTGCGTGATGTAAAGCTTGCGCGAAGCCTCAGAGAAGTTGAGCGTCTCTGCCACCTTCAAGAAATATTTCAGTTGTCGAATTTCCATTTTATATCTGTTCTTTAGCAGCTATCGGCTATAGAAATAACCGATAGCTAATTTTCGCTGCAAAGATACAACTTTATTTTTATTTACGTCAAGAGTCAGAAGTTAATAACTCCTAACTCCTAACTCCAAACTCCTAACTTTACTTGATTTCCACTTCATGAAGGTCTACGAACTCACCATTCTTTTTCTTTCTCTCCACCAGCATATTGAAGAGCTTGCGCTTGCGGCTACCCTCCACAAAACGGCGGAAGAAGATGTTAGGAATGGCTACACCCAGGGCGATGCAGAGGATGGCGAGCGATGCCTTGATGGCATTGTTCATACCCACAGTTACCTCGCCTACCACGCCATGCATATCAATGAAGGCGAAGAGGGCACGATACATCAATACTCCAGGTACCATAGGTATCACACTAGGGATGGTGATGCACTGATGAGGGGTGTGGAACCAGTGGCGAGCCTTGATCACAATGATGCTGATGAGCGCAGAGCCTGCCAAAGAACCGATGCTCAGACCCATGTCCAAGCCCACATTGCCATTGCTAGGACCCAGATTGACGAAGTTGCGGAAGCAAACGGCGATGATACCACCCACAGCCACTACTGGCAACAATCTTCTAGGAATGCTGAAGATGGTGGAGAAGCCCATGGCTGATACGGCAGCTGCAATGGCAAACTCCCAGTACTCGTGGTGAGGAGTCATGGTGAGGTCCTTCACGAAGTTGTCGATGTGGCATACCTGAATGGCAAATGCTATACCAAACGCCATCGCCAATACCATCAGCAGGGTGTTGAGGGCTCTGATCATACCCACCTCTATATAGCCATCGAGCATATCACTCACAAAGTTGATGAGTGGCACTCCTGGCACGATGAAGAGGGCGCAAGCCATCAATGGATGCCAAGGGGTATCTGAGTGCATGAAGGCTGGCAGCGAGCTGGCTATCGCTGGATCGAGCGACAGGAAGGAAGTGAGCCATGCTATCAGGGTGGCTACGAAGGCCGAGATGCCGATAGCCACATAGTTGTTGCAGCCCTTGGTAGGCAAGTACATACGCAGACGGAAACCCAGGATGGCGGCAAGCGAACAGAAGAAGAACGCTGGCCAGTCGCAACCGAACTGGATGCAGAATCCGCCGCAGGCAAAACCACCACCGATGGCAACCTGCCATGGAGAGAAACTGCGCTTGGTGGCGCAAATCTCATTCAGCGACTCCTCGTATTGCTCCAATGAATAGTCGTCCTTGATGGCACGCCAAGTCAACTTACTCATCATGGAGATGCTGGTCAGATTGATGCCATGCTTCTCGCAACGCTGGAACTTGGTGAATGAGTGTACCTCATCACTATAGTTTACCATCAATACGTTCCAGTTCACATAGAGGTGCAGGTAGCGCTCATCCAGTCCGAGGTAAGCGGCAGCACGCTTCATGGTACGCATGATGCGAGATGTATCGGCAGCGCTCTCTACCAAGATCTTGCCGGTGCGGAGCAAGAGGTCGAGCTTGCGTCTGAGCTCTGCCTCTGTTATCTCCTTGCAGGTGCCATCAGCGCATCCGCAATCACATTCTTTCTTGTTATCCATCTGATTGTCTACGATATTCTTGATGTCGTTCATAAATGCTTTTATATATATACTTGTACTGTTTTCTTATATTTCTTGTAATTGTTACTTTATCCAAACACGAAGATGATGATCTGGATAGTGACGATGCGCAGGAACATGGCGAATGGATATACATTCGCATAACCTACGGTTGGGGCATCGGCTGTGGTCTGGTCACGTACGTAAGCCAGTGCCGATGGGTTGGTGTTGGCACCAGCCAAGACTCCGAGCAGCGTGAAGTAGTTGATGTGGAACACAAACTTACCGATGATGCCACCCAAGATGATGGGCACCATGGTGATAGCGATGCCATAGAGTATCCATATCATGCCGCTCTCGGTGGCTACGGTCTGGATAAACTGTTCGCCTGTGCCCAAACCTACGCAAGCCAAGAAGATGCAGATACCTATCTCACGGAGCATCAGGTTGGCAGAGATGGTATTGTAGGTAACGAGGTTGTATTTTGGACCGAAATATCCGATGAGGATAGCCACTACCAATGGACCGCCGGTCAAACCCAATCGCAAGTTCTCGTCGATGCCAGGAATGAAGAATGGGATGTTAGCCACGATACAACCCAGCATGATACCCAGGAAGATAGGGATGAGGTTAGGGTAGTTGAGTCGCTTCATCTGGTTACCCAAAACCTTCTCGGTATGAGCGATGGCGAGCTCTGTTCCCACTATGGTTACACGGTCGCCAAGCTGCAACTTGAGGTCTGGGGTGGCAATGAGGTCCACGCCATTACGGTTTACGCGAGTCACGTTGGCACCAAGGTTAGAACGAATCTGGAGCTGGCTGATGGTCTTGCCATTGATGCCAGGCTTGGTGATCAGAATGCGACGGGTGATGAGGTCCTTGCCATACTTCTCGTCAGACACCTTCACACGCTCGCCGAGCAGTGCGGTGATAGGCTCCACTACAGTAGGGTGAGCCACAATCTGCAGGATATCGCCCTCGCTGATGATGGTGTTGCCGTTTACTATCTCATCGTGCATGTCGCTATTCTTGCGGATAATCTTTGAGATCATGAAGTCACGCTTCAAGAGGTCACGAATCTGCTTTACGCTATAGTCGAATATCATGAAGTTGGTTACCTGAATGGAGAATGTGTTGAGGGTCATTTCCTCCAAGTGGCCCATGCCTCGCTTAGCCTCAGCCTCTTCCTTCTCCTTGTTGATGCCTAGCGCGTACCTTAATATAATAAAGGAGAGGATAACGCCAAGCACACCCATAGGATAGGCGATGGCATAACCTGCGGCGATGCTTGGAGCGTCGATGTGGCGCAAGTCGCTGAATGCCTGCTGGGCAGCACCCAGTCCAGGGGTGTTGGTCACGGCACCAGAGAGGATACCAGCCATAGAGGTGATGGAAGTGCCCGACACGCTGTAGATGGCGAGTGTGGTAACGATGCTCAGGGCGATAACGATGATGCTGAGCAGATTGAGACTCTTGCCGCCATTCTTGAATGAGGAGAAGAAACCAGGTCCTACCTCCAGTCCGATGGAGTAAACGAAGAGAATCAAGCCAAACTCCTTGAGGAAGTGGAGCAAGTGCTCATCCAGATTGAGAGAGAAATGGCCGAAGATGAGGCCAATGAACAGAATCCATGCCAAACCAAGAGAAACACCTTTCACTCTCAGTTTGCCCAAACACAAGCCCAGTGTGATGACCAAAGCCAGTATCATCACGGAGTGAGCCACACCGCCTCCCCATAAATCAGGGAAACCGTAAAACAGATTTTTTAAGATATCCATACCTTATATATAATGTGTAATTAATAATTTTTTCGCATTGTTGATTTTCGATTGCAAAGGTATAGATAAAATCGAAAGCAAAAATCATTTTGCATTTAAAAGCTACAAAGGCTGCTATAAGTATTTTCTATAGCAAGTTTTTCGTCTTTTATGGTGTTCTTACTTATTTTTTTTGTAATTTTGCAACCAATTACATTCAAAACTTAACATTGAA
>ERZ1034701.209-NODE-209-length-25922-cov-11.728960_pt1 | contig 25922 bp, 33 predicted proteins | sample MGYA00520651_ERZ1034701 | MGnify/ENA primary metagenome ERZ1034701 (study PRJEB33766, sample SAMN09781713) | gut metagenome | biome: gut microbiome | host: Homo sapiens | place: Madagascar | study: EMG produced TPA metagenomics assembly of the PRJNA485056 data...
CCTTAAAATGCTCCGTGCTCTCATCATTGACGGAAAATTAAGGTAAAATGGCAAACATTAAGAGAAATAGGGCGATTAAGGCGCTAAATGACTACATTTGGACGTTGAATCATAAATGCAGCTCTGTCACCCAAATTAACCGGGAGCTGATCCTTCAATATTGCCGTTTTATGGTGATGTCCGAAGAAATCAGCCAAGAGATAGCAGCTGCGCAGGATGATGTCAAAATCACCGCATTGAAAAATAAAATTATCCTATACAAGGAATATAACAAAATTGCGCTGAATCTGTACAAGGTACTGCGGTTCAGCGAAATCAAGGATGAGCTGGCGGATTATGGTAACCCATATACACGGATTCTGAATGAGGCGGAGAAAGATGGCGACTTTTAAGCGGTGCAGCAACTGTCACCAGTTATTCGTAGGGAAAGAATGTCCCGTATGCCGGGCAAAAATGGCGGCGGCTTACCAAAAGAAACGGCTTCGCATGAATGAAAGCACAAGGCGCTATCACTCGCGCGTATGGCAGCGATGCCGCAAGGCTGTGATTCTGAAATATTCGGGCTATGATGTATGGCTGCTGGGCATCGGGATCTGGGAAAAGTGCGATCCGGCATATGTTCACCATATCGCTGAAAGAGACACTGCTCCGGAACGATTTTTAGATGAGGACAATCTAATCCCGGTAGGACATGCCAGCCACGAAGAGATCCATGTCTGGTATAACAATGGGCACCGTAGTGAAGCGATTGCCCGCATCCAGAAGGGGAAAGAGGTGTACGAGAAACGATTTGACCATGAACATAGAAGACGCGGTGAAACATCTGCACATCCCCCATGAACTGTCTGAGTTCATCGGGGATTACTATAAAGCTCTAGTTAAAAGAGCGGATATGGATCTCTTGGGTGAATCTGAATTTCGTTGCTTCGCCCGCTTCCTGGACATGTACGCCTGTGGCAGGTATCACTTTGCTGGGAAAGCCATGCGGCGGCTGTTTCAGTTCCTGCATATGCTGATTTACATTGATGAAGACGGGAAACCCCGGCATCTGGAGCTGTATCCGGTACAAAAATTCATCATGTGCGGGATATTCGGGTTGAGGACCCCTGATGGTGGTTACGTCGTCAATACGGCCAACCTGTACATGGCGCGGCGTAATGGGAAATCTTTTCTCTTATCCGGTGTGCTTCATTACCTGATGGGAATGAGTAAATTCCGAAATGAATTGATTGTACTGGCGTCGTGCAAAGGGCAGAACGCGACCATCTGCTTCAATGAGTTCACGAAGTTTATTGAAAACGACCCGTATCTTGCTGAGACGTTCAGCAATGTCAATAAGACGGCCTGCTGGGCGAAAAATAAGAACACTGGCAACCGGCTCGACATGTTCCGTACCGGCGGGGGTGCGAAGAATTCCCTTGACGGCTATACCAACAAAGTAGCGGTCATTGATGAAGAGATGCTTTGTGATGAAATTATCCCGAAGACCATCCAAGATGGGCAGGCGCATTTCAAAGATTCTTTATTGGTGACCATGTCCACGGCGCAGTTCTCTGTGGGTAGCGATAATCATAAAAAATGGCTGACGCTTCGAAAGATGCTTTACGAGGATGCGCTGCCTGACAACGTGTTTCTATTTCTAGCGGAACCAAATCAGGAGGAGCTGCAGGCGAAAGAATTCGGGCAGATTACCACATGGGGGAAGGCGAACCCCGTGTTGCTGTTCGAGCCCGATGGGTTCACCATAAAGAAACACATCAAAGAAAAGTATGCGCAAAAGGCGCGCGCAGCATGCGCGGAAAAAGGATTCGCCCTCCAGTCCTTCGTGACGAAACAATGTAATGCCTGGTACTCTGCCGAAGATCGGAGCTTGTGCTCCTATGATCAACTGAAGGCATGCGGCGTGGACTATGGCATGGACGATGTAATAGCCAAGGGCTATACGGACTGGTACTTGGGCGTTGACCTGTCTCAGACGCTCGACCTTTCCAGCGTTGTGCTTCTCTGCTTCGTTGGCGAAAGCAAGACGGGCAAGCTGCTGAAGAAAAACAGCCCGGCAGCGCGGCATCGGTTATTCGTGCACGTCATGTCTTGGATGCCGGAGAACAAACTGCAGGAACACATAGAGAAAGACAAGTTCAGCTATACCGATTATGTCGGGACTGAGCTTTTTTTATGCAACGGGGCAGGCGGCGACAATATCGATACTCCGCAGATCTTCGAGCAACTGGATACGATGAGAGAAAAGAATGAGCTTCACTTTGTGACCATTGCGTCGGATCCGTACAACGTGGCGGGGATTCAGGATCGGCTGGAGTCGGTGTGCGACACCTTTATCCTGCAGAACCAAAGTCCAAAGGCGCTCAGTCAGTATATCGAAGCCTTCGGACAATATCTGAAAGATGGGGTGCTCGCCTACCATCGCGGGCATGAAGATATATTCGAGAAGGCCGTGACGAATTCGCTCCTCGTGAGAAATCCGTCCGGGTTCTATTCTGTGGAAAAAGTCAGTCTCCGGGCTGACAGCAATATCCGCATTGACCCTGTGGATGCCGCGATCACGGGGTTCATTGCACCGTACATTGATTTTAATAGCGACCTGCCTACGGGCGATGAGATGGTCGATGAATGGATGAAAGAAATGGGAGGCACGAATGATTAGCGTAGACCAGGTGAAAGACTACCTGCGTATCCCTTACGAAGAGGATGACGGATATATCGAGAGTGCCATTAGTCAGGGCTATTCCTACATCAGGGATGCGGTGGATGACTTTGATGCAATCTATGCCGAAGATGCCGCCTTCTCCGATAAATGTGATATGTGGGTGTTGACTCAGTGGATGCCGAGTGCCTATGACCGCCGCGAGGGGATGTTCACCGGCGCAGTCACGATGGATTACACGGCGCGGGCAATGCTGACGCAGCTGCAGATGTATAGAAAAGAGGGATGACTATGGATTTATTCATTAACGGTGCCATTTATGATCTGGCGGCTCTGCGTTATCAACTCGAAAACGCGGCGGAAGATGTAGTGCTGCATATTAACTCCCCGGGAGGCGATGCTTTCGAGGGACTGGAAACAGCGCACTGCATCGCAAACGCGAAGTGCAAGGTGACGGCGTGTGTCGGATTTCTTGCGGCATCCGCGGCGGCTATCATTGCTCTTGCGTGTGATGCGGTCGAAATTGACAAGAACAGCTTGCTCATGCTGCACAACTGCTGGACGATTTCTGTAGGATCCAAGACGCAGCTTCGCAGTGATGCGGACGGGATGGAAGCCATTGACAAGGTGATGCACAACATCATCGACGAGCATTGTGACGACGGTTCCATTTTTGACGCGATCGAAAAAGGCGATGTGTATCTGACCGGGGAGGAAGCCGCTGCCACCTTTGACCACGTCTCTCTGGTGGCCACAAAGAGAAAAGACGGCATGGCGGCCGAGGCTCCGCTGGTGAACCTTGTGCAGGAAAACCGCGAATTGAAGAAGCAGGTGGAAGACCTGCGGCGAAAGAATGCGTATATCGTACCTGAAAATCTGCAGGTGCTGATGGATCAGGCGAAGGGAGTGTAATACCATGTTCGACCGAATCAAGGCGTACTTCAACGGCTTCGCCGCGAACCGGAAACGGGACGGTCCGCGTACCAGCGTGATCCCCATCGGGCGCGGTCGGCGTGTAACGGTGGACGCCAATGGCGATGCCGTGTATTCGACATGCATTGAGACGCTTGCCAGGCAGATCGCACAGACCAGATGGGGGCTCTACGGGAAAGACCATCAGGAAATCACCCGACTGATGGCGGGATTCGAGGAAGTCTTGAACTTGCAGCCGTATCCCGGTATCAATGCCTATTCCTTCTGGGAGTACATGGAGAAGCAGCGGCTCGGGTGCGGGAACGCCTTCGCTTATATCTGCTGCGACGCTCTCGGCGCGCTGACGGCGCTGGTGCCATTGGATGCGGCGCGAGTTCGCATGTATTGGGATGATGCAAACATCCTTGATGGAGCAAGGCGCATTGTTTACGAATATACGGATCCAGTGACCAGCAGGACTTACACGATTCTGCCCGAAGAGATGCTGCATGTGAAAGCCTACTCGGCTAACGGCCTTGTGGGGCGAAGCGCCCTAGAAGTAATCCGCAGTACACTAGATGGAAATGCCGAAGTCGAAAGTGCGCTGCGGACCAGCGTGGAAAATGGATTCAGCGGGACCATCGTGCTCTCATATACTTCCGACCTTTCCGTATCCAAACAGAAGGTACTGCAGAAACAGGTGAAAGAGCTGTTGTCGAATACAGATAGCACGATCCTGCCTCTGCCTGCCGGAATGAGCGCTTCGAACATCTCAAATAATATCAAGGACTATTTCGATACGCTGAAGACCATCAACACGCAGGAAATCAGTAGTTTCTTTGGCATCCCGCTTTTCATGCTGAACGTGGTAGGAGGGGCAGGGACTGCAACGTTTTCTACTACGCAGATGACGTCTTTTTATAATAATACGATTGCGCCGATCGTAAACCAGTATGCGCTGGAGCTGACTATCAAGCTTCTGACGCGTCGCCAGAGGCAGAAAGGTTTCCGGTTCGATATCTGCAATAACGTATTTGATTTCTTAGATGCGGGTGCAAAGGCTAGCGTGCTCTGCGCTTATACGGGCGCGGGCATCTTGACGCCAAATGAAGCCCGCATTTCTTTGAGCTATCCTGAAAGTGACGATCCGGCGGCGGACAAATTGAGCCAGCGCGGCGGGACTGGGCTTCTCGGGGACAGTGCAACAAACGAGGGAGGAGAAGGAAAAACTGATGATTCTTGAAGCTGATGAAAAAATGAAGATTGGTGGGAAAGAGTACAAGGTACGATTTACCGTCAAAAGTATTTTCAATCTGGAAAAGGAACTGGGCGAAAGCCTGCTGGTCACCTTAGGCAGGCTTCAGAACGGTGCAGCGATCCCGCTGCATACCGTATACTCCCTGCTTCGATGGGGGCTCGCGGGCGGCGGGACGGTGCTTTCCGACGATGAACTCGACAATCTTTTTACCCAGCTCATGGCGGAAGGAAAGTTCACGTCGGCGTCTGTGACCCTGTTTAAGGCTATTGCTAAATCGGGAGCTATCGGCGACCCAAAAAAGATCATGGCAGTCAGAAAGAAGACATAAGTCCGTCCTTTACGTCATTCACCGATTTTTTAAAAACTTTAGAGCCTATCGCGCTTGGGGAGCTTCACCTTCGCCCGGAGCAGTTTGCGGGATATACTATGGCCGAGCTTGAGACGCTGATCAATGGCTATATCCGCCGCTATCAGCACCTCGAAGACCTGTTTATTATCAACTGCGCGCTGCCTGCTTACCGGGCGGCCTACGGCAATAAGGCGCCGAGCTATAAACAGCTCACTGCTCATAGAAATATGACGCAACGCGCAAAGCCGCCCGACCATTTGGACGAAGAGACCGAGGCGTACTGGCTCGCTATTTTAGATGGAGGAACATCGAATGTTAAAAAGTCTTGAAATGAAAGCAGAAATCAAGTCTCTGAGAGAAGAAATCCAGGCACTGATCGATCAGAAAAAGGCCGTGCCGGTTGAAATGCAGAATAAGCTGCAGGACGCACTGTCTGATTATGAAAAGCAGCTCGAAGTAGAAGCTGCTGCGAAGAATTCCAAAAACAAAGGAGAAAACAACATGGACAAGAAATCTTTTAATGTAGCACTGAAATCTTACCTTCTCGGTATTAAGAATGAAGATACCGCCAAATTCTTTGGCGCAGCGACTGGACAGAACGGCGCAACCGGGGCAGATGGCGGCGTGCTGATCCCGTCCGAACTGCTTGACCTGAAAGAAAATAACGGTATCAATAATGACCTGCGCACTCTGACTACCGCCGTCTCCGTGGGTACCCGCACCGGCTCCGTGCCGATCATCGATTACTCTCAGGACGTAGCACTGACCGATTTCGACGAAAACAACGCGATCACCGAAACGAAGGCCGTATTCACTTCCACCAAATTCAACCTGGCATCTAAGGGCGCGATCATCCCGGTATCCCGCGAACTGCTGATGGACGCGAAGACTGACGTCATGGCGGTGATCGGAAAACTGTTCAACCGCGTCTATGTGAAGGCGGTCAACAAAGAAATCCTTTCCGGTGCTAAGGCAGCCGTTGACGCTACTGCCACGACTGTTACTGCAATCGCATCCAAAGAAGGACTGGATGCGATCAAGTCTGCGGTTATTTCCCTGCCGCTGGATGCGGGCGCTAATGCGACCATCGTCATGAATCAGAAGACCTTCGCGGCAATGGCCGTCGTATCTGATAAAGAAGGCCGCTACCTGCTGACTAGAGACGCGAACGGCAGCACCATCCGCCAGCTCGAAGGCCGTCCGGTTATTGTCGTTGAAAATGACGAACTGGATGACAACGTGGTACTGGTGGGCGACTTCCGCGCGATGTACCATATCGCTTACCCGGATCTGGAAGTCGCGGCCGACGAATCTGCAGGTTTCCGCAATAACTCCGTACTTGTCCGTGCGATTTGCAGATTCACCGACATTAACACCTATACCTCCGCCTTCGTAGTTATCAAACAGGGCGTTTAAGGTGTTCAAGCGAAATCCGGGGCGCTTCACACATAAGATCACGCTCTTAAAACCTACGGCTTCGGAGCGTGATGAGCTCGGTGGAGTAAAGAGCGGCGGCTTCAACGAGGTGGCCACTCTTTTTGCTATGTGTGAGCAGAAGGATCAGAGCAGGCAGGTATTCGTTGGCGATTATGTGACGGCGGATACCCGGTACTTCGTGCTGCGAGATATCCGCGGGATCTACCCCGTAGACGTATCGTGGCGGCTGACGTACCGGGGCTATACCTGGATCATCAACGACGTCCGACTGCTTGATGAATCACGTCCCTATTATTTGCAGATCACGGCGACAGCAGTGAATGGGAGTGGGGAGGCATTATGAATTACAAAGCCCCTTTTTATGCGGTGAATCTGTCCTTATATAAGGCGCTTTCCGGCAAGAAGGATATGGAATGGTTCGACGCCTCCGTTCCCATCTTTGAAATCGAAGATTACTTCAAGCATCAGGCCGAATTCGACTACGGGATCATCGGGGCGGCGAAAGCAGACTGCCGTCCCAATGATGATGTCGTGCTGTGGGCAGTGTCTACGGACATGGAAGTCTATAGCAACTACAGAGGCCGTAAGTGCATTGCCGAAAGACTGGAGTCCCTGCTGAATTTCCTGAGCAGTCAGGAAGGATGGGACACACTACAGAATGTGCTGCATGCCAACGGCTTCCATCTGTGGCGTGTGACGGTCAATAATATGCGGGTTAATCTTCCCCTGTATTCTGAAAAAGGGACATGGCAGAGCGGCGCGGCGAGCGTCGTTCTGGAAATTTCCCAGTTAGAGAAATGAGGTAAAAAATGGCTATTACTATTGCTAAAGAAAATTATCCGTCCTTTGCCAGCGGCGTCGGTGTATCCGGCAAACGTCAGGTACTTTACGTCAACTACGGCGAAGGCGCGACGAAAGATAAACCGGTGTGGACGCTCCTTGGGGGACTTGAAACCAATACCCTTTCTATTTCTGCGGATACTTCCACCGTTCAGACCAAAGAAAGCGGGTACTGGGCCGACGGTACAGTGACCAATAAGTCTTATGAGCTTTCTGCCGACGTCATCATGAAACGTGATAACGCCGCGCAGCAGGCGATCGAAGAATTCCTGCTTGATGATGCAATCACCGCCGAAAAAGGCGCGCTCAATATCGCAGTCGTCGACCTGGACACCAAGGAATATCTGTCTCTTGTAGTCGTTCCGAAGTCTTGGGAAATCACCGCTGATGGCAAGGACATGATTAAGAAGAAACTGTCTGCAACGGGTGTTGGTGAGCCGAAGAAGATGACCGGCTTCACAGCGGCTACAGTCTGAGAAGAGGAATGAGAAATGACACTGGATGAGCTGAAGGATGAGGTACAGGAATACGCAGACCGGGGATTTCATCAGGACGTCGTCAATGCGTCCTATGAAGCCCGCAAGGCGGTTCGGCTGTTCATTGCGCGTACCCATCCCCGAACAGCATTCGGCGGCAAGACGCTGACCGACGGGATGTTCATCCGGGGGCGTTTTGAGATTCAAGCGTCCGTGATCGGCGTCCGAGTGTATGCCAACTATTTTGCACGCTGGTATAACACCGGCGCCTTCGGGCGCGTCATCCTGTACGGGAAGCGTAAAGGCCAAAAGGGCCCTACGTATCTCGCTCGTGGAAACTATTTTGAATCGAACCGAACCGCGATAGAAGAATACTACGCGGCCGAAGTTGATAAGTATTTGGAAGACAAGGTCAACCTGTAGGAGATGAGCACATGGCAGAAGCCAAGGTCGATATATCCGTAGCGGTGGAAGATGCCGGGCTGAAAAGGTTAAATACATCACTTGCCAGCGGCCAGCAGCACGCGAAAGCGCTGAAGACTGAGCTGAAGAATCTGGAGCGTGAAACGCAGAACGGGACGAAAGCCACTGAAGCGCAGCGGGCCGCACTGCAAGACCTGCAGCAGCAGCTGAACGTCCAGACGGAGGCGAATAAGCGTTATTCGAAGGCGATCAAGGAGGCCTACAACAGCGCGTTGAAGCAGGCAGAAGTGGCAAATGGTTCCAGCACCTCGCTCAAGGCTCTGGCTGGAAGCATGCTCGAGGGTGTTAATGCTTCATCCGTTATGAATACGGCAATCGGCATGCTGACTTCTAATCTGGCATCGATGGCGGCTGGGCTTGCTGGTGACGTCGTTACCGCACTCGCTGACTTTGTGGCGTCCGTCTTTGAAGTCGGTGCGGCGGCGCAGTCTACTGTGGCACAGTTCGCGGCAATGAAGTACAACGTCGATGACGCCGTCACTTCCTATCGGATCTTCAATGACCTTACGCGTGACCTTACGTATGATCCGGCGGTACTGAACCAGATGATGGTGCAGCTCATTGATTTGGGGTATTCGGCAAAGAACGCTGCAGATCTGATCCGTCAGTGTGCCGATACGGCGGCTGGTTTAGGACAGGGCGCCAGCGGCGCGCAGCAGCTTGTCGATGCCATTTCCCGTATTCAGGCAACCGGCGAATTAACGAATCGGCAGCTCGTTGCTTTGAAGACGGCAGGGATCAATCTGGATGAGGCGTTTTCTTCTCTCGGGCTGAGTGGAGACGACGCCATGCAGGCCGTAGAAGACGGCACGCTGGAAGCCAGTGATGCCGTTGCGGCGTTATCCGATTACATGCATGAATTCGACGGGGCCATGGAAACGTCGAAGCAGAATATCGATGACGCATGGGAAGACGTCACAGGGAACCTGAGTGCCTGCTGCGAGGAAATCGGCCTGTCTATCCTGAACGCATTCGACCAGTCTGAAATCGTACAGAAGTTGATTGAATTCACGCAGGATCTGTTGGATATGATACGAAGCGACGGGGTTAGTATTTTTTCTGACTTCGGAGACATCGCTTCCTATGCGCTGGATCTTATCAGTGACGGCATGCAGATCATCATCAATGTCATCAAGGTCGTTATCATGATGGCGCATGAGATGTATGCAGCATTCCGAAGCCTTGGAGTGAGGATTGCCAATGCCCTATCTCCGATCCTGCAGCCATTGGGGGAAATCTTCAGCATTCTGTCTAAGATTCTCGGATCTCTTGGCCAGCAGATTTCTGCAGGTATCGATGTGGGCTGGCACAATGAATTTCCCGGTGCGCCGGATACTGGATCGGAGGAGAATCATTTCCGCCCGACGCAGCGCGCCTCCAGCGGCGGCAGCGCCGGAGGCGGTCGGAGCGGAGGCTCTTCTGGTGGCCACTCCGGGGGCGGCGCGTCCGTTTCTCGCGAAGAAAGAGAAGAAGAACGGCAGATCGATGCCCTGATTAAGAAGTACACCGACGCAGATAAACAGAAACAGGCGCTTGCGAAGTCCTCTCTCGAATTGGCTAAGGCCAATGCCGCTATGCTTGTGGGGGAGAATAAGAAAGCCGAAGAAAACAAAATCTCGCTGCAGGGGCTGAAAGACGCGCACGACAAGCTTCTGACCGGTTGGGATGATGAGCTGGAAGTTGCGAAAAAGATCGCCGACGCGGAAATCCGGGACAAGGTGATCCGTTCCATCAATGAGCAGATCGAAGCTGAGAACAAGCTGTATGAAGCCAAGGTCAAGTCGCAGGAATTCCAGTATATGTACGACCAGAACAAAGAAGCGACCAAGACGCTACTGGATAACATTCTGGGCACAGATGACGAAGTAGCAGCGCGCATCAAGGAAATCAAAAAGACCTTGAATGAAAGCTTGAACGACATCGATGTGGCCATGGCGAATCCGAATGAAGAGGAAGCGCTGAACGGAATGGCTAAGCTGCTGCAGATGGCTCCCGAAGACCTGGAGGAAGAACTGGCCGCCAAAGGAGAGACTCTGCAGGCCTTCGCCGAGCAGTACAAAGAGACTTTGGCGGAAACGTCTGAAGCCGAAATTCAGCAGCTCTCTATCGGTGAGCAGTGGTCCAATAAAATGAAGTCTTATGCGGAAACCGTAGGGAAATCTATGGGGTCTGCCATGGCTGATTTCATCATGGGCGCGAAGACAGCGAAAGAGGCGCTTGGCGATTTTGTCCGGGGGATCATTCAGAATGCCGTCTCCATTCTGACGGAATGGCTGGCTGTATTCGCGATTTACTCTGCATTTCCTATGTGGGCCAGTGGGATGACGCCTGCAGATGCGGCGAATAAAACAGTATTTGGCGTCTCGAAGAAGAAGGCGACCGGCGGCTTGATTACCGGCCCCGGAACCGGGACGTCGGATTCTATCCCAGCGATGCTTTCGAATGGCGAGTATGTCATCAACGCAGCGGCGGTACAGCGCTTAGGCACGGCCTATCTGGATACCCTCAATAGTCCCCATTACGCAGAAGGCGGGCAGGTGGGAACACCGGCCATGGGCGCAGCAGGAAGCGGCGGCAGCGTGACGCTGAATGTATCGGCCATGGACGCATCGTCCTTTATGGATTTCCTTCGAGGCGGCGGCATGGACTCCATCAAGCAGATGCTTTTCGATGGGACACGAGATTTTACGACGGACGCGGGGGTGTGGTAAATGGCTAATCTTTTATTTCCATTGAATGCTCGACGTGTGAAATGGTCCTCGCAGGTCGAGGACGACTGGGACGTGACGGAACAGACGGCTGCCAGCGGGAAGCGGCGTGCTATCACTTCGCAGACGCTGCCGGGCTGGCAGTTTACCATCGATTTTCCGGCTCTGACGGCAGAAGAGAAAGATACGCTCTTTGCATTCCGTTCCCGTGTAAAGGGGACGCTTATTCCATTCTTCTACAAGGATGCGGAGAACTACCATTGCGAGAAAGTGCGGCTGGCAAGGAATGGCGATGGGTCTTATCAGCTGACGGCAAACATGCATGGCCAGCAGGAACCGACGTATTATGCGGATAAGCTGACGGTATGGGTAGACGGGGCTGAGCGCACGGCGCAGGAGTACACCATCGATCGCGGGGCGATTGTATTCAATCATCCGCAGAACACGGGGGCTGTTGTCACGGCGACTTACGATTATTGGTGGAAGGTGGTATTTGCGAAGAAGAGTATCACAGTGAAGCAGAAATTCGTGAATTTATTTGAGTGCTCTATCGCATTGAAGGTGGTCCGATGAAAAGCGTAACCGAAGAGCTGGCAAAGTATCTCAATACGCAGAAGGAAATGGTGTCGTGTGATTTGTATGTTCTCACACTTTTTAGCGGGACTGCATATTATTTCACCGATGCCGACCATGATGTGACCTACGGCGGGCATACGTACCTGCATAATGCGATCATGCTAAAGAGAGAGCAGACGAAGCTGAACAATGTTGTTTCCGTCGACTCCATGACGGTATCCATCTACGCGACTATCGAAGACAAGTTGGGCGGCAAGCCGATCTTCCTAGCGGCGCATGATGGAGCATTCGACCGGGCGACGCTTGCCATGAGCCGCTGTTTCTTTGATTTAGACGGAAACGCAATGGGAGCCGTAGGATTGTTTTCGGGGCTGACAGAGGTCAAGTCCTGCGGCGGGCTCGCCATGAAGCTCACGGTAAAGAGTAAAGTACAGGGCATGTCGCAAGAATTCCCACGGCGCAGGTTCTACCCGCAAGGGACGTATGCCAATAGTGGTGGCACGGTGTCATCCAGCACGGAAGAAGACTCCGCGTCCGTCATTGCGCCATTCGTTCCATTGAAAGAGGTGTTACTGTGAATCCTATCGTAGAAGAAGCCTACACATGGCTTGGGACCCCGCACGTAAATCAGGCGAAAGTCAAGGGTAAGGGCATTGATTGTGGCATGCTGCTCATCGCCTGCCTCGAAGGAGCGGGATACATCAAGCGTGGGGCCATCAAGATCCCCCCGTATTCCAATGAGTGGCATCTGCACCATGGTGAAGAATGGTTCCTCAAAGTGGTAGAAAGATATTGCGCAGAAGTTCCCGTGGATGAGATACAGCCAGGGGATTTTCTGCTGTACAAGTATGGCCGTTGTGTATCGCATGGTGGGATTTATATTGGAGATAATCATATCATTCACGCGCTGGTAGACTACGGTGTCGTGATGACAGATATCAATGATGTCATGTTTCTCACGCCTAAAGGGAAATCGCGGCTGCATGGTGTGTATCGGTTTAGGAGGTAGTCATGGGCGGCCACCACAATACGATCATAAGGGAAAATAAGATTTCCAGTTTCACGGTCTCCACGGCTGAATATGGGTCAACCGTCCCAGAGATCCTTGGTACGACGCGCATCTCTCCGAATGTCATCTATTACGATGACTTCACTGCACACGAACACCGACAGAGCCAGAAGAGCGGCAAAGGTGGCGGGTCAAGGACGACGACCATCACTTACACCTATACCGTGGCGCTGATCCTCGCATTGTGCGAGGGGCAGATTTCCGGCATCGGCAAAATGTGGAAAGACAAGAGCTTATACCAGTATCCCAATGGAGATATTGGACTCACGCTTTTTGATGGGAAAGAAGATCAGAAGCCGTGGGCGTACACGGCGGGGAAGCATCCTGATAAGGCGCTCGCTTATAGCGGGCTTGCTTACATGGCGGGTGTTATTGACCTCGGAGATAGCGGCTCCATGCCGTCGTACAATTTCGAAGTGAAAGGCAAGCTGCTGGAAACGGGGGATGGAATAGACGTGAACCCCGCCGACTATATCCTCTATGTGCTTAACAAAATCGGCCTTGGCGGGGTAGAAATCGATGGGATAGAGAACTACAGGCAGTACTGCAAGGAAGCAGACATGCTGATTTCTACGCCGTCCGATAAACTGGACGCGAAGGCAGCCCGTGGGATCATCAATGACATCGCAAACATCACCAACGCTTATATCTTCTGGTCAAATAACCGGCTAAAGATTGTACCGCGCGCTGATCGCCCCGTGGGGAAATGGAAACCAGACAAGACAATTCGATATAACCTGACGCCGGATGATTTCATCCCACAGACCGGCGGTGTGTGTGTTTCCTATAGTCGCAAGGATTCATCGGAGATTTACAACCGCATATCTGTGGAATTTCTGAACCGCGCGAATTCCTATGAGAAGGAAATCGTCAATTACCAGGATAATGACGACATCAAGGAATTTGGGGTGCGGCAGGCGTCCACGACGCAGGCACATTACCTGTATACAAAGACCCGCGCCGTCAGGCTGGCGGAGGAATTGTGCCGTAAAAACAAATACGAACGGGTAAAATATACCTTCAAGCTCGACTGGGCCTTCTGCCGGCTAGAACCCGGTGACCTTGTCATGCTGAATGATCCGCTCATGGGGATAGAGAACCAGCCGGCTATGATTGACAGCGCAACAGAGGGCACTGACGGCATCATCACCTTCACAGCGATTTCGAGAGCAAAGGGCGTGTATAGTGGGGCGGAGTACAACGTTCATGATAACGAACGCCCGCTTATTGATTTCAACCCGGATCCTGGCATCTGCGAACCGCCAATGATATTCCAGCCGCCAGAACTCATGACAAGTGCGGATAACGAGGTATGGATTGGTACATGGGGCAAAAATCCCAACTGGGGTGGCTGTTCCGTCTGGGTATCGGATACTAACCAGTACTACAAGAAGCTGGGGACCATCGACAACCGCGCACGTTATGGGACGCTGACGAAACCGCTGAACAGAGAAGACACTTCCCTCGAAATGGCGCTCAATCAAGACGCCTTCACTTCCGTGGATGCGGAAAGTGCCAAGAACGGTGACACGGTCATGTACGTTGACGGGGAGGCACTATCTTATCAAACGGCCGAACTCCTCGAAGACGGGACGTGGAGACTTTCTGGACTGATACGTGGACAATTCGGCAGTGAAGCAGATTACCACGTAAAGGGGGCAAGTATTGCCCGGTGTGACGAAACTTTCCTGAAGTCTGGCCTTGCTGATTCTTATATTGGCAAGCCCGTTTATTTCAAATTCACGGCCTTCAATATCTTCGGCGGCATGGAACAGAGCTTGGCTGACGTGCAAGCGTATGCGTTTAAGCCTGTCTCGGTGCAGATTCCACCGCCGGACGTCACAGCCCTGAACGCCGAGAAGTTGGCGAGTGGCATTCGCCGTTATTGGTGGAAATATACCTACCCTGAACCAAATGACGTAGCAGGATTCATGCTCAAATACACACAAAGTAAGGAGCTCAACTGGGATACGGGGATACCCGTACAAGAAGGACTTATCACGAACCAGCCGTATGAGACACAAACCATCCGACCGGGTACACATGCCGTCATGATTAAAGCCGTGGATCAGAATGGGAATGAGTCGAAAAATTTCGCCTACTGCCTGCTGGAGATGGGCGATCTATTGCAGGAAAACGTGCTTTTCGACAAGGATTTCGGCGCGGATCATTGGGCAGACATCGAAACCAGCGGTCTTGTATTGGCAAGTGACGGCTATATACATGCGAAGAATGGGTCCGGTATATGGCACGAAGCGGGCAGGAGATTGTGGACGAAGCCCACTGCGTATATGTGGGATACAGACTTCGCGACTTACGAGGTGACGGGAAAATTTGTGGCCCCGGCATCGGGCCAGTTTTGGCTAGCGGTAGATATAGAAGGGCCCGCCATTGTATATTATCGGACTTCTTTATCTGACAACAGTTTTTGGGATGCGGCCAAAGATACGGCTGCTTTCTGGGGGGATGAAGATAGTGCCGTGTGGAATAGTGCCGTGGGGAGTGTGGGAGGAGATTTATGGAAACAGTGGTCGGACAAAGTGCTGGTGCAGGCAGGCTCAACGATTCAAGTCAAAATCGTGGCTAAGAATTCCAGTATTCAAGAAACCATCGTCAAAGGGCTGCATGCATATATTGATGTACCTGACAGGCAAGAACACTTCGAAGACTTATACGTACCGGCCGCGGGCATCGAGCTGCCCATCACGACGCCGAACTACATGACAACCGCTGTGCGCATTGATGCTGTACAGGGCAGCGGCGTTGTCATGTATCCAAAGATTCTCTCCCGTACGCCATGTCGTATAACCTTACTGAATGAGGACGGCAATCAGGTGGCAGGTACAGCCGATATTACATGGCAGGGGTTCGTCAACGAAACAGTTTTATAGGAGGTAAAAATGGCAGACGTATTGAAATTACAGTCCACCGCGGGCATGTTCGATTATCCCGACCCAGAGAATCCTTCGAAGGGCACTACAGAACAGCAGTATATCGAATTTGAGAAAAACAAGCACTCCGTGTTATCCAGTCTGGTGGCAGACGAGCTTTGGCAGCCGAGCACCGCATATACTGTCGGGCAGGTGGTCAAGAGCCCAAACATGCCCGCGAACGTTGTCGCAAGAGTGGTCACCGCGGGGACAAGCGCGAGTGCAGAACCCGTCTGGAGCAGTGCGGGGCACACCATGGCCGACGGCACCGTCACATGGGCGATGCTGTATCGCACGATTGACTACGCAACGCAGAAAGAAGTCACAGCGGGGACGAACAACACGAAAATCGTAACGCCTGCCATGCTGGGCAGGACAATCAAAACAGATCTTGCGAGCGAAAACGCAGGAATACTTAACGCAGCTGATAAGACAGTAGTCGGCGGCGTCACTGGCATTTTGCCTGCAAGCCATGGCGGGACCGGCGCGACGTCGCTTGATAATGTGACAGTCGGGCTTGCTAAGTCCCTTAAGGGGGATGCGGGATTGTGGGACTACCTGCACAGGCTGGGGGTAAACCCAACACTGCCGACCACAAACGCCGCACTTAACGCACTGGGCGTGTTTATGAGCTACTTTGACCAGAAAGATAAAATAGCAAACCAGCCGGGGCAATGCGGGCAGCTTCTCAACCTTCCGGCGGATAAAGGTGCTGAATCGGCACAGCTTTGGATAGAGCAGGCTACCGGGAAGATGTTTCACCGTGGTGGAAGTAACTCAAACGCAATCAATGACACTCCGTTCAAGCGTTTTCTCGATACGGATGATCTCTCCGCAGCTGGCGTAGTTGCAGGCGATGTGTCGAATGCGGATGCATGGTGGGTGAAGCTGGGCGGTGCGGTGCCGCTAATTATACAGGGTGGAATTGGTGGTAGTTCGTTTGTCTATCCACTATCTTTGTCTAAGGTATTAACCGTTGCATTTTCGCTTAATAGCGGCGTTTGGGCCTATAACTGGTACACGCAAGATTCGAAGGTAAATATCAGCAATACAGCTGCATCAAACCCCAAAGGATTTCCTTACAATTGGCTAGTAATCGGTATCGTTTAGCAACCGATAGCTATCCAGTGTGCCCAGCGGTCGGAGTAACGTTGGTGTAGGTAAAAATTACGGGTAGTATAGGACCATGTTTGCGCTGCTTCCTCATCTCCTCTTGACAGCGTCGCAACGACGGATAAAGCAGCAGAATTGAATGCAACAGGAAATGCGACAGTCGTTTGTACTTTGTTATATCCACCCTGTGTAATTTCCACCACGTCCGCTGCTAATCCCTCGCGGCAAAAACGCAGAAATCAACCGAATACCACCATTTCCCAGTATCAAACCAGTATCACGGATTCACCCATATCCGCGGTACTTTTTTCATGGGAGAACGCGTCGTTAGTAACAGGTTAGTATCAGATTTTTTCTATAGCTTTCCGCGGCTGGCGCAAGGTTTTATGGGTATAGACGCCGTTCGTCACGTCACCTCGCGCGTGCCCGAGTATCATCTTCCGTGCGTTGTCATTGACGTTGGCGTCATCAAGCCACGTGGCGCAGGTGTGGCGGGTGTCATGGAGCTTATGCTTTTCGCTGTGTATCAGTTTCATTTGTTTTCATAGTCGTTCCCTTTCGAGGAGGTAAAAATGAGTGAATCAATTTCTATCACGAACCCTGCTCTCACGTATGTTTCCATTTACGAGGAGAACGGGGAACGTGTCACGTCCTACGTCACCGGTGTGCATGCCGAGACGGTCGAGGAGCTTTTGGAACTGGCCAAGAAGCAGTATCCGGGCAAGCTCGCGGTAGAGCAGGATGCTTTGACCTATAATAACGCCTTACAGCATGATCTGCTTTACAAGAATGGGGAGTACGTGCCGCGGCCCGAACCAACAGAGGACGAGAAGCGCGAGGCAGCACTCGCATCTCTTGATGCGGAATACTCAACAAAAATTAATGATATCGAAACAGAAATGGCGAAGGCGAAAGCTATCGAGGATGAAGATTATTATTCGGATCTGAAAGCCGAGAGGGAAGAGCTTGTCGCAGAATATACAAGGAAGAGAGGGGCAATCTAAAATGGAACGGTGCTTTTTATGTCACAAGAAGATGGACGAGAAAACGGGGCTTTGCACAAATCCTAGATGTGTGAGGAGCAAGCCGTTAGAACCGAAAAAATTAGAGAATAAAGAAGCAAAGGAGGGTAAATAAATGGGTGTTCCAAAATCACTTGATTATAAGGACTTCATGAGTAAGTCCACAAGTGCAAATCCGACGACTTGGGATGACATGTATCGATTTTTCGGTAACCAAGGAGAGATCACTGCTGCTCTTGTTAAGTCGTTACTTTATCAGCCAGGCACAGCTTACAGTATCGGAGCCATTGTATATTCTCCGAACCTTCCTGCTGGCACTATTGCTAAATGTACAGTTGCAGGTACTACAGGCTCCACTGAACCTGCATGGACGGCAGCCGGTTCTGCTGTCAATGATGGGACCGTAAGGTGGCTTGTAGAGAATAGTGGCGGATCTAACATTACTGTTGATGCTACATTAGACAGCACTTCGAGCAACGCTATCGCTAACAAGGCCGTTTACGCTGCATTGAATAATAAGCTGGACAAGAATGGTACGGCTATGTATGCATCTCGAGACAGCTCCGGCAATATAATCAAAGATACCTATGCTACAAAATCCGAAGTTGGCGGTGTGGTAAAATCTGTCAATAACATTGCACCGGATAGTAACGGTAATGTAACAATTACTGTTAGTGGCGGCGGCGGTGGTGGCTCAGGTGATTACTTGCCGTTAACGGGCGGCACAGTCACCGGCGGCATCACAGCGACTAATTTCCAGACTGGTACAGGGGAAGCCAATTATTTCCAGTGCCGAAAATTTAGGGGTGAAGGCAATGCTAACTCCTACTATCATGCTATAGATTTTGGCTATTCGGGGCATGACAGCGTGGATTTTTACGAATACGACCCTAATTGGAACTTTTACAAATGCACCTCCGGCACTAAGTCAAGCGCCGTTTTAGTCGGTAACATCGACGGAAACGGCTGGAACGGCGGGGCACGGCTGACAGGCGCACCGACAGCACCTACTGCGTCAGTTGGAACAAACACCACGCAGATAGCGACAACGGCGTTTGTACAGGCCGCCATTCCCAAAAACGTATCGTCGTTTTCTAATGATGCGGGCTATATTAAAAGCGTAAATAACACCAAGCCCGACGCTAGTGGTAACGTAACAATTACTGTTAGCGGCGGCGGGAGTGGCAGTGGAGTAAGCACGTCTACACAGAACACATGGACGGCTCAACAATCGTTTGATTTAGCTTTGTTGACTGTAGAAAAATATAAAACGGCTTACGCTAATGGAAATTCTGTAAAACCTTCTAGCGTTACGGCTGTGTACAATGCAACAGGCAGTTTTACTTTAGATTTAACAAACTTCTCTTATCTACTAAGCGCAGGGCAATCATTAGTTTTTACTGCATATATCAAAGCTAATGCTGATTATCCTCTAACTATAACTAATGGGGGCACGTTAAAATACACTGGCAACCCATCTGATTTAGCGATTACGAGCGCAGGTTTATTGCTTAATATCTTTATAACATTGGATAACAGCGGTAACAAAACAAGCATCGTACAAACATCTAAGTTATCGTAGAGGTGATGTAATATGGGACTTAATCGTCTATTTATGTTCAAGGAAGCTGAAAGCGGTGGCGTTGCCGAGAATGTATTCATTATGACTATGGGTCAGCAAGGTGGTCAATATGGGTATAGTCGCAACAATGGCAACTATGGTGAAGTTACGGGAGATGTTACGCATGACGGTAGAGCCGTTACCCTTGTTATACTCTCTTATTACGGCGGTTGGCTTGACGTTGCATTTAGGGAAGATGGTGTCACGAGTGGTAGTCGCAATATCAACCTTAACATCACACCCCTTGAAACAGGTGTAACTGCTAATTTGACAGTAGGCAGAATATCATATCAAGGTGCTGCAATTGGCTTTTACACCTATGTTCAGAAAGTGCCGCCAAATATATCAAGCATGTTTACCGCCGCTAATGTGGGCAAAAAATACAAAGTTGAAATTGTGTTTAACTAAGGGGGGCAAGCAGTGAAAACATACACATACAAGGATAATATCTATAACAACCTCTATGATTTGTCGGAGGCTATGGGGCAGGATGGCACATTTATCCCGCGCACAATATCTGATACTGATTTAAAGCAATTAGGCGTTGCCGTGACGGAAGCAGAAGAGCCTATTGAATACGTTCGCGAACGTAAAATCATTGAACTGAAGCGCCAACGTGATAATGCGGAAGCCGAGCCGATTGCATATGACGGGCATCTTTACGATTATGATAGTCAGGCGCGCGACCGTATATCAGCCGCAATTATTTGGCTTGATGCGCAGGGCGATGGTGCTAAAATTAGCTGGACTACGGCAGATAATGTGGATTCGGCGGTTACGGCTCAAGACCTGCGTATGATTATAGCTTACGCGGCTGAACGTAATAATAAACTGCATACTGCTTACAACACTGCTAAGGAGCAGGTCGAAGCTGCACAAAAAGCCGAAATCGACGCTATTTCTATAAAGAAGTGAATGGTTTAAAAGCGCCTTGCAAAAGCATGGCGTTTTTTAATAGACGGCGCTTTTGGATTTTATTTGGAGGAAATAAAAAATGGATGACATGATAACGTCCATCGTTACGCAACTTGTTTACGCAACTATCACATTTGCCATGGGATATAGCTGGAACAAATCGCGTAGCTTGGCGGCCATTCAAAAGAATACGGAAAAGGGGATCGGCTTACTTTTACGCAGCGAACTGCATAATTATCATGAAAAAGGTAAAGCCAGAGGGTTTTTAACTTATCGCGAAGAACGGGATGCAGAAGAAATATATTCTGTTTATCGAGCTTTGAACATGAACGGGTACGGAACTACCTTGATCACGGAAATACGTAAATATCCCAAAAAGGAAGTGTCGGAAAATGCAAAAATTGTTACAAGGGATTTATAGTAAGATCCTGCAAATAAAGCGGCAAAAAATACAGACTTCCATGATCATCGTTTACTGCTATGGCGGTGGCCTTGCCTTGCTTACTCTTCTCATGATTACTTCATGGGCAGTTAGCTGGTATCACTCCGGTTCGCCGGATGTGAATGCGTTAATCGACATTTTCAAGAATTATACAGCGACGCAGGTAGTAGCCGCGGCTACATTCGTTTCCGTCTTTTGCGTCGATACTGATGGTGACGGAAGACCGGATGCGGCCCAGAAGCAAGCAGAGAAAAAACAGCCGACACCACCGCCAGCCATTCCTATTAGATTGGAGAATAAAAAATGAATATAAAAGCAGTGGAAGATGCATTGCGAGAGGCACGCCCGTTATTTTATCGGTATCCTAACCCCGTCGTGGTGTACTGGCACTGGACGGCTGGCGGACACTATACCAGCTTTCGTGACTACCATTTTTGCATTGATGGGGACGGCGAAATCATTTGCAGCCGTCCCCTTGATACGATCCCCACGGCGACATGGCACAGGAATACAGGCAGCATTGCTATTGCTTTGTGCTGTTGTAAAGAGGCCACAGCATACAGAGATCCATGGAGAGCTAACCTTGGAGATGAGCCGCCAACGGATGCTCAGATCGAATCGCTCGCTATGCTATCGGCGGCCATTGCTGACGTGTTTGACATCCCGGTCGATGTGGACCATTTCATGACACACGCGGAAGCAGCGAACTTTGATGGATACGGACCAGACACCACATGCGAGCGGTGGGATTTGGCTGTACTCCACGATGGTGATGAGTGGATGAGTGGCGGAGATATCCTCCGAGGGAAGACTGCATTTTATTTAGATCAGGAGTGCGGGTAAGTAGCTGACGAACCGTGCAAAAAGTTGTGAATAACTGAAAATCATGAGAATGCTGGTTTAGCGAGACTACGAGGACGTTCATTGGTGTGAACAACGTGTATTAAAACCTGTAAAATGCGGAGCCGGTGTGTTGTTCATGTAGTTTTACATTGATTTTGAAAATACCCCGCCCGTGCGTTTATTTAGCCTACACGCGGTGGCTGAGGGGGTTCTGCATGGAAGGGAGAGCATGGAGGGAGATGCTGAATGAAAACAAAAAAAGACTTATCGGTGCCGGTCTTATTGTCGGCGTTATTATTTTGTGCATTTCTGCCTGGTTTGCAAGTGCTGGCCGAGGAGATGTATCAGATATCCGAGACAGAGCTGACACAGTTAGAAGCGAACTTGAATCAGCTCGAGAAGAACAACGAGACCAAGCAGCAGCTCTTGACCGAGCAGAAAACGCAGCTGACAGAAGCCAGTCAGCAATTAGAGACAGTGAAGAAAGAGCTGACCGCGTCGAAGAGCTTGAACGAAGCGACGCGGAAATCATTAGCGAGAGCCAATCAATCCTTGCGGCAGTTCGAGGACGAGGCAAAAAGGAAAATTAGAGTCAAGACCCGCCAGCGCAATCTGTGGATTGCGATTTCCGGCGGGCTTTTGTATGCGTGGATTAAGAAATAGGAGAATTGTATGCCGAAGTCTAAGACTTATGAAGAGTTTATCGAAAAGTTCAAGCCGAAGAAAACCACGGATGACTGTTACACACCGGACGCGATTTATAAGGCCGTAAAGGACTGGGCAGTCAAGGAAATGGACTGGGGGGGCAGACGGTAGTCCGTCCCTTCTGGCCGGGAGGCGACTTTGAAAATTTCGACTATCCGGCGGGGTGTGTGGTCATTGATAATCCGCCATTCTCCATTATGACGAAAGTTGTGAAATTCTACGAAGATCGTGGGATCGACTATTTTCTTTTTGCGCCGCACCTCACGTGTTTCAATATCCGCCCGGCGCATAGCCGTATTTGCGTCGGGGTGACATTGACGTATGATAACGGTGCCAAGGTAAGTACCAGCTTTGTGTCGTCCAAAGGCCCGTTGATTCGAAGCGCACCCGACCTCTATCGATTACTGGACGATGCGAACACCGCCAACGTTAATGCAAAGAAACCACCAGCGAAGCCTGTATATACGTATCCAGATAATGTGATGACATCGAGCACTGTGGCGCTGTTTTCGAAATACGACATAGAATACCGCGAAGACATTGGCGTATTTGTTCGTGCTATGGATGCGCAGCGCGAAGCAGGGAAAGGCATTTTTGGTTCTGGCTACATTGTGCCAGAAGAGGCAGCGCGCAAGGCGCAGGAGGCAGCGCGCAAGGCGCAGAAAGAAAAGGCGAAGCGCTGGGAGTTGTCAGAACGGGAACGCGCGGTGCTTGAGGCGGCAGAGGAAGCCGCAAAGCAATAAAAAAGACGTCTTGATTTAGCACATGGTTAAATCAAGACGTCTTTTTTATTTTGCAAGAAAGCTGAAAAGTGCGATAAAATCGAATAAAAATAGAATATTTCACTTGATATTATTGACGAAAACGTGTATAATATAAACATAGAAAGGAGGTGAAAGCATGAGAATGGATAAAGAAAAAGCAAGCTGGGCAATCCTGATGATTAATCTTCTCACGGCTATCATCAATCTTACGGCCAGCCTGCTGCACCGGGATTAAGGAAATCCCTGAAGAAGGGAACGCCTCTCAAGACGAGGGGCGACCTTCCTTCTTTATCCATTATATCATGAAAGCCATGGATAAAACAAAATTAGCATTCGTCATTTCTATCATCGCATTCATTCTGTCACTCATCAATTTGGCGTTGGCATTATCGAAGTAAGGAGGCACGCATGAAGTACGAATTCACAGACATCATGACTACCGCAGAGGCAGGAGAGCGCTGGGGGATTGCCCAGTCGTCCGTGAAGCAGCTTTGCACCGGAGCGCAGGGAAGACCACCGCGTCTGATCGAGGGTGAGGAGTTCCGCAAGTCCGGCCGCACGTGGTTAGTTACGCGCACCGGAATGGAGCGCCTGTATGGGAAGGAAAAGAAATAGCTGGGCGCAAAGCCGGGCGCAGTTGGCGGCCCGAAAGTCCACTAAATGAGAATGGAGCGGCATAGGAACGGAAGGAAATGCGATGGTATCGGATTCGCTGAATTTCATATAATTTGTCATTCTCATTTGAAGGTCTCCGGAACCAGGTGTCGAGAGTTCGAATCCCTCTAGACGCACCAGAATTTCTCCGATCATATCGGATAAAATAAAATTCGTCCAGTTACACCCATGAAGGTGGGGTAATACATGGGGGGAAATTGACCTTTGAGGAGGTCAGAAAGCCGAGGCGGTATGCCCCGGCTTTTTATCATGCCTTTTTTGTTTTAGCAGAAAATCACTGATCTAAGTCCGATGGCTCGTCGTCGTATATTTCCTTGGATGTGGTGGTTCCAAACCGCCTCTTTCTACTGTATTCTCCATGGTAAACATGCTATAATAATAAGACGTTTCATTTGAATACATCGGACAGAGACAGGGGCTGCGCTTCCGGATGCGCAGCGGATTTTCGCTGTATCTCACAGGTCTTTGACCGTGGGAGCTCTGTACCGGCCTTTATATATCGTGAGGGTTTACCATGAAAATGTTTCGAGGACTATCGAACTGGATCGGTATGGACATGGGTTCGTCCCAAGTCCGTATCTACCGGGAGAATAAAGTGATCCTTGCCGAGGCGAGTACGGTCGCGGTGGATAACATCGACGGCCATGTACTGGGCTTTGGCACGGAGGCGCTCATTCATTACCACAAGGCACCGGAGAATATTTCTCTGGAGTGGCCGGTACAGAATGGCGTCATCGCTGATTATGATATGACGAAGGCGATGCTTCGTTTTTTTATCCGCAAATCGCTTCATCATGCGGTGTCGCGTCCGACGGTGATGATTTCCATTCCGGGCGAGACGAGCTCGGTCACGCGGCATGCGCTGGTGGATGCTTTGATCCACGCCGGCGCGCAGCATGTGTACCTTCTTCCTTCGCCGGCGGCTGCGGCTATCGGGGCGGGGAAGGATATGCTGGCACCGTCTGTGATCTTTTCTCTTGTCATCGGGCGTGATGTCGCAGATGCGGGGCTTTACAGCTGCGGAGGGATCGTCACGCAGGAAGGGATCCCTTTCGGCGGGCATCATATCGATAAGGGGATCTGCCAGTATCTGCAGGAAAAGTATCAGATCATGATCGGGCTGGATCAGGCGGAGAAGCTGAAGAGTGAAGTGATCTCTCTCAAAGCGGCGGATGGGCAGGCGACATTCACTATCCGCGGGCGCAGGATCCGTGATGGCGTGGAAGTGGTGGTGGAGCTTTCCACGGAGGAATTAAGACCGGTGATGCAGCGCATCCTGCAGCCTGTTCTGAAGCTCATCCGCCGTGTCCTTCGCGAGGCGAAACCGGAGATGGCGGGCGATCTTCTGAAGAATGGTCTGCTTCTTTCCGGCGGCAGTGCGCTTTTAGACGGGCTGAAGGACTGGCTCGCCGGAGAGCTTCATATGCCGGTCTTCGTACCGGCTCTGCCGGGGGAGGTATTGGCTATGGGCTGCTATCAGGCTCTTGGCATGTATAAGGATCTGCCGCTTCTCATCGAGAACGGTGAAAAATATTACGGAGGCGCTTGATCGTGATTTTCTTTGGCAGAAAAAAGATGGCCGCCGCGGTCGCCCTCTTTGTTTTCATGGGCGCATGCGGCTGGTTCTGGCGGCATAGGGAGTACATCCCTTTCATTTCGCAGCCGCTCTCTATCGGTGCAGCTCCTTTCAATTATACCGCGAGCAGGACGGCGCTTTCTTTCACACAGGGGCTTGACTTACTTTCGGGCGTGTGGGAGAACTGGAACGAGCTGGATGCGCTCCGGAAGGAAAATGAAAGTCTTCGCGCGGAGCAGGCTCAGTACAGCGAGATCCTTGCGGAGAATATCCGACTGAAGAGTCTCCTTTCGTTCAAGCAGGGCTATAAACAGTACCACCTGACGGGAGCTTCTGTCATCACTCGCGACTACGGGGGATGGACACAGACGCTGGTCGTGGACCGCGGCAGTGACAGCGGCATCAAGAAGTATATGCCTGTCATCGTCCCGACGGGTCTTGTGGGCTTTGTGAGTGAAGTGTATGAGAATTCCGCACGTGTGCAGCTCCTCCTGGATCCGCGTACATCGGTGGGCGGTATCGTTGCGCGTCCGGCCTCGCGCGTGG
>ERZ1034701.218-NODE-218-length-25610-cov-9.238896_pt1 | contig 25610 bp, 15 predicted proteins | sample MGYA00520651_ERZ1034701 | MGnify/ENA primary metagenome ERZ1034701 (study PRJEB33766, sample SAMN09781713) | gut metagenome | biome: gut microbiome | host: Homo sapiens | place: Madagascar | study: EMG produced TPA metagenomics assembly of the PRJNA485056 data set...
GCATCAGTGCCATTAAAGGCATTGATGCTACCCTCTTGCTTCACGAAATCGCTCAAATTCTTGATGCTATCCTTATCTTTTTTATTCGTAGTAGCACACAAGACTTTATGCAAATTATTTCCTTTGCGATAAACTAGGACATTAGTATCTACTGTTGCACTTTCAAAAATTTTGACACCAGCAAAGTTTACCAACAAAATAGGGTTGGTCTTTGATGTTAAAAATCCACGAACCTTCTCACCATAACCAGCACGCATCCATTTGTTAGAAGTGATGAAACACAACAAGCCACCTTTATGTAATAACTGGAAAGCGCGTTCATAGAACAAGCAATAAATATCGCCCGTTTTAGCAAACACCTCATACTCGCATGGTTCATATCTATTAGCCAACTTACCATTATCATTTTGAAGTTGGACGTAAGGAGGATTACCTATAACGATATCAAAGCCCGTAGTAAGCCCAAACATCCATTCACGATCTAAGAACTTCGACACAGTATTTTGATCATACGGATTCCAATCAGTAACTTGTAAAACCGCAGCCTCAAAGCCCTGTGGCAAACTTTTCTTTTCCTCTAGTTCAATGTCACGCTTACATTTAGCTATAGCGGCATTGATACGTTTGCGCTCACGCTCATTCTTATCTATTGATATATGTACCACCTGTGGATTTACATCAAAAAGATCTGCTTGACGAGACTCGGTTTCCTCTACCCAGTTTTCCCCTTGATAAAGTTTTAACTCTTCATTGAGTTTATCAATTTCCTGGTGGAGTCTATTGATTTTATCCATATTTGGTTCACCCACCAACTTCTTGATAAAAGTATGAATTTTTTCTCGTACTGCCTCATCTTCTTTGAGTAAGCGAATTTTCTCACCCCTTTTTCTTGTATAGAAATGACGACGACGGATAGCCAAGAGTTCATTCTTCATACGTGCTAACTCTTCATTTTGAGTCCAATCTTCATTATACTTATGAATATCAGCATCAAGCAAAGAATCGGCAGCAACAAACTTAGACTCCAAATTAGGCAACGTTTTTATACCAAAGTTTATATCAGGACGGTCCTTTTGAATGTCATTCTGTTCGCTAACTAATGTTATGAAAAAGCGTAAACGAGTAATGAGCATTGCTATCGGTTGGATATCAATGCCATAAATGCACGACTCTATGATATATAACTTTCTAGTATAATCAGGAGAATTCAAACCATTATCAAAAGTTTCCTCTATCTCTCTAAGTTTCTCCGTTCTTTCAACTTCATTTTGAATACCAAAGGCGACACGACTCTCCTCCAAAGCCATATTCAGCAAAACTTCTCGCCACTGGCTATTATCAGGATCTACTTGCTGAAGGATATGCACCATCTGCTGGAGCATGCCCATAGGAAATGCCCCAGAACCACATGCAGGGTCCAATACCTTGCATTTAAAAATAGAACGGACTATCTTCTCTTTCTGATCAGCTGTCAGGTCAATATCTTCTGTCGTAAAATCCAAAAGTTGCCTATATTGCTCTTCCAAAGTTTCACCTACTGTGGCTTTCAAATGAGCTACCAAACTTTCATTGACCATAAACTGCACTATCTCACGAGGAGTATAGAAAGAGCCACTTTGGTTACGAGCCGTTTCTCTTGTCTCAGGATTATATGCTCCAAGCAAGTTTTCAAAAACTTTGCCCAACAATTCTGGGTCCAAAGCTACTTGCACTTCTTGTGGAGTATTTTCCTCTATCGTAAATACATAGCGTTTAAATATAGACAACAATCCCTTTTCTGGATGGAAGAAAAGCACATTAGGCACTACTGCACGATAACGATATGTTCCATCCTTAAACTTTGCTGGATTACGAGAAAAGCCATCATGGTAATAACGCTTTTTCACCCCATCAAGAGTTTTGCATTTATCTTGACATTCAAACAAGCCACAATTCAAGTAAGGCACGTTTGCAAACAGTTCTATCACTTCATCATCAGAAATGGAGAATAAACCATCATCTTCATCACGCCCATAACGATACAGATTACGCAAATCTATCTTTGAAGCCTTCGCAAATCCTCTTTTCTCTCCATCCTCCAATATTGGTCGATTGAGAGTACCAAAGAATAGGTTTTGCAATATTGCCTGATAATAGTTGCCAACCTTAAGACTTTGGGAATCAAAATCTTTTAGTATTGAAGACACATAAGTTGCATCAAATATTCGAGATGGCACTAAGCCTTTCTGCTTAATAAACCAAACAAACATCAAGCGAGTAATCAGACGAATTATCTTTGTATCAATATCTTGACGGTCATCATCTTGAACATCAGCATCGTCAGGAAAACTTACATTAGCATCAGGGCTAACAGCCCACTGATACCAGTCAAACAACTCTGCGTAAAACTTCTTGGTTAAAAGTTCACTAGAGAATACATTCATCCAATGATTATAAAGTTCATCGAATGATTGTACTTTTTTACTTCCCAACGTTTCCAAAATATCTAGATGTCCCCTATGAGGATTCTGACAGTCTATATTTTGCAAGACACTCACTTTACCGAGTTTCTCCCCACTTACATTTCTCCACTCTTGCAAAAACTCTGTTCTTTCACAAGTAGCAAGAGACACTTTTTTCCCATCTCTTATAACCAATATAACCGGAACCGCATAAGAAATACGATTTAACGAACGTGTTAACGATGCTATATCAGAACGCCTTATCTCTACTCCGCTTCTTGTATCCATAGCAAAGACAAACATTCCTTCATACTTACCATTATTACTAATGATTTTTTCTTGCTCATCTTGGAAATGTGTATTAACAACCTGCTTAGTTAAAGTTTCATCATTTACCACACCAATAAAGTATATATCCTTTATTAATGTTAAAGCATTTTGCAGATACTTTGGCATTACACCATCATATAAATCAGAGACACTTATAGGCTCACGAGTCTCCTGATTGATACGTAAACCAATCTCATTCATCAAAGCCAAACTTGCAGAATACAAATCAGATTCTACAAATTTTCGTAACACGTCCTTTATCATAATCGTTATTTAAAGATGTTCTTTATTTCGTTACATATTCCCATACTATCAAGTCAAAGTTTTCTAGTTTAAACTTCTCTTCAACAGTTTCAGAACCCTCTGTCTTTTTAATTGAAACCTTCTTAGAGTGAAGCAAATCTTTTATTGTAGACACGGCCTGTTTGGGAGCCTTCATTTTCATCCACTCCTTCAGTATCGCCGACAACTTACTGATTCTCTCGCTATCATTAGCCTCAATCCACTCTGGTACATAGCGCTCATTATTCTTATTGGCACGCAAGAACTCCAATATCTCTGCCCTATTCAACTCTTGATAAGTAGCTGGCAAGTGGGTATCCACTGGCTGACACATCAAGTAAAGCTCGGTATATGGCTTCTTGCTACCCTGCTTGCGACGAGGATAACCAATTACTGCTACCAGACTCTCTGGTATCTTCGCAAAGAGACTATCCTCAAAGCGGAAACCTGAGAACACACCATTTGGCATTTTGCGGAATACCTCTCTGTTCTTATCAAGAAAATCTATCAAGTCTTGACGATATAACTCGAATGAGAAATCCTTGAGCGATAAGGTCTTTGGAGACTCTATATCAGAGATACTATTGTTTCTAAGTTCCTCCAATAAGCGGTCGGCATTCTTATCCTGTAGTGGATTATCATTTACCATCTTGACGTATGCATCATTCACCTCTTGTGTCTCCGAACCCACCAATGTCATCATGGACATACGGTTTTGAATGCGAGTTTCCAAATGCAGATACTCCTCAAACGACTTGGCTGGCCAGAAGTTCACACAATGTATCAACTTGTTTGGAGAACCTATACGATCGATACGACCAAAGCGCTGGATAAGGCGCACGGGGTTCCAATGAATATCAAAGTTTACCTGAGTATCAGCATCTTGCAAATTCTGACCTTCCGACAAGCAGTCGGTAGCTATCAGTATATCTATCGCATCATCTATCTGCGCTTGGTACTTTGGCTCAAATTTGGCTATCAGTGATTGCCACTTCTGATAGCTTACATTCCAGCGCATCTTCTCATCGTCATAATATTTGGCTCTATCCAACTTTGCCTCCTCATACAGACTGCTCCAATCTTTCTCCCTATAGAGTTTACTATATGGCGCAAAGCTTTCGAGCACTGCCGTAAAATTCTTGGTAGTATGATGCCCTGTGGTCAGAACCTGCTGACCAGACACAGACGCCATCTTAGTAAATCCACGCTTCTGCAACTCTTCGAATATAAACTGAGCTGTATCAGCAAAGGCTGTGAAGATGACTATCTTCTTGTTGCTAGAAGTTTTCTTCTGATTGAGAATCTTAACCAGTTCCTCCAACTTCAAGTCTGTTTCCTTACCTTTCTGGTAATCAGATTGGAATGACTCGAAGTTCTTATAAATCTCCTTGAGCTTATTGACATCCATCTGGAGGTTTCTGATAAAGCCACCAAGGTTTTTCATATCAGAAAGTTGGATGCTACCCTTACGTAAAGCATAGGTATCCTCCATTAACTCCTCAATTTGCTCATCATCTATACCATCGGTAGATACATTACCAAGTGTACCATTGACATCCTTCTCTTTAAATTCCAAGGCTAGATGCAAGGTTTGCTCATGTATTTCGAGCACTTTCTTCACAGTAGTCATGCACGAATACCAAGAGCTCTCCAGTCGCTTCATAAACAATACGCCCATCATCCTTACCAAGTATCGCTCACGATTCACATTGTCTTCCCAGTCCTTTTCTGCTCCCTTGCGAGCCTTCTCCTTAGTTTTCTCCAGATAAAGACTTGGCTGATAGGCGGTAAGTTGCAAGTTATCGAAAGCAGCATAGATAGCCTCTGTAGTCTCCAACTTACCTAGATGCTCCACACCTTGGTAGATATTCACTGGCTTTTCCTTTTCTGGGAAGCCCAAATCCTCGCCTAAAGTCTTTTCTATCAACTTCCGAGTACGAGCCACAATCAACTTATCTGTAAGATTGAAGAATTTAGGAGGCAAAGTGGAGATGAAGCCACCTATCGTGCGGTCGGGGTTGTTACACCATTGGGTATACTTTCCCTGTGCATCCTTGAATACATTATATAAGGATTCCACGCCAAACTCCTCGTTATCAAAAGCTTGGTCATCACCATGGGCTATCAACTTGAATTGTCCCTTTACATCATTCAAACCTGTATTGATAGGAGTAGCGGACAGCATCAATACCTTTACATCACGATTTTCCTGTCCCACCTTATTCTTGATAAGTTTCTCCATTAGTTCGATATAGCGACCCGACTTGTCATTACGGAGGTTATGGCTTTCATCTATCACTACAAGAATCTTCTTTCTTGTTTGAAGATAACTCATCTTAGCGTCTGTATATCGATTCTCCATACGATTGTTTTGCATATCTGTATGGAAACGAACGATGTAATCAAACTCATCCTTCTCGAAACGAGAACCACGGCGACGAAGATACTGATCCCAGTTTTGCTCCAACTTCTTAGGACAAAGCAATACTGTGAGATAGTTCTGTGTCTGGAAATACTTGATGACAGCCAAAGCCGAGAATGTCTTACCAAGACCTACCGCATCGGCAAGAATGGCACCATTATATTTGCGCAACATCTTGATAAGAGAGATTACGCCCTTCTGCTGATAATTGAAGAGTGTTTTCCAGATAACACTGGTTTGCAAGAGTTGCATATCTTGCTTATGCTCAATGCCTCCATCCAGTTCAATGTCAGCATTAAACAGCTCATAAAGTATCTTATAATAGATTTCCTCTGGGGTATATTTACGGAATATTTTCTCTATCTCTTGGATAAAGTATTCCTTTACATCTATCTGTTTGCCACGAGGTTTCTCCCTATCCTCAGGCATCGTGCTCTTTGCCACATCCTTCCATTGCTCCTCAAACCAAGAGCGCAAAGAACGGTAGGTATCATCGTTGCCCGTATTGGCAAGATTCAGCTCTACATTGCTGGATGGCGTATAGCCCAAGCCAGCATAAGTAAGATTGCTACTGCCCTGAACATAATAATTGTGAGCAGGGTCATTATTGTCTTTAAAGAGATAGAGCTTGGCATGGCAAAAAGCATTGATTATCGCCTTAACATGCACCTTGTCACGGCGCAAGAATTCCAAAGCATTCTTAGCAGCATCACTCAAGTGGAGTGCATTCTCTATACCACAATCATCATTTAGCAAGTCAAGGATAAGGTCCTGAAACTGGTCATCAGAAACCATCTGTGCCAAAACCATACGATACTCATTATTAGGCGAGAAATACTTGCCCAACAATTCAAGTCCGGTAACAGAAAAGAATCCTGTTACTATATCCAATATACCTTCCCTCCCCTTTTCTGGATTGGTATAGTATTTCATGTAGTCCCATACGGTCTTTACATAGATTCCATCATTAGGGTCTCTATCTTGCTTGTTGTCGATGATCATACTTAGGTCATTATATTTACATCTACCGACTCCCTAAGTAGAATTCTTGTCAATAAAACTATCTAACTACCACATATACAAAGAAATGGCGCAGGAATCATATTGCTTCATCATCTTTGTCAATTGAGGTCGTAGGAAGAACCTTGGGAACAAAGATAAGATACAATAGATGCCTACGCCAAGCAGGTATATATATGATAGCACAAAGCGTACCCCTCCATACGAAGGGGCACACCTGTGCCATGTGTATATACACGATGGGTAGACGCCCACCGTTGTCTCCATCTGTTTCCCTTTTTGAAATTTCCTACGTTTCAATTGAACAGAAGAAAACGTCAAGCAAACGTCTTTCTTATTATGATAGGCCGAACCACTGATTAGCGCCAGCATCTCAATGCCAGCCATCAAGTGGTAAGACGGTACAAAAGTAATAAAAAGAATTGGGATTTGCAAGAAAATGGACAAAAAGTTTCGGATTTATGAGATATTTAAAAAAAAAATGCATTTTCATTTTCCTTTTACTTTTCACTTATCTTGATGAATATTAGCAGCTTATGGTGAAAGGACAATTTGGGCACTGCGCTATGAGACAAATAGAAAGGGGGCAAAGAACAAGGGACTATCAATGGACTCTATGACCATCCGTATGGCTGCAAACGTACGGACAAAAGGCTGCAAGTGTACAGGATAATGGTGACAAAAATGCCTTCCGCACATCTTTTGGCAGTCGGCGTGAGATTGTGTGGCGGTCGGCGTGAGATTGTATGGCGGTCGTCCGAAGTTATTATTACGGTCGGCAAAAGAACGTGTGGCGGTCGGCAAAAGATGTGCGATTCAAAGTTTTCACAGCACAAGAATGGGGAAATGAAGGCATTGTCCCCTACAACGAAAAGGGTGAAGCCATACAGCTTCACCCTCTTATCATATTAAATCAGTTCGGTTTTCCTTTTAATCTCCGCATGTTTTGCGGAGAATAGGACGGCTATTCTCCGCAAAATGCGTATAAAGCTAGCTTTTGAAGCTATATCTCTGCAATGATTCCAGACACGGGATAGTAGATATAACGCTTGATGATATGATTGCCAGAAGCCTCCAATGCATCGGTATAAGCATCAAGCTGACCTGCATACCAACCAGCATAATGCTCAGATGTTTCATCTTCTATTACCTTAACTCCCATGGGGCAGGTTTTATAGTCTACTACCACACTGCCTTGATTGGTTTTCCATACCAAGTCTATGCTTCCCACAAGCGTCTGCCCATTACGCTCCAAGCGGAAAGGTAACTCATGACAGGTTGCTTCCGGTGCTCCATGCTGATTGGTCAAGAAATCTACCAAGCGCTTCCATGAATCTTGGATTGCCTCCACGTTGGCAAAAACATCTTCCAATCCATATTGGCTAATCGTCATCTGTACCTTTTGTTTGAGAACTTTGCCACTAATTTCCTCGATATACGCAAATATCTGATGGATACAATCTCCCACCACAGCCATGCTAGAAGGCTGACTGGCGAAAGGTATGCGATTCTCAAAATCACATACACTCGCTATCTGAGACTTATATCTTATCTCACTAGGCGATACATAAAAATGCGGTAAGTCCAGAAGCTCTACCTCACCAGAACAGAGCCTATAATGCGTTGACAGAGAGAGAAGTCCGCCATCCGCCATATCATCTCTCTGCTCTGGAGTAATGGTGAAGTCGGCAAACTGAAGTCCACAATCAAATATGTCCCACGCTCCTTGCTCAGGCTGACTGGTAATCTGAGCACATCCCTCTGCCTCAAACCATTTCAAAGGATGCTTACTACGAGTAGACTTGATTTCCAACAGCATCACATCACGAGGTCGAGTCATCCCCACATACAGCAGTCGGTTGGCTTCAGCCAAGGTATCCTGCTTGACAACTTTCAGCAAATCAGACTCCAATATCTTCTCGCCAATGGTGCCAGGAACATTTTTCTTGGCTCCATATATCCAAGGCACTACACGCACAAAGACCTCTGGATAAATATCATCTACTGATGGCTCAGATATATGAAGAGCGTGGATACCATAAATCTCATTCCTGACCAAATTTTTCTCATTGCCCTCATCATTGCCCAACGACATAAGGATAACATACTTCTGCTCCAATCCCTTGCACGAATGGTAGGTATGCAACTGTACGCCCATTGAATCTCCGCTACCCACAGGATCCACATCCTTGATATAATTGATAAATCCATCTATCGTAGCAGGCAAGTTCATCTGCACAGAATGCTCCTCGTAAGTCTTGGCTGTATTGATGATAACCTGCAGGCTAGAGCCACCACTATCACCATCTCGATACAATGACTTTACTACGTCATAGAGGTTCAGCTCGATAATCATGCTCTCCACCATAGAAGCAATAGACTGCTGCTTGAGTCTTGACTTGATGCGCAAGAGATGAACGATGATTGGTACATCACTCAAATAGTCTTCATACCGAGCACCTTCACCTGCCCTAACAGCCTCATCATTCAATATCTTACGCTCTATGATTTGCTTGACAGAGAAGTCCTTTTCTACCAACCATGCCACTTGTGCTCTAGCCAACAAATCCTTATCGCTATTCAAGATACGAAGAAGAGATTCTACCAAAATATACGTATCGGAAAAAATGACCTCGACATTTTCGCGACTGGAAGCTATGCCATAATCTCGCTTTAATACGTCAGCCACCTCACTTAGCTCACTATTGGTACGAGCCAAGACACCTATATCACAAGGCTGAGCTCCCTGGGCTATGAGCTTAGCAATATGGGCAGGGACTCCCAACTCATCAGTGGAGCGGAAATAGCGCAAGCTCTGGATATGCAGTTCATTCTCGCGATGCTTTTTCAAGACTACGTTTTCTCTTGGCAATACACCCTGGAATGTGGAAGCAAAGACATGATTGTCGATGTCTACAATATCTGGCAGGGAACGCCAAGAGGTATCAAGCGTACGAGTATCGCAGCCTGCTTGCTTTTGGCTGATTTTATCCACCACTGCCTTGACCAACTTGATGTCAGAACCACGAAATCCATAGATGGCCTGCTTGTAGTCGCCCACCCAATAAGAGGCTTGCATCAGATTGCTCAAAGCATCAAATATCTTGACCTGAATAGGAGAAGAGTCTTGAAACTCATCCACAAAGAGATAGCGAAACGACTGAGATATCTCATCTGCCACAGCACTGACAGACATCAACTGGTGTATATACTTCTCCATATCATTGAAGTCGAGAAGGTTTTTCTCTTGCTTGAAACGAGCATAATGCTCACGCCATCTTTGAACCAGCTGGAATATCAGATGAATATAGCTCTTCTGTTCGTCAAAGACCTTCTTGGAAACCCATACGTGAGAAGCCTGCTCTCTGAAACGAGCCGCCAAAGGACCACAACTCTTGATAGCACTCATCAGTTCACCTGCCTTGGCATACCATGCCAGAGATGGATTCTGATAGCCTCGATACAATTCCTTCAGTGTGGCTATTCTCTTATCCCTAGTATCAGAAGCCCTCTGATTGTTCAAGAAATCAAAGTGTTCATCAAGAATCGCCTTCAATTCTTCCGCAGAATAATCCAAGACCACACTCTTGTCTACAAACTGAGAGATAAAAGCCACAGATTCCTCCTCGCTCTTCTGATAGTCAGCTATCTCATAATTGGTAGTATAAGCTATGATGCGCTTAAGGTCTTCCTGCCAGAAATCATTATCTATCTGATAGGAATACCAAAAGCCATTCTTTACACGAATATCAAAATTCCAGGCAAAGCGATGAAGCTGCCTCAACTCCGCATCAGTAGGTGTATCTGCCAATGACTGAGACATATAATAGGTGGCATCCTCTTCTGCCATCACTCCCATATCAGGGGCAAGCCCCAAGTAAAACCAATACTTGGATATCATGCGTTGACATACGCTATGAACGGTACCGATGAGAGCTTGGTCCAAACGGATAGCCTCATCGAATAGCCCTTCCTTATAAAGTTCTGCCTTAGCCTTTTCCTTAAACTCGCTGGCAGCCTTGATGGTAAAGGTAGTCAAGATAACCTGTTCTGGCTTTGCCTTGCCCTCCTTGATGAGCTTCACCAACTGTTGGGTCAGCGTATAAGTCTTGCCGCTTCCTGCACCGGCATTGATATATGTTACATTTTTCATATTACTCACCTAATAGTTTAAACAATTGATAATTAGAGAAGATATTCGCCTTTTTCTTTCCTCCATCTTCACTAAGCGGAAAAAGGTTCTTCTTTCCCGTATCCTTCACATATTGTATATCCTCATAGAGTTCGTTCATCTCTACGATGCCTTGGCTCAGCTGCTGCTTGCGATAATCTATGGAATACATCAGCTGGCTCACGATATCATCATGGTTTTCTGCCTCCACTTGCGTGCAATGATCACCGATGAATTGCTCCAAGCTATATAGCTGTGCCTCCGGCATCAAGAAATAAGCCACACGCTTCACCTCATCTTTCCCTTCATGAGTTAGAAGATAACGATATAGCTCTAGCTGGATGGAACGGTTCTGCTCCAACAAACCACGGTGATACTTCTTGGAACTGGTCCACTTGAAATCAAACACTACAGGATGACCTTCTTGATCTTCCAAAACCATATCCATATAACCGAGGAACTCCTGATACTCCACTCTTCGTTCGCAACCAATCACACTGAGCTGATTGTCTTCCAATATACCAACCAACACCTCAAGGCAATTGCTCAACTGCTCATGTAGAAGTTTGCCAGCCAATTTATTCTCTGGCAATAACAGTATAGCACCTTTCGCCTCCAATGTTTGTGAGAATGTTTCTTCATATTCGGCCATGATACGTTGCTTGATTTCTTGGGCAGTAGCCGTACGCTTAGACTCACTTGGGGCAAAGAGTTGCTCGATAACAGCATGGGCTACATTTCCCATCGTTGTCTTCGTATCCGACATTTGCGCCATTCCATCTACATTGATATACAGCATCTTCTCCATCAGATAATCAAATGGGTATTCCACCAAAGTACCTATGCCCGTAGGACTTAGATGAGAAGGCCAATGGAGCTTGTCAGCATGATCAAAACGCACCTCGCCATCAGCTGAAGCATTGGTAAATGGCACAACTTCTTCCATTACCTCTACATCCAGAGATGGTGTTACGATAAAATCCGCCAAGTTCTCTACCTGCTGCTCCAATCTTACTATCAGCGGATGTTTCTGGGTGGCTTCACCTGCACGATGCTTGCACATTACCAGTATCAGATTCTTCTCAGCACGAAGGAGTGGCATCAGAGACATTCTTTCATGATACTTATCCTCTATGTTTTCCTGCCAAGGAATCATCCATCCTTTGTTTATAAGCTGTTCACGCTCTGACGGATACAGAAAAGCGCACTCCATCGGATGAACTGTATCCCCATCTAATCCCAACCACATTATCTGGTCGGCACAAGACACCACCTTGGCTGGCGCATCCACAACCATACGGCACCCCTGCTCTGCAATGGCATTGGTAAACGAAGCCTTCGTAAAGATATTACTCAACCATGAATCTATCGTCTTGGCATCAATCGTATCAGAAGTCACTGTATTGAGCAATATAGAGAATGCATCGGTCATTGACTTGATGGTCGCCAACTGCTCAGCGTAAAGCAATTGCTCATCGGAATGCTCCATGGTGGCTCGTCTCTGCACAGCCCAAGAGCCAAGAGCCTGTGAAAATTGTCTTAGCTTATCTGTAGAAATATCTGGCTCCAATTCCATGGAAGGCAAAAAGACATCCACTAGTCTCTGTCTCTTAAGCATATCTTTAGCCTTTATCTTTTCCTGCTCATCGGCAGAAAATTTCTTGTCTTCTTCGGAAAGATAGACATATTCTCCATCTATATAATCACGTATCAACTGATTACAAGCATCATTTCGATATCCGCCTTCATTGACTATGGTATCTGCCAGCACTTTACGAAAATAAGAGCTCATAGGATGAAGGGGCATATTGAGCCACTCAATAAGCGAATGGACATTGAGTGGCTGCATGAAGAGTGAGACACCAATGACAAACATCTCAGTGAGTTGTGGAGTACAATCCTTCATCACACTTCCCGTCAGAGGCTTGTTCATCAAGCTCAGCCAGTTGTCCATCTGCTTGTTATCAGAATTAACCCATACATCAATATCTGCAAACTCCTGATATGCCAAATATTGATGGGCAGTATTCTCGTCTTCAAACTCATAAATGAGCAAGGAATCATCTTCCTTATCCAGTGTTATCTTGTCTTTCTTCCCATCAACTATCATCTTTCGGATACGAGATAGATTGCTATCTGTATCAATAGCATCTGGCTGCAAAGAGATGGTTGCCCCATGCTTGTCCAACAAGTCTAACAAATGTTTTTCCAAAGGGCGAAACATCTCCTTTGAGCATGGCAGATATATACTATAACTATGACAATCAAGAGATTGCTGCTCTATCTTTTCACAAACCGCATCATATTGAGAAATGAAATCAAACGTTTCATCACTCTCAATAGATTTTTCTATCTCAAAAATCGTTTTCAATCGTTCGCTTGCCACCTGGGCCGTCATCTCCCCAAGAGAATGGGCATCCATCTTACAACCAGCCAAGCGCAATTCATCACGCCAAGCCAATACCGCCTTTGCCGTGCTAAGCCCGGAAAGGTGAAAAGAATTAGCCAAGACATTGTTGGGGTGCTCACGCATATATCTATTCATAGCCTCATAATATAAAGCTATGCGCTCATGCTGAGGTGTAGATTCAAAGTGGAGGCCCAAGCGAAGAGCCAACAACTGTACCAAACCCATAGTATTCAATACCACGGTATCCATCAACACCTTCCTGCCATCATGTGGCTTCACAAAAAGGTGCCCATCATATTCTGGTGAAAAAAATATATTCATACCTTATTATATTATTAACGAGTTTATTTATCCTTCATGCCATTCTCTCTCAAGGCTTCTTTTGACCCATAACTCATCCAACAATTCGGTTTGCTCACCAGACAAGAGTTCACCAGAATGCCCTTGACGCCAATCGATGCTTGGAATCGTCGCCTCTAGTTCTGTTGTCAAAATGATTGGAGATTCCATAGTACCCACACAATCGTCGCACACAAAATCCACATAATAACGAGCTTTCCCTTGACCAGCCCAGTCCTCTCCAAGTTCAGGATTCGATGTTATAGTCCCCTTTAATATAAGACCAGACTTGGGATAATCTATACCTGTTCTTAGCATATAGACTTTGTCTCCAACACGAGCGTTAAGCCAATCATGTATGCTCCAATTCAGACTAACATAACCAGCACTCTGAGAGATTAATTCTTTATAGTCATTCAGTTTAAAATTGCTAATCTCCGGATTCCATCTCATTAGAAATGTATTATGAATATCATCATCAATGTCCAACATAGGAAGCCATTCAAAACAAGAATCCTTGATATACCTAATAGCTTTTTCATATTTTGAAACTTGTTTCTGAAATCCATAAGCCAATGCCCGCTCCTGATTATGAGACAAATCATTCAACTTTACGGTAATTGCAATATGATTATCAGAATCTATAAGTTTCTGAATATATGCAAAATAATCAATACTTGGATCATGAGTTAACAACATTACGCTATCCACTATTACTTTATCTACTCCTGCATTCAACAAATTATCAACTGTAACATCAGTATCCTCAATAACATCATGAAGAAAACCAACACATATTTCTATAGGTGTTGAACCCATATTTCCGACAACCAAAGGATGCAAAATGACAGGAAGTCCCACTTTATCCTTCTGCCCAGCATGAGACTTAGTTGCAATATTGAGACACAACTCAATCTGCTTATACCAATACTCATCACAACGATATCCATTGCTCATTATTGTTTTCATTTTTTCGAGATTTTAGTTAGTTTATTCATCCATATACAAATTTGCAGCTTCCAGATGACATTGCTTTACTTCTGTGGCAAGCCATTCGGGCTCCAATACCTTAACATAAGCTCCACGCCCTAGAAGATATCCCACAAAATCATTAGTAGGACGGAGGAAAAACTTGAAATCAGCATAGCCATCTCCAAAAGCAATTTCTTCTTGGCTTTCATGAATGGGCAGGTCATGCATATAATACACTTCTTGCTCGAAAGCACGTATCACAACTTTCATCACTGGCGTGCTCTCATTCACTACCACCCCAAAACATTCATGGAAAAACTCCTTGGCATCAAAAGTTGGATCTAACAAAAACTTTTCTTCTGTTAGTCTCATTTCCACAACTCTATCCAAAGAGAAAACCCCATAATAGTCAACCTCTTCTTTTACAGAAGAAGCCACACGATGAAAATGCCCTAAGATATACCAACGCTGCTTACACAACTTGATGCAATAAGGCTCAAAATCTAACGACCTCGGTTCTGCATCCCCATATTTACAATATTTTATGGCGATGCGAACATTTCTTTTCATCGCCTCTATCACTTTCTGCAAATATTCGCCCTCTATCGGTGCTTTCTCCAAAAGAATACGATGCTGAATCGCTAATCCCTCACTGACTATATTATTGACAGATAAAGTGGATAGCATCCATGTCTGAATACTATCCTCTTCCAAAACTTCAGGATTGGCTATGTAATATTTGAATCCATGCTGGCGATCACATTCAATGATGATGCCAAAGATATCTTCAATGGCATCTTTATGGCGATTGAAGGTAGAACGAGCAAGTGGGATTCCCTCACTCATTTCTGTCTCCAGCCACTTCTCATTTATTTCGGCTAATGAGATGCGGCGTGATTTTTTGATGGCATTCACCAACCAAATGTACTCTTTAAACTTTGTTGGTATATTCATACGCTATATTTTTTAAGTTTGATGGCGCAAAGGTACAAAGAGGTTGTACCAAAGCGTGGGACATCCAATACTTTTTTTACCCTACAGCAAGAAATCCTCGTAATTATCACGAGTGATGACCTGAAAATCGGCATCGGGATAAGCACGAGAAAAGGTGACAGGAGCGGAGGCTTTGCGCTTTGGATTCCACTTGAACTCAAAAGCTGACAACTTGCCATCTATCTCCTCTATGTAGTCTATCTCTTGCTTGGCACTCGTACGCCAAAAATAACTGTGGCCATAAGACTTGTCATAACGCAACTTTTTCAGGCGCTCCGCTATCACAAAATTCTCAAACAAGGCACCCATATCCAAACGAGTCTCTGGCATCTGATAATTGCTGATGATGGCATTGCGAATGCCACAATCCCAAAAATATATCTTGCGAGCAAACTTGAGCTCATTACGCAGATTTCTGCTGAAAGAACCCAAACGGAACACAATATATGATTGTTCCAACAGCTGAACATAACTCTCCACCGTCTTGGGATCCAAGCCACAAGTCTGTGCCAACTCATTGTAAGACACCTCTGAACCTATCTGGAAAGCCAATGCTTGCAATAACTTTACTAACTTATCACTCTTCTTTATCTTGTCAAACATCAAGATGTCTTTATAGAGATAGCTATCAGCCAATTCGCTCAATATGAGTCGCTCCTCACCAGGATGAGTTACCACATCGGGATAAGAACCATACACCAAGCGATGAGACAGCATTCGCTTCTCATCAAGAAGTCCCTGATGTTCAACCAACTCTGCAAAGGATAAGGGAAACATCATATACTCAAACTTTCTGCCCGTCAATGGTTCTCGAACCTTGTTGGACAAATCAAAAGAAGAACTTCCCGTGGCTATCACTTGGACATCCGGAATATTGTCTGTAATCAGTTTGATGCCCAAACCTATGTTCAAGACGCGCTGCGCCTCATCTATCACCACGATTTTCTTTTGTCCGATAATGATCTTAAGCCTTGTGGAGGAAATATTGTCGAATAGATTCCTCACATCTTGCTCATCACCATTTAGCCACAACACGTCATCTCGCTTCTGGAGCAAGTTGTTCAGCACTGTAGTTTTGCCCACTTGCCTTGCTCCAAAAACAATGATAGCCTTGCCTTGCCATAATCTTTGCTTGATCGTATCTTCTAATATTCTCTTTATCATAACCTTATATTATATTCTTTTCTTTGCGACTGCAAATATAAGGTTTTTCTTGGGATAATCCAAATATATTATGATCTTTTTGGAATCAATTCCAAATATCTTATAATATTTTTGGAATACGTTCCACAAATCTTATGATATTTTTGGAATTGGGGAATAAGAAAAGGGCTTCCAAAAGACCTGTGGATGGTCTATTGAAAGCCCTAAAGATGAACTTTGAATGATTTTTATCTATCTTACTTCAGTTTCTTGTAGCCATATACGGCACGTGAGCCTAGCTGCTCCTCGATGCGGATAAGCTGGTTATACTTAGCCATACGGTCGGTGCGGCTCATACTACCTGTCTTGATCTGACCAGAGTTGGTGGCTACGGCAATGTCGGCGATGGTGGTATCCTCTGTCTCGCCAGAACGGTGAGAGGTAACCGTGGTATAACCATGACGATGAGCCATCTCGATGGCATCAAGCGTCTCGGTGAGCGAACCTATCTGGTTTACCTTGATGAGGATAGAGTTGGCTGCACCCATCTTGATGCCCTTCTCCAGGAACTTCACGTTGGTTACGAAGAGGTCATCACCTACCAACTGGCAACGGTCGCCGATGGCTGCGGTGAGCTTCACCCAGTTGTCCCAGTCGTTCTCATCGAGGCCATCCTCGATAGAGTCGATAGGATACTTGGTTATCAATTCCTCCAAGAACTTAATCTGCTCAGCAGCAGTCAGTTTCTTGCCATTAGGATCCTTCTTCTTGCCATCCTTCAACTGGCGATAGTCATAGTACCACTCGCCATTCTCCTGTACGGCAAACTCGCTGGCTGCGCAGTCCATGGCAATCTTCACGTCCTTGCCAGGCTCATAACCTGCATCCTTGATGGCCTGACAGATGCTATCGAGTGCATCCTCGATACCATTGAGCGCAGGGGCGAAACCACCCTCATCGCCTACGGCTGTAGAGAGACCGCGCTTCTTCAAGAGCTTAGCCAAGGCATGGAACACCTCGGCACCCATGCGGATAGCTTCCTTCTCTGAAGGTACACCCACAGGACGAATCATAAACTCCTGAAAGGCGATAGGCGCATCAGAGTGGGCACCGCCATTGATGATGTTCATCATTGGCACTGGCAAGGTATAGGTGTTGCAACCGCCGATGTAGCGATAGAGAGGGATGTGGAGATACTCTGCTGCGGCATGGGCTGCGGCGAGAGACACACCAAGGATGGCATTGGCACCTAGATTTGACTTGGTCTTGGTACCGTCCAGCTCCAACATCTTATAGTCGATGGCTCGTTGCTCTAACACCGACATACCCTTGAGGGCAGGAGCAATGATATTGTTGACATTCTCCACAGCCTTGAGCACACCCTTGCCCAGATAGCGGTTCTTGTCGCCATCACGAAGTTCGAGTGCCTCGTTCTCGCCGGTAGATGCGCCAGATGGAACAGAAGCTCTGCCCACAATGCCTGACTGCAATGTTATCTCAACCTCAACTGTTGGATTGCCACGTGAATCCAAGATTTCTCTTGCATGTACTTTTTCGATTTTCATAATTTTTTTTCTTTTAATTACTTAAAACTTGTCTTTTTCCGACTGCAAAATTAAAAAGAAATCACGGATTATCCAAATCTAGGGTATCATCATTAATGAGTATTTTGGAAGGCTATCAAAATACCCACTTATGGGGATTAAAAGAAAAGTCCTTTCACCGGATATAACTCACACCAAGCAAGTTACACAAAAGGTGAAAGGACTTTTGGAATGCAATATCTTTTTTAATTTTGTACGATTTTGTCATTTAAATGCTTCTATTGCACTATCTTGAAGCGAATGCGCAATGAATGAGATGGCTCATCCCAGTTGGTTCCGAGCATCACAAACTTGCCGATCTGCGCTGTAGAGCGAACGTGCTTGCCGATGCATGGGCACACATCGTAATCGCCAATGCGAACCAGACGAAGCGTCTCGCTGGCATCCTCTGGCAAGCGGTCGAGCTTGACCTCTACCGGAATATGGTCGCGATCCACAAACTCGTAGGTTACAGGCATATCCTCCTCTATCAAGCGATTCATCTCAGCCTCTATCGCCTTCTCTTCCTGGCGACTAGGCTTGTGGTCGATGACGAAGGTCATCTTACTCTTCTTGCGCTCGATATGGGCATTGCGACTGCGCTCGCAGCCAAACATGCGAACCATCAGCTGATTGAGCAGATGCTCTGCGGTATGAGCTGGAGGGAACTCCTCCTTATGGTGCTCATTCAATACGAATTCACTCTCATCCATCTTGACATTGAATTTATAGATTCTTACTCCGTTTGCCTCGATTGACACAGGGAAGATGCCGTCCTTCTTCAGCTCTACCTTGCTCTTGCCACCAACGATGAGTTCAGTGATGGCTACTTCCTCCTCTGGTAGATGCATGAAATCGAAGGCATGACCTGGGATGCAAACACCCAGTTGGCGAGCCTCCTGTGAGAAGTTGAGAACCACCAAGACTGCCTCACCATCCTTCTTGCGCAAGAAAGCGAAGTTGGTACGAGGATCGAAATGGTCGCTGCCTGGGTTTACATACATCAGGTCGAAGGTATCACCCTCACGGATAGCCTTCTCCTCATTGGCAAGGCGAAGCATCTGGCGATACTTGGCAGCGAGTGCTTTCTGCTCTGCCGTCAAGGCATCATTCTTGGCTGCACCACGACGAGCCGTAGTAGCTTGATAAGCATGTGACAATGTGGCTGGACTCCAATAATCGAAGATAGTGGTACGACCATCCACACCGCTGAATCCCTCCTTGTCCATGCCTCGCTCACCAAACTCCTGTCCGCTGTAGAGCATGAACGGATTCTTCTGGAAGAAGAGGCTCATGGCTGCCGCAGGGAGTGCCTTCTGGGCATCACCGCAGAAGAAGTCGCTGGCAATGCGCTGCTCATCATGATTCTCCAAGAAATAGAGCATGTGGTTGCGGATATCGTCCACCACCTGCCACTCATGAGTGATGCTGGCAGCTGGACGCTCACCACGAATCACGCCACGCAAGCAGTCGTACATGCCCACCTTATCATATAGATAATCAAAACCAGCCTTCACATAGTTGCGATACTGGGCAGGATCATACACCTCGCCTATCACAACGATGTCAGGATACTGCGACTTCAATATCTGGGTGGCATAACTCCAGAATGCCGTAGGCACCATCTCCGCCATATCGCAGCGGAAGCCATCCACACCCTTGCTAGCCCAATAGAGCAGGATATCGGTCATCTTGCCCCATGTATTAGGCACTGGCTCATAGTGATAACTTCTGCCACCGGCATCACAATAATCAATGCCATAGTTGAGCTTCACCGTCTCATACCAGTCGTTGCAGCCAGGGCGATTATCAAATCGGTCATTGCCCGTAGCCTTGGCAGGCTCCTCCTCGTATGGCTCATAGATGGCAGCATCCTTGTCGGCATAAGCCTTAAACTCTGGCTTGGAATGGCGCACATCGTTCAAGTCTAAGTCTCCCCAAGTATAATAGAAATTATTTTTAGTAGAGAAGTGCATGTTCTTGTCGTCATCCTCGCCAAGGTCTCTTACGCCCGCAGGCTTGCGGATGGAATGATACTCACGAGCCACGTGGTTAGGCACGAAATCCATAATGACCTTCATACCAGCCTTGTGGGTGCGAGCGATGAGCTCCTCCCACTCCGTCATTCGCATGTTTACATTCACAGCCAAGTCGGGGTCGATGTCGTAATAGTCGGTGATGGCGTATGGCGAACCCGCCTTGCCCTTCACCACCTCAGCATGCTGGGTAGGAATGCCATAAGAGGAGTAGTTAGTCTGTGTGGCATGGCGGATAACACCTGTGTACCAAATATGAGTAAAGCCCATATCATGGATACGGGCTAATACTGCATCAGAGAAATTATTCAGCTTGCCACATCCATTCTCCTCAATGCTACCATTCTCCTTGCGGGTGGTATTGGCATTGCCAAAGAGGCGTGGCAAGACTTGATAAATAACTACCTTTTCCTTCATACAAAACTTTATGCGATACCGTGAGCAGCTACAGTCTTGTCGATGCGGCCAATCATGCCCTGCAAAGCCTTGCCAGGACCACACTCAGTGAAGTCGTCAGCCCCATCGGCGATCATAGCCTGAACAGAAGAAGTCCAGCGTACTGAGCTTGTGAGCTGAGCGATGAGGTTCTGCTGAATCTCAGCTGGGTCTGTATGAGGCTTACCGTCTACGTTCTGGTAAACTGGGCACTTAGGAGCTGAGAAAGTAGTCTTCTCGATGGCTGCCTGAAGCTCATCCTTAGCAGGCTGCATCAATGGAGAGTGGAAAGCACCACCTACCTTCAAAGGCAAAGCACGCTTAGCACCAGCAGCCTTCAACTTCTCGCAAGCAGCATTGATAGCGTCTACGTTACCTGAGATAACGAGCTGACCTGGGCAGTTGTAGTTAGCAGCTACAACGACATTGCCCTCAGAGCTAACCTCAGCACAAATCTCCTCTACCTTCTCATCAGGCAAGCCGATAATGGCAGCCATAGTACCAGGGTTAGCCTCGCAAGCCTTCTGCATAGCGTTGGCACGGGCAGCTACGAGCTTCAAGCCATCCTCGAAAGCCATAGCACCTGCAGCTACGAGGGCTGAGAACTCACCGAGAGAGTGACCTGCTACCATAGTAGGCTGGAACTCATCGCCCAAGCAGAGGGCTGAGATAACAGAGTGGAGGAATACAGCAGGCTGAGTAACCTTAGTTTCCTTCAACTGCTCGTCAGTACCAGCAAACATAATATCAGTAATCTTGAAGCCGAGAATCTCGTCGGCCTTATCGAAAAGTTCTTTTGCTAATGCGTTGTTATCGTAGAGGTCCTTGCCCATACCTACGAACTGAGAACCCTGACCAGGGAAAACAAATGCTTTCATTTTATTCTTATTTTTTTAGTTTGTTATTAATATTCAATGAATTCGAGTGCAAAGATACAACTTTTTTTCGAGAATCTATAGAGAATAGTCAAAATTTACTGTTATATATTCTAAATTACCACATAAAAATCGCGACTGGGCAGGTAACAAACCTGCCCTCCCAGCATTTCTCGCTAAGCACAAAAAAAATCCCTAATGCCTTGCGGCAAAAGGGATTCTTTATATTAATTTGCTTTACAGTGCGAAAATTATCGTACCGATATGAGATAAAAGGCAAATTACTCAGCAGCTGGAGCCTCCTCCTCAGCTGCCTCAGCAGCAGGAGCCTCAACTGGAGCCTCCTCAGCAGCAGGAGCTGCAACAAGAGCGTTCTCAGCAACAACGTTAACTGGAACCTTAACCTCAACCTCCTTGTGATAGTGTACAGTAGCCTCGTACTCGCCTACCTTCTTAGCATCCTTCATAGTGATGATCTTGCGATCAACCTCGATGCCCTTCTTAGCGAGCTCCTCAGCAACGGTAGCAGCGTTAACTGAACCGTAGAGCTGACCTGTAGCACTAACCTTAGCAGCGATAGTAAGAACGATGCCATTGAGAGCCTCGCCCTTCTTAACAGCCTCAGCCTTGATAGCCTCAAGCTTGTGAGCCTGCTGCTTCAAATCCTCAGCCAACTGCTTCTTAGCAGATGGAGAAGCGATAACAGCCTTACCTGTAGGGATAAGGAAGTTACGACCATAACCACTCTTTACATTAACGATATCGTTCTTGTATCCAAGACCGATAATATCTTGCTTCAAAATAATTTCCATTCTTCTTTATCCTCCTTAAATTACTTCATCAAATCGGTTACGTAAGGAAGCAAAGCGATCTGGCGAGCACGCTTAACAGCCTGTGCTACACGGCGCTGATACTTCAAAGATGTACCTGTGATACGACGTGGAAGGATTTTACCCTGCTCGTTCAAGAACTTCTTCAAGAACTCTGGATCCTTATAGTCGATGTACTTAATACCGCTCTTCTTGAAACGGCAATACTTCTTCTTCTTTGTGTCGATAGAAGGAGCGGTCAAATAACGGATTTCTGATTTCTGATCTGCCATGATTAAGCCTCCTCTTTTTTACCAAGCTTTGCACGACGCTTCTCTGCGTAAGCGGCAGCATACTTGTCAAGTTTAACAGTCATGTAACGAATTACTTTCTCGTCGCGGCGATAAGCTGTTTCGAGCTTAGCGATAACAGTTGGCTCAGCCTTGAACTCAACCAAGCTGTAGAAGCCTGATGTCTTCTTCTCGATGTTGTAAGCCAACTTCTTCAAACCCCAAGCCTCTTTGTTCAGAATCTCAGCACCATTATCGGTGAGTACCTTCTCGAACTTAGCGACCGTTTCCTTCATCTGTTCATCAGACAAAACGGGAGTCAAAATGAAAACGGTTTCGTATTGATTCATACTACTTTTGTAAATAATTAAAAAATTAATATTAAAATTCTCTTGCAAAACATAGAAATGTGTGCGTAAACACACACCTTTTCACGAATTGCGGTGCAAAATTACAACTTTTTCTTGAATTAACCAAATATTTTTTGTACTTTTGCAGAAAATAATTGTTAATTGCAAGAAAATATGGATAAAAGACTCAAAAAATCGCTCCATACCCTCCCTTCCATGGGTATGACCTTCATCGTTTTGGGCGTTCTGCTGCTTGCGGCAAGCTTCGCCTTTGCCATCAAGAACAACATCATGCTGTTTGCAGGTCTGTTCTTCATCCTGGCTGGCATTGCCGGATTTGTCTATTCGCTGAAGAAGGGATAAGAAACGGAACCTGTACATGATGGTCCAGATAAGGCGATTCAGAAATGAAAGAAAAAAAGGGATAGGTTTTCTGCAAACTTATCCCTTTTCTCTTTTCCATAGATAGTTTTCTACTGCTTTATACAGTTTACAGCTTTTCTGTCAATCCATATTCCTAATCCATATCCGGAACGATGAGCTTGTAGCCCTTACCATGGATATTGATAATCTCAATCTGCGGATCTTCCTTCAGATGCTTGCGGAGTTTGGTGATATACACATCCATAGAGCGCGCATTGAAGTAGTTGTCGTCAATCCAGATGGTCTTCAATGCGAAATCACGCTGAAGAATCTCGTTGGCATGAGCACAGAGAAGAGCAAGAAGCTCATTCTCCTTGGTTGTCAGCTTGGTCTGCTCATCACCGATGGTAAGCAGCTGCTTCTGTGTATCGAAGGTAAACTTACCGATGTGGTACATGGTAGATTCCTTGGTCTTCTTGCCACGTACACGGCGAAGGATAGCCTCTACACGGAACACCAGCTCCTCCATAGAGAAAGGCTTGGTGATATAATCGTCAGCACCTATCTTGAAGCCTTCCAGAATATCCTCCTTCAAAGTCTTGGCAGTAAGGAATACGATTGGCAGATCTGCCGTCTGCTGGCGAATCTCCTGAGCCAGGGTAAAGCCATCCTTCTTAGGCATCATCACATCGAGTACGGCAATATCATACTTGTTCTTGGTGAACTCCTTGAAGCCTGCCTCACCGTCAGGGCACAATGTTGTAGCAAAGCCCTTGGTCTGCAGATACTCACGAAGCAACATACCCAAATTCTCATCATCCTCGCAAAGCAGGATTTTTACTGTCTCTTCCATATTCTTATTATTTTTACTTGTTAATATTCTATTTATCATTGTCTTTTAATCATGTATCACCGGCAGCTTGATGGTAAAGGTAGTACCCTTGCCCAATTCGCTGTCAACCTTGATTTCTCCACCATGCAATTCCACGATTTTCCTCACATAGGCGAGACCGAGGCCGAAGCCCTTCACATCATGCACATTGCCCGTATGTACGCGGTAGAACTTGTCGAAGATCTTCTTCAGGTTCTCCTTCTTCATACCCAAACCCGTATCATTGATAGAGAGATACAGATGATGTTCATCATTCCATGTCTTCATCGTGATAAACAGAGGCTCTTCGGGTTTACGATACTTCACGGCATTGTCCATCAGATTGAAAATCACATTCTGGAAATGCACCTCATCCACATAGAGCGTAGAGTCTATCGCCTCGATATCCACGTAAATCTTTCCTCCCGTATGCTCTACGCGGAGGGCGAAAGAGTGAGCCGCATTCTCAACGATTTCATTCAGATCGAGCTCCTTCTTCTTGAACACTGCCTTCTTGCGGTCGAACATACTCATCTGCAATACCTTTTCTACCAGGAAGCGGAGGCGCTTCGATTCATCATCTATCACACCACCCAGATGCTTCTGCATCTGCTCGCTCTTGGAAACCGACGGGTCGTTGAGCATCTGTGCCGCCAGACTGATGCTGGCAATAGGCGTCTTCAACTCATGGGTCATATTGTTGATGAAGTCATTCTTGATCTCCGTATATCGCTTCTGCCGGAAGATGACCACGATGGTGAAGATAAAGGTGATGAGCAATACCAGCGTAAAGATGACACTAGGAATCATGAAGCGCACACTGGAGAAGATGTAGCTGTTCATATCCGGGAAGTGAACCTTTACGACTCCCATCTTCGACTGCGGGTCGTTGCGGAAGAGTACCTGAGAATAGCTGTATTCCTCACCCTCGTCGGTATAATCCGGGCAACGGTACACCTCCCTGCCATCCTGGGTTGTTACCGTAAAGTGATAAGGGATATTGATTCCATTGTTCATCATCTCTGCCTTGAGATCCTGATCCAACTGCTTGAAGTTGATTCGTTCCTTCAATGGTTTATCGGATGCCGAGTAGAGAATGGAATAAACCACTTCGTCGAGCAACGCTTTCTGATACACATAGCGATTCTTCACAATCTCCTGCAAGGACTTCTGAGTCTCATTAAGCGAATTCTTGTCGCTGCGCAGAATCATCGCCTTCGGCTTGTTGGCAGGATTGGTTGCAATGGTCTTCAACTCGAAGGATGAATAGACCGTACCATCCTTACCTACCACAGAATACTGATGAGAGTGCTGGATGGTTCCATCCAGCTGACCGCTGCGGGTTCCCACAGAATCCTTCTTACTAGCCTTGCGTTCAGTCTCATTGACATCCTTTTCAAGATAGCGCAAAGTTTCATTCAGCTCCAAGTTTCTTGAAGCTTGATATAGGGCTCTGTTGACCGACTCGTCAAACT
>ERZ1034701.231-NODE-231-length-24766-cov-88.377160_pt1 | contig 24766 bp, 26 predicted proteins | sample MGYA00520651_ERZ1034701 | MGnify/ENA primary metagenome ERZ1034701 (study PRJEB33766, sample SAMN09781713) | gut metagenome | biome: gut microbiome | host: Homo sapiens | place: Madagascar | study: EMG produced TPA metagenomics assembly of the PRJNA485056 data...
CGGCTACAAGCCCGTCTACATCGGCATGGAGGAGGGCACGCCCATTCAGTTGGAGCTGACCCCCGACCAGACCGCAGACATGAGCATCGACGTAGTGGTTTCTATGTCCATCGACTGTGTGCCGGTGCTGGCTTCCCGCATGGCCGTCATTAACGCGTAAGACTCAAAGCGGGAGGGAGGAAACCCTCTCTCCCGCAGATATGGTGCGAAGCCTGCATGAGGGCAGAGCACCACGGAAAATACATCATCTTTTATCTGAAAGGAGCGGACAAAGATGGCAAAAGAGAAACGGACGGCCGCAGATGTGGCGGCGGGGATCGAAGCCCAGGAGCTGGAAGCAGCCGACCAGCCCTTGCGGGAACAGACAAAGGCTGCGCCCGTGGCAGAGCAGAAAGCACCTGCGGCGGAGAAGGAACCCGAAAAGCTCTATACAGCCGATGAGGTAGCGGAGATCGCCAAACAGGCGGCGGCGGAGGCCGTTGCAAAGGCTATGGCGGAGGTCAAACCCCAAGTGGTGCAGGTGATGGCAGACACTGAAAAGGTGACGCTCCGCTGGTGCGCCCCGGTGGCGGACGACAATTTGGCTGTATTCGGCCCCAACGGGATGTACGGCACCGTGACCGGGAAGAACGGCACCGTGATGGTGCCCAAGAGCGAGTGGAGCCGGTTCTATGATGAGACGGCAAGACGGCTCATTGAGCGGCGGTGGCTGGTTGTGCTCTCCGGGATGACCGATGCGGAACGGGCGGTGTACCACTGCGCATACCGCAAGGGCGAAGTGCTGGACGAGACGGCCTTCCGCTGCGCCGTGACCATGGGGGACAAGCTGCTGGACATCTTCGACGATCTCTGCACGGAGCATCAGGAGATGGTGGCCAAGGCTTACTATGACGCATGGGAGCGGGGCGAGGTCAGCGCTGACAGCCGGGAACTGCTGAAGCAGCTGAATGCGAAGAACAAAGCCCGGTATGCCGAAGAACCCAAGGAGGACCCCCGGCGGAAGGGAATGTTCCGCCCGGTGCTGGACGCGCTGAACAGCGCGGAGGCAGCGGAAGAGGACTAAGAAAAAAAGGAGGAATTAGACATGGATATTTCCGGATTTGGCATTGCCAGCGTGGCGGTCATCACGGTGATCTGCTACCTAATCGGCATGGCTGTAAAGGCCACCGCCATTGAGAACAAGTGGATTCCCATTATTGTGGGCGTATCTGGCGGCGTTCTGGGCGTGGTGGGGATGCTGATTATGGCAGACTTCCCCGCAACGGACTATCTCACCGCCGTGGCAGTGGGCATTGTAAGCGGTCTGGCCAGCACCGGCGTGAATCAGATCGCGAAACAGATGAGTAATTAAAATTGCTTCCGCAAAGGGCTGGGGTTCCCAGCGGAAGCCAAGGGGATATTCTCTTTTGAAAAGAGAATGTCCCCCCGGCCCCCTAAAGAGAAACGCGGGGGGATTCCGATTTCCCCCCGCACCCCCTTAAAACGGCACAAAGGGGCGGAATTGCGATTCCTCCCCTTTGGAAACCCCTCCTTTGGAGGGGGACGGGGACGAGGGGTCATAGATAGAATCAACAACCATTTTTTGATTTGAAAGGAGAACAAATCATGGAAAAGAAATATGCAGAGATCATCAACGAGGGCAAGAAGAACGGAAAGACCATCGAGGAGATCAACGAGGCCCTGAAGGCGGCTGGCGCCACCTTCCACCTGAATCCCGACGGCGGCGCGTCCGGTTGGACGGAGCAGGAGATGAAGGAAGGCTTCATCCCCAGCGAGGATGACGGGAAGGACGGCATCTACAAGATCGCGAGCGATGGCAAGCCCATCCGCTTTTCCAACAAGGCACTGGGCGGCGGAGTCTACGGCACTGCCATCCCCGTGATGGATCGGGACGAGAGCCGTGCCGACACCACCATCACCGTGGGCCACTGGGAGCTGAGCTATGACAGCCGTGGCTACTGCTACAGCCGCAAGAACCTGAGAAAATGACCAGAGCGGGGACAGTTCCGCTTCAGGACTTCCAATGGGTGCGGATTTATTTTAACGGAAAACGTCTCCGCTCCACCAAGACCAACCTCAAGAAGATGCTGGCGGAGACAGGCGGAGACGCGATCTGTAACGGCTCCATTTTCCTACGGAACCAGCAGCCCGCCTGCCACCTGAAGGCAGACGGAAAGGTTTACAAGGCCCCCAATTACCGGGCGTGGGCCATCAGCTGGAACACCCCGGCGGACTTCGGCGTGAAAACTGTGCCCAACGGGGACCGGAATTATATGGAGTGCGTCCACCTTATCATCGGGGGGAAGAAGATCAGCCCCATCCACTGCGGAGCGGATATGCGCTACCGTGCGCCCCGGACGGCCATCGGCACCAAGAACGGACGGTTCGCCTACTATGTGAGCAAGGACCGGCGGACACCGGAACAGCTCCGTGACCTGCTGGCGTCCTCCGGCTGGGACAACGCCATTATGATGGACGGCGGCGGGTCTACCTGCTTCATGGACAAGGACGGCAACGGTTTCACCGGAGACGGACGGATCATCCCGTTCTTTTTAGTGTGGAAACTGAAAAGCGGGGACGCGTGTGAGCCGAAAGGAGAGAAACCCATGGTAGAGATCAACGCCTATTCCAAGGCGAAGGACGGCGATAAGAAGCTGTCCACAAACTTTAAAGTGAAAGAATTTGCCTGCAAGGACGGCTCCGATGCCGTACTGGTGGCGCCCCGGCTGGTGATGGTGCTCCAGAGCCTCCGCAGTCACTTTTGCGCGGCTGTGACCATCAACAGTGCCTACCGGACACCTCAGTACAACGCCAAAGAGGGCGGCGTGACGGACAGCCAGCACTGCTACGGCACGGCGGCCGACATTGTGGTACGGGGCAAGACCCCGGCGCAGGTGGCGGCCTACGCCCGACAGCTGATGCCCGATTGGGGCGGCGTGGGCGTGTACGCGAAAAAGGGCTTTACGCACATCGACGTGCGGGAGGCCAAGGCCGACTGGACCGGCTGAGAGTTTTAAACCGGAGGGGGGGAACAGAGCAATGGCGATGCAGGGAGACTCCTATCTGATCCCCATCGTGGTGCGGCAGAACGATGTTGTAATCGAGCCGCAGATGGTGGAACTCCTGGTGCTGAAGATCGGCGGCATTGCAAAGTTCTACCCCAACGGCGGGCTGACCTACGCGGAGGGGCAGTGGTATTTCTCCCTTTCTCAGGAGCAAAGCCTGAAGCTGCCGGACCGGCCCGTTGAGACCGGCGGGCGGATGAAACTGCCCCATCAGGAGGTGGTGGGCTTCCGCGGACCGGATGTGAACGTGCGGAAGGCCATTGTGGAAGGGGTGATCTGATGGCGAACAAACACTCCACCCTGACCCCGGAAGGCTGCGCCGTTCCCACTGCCGGGATACCGCCGGACACGGAAGAACCGACCGCAGTCCAAGGAGCTGAGCTGACACCCAACAAGCACTCCACACTGACTCCGGAGACCTGCTTCAAGCCCATGGTAATGGACATTCAGGACGTGGTTCTGAATGTCACCGATGGAGAAGGGCGGGTCTATCAGGAAAAAACCGTGGTGCCGTCCGGAGTCCAGCAGATTGTGACGCCGGACGCCAACTACGCGGCACTATCCCGCGTGATCGTGGAAGCCATTCCCAGCGACTACGGGAAAATCACCTACAGCGGAGACGTAATTACCGTGACTTAACAAATCCAACCCCCATATAAAAAGGTTGATGGGGTCGAAAAATTTTAAAAGGAGACCAAAAACATGGCAAAGAAAAATGTAATCATCAACAAAGTTCCGTATGAGGGCGTGGAAGAAGTCAAGCTCCCCCTGCAGGAGGGAGGCGGCAGCGCCCGCTATGTGGAAACCAGTGACGCCACTGCGGCGGCCGGCGATATTCTGACCGGGAAAAACGCATACGTCAACGGAAGCCTGATCGGCGGTTCCATGCCGAACAACGGCAAGACCGACGGAACCATTTCCACGGTGGACGGAACGGTCACGATTCCCGCAGGCTACACCACCGGCGGCACCGTTCAGATTTCCGAGGCGGAGCAAGGAAAGGTGATTCCCGGCAACATCAAGGCCGGGGCGACCATTCTTGGCGTGGACGGTAAAGCCTCCGTGGTGGACACCGATGACGCGGACGCCACCGCCGGGGACATTCTTTCCGGCAAGACCGCCTATGTGAACGGCCAAAAGATCACCGGCACCACCACCATGCCGACGATCTCGCTGCTGGATGGGGTGCTGAGTATTTCCTAAATGGGCTTGCTCCCGCAATGGGACATTCCCATGTCATGGACGTGGGGCGCATTCTTTTCTGGAAAAGAACCCGCCCCACACCCCGGAAGAAAAGCACCAGGGCGTTTCGACTTCGCCCTGGACCCCCAACGGCACAAAGGGCGAGGGCTGCGGCCCTCTCCCTTTGGAAACCCTCTCCCATAGGACGGGAGACGGGGGAATCCACTTTGGAAACCCCACCTTGGGGGGGCGGGTAAATAACAGAAAGGAGAACGCCTTATGCCAAGTCCAACCGTCATTGTGAACCACAAGACATACAGCGGCGTGGGGCGTTTATCCATCCCTTTGTCCACCGGGACGGGGAACGGAGATTTCATTTACATCGGCGGAGATCCGGGAAGTTTGCCCCAATGGCAGGCAAACGTGAAAATAGCGGGCGTGAAATACAACGCCGTACAGCGGGTGACACTGCCGAAGCAAGGCGGCGGGGAAGCCCACTACCTATGCGCGGCCGGGACCTTTCGGGAATTTTCCGTAAACCCCGGCGGCAAGAAAATCAACATCGGAGACTATGTGAAGCTGGAAGCAGGGCTGTATCCCAGCGCAAGCCTGTACCCAAGCACGGCGCTGTATCCCGGAACCGGGGTCAAGAGCGACTCAGCGGGGGCACTGGCCACGGCACTGCTGCCGGACGCATCACTTTATCCGGCTGCGGACCTTTACCCAAGGAACGTAATTCTGGCGACCGGGGCGGGGACGGACTCCGCCAACGCCGACGGCATTGCCATGAATGACGCGGAACCGGGAGGGACCGTGCTGGTATACATTCCAAAAACGTAAGGAGGGGCGGCTATGGGAACGAGTTGGAGCGAGATCATTTCAGACCATGCCATGGTTTTTATTGATGACGTGAGACTGACGGATCAGGCGGCGGAAAGCCCTGCGCGGTTCCTCCGGCGGATGAGCCTGTACATGAAAAACGCGATTCCGGTATTCAACCGCCCCCCTGAGATGGTGGATTACCTGAAAGAGGGATTGACGGAACCCGCCTACGGGGACAGCGCATGGGTCTCCACATTGGAAAGCGTTGCGAAAGAGACGAAGGTAGAGACGGGAATGACCGGCTACGAATTATTCTCCTGCGCACAGCGGGCGGAGCAGCCGGACGGGTCCGTGCTCTTAGTACCGTATGGAGAGGCGGTATATGACCCGGAGACCGGAACCGTGACCTTCCCGCCCCAGATGGACGCGGGATTGCAGTACGAAATGGACTTTTACACGGACGGGGCCTTTGCCCATGACCTGACGGCGGAGCAGAAACGGCTGTTGGGATTGTGCGTAGCCTCCGTATGGGACGAGCGGTTTTTCCGCAACTGGCTCAGCGACGCGCCCAAGGATCATGACCGGAGCTTTAACCCACCTAACGAGCCGCAGTACATGGAAAAGGGAAGCAAGAAGAAACTGCAAAACCGGGGGCTGTTGAATCAGGAATTGCGGAAGTATGAGCAGGACTGCCTGTACGCAACGGCGTTCTACCGGTCGGCACGGAAGATGAAGCTGATCTGAAAGGAGGGAGCCACATGGCGGACGCCAAGCACGGCATGAAAAACATCGGCCTTTTGAGCGGCGGAAACGGCAGGGCGACCAACGCTCCGGCCCAATACCGGGACCGGAATCGGCAGTATTTTGCGGATGCCACGGCCCGGTTTGTGGAGGAAATGGCTCCTTACGCCACGGACTTTGTGACGGCCCGGATGCAGGGCTTGGTTCCCGGAGACTTTTACCGGTGGAGCACAAAGCGTATCCGGTTCTCCGACACCACCAAGCAGGGCGTCAGCCTTACCCGGAAAACCGATGATCAGAAGGCATTTCTGGTGGCGGACGCCGGGGTGGACTACATCCCGGAGGGAGCCAAGGTGGAGACCATGGGTTCCTACTGGCTGGTAACGAACCCTTCTAATCTATCCAGCGCAATAGGGACCGGAATCATGCGGCGGTGCAACGCCGTATGGCGGTTTCTGGACTGGTACGGCAACATCCGAGAAGAACCGATCCTTGTGGAAAAGTCCTTGGCGCAGGCCACAGCCAACGATTTTCAGGAAATGACCCTCATCATGCAGGGATATTTCAACATCATCTGCCAGCGAAACGCCAACACAGAGCAGATGGACCAGAACAGCCGCCTGATCTTAGGGCGGCGGGCCTATCAGATCACGGGCTACTCCGACGTGACGCAGGAGTTTACCGGGGACGATGAGAGCACACACCTGCTGTATTTCAACGCCCGGATGCAGGAGCCGAACCACGAGATCGACGATCTGGAGGCGAAGGTGGCAGGGGGGAAGAACTTCTCCTGGGCGATATTTGTCACCGGGGCGCCCCGCATGACGGCGGGAGATGCCTTCCAATTTACCGCTGCTTCCCGGCGGAACGGAGCCGAGGTGGAGAACACGGAGGAACACCCCATCGGCTATGTATGGTGTTCCAGTGACACCAACGTGGCCACGGTGGACAGCAAAGGTGTGGTAACAGCGGTAGGCGAGGGCACCTGCCAAATCACGGCGGTGCTGGACCAAAACCGGACTTACGGCGGGACCTTCGCCGTGACGGTGGAGGCATCGGCGGCAAAAACACCGGCGGTACGGTTTTTGAATGAGGTTCCCAAGTACATGGCCCCCTACGATGTGGAGACCTTGGAGGCGGCGCTGTTTATCGGCGGCGTTCGACAGGACGCGGCAGTGGAGTGGACCTATGAGGGAGCCACAGAGGGTTCTTACAGCGTGAGTGTCAATGGAAATCGGTTTATAGTCAGGTGCTGGGGGAACAGCCCGAAACCGCTGACGGTAACGGCCAGATGCGAGGGTGAAAGCGTCAGCGCAGAGATCGAATTGGAGGGCTTGTGAGATGGCAGAGAAGTGTCCATACGCCTACAAGCGGCCCGGAACGGTGAGCTTGCTGTGCGAGATGCAGCCGGGGCAGAAATTCCCCATCTGCGGACACCAGCATTTGTGCGGCGTGACCGGGCAATGGGAGAATACACCGCAGGCGGCGGTGTGCCCCCTGCGGGGGATTGATCGTGAGAAATTCCAAAAAATCTGAAAGGAATGACGTATATGGAATGGAAAAAGCTGACGGAGGAAGGGCTGCTGGCAGCCAGAGACTATGTGCCCCTGATGGAAAAGGCGGCGTTTGCGGCGGAGTGCGCCGGACGGTGCTTTGATCGGATGGAGGTCCGGGTGGAGGGGGGACAGGTGCTCCCCTACTTCAAGGAGAACGTGGAGCGACGGAGCCGGTATCTCATGGGCGGCTTTGTGAAGCTGTATCTGGGAGAGGACTTTGAGCCGGTGGAGGGAGAAACCTACCTTATGTCCGCCGATGACTATGACCGGTGGGCCGGAGGACACATCTTCAACCAGATTGACCGCATGAAGGGGAAAGGGCCGGAGCTGCGGGACAAAGCCTTTGACCTGCTGGCGGACTACCGTGATCTGGAAAAGATGCTGAAAACGGAGATTTACGGGATGCTGCAAGCCATGAACGATCCCGTGAGCCGGTTTCAGGACCTTGCGGCGCAGAGCATGACGCCGGAGGCGGTGCAAAAGACGCTGGAAGATCTGAAGGAGGCCCGGAGCGCCTTTGACGCGGCCTTTCAGCAGCGGAAGGACGGCGCACAATGAACCCTGCTTTCCACAGCCCCACCTATCCATTTGAGAGAGTCCAAAGCGGGTTTCTGACCTTCCGTGGGGCGGAGGAGATCCCCCACAAGCTGTTGACCTATCTGATGGACCTGCCGCTGCCGGACAGCTACGAGCCGGTGGATGACAACACCCGGCCCCGTGTCCGGCTGATGAAATATCTATGGCATGACGGGGCCAAGCCGCTGGGAGAGCGGCTGCCCACGGCCAAGGAAAAGCAAAGCCTTCTTTTTGACGGGAACGAGCCTGTGGTAGACACGGATGCCCAGCGCCGCAAGCACCCGAAAGGGTATCGCCTTTACGCCCAGAAGTTCTGGGGAGAAGCCCAGACGGAGGCGAAAAGCACGATCAAATGTTATTTGGGCCGCATTTTTGCGCAGACGCCCTTTGACGCACGGATCGGGATCACGTTTGTAATTTCCTGCAACGTGAACCAAGAGACCACCACCAAAACGGAGGCATACGCCCGCTCCTACGATATGGAGCAGTGCATCATCGAGGCACTGAACGGCGTGAATCTGGCGGGGATCGGCGTGTGCGATTTCTCCCGTGCCGCACACGCGGACAACGGAAGCCGACCGGTGTATGACCAGACGGGCACGGTGGTGGGCCGGGAACTGAAAATGAGCATACATTGGGCGGAAAGCGAAGCCGCCATGGGGGACACCATTGAGGACTACTAAATTCACAACGGGAGGACAGCCACCATGAACATGGAAGAAGCAGCCGTAAAGATAGAGGGGCATGAGCACGAGATCAAATCCCTGAGACACCGCATGGCCGATGTGGAGCGGGATCAGCAGGCGCTGATCAAGCTGACTGCCAGTGTAGAGGTAATGGCGACCAAGCAGGAAGAGATGGGAACCAAGGTAAGCCGGATCGATGAAAAGATGACGGAGATGGAAGGAAAGTCCGCCAAACGGTGGGACAGTCTCGTGGACAAGGTGATCTGGCTGATCGCCGGGGCCTGTATTGCGGCGCTGTTTGCCAGTGCGGGCATTGCCATTTGATTTCAGATATTGGAGAGGATGAATTAAAAGAATGGAACTCTCACGGAATATCAAGCGGGCGGCGGACCGCTACGAACCCGTAGAAACCGCCGGACTGACCCTATGGCCCATCCGGGTATGTGAGCAGGAGGAATTTGAGCGGGCGAGACCCGCCATTGACGTGATCCAGCAGGCGCTCCCTGTGCGCTATGCGGTCATGCCTCTGCTGACAGCCTATTGGGTCATGGATCTGGAAAGCATGGAGCGGGGGGAGGAACCGGTGGGCCTTTTCAACCGGGCGCTGGCGTTTTTGGCGCTGGCGCTGCGGCTGGGGGAGGGCCGGAGCCTTTCGGACCGCATCCGCCTGTTTCATGTGAAACTTTCGCCTGAAAACACAATGGATTTAAAGGGAATATGCTTTACATGGAACGGTGAGGAAGAAATCACCATTACCCCGGTACAATTCCAGCGACTCAGGGCTATTCTGGCTTATCAGAACGGCATTGAGCTGACGGATGAGGACGCCAACCCGGACCTGTTGGAAGCGGAGGCGGAGCTGGCCCGGAGAAACGGGCCGAAGCTGCGCCGGGACCCGGCCGGTCTGCTTTCCTCCATCGCCCTGTTTACAGGCTGTGAGGAAACAGAGATGGACGAATGGCCCCTGCTGAAGCTGAAACGGCGTCAGGAAGCCATCCAGCGGGCGGCAGATTATCTGATCTGCGGCATTTCGGAGGGCAACGGCGTGAAGTGGAAAGGAGGGAACCCTGTCCCCCACCTTTTCTATGACCGGGAGCGGGAGGACGCGGGGGCCATGACCCCGCTGAGTCAATTTACCAACAATACGGAACAAACTTAAAAGGAGTGTGAACAGACATGATCACTTTTACTGACAAGAGACTCTACCCTAAGGGCATTTGCTCCGCACAGCTTCAGGACCCTGTTACCGGCGAGGTTCTGAGCCAGAGCGACAAGTTCTCCACCGGCAACATTCAGTTCTCCGGCAACATCGACCCTCTGCGAGCGGGCCTTGGCAACGGCGTTGCCACGATTGTTGCCAGCGATTCCGATACGCAGGTGAACTTCACCCGCGCGGACTTCGACCTGATGAGCAAGATGATGGCTGTGGGCGGCACCGTGAGCTACAACGCCGTTTCTCCCGTCTGTCAGACGGTGGAGGCCACGGGCACTTCCCTGAAGGCCGACGTGAGTAAGCTGGTGCCGGTGGCCCAGTATGGCTATTCCTCCATTTTCTGCTACGTGCAGGAGGTGGGCGCGGCTTCCTCCTACTCTGTGGGCGGCGTTCCTTATCCCATTGACCCCGCCACCGGCGCCATTACCGGCTTCACCGCTGAGAGCGGCAAGAGCTACAAGGTGTGGTACTTCGCCCGGAAGCCCGCGGCTCAGGTGGGCGTGGTGCACAGCGCCTTTAATGGCCGCATCGTACACTTCACCGCGCAGATCGCCGTGTATCAGAACGTGTCCGGCAAGAACAAGGGCACCCGCTGGGGCTGGGCCTACCTGATCGTGCCCCGCCTGTATCTGAACCCCGAAGGGGCCAACACCACCGGCGACCAGTCCAACTACGATACCACCACCATCACCGGCCGCGCTATCAATGAGGACGCCGACGTGATCTCCGCCGAGTGCGACGCCTGCGGCGGCATGGGCACTTCCGCCTACGTGGTGCTGGTTCCCGACGAGGAAAGCGACGAGGTGGCCGGGATTGCCGTGATCGGCGGCGTGGTGAGCGTGGCCGCCAGCGGCACTGCCCCCGTGAATGCCAAACTTCTCATGAAGAACGGTGAACTGGTGACGCCCTCTCCCGCAAGCCTGCTGAAGTACACCGTGACCGCCGGGACTGCTACCGGGACCACCGTTTCCACCGACGGCATTGTGACCGCCGGGAGCACGCAGGGCACCGGGAGCATCGCCATCCAGTATCCCGCCGAGGGGGCAGCCAAGTACACCGCGCAGGCGGTTCTGGAAGTCACCTCCGAGTAAGGGACACACCAAAAACGCCTTATCCTAAGCGTTGGATAGGATGAGCCGAGCGGGGCTGACTGCCGGGGAAACCCGGCGGTCGGCCCCGCTTTTTCGGTCCCCGGCGGACGGGAGAGCATGAGAGACTCATGCCTTGGCGTATGCTTGGGACCATTTTTCGTGAGGTCACGAAAATGACGGAAAGGAGCGAGGATATGAGCGGGAGCGCATCTGTCAGGATCACAGGGCTGGACGAGGACATGGCGGCGCTGGAACAGCGGTTCAAGGCGGTGCTGGCGGGGGCCATGCCCACGCTGCGGGAGGATCTGTCCCAATGCCTTTTCGAGCACGTGCAGGGCGACGTATACGAAAAATTCGACCCAAAGGAATATATCCGGCGGGGAGAATACGGCGGCTTGGCCGACATTGACGGCAACACGGAGTTCGCGGTGACAGAGGACAGCGTTTCCATGGACTACCAGCCCAGCGGCGAGAGCGAACAGGTGGAAAACCCGCTGAACGGAGACGCGCTGATCGGGCGCATTGAGCATCTGGACCCGCCTTATGACTGGACCCGGAGGCCCCCGGCCAGACCGTTTTTTGAAAATTTTGTCACGGAATTGGTAGAAGGCGGACGGGCAGAGGAAACGCTGGTACGGGCCATGAACCAACAGGACGCAGAATTACAGATCGAAGCCAACGGCTACACGGGCCGGGAGGGTGACGAAGGATATTGAAGTAAAGGCAGGGCGGTGAAGCATGGCAAAAATTATCTTTAAGGGCGTACCCGATTTTACAGAGGTCCGGGCGGAGATCGCAAAGCTGAAGCAGGAGGTAGCGTCGGTTTCCTCCACGAAGGTGAATCTGAACGGCACGGCGCAGGGTCTGAACGGCGCGGCCAATGCCGCCGGGAAGCTGGCGGGGAACTTACAGAAAGTCTCCACCACCTTTGACGCAAACGGGCAGGCCACGCGGCAGGTGCGGGATTTCTCCGCACGGCTGGGAGAGACCACCCGCGTGGTGGCGACGCTGAACAAGGAGACGGGGGATCTGGCTGTGACCCAGCAGACCGTGACCCGGAACTACCGCCAGCAGGCCCAAGCGGCGGAGAAAGCCGCCGCCGCAGAACTGAAAGCCACCCGGCAAGCTAACGCCTATTTACAGCAGCAGGCCAGAGCAGCGCAGAACACCCCTTATAATCCCACATCGATCCAGCGGCAGATCGAGGGCATGGTTGGCATCGGGAATGCCGCCAAGAATGCGGCGGACAGTGCCGGCGTATTTGAAAGAGCGTTTTTGAACACCTCCGATAAGGTCCAGAAGGGCACGAAGGAGATGACCGAGAAAAACGGTCTATTAGGGGACAGTTTTACCAACGTCTACCTGAAAATGCTCCAATGGCAGGTGATGGGAACCATCGTCTCCAAGACCATCGGGGCCTTCCGTGATGCCATTTCCACCATGAAGGCCGTGGACGATGAAATGGTGACGGTCCGCAAGGTAACTGGCTTTACAGCGGAGCAGATGGAGGAACTGCGGAACCGGGCCTATGAGACGGCATCGGCCTACGGCGAGGCGGCGGACGAATATCTGAACTCCGTAGCGGCGTTTGCCCGTGCCGGTTATGGCGAACAGGCGGACGCACTGGCGGAGCTGGCCACCAAGACAAAACTGGTGGGCGACACCAATGCGGAAACGGCACAGCAATTCCTGTTGTCCGTGGACGCGGCGTATCAGTACAAGGGCAACATTGAAGCATTGACCAAGGTGCTGGACGGCGCCAACGAGATCGACAACAAGTACGCCACCAGCATTGAAAAGCTGGCGGAAGGCTTGGGGACCGTGGCACCGGTGGCGGCACAGGCCCATGTAGGGATCGATGAACTGACGGCGGCAATCGGTACGATCACGGCCGTGACCCAGCGGAGCGGCAGCGAAGCAGCCCGTGCGTTCCGGGCACTGGTGCTGAACATCGTGGGTGACACGAAAACCGAGATCGACGAGGGCGTGACGTGGACCACCGGGGAGATCGCCGGGTTGAAGGACGTGATCCGGGAGTACGCCCCGGCTGCGTATGAAGCGGCGAAGGCCACTGGCGAGGTCATTGACCCCATGGAAGCCATCGGGGGCCTTGCACAAAGCATGAAGGACGGGCTGCTGACTGAACAAAAGCTGATGGAGATGGTCAGCGACATCGGCGGCAAGCTGCGGACCTCTCAGCTGCTGGCTCTGATCCAGAACTGGGACATGTACCAGTCCATGCTGAAAGACTACGCCAACGCCGTAGGCAGCGCGGACAAGGAAATTGAAAACGCTCTGGACAGCTGGACCCGCAAGACCAACATTCTGAAAAACGAATGGACGGAGTTCATTCAGAGCATGGTGAGCACCGATGCCGTTAAGGGCGGGCTGGACGTGCTGATCGGCGCGGTGGAAGTCCTGAACACGGACATTGGCCATTTCGCGGCGGTTTCCGGGACTGCGGTTTTGGGAATGCTGGCGCTGAAAGCGGCGGCCAAAGGCGCGACGGTGGCGTTTACAAAGCTGTCGGCGGCGGGGATTGCCATGAACCCGTGGATGCTGGCAATTGCAGCGGCGGCAGGGGCGTTCAGCCTCGTGTGGAAGGCGACGGAGGACTACCGGAAAAGCCTTGACGCGCTGAACACGGAGATCGAGACCAACAACACCCAGTTAGAGGAAAACAAGAAGCGGCTGGACGAAATCAGCGAAATCCCGTGGCATGACCTGACCCCGGAGCTGATCGAGGAAAAGAAGGCACTGGAAGCGGAAAACGCCGAACTGGAACAGCAGATCAAGCACCTGACGGCAATCGCGGAAAAGAAGGCCCAGACCGTGGGCGGAGCCGGTGGGACCACCATCACGTCCATGGGCAGTGTGAAGGGCTACGATGAATTTGTGGGCCGGTCCTTCAAGTCCACGGAGGAAATGATCGCCCAGCTCCGGCTGGTGACGGGACAGGCCATCAGCACCACGGCAGACCTGGAACGGCTGGGGATCACCTACGAGACACTGGCGGACAAGGCCAAGGCGTACGCGGACCAGCTTCAGTCAGGGCGAAGCATCCAACAGGACCAGATCAACGATTTCTACGCCGTAAAAACGGCGGCGGAACAGCAGGTGGCAGCCTACGAGGAAGCCATCAAAGCCAACGGCAAACTGACGGACGCCCAACAGGCGGACTATGACGTGCTGAAGGTATTTCTGGCACAGGTCAACAAGGCCACACAGCCCATGAGCGACTATGTGGCGGGGCTATTGAAAGTACAGCGGCAGGCGGGGAAGTCCGGAAACCAGATTTACGATCTGGTAAAGCGGATGATCGTTCTGAACGAGAAGAAACTGGACCTGAGTCAGCAGATCGGGGCGCTGCGGCAGCTGGCCACGGAGGCCGGGGCGGCAGCCTATTCCGTGGGCATGATTGGTGCCGCCAAGACGCAGGATGTAGAGCGGACCATCAAGGGCCTGTTGCAGACCGGAAAGGCCAAGACCTATGACGAAGCCCGTGCCATCGTTCTGAACCGGATCTACAAGTCCATGTTTACGGACACCGGGCGGGACAGTGGGACGGTGGATACCTCCTCCACAGTGGATACGTCCTCCACCACATCGTCCACGGGGAAGTCCACCAAGGACGCGGAACTGGAACGGCTGAAGGACATTGTATCCCTGCGGAAGTCGGAGCTTTCCCTTATGCAGGAGCGTGGAGACAGCACGGCGGATCAGATCGACAAGATGCGGCAGATCCAAGCGGCGCTCCACGCACAGGCGGAGTATATGCGGCGGATCGGGGCCAGTCAGGCGGACATCAACGCCCTGTCTACGGAGCACTGGAAGATCACCAAGCAGATTCAGGAACTGCAGGAGGATCTTTGGGACGAACTGGAAGATGCCGTTAACAAAAAGCTGGAAGAAGCGGCGGATGCCCGTGACAAACAGGTTGACGCCATTGACAAGCAGATCGCCGCGCTGAAGGACGCCAAGCAGGCTGAGGACGAAGCCCTGAAACTGGAACAGCTGAAGGCGGCGGTGCTGGAAAAGCAGAACGCCTTGCTGGAAGCCCAGAAGGAACGGACGGTGCGGGTATTCAACGCCGCAACCGGACAGTGGGAGTGGGAAGCCAACGCCTCGTCCGTGAAGTCTGCGCAGGACGCCTATGAAAAGGCCAAGGAGGACTTGGCGGAGTACGAGCGGGAGTTGGCCCTTCAGCGAGAAATTGACGAACTGGAAGCCAAGAAAACCCTGATTGAAGAAACCTACAACACCCTGAAGGCCGAGTGGAAGCGGATCACGGACAGTTTGCAAGAGCCTACCCGGACCATTGACGACATTCTCAGCGACATTGCCAGAAACGGTACACCCAAGATGCGGCAGCAGGTGGAGGAGGTCAACAACCTGCTGGGCAAGCTGAACCAGTATATTGCGGGCACGGTGAACGGCGGACAGCTCCCCGGACAGCCGGGAGAGGTTCCCGGTGCGAACGGGGCGACCGGCGTGACCGGCGGCTACCATTTCGACTACACGAAGAATCCGGGCGGCGGCTGGACGCAGACGGAGATGAACGAAGGGTTCATTCCCGCCGGGTCCTCCGGCTGGAAACTGGCGGACGGCAGCGACGCCAACCTGAACTTCAAGGACACCAGAATTTACGGCAAGGGCGAAAAGGGCCAGTACACCGGCCCGGACACCAGTCGGGACGAAAAGCTGGCGGGGCAGACCGTTGAGAAAAACGGCTATGTGATTACCTATGACGAACTTGGCTATGCGGTAAAAGCCATCAACGTTCATCAAGGCGCGGCGCGGGCAGACCTCTCCGGAAAGTATGACAAGGTGGACGCAGACGGCAACAAAATGTACTACACGGGCTTTGACAAGAACGTGGATTACAACCTTGCCATCAAGCAGGCCAAGGAGTCCGGGGCCGGAGAAGGCGTGATCAAGCAGCTGGAAACGGAGCGGCAGAACAAGATCAACGCCATGTACGGCGGGGTAGACCCAAACAAGGGCGGCAAGCCATCCGGGGGCAGTTCTTCCGGAAGCAGTTCTTCCGGCGGCGGTTCTTCTTCCTCCAAAAACAATTCCTCCGGTTCTTCCAGCAAGGGCTATGACAGCAACGTGGACTACTCTCTGGCCATCAAGAACGCGGAGAAGAACGGAGCCAGTCAGTCCACCATCGACAAACTGAAAGCGGAACGGCAGAACAAGATCAACGATAAGTACGGCGGCAAGGATCCGTACAAGAAGTACGATTCCGGCGGCATCCTGCGGGGGCTGGGCGGCATCAAGGCCACCAGCCAGGACGAGATCGTGATTCCCCCGCTGCTGGCGGAGAAGATGCTGGAACCCAGCGCGGACAGCACCTTCCAGAAGCGGATGAGCGAGTTGGGGTGGCTGTACGGCGCGGCGGAGCGGGGCGGCACCATGCCGGGTAAAACGGTGATGAGCCGGACCAGCTATGACCACTACGGAGACAGTTACAGCGTGAACGGCGTTCAGATCGGGGCGGAGGCGGCCAACCGCCTGACCGTTGCGCAGATCATGCAGGCATTGAACCACGGGGCCGGAAACTTGGGTCTCTACAAACATTAAGGGAGGCGGGCGCATGGCATTATTCCAACCAACGAATATTTATCCATCGTCCCTTGGGGAGCTGGGAAACGGCACGGTTGACATTACAAAGCCGCTGGCGGTGAGCTGGCAGGTGAACGGCAACTCCGCTATGACAGCGTTTTCCCTGACGATCTGCAAAAACGATGCGGCATCCACGCAGGTATATTCCACCGGGAAACTGACGGCGGGGTGTCCGTTTTACGGAACGGACTATGCGGGGAACACCGTGCTATTCACCTACACCATCCCGGCCAGCGCACTGAGCGGGGCAAATATGGAGAACGGGCAGCAGTACAAGCTGCTGATCCGGCAGTGGTGGGGGGCGACCGACGCGGAGAGTGTGACCCAGCGGAGCGCATCGGTCTTTCTCACCCGGACGGCCCCGGTTCTGACCGTGGCCGCCATCCCATCGCCCCTGACGGTGCGGAAGTACGCCTTTACGGCGACCTACACGCAGGCGCAGGGGGACACGCTGAACTGGGTGCGGTGGATGCTGCGGGCCGGAAACAGCGAAGCAATCCTCTATGACAGCGGGCGCATTTACGGCACGGCGGAACTGCGGATGGAGTATGACGGCCTGTTTTCCGACACGGATTACGCCCTCCGCTGTCAGGTGCAGACGGAAAACGGCGTTCAGGCAGACACCGGCTGGGTGAGCTTCCGGGTGGCCTACGATACCACGGAGGTCTCCGGCGCGGTGGTGGCGTGTCCCAACTGCAGGAAATCCGGCATCCGGGTAAGCTGGCCGGGGCTGTACTCCATCCCCGGCAATGCCGCCGGCAGCACGTCGATCTCCGGGGGGAAGCTGAGCATCGGAAGCGGCGGCAGCGTCACATGGAACGAGGTGACGGGACAGGTCATGAGCTACCCGCAGCCGTGGAGCCTTGTGTGGAGCGGGACGGTGGACGTAACCCGTGACAATCCCATTGTAACCATCGGCATGGGGGAGACCTCGGCGGTGCTTTCACTGGGTAAGAGCGGCGGCAAACTGACGGTGGGGGGCAGCACGGTTTGGAGTCAGGCCCTCCCGTGGCTGCGGGAGACGGACCGTTTTACGGTGGTGATCGCAAACGGGAACGTCTACCTGCGGCAAATCACGCTGGTGGGCGGCATTTATCCGCTGACCACCCTGTTCCCGTCCGTCACTTTGTTCCCCATTCAGGAGCACGAGGAATTGCGGGTCTTTACCGGAACGGCAAACCTGACGGGCAGAACGATCACATCGCTGACGCTGGGCGGCGTGCAGACCTGTGATTATCTGTGGGTAGACGGGGAAACCCTTTCTGACGGCGTGCTCGGCGAGATACTGAGCTTTCAAGGCTGGACACCGGGAGCGTTTTCCGGAAACACGCTGTTTCAGACGGATTTCGCCGGAGGCGGCTTGCAGGCGGGCAACCTGACCTTTGCCGGGACGCTGACGGGCTTTGCTATTTACCGCTACCACGAGGGAGACGCCACACTGGAACCGGTGGCGCAGACGCCCCTTTCGGAGCGGGCCATCTGGGACTGCAAGGCGGTGTCTCAGGATACCTACCGCTACTATATGTTCGGTCTCGGAAAAAACACGAACGGCGCGGACGTGATTGTAACCAACGCCCTGATCTCCGACGCGGTGACGCCCATCTTCTGGGACTGGACGGTTCTGCAATGCACCAAGGACACAGAGGGCGCCTATCATCCGGCGGCGATCTTCCGGTTCAGTTTGAATGTGGCCAGCGGCGGGATCAGCAACAACAACACCCCCGGCGTGCTGAGCAACTTCACCCGGTATCCCACGGTGCAGAGTTCCCCAAGCGATTACCGCTCCGGGACGCTCTCAGCGGCCATAGGACACGTTTTGCCCAGTGGGGAGTATACGGACACCAACGAGGTGCGGGACGCCGTGTACGCCCTCTCAACCACGCAGGACACCCTGTTTCTGAAAGACCGGCGGGGAGACCTGTGGCAGATCCGGACGGGCGGGGCCATTTCCATGAGCACCATGGACGGCAGCCGACAGCAGGTGCAGACGGTGACGCTTCCGTGGGTAGAGATCGGCTCCGCAGACGGGGCGCGAATCCTGCTCACATCCAGCGACGCTTTGTTTGCATAAAAGGGAGGCGATGCAAAGATGACCCAAGCGGAACGGATGAACGATTACCGCAAGATGCTGCGCCGGCCTTTTACCAAGCTGTGCCGCCTGCGGTTTTTACAGCCGGACGGCTCCACGGCCTTCGCACTGGACAACAACCCCACGGGGCGCTTCCCCGGGGCGTTTATCGCGGACGGGAGCCTGTCCGTGAATCTGAACAACGGGCTACGGCGGACGGCCTCGGTGACGCTGGCAAATTTGGACGGCACGTTCGATTACAACATCAACCGGGTGTGGTTCGGGAACCGGATCGCACTGGATGAGGGCCTTGTGCTCAGCGACGGCACGGATTTTTACATTCAGCAGGGGGTCTTTCTGGTGAAGGACCCGGTGGAGACGCTGGAACCGGCCAAGCGGACGGCCCAATACGATCTGGTAGACAAATGGTCGGACTTGGACGGAACGCTTTTCGGCTATCTGGAAGGGACCTATGAAGTGAAAGCGGGAACCAATGTCTTTGACCCCATTGCAGCCCTTTTAAAGCTGGACCGGGGAAACGGGGAACCGGTGGACAACGTGCCGCCGGTATTCACGGAATATTATAACGGCAAGACGCAGACCTTGCCCGACGGCTCTACGGCCAAGCTGACGGACGCACCCTACACCCTGCGGGTGGACAGCGACAACGGAAGCTATGCCGACGTGTGCCTGGGCCTTGCGGAAATGCTGGCGGCGTGGATCGGATACGATGCCTCCGGCGCACTGCGGATTGACCCCTCTCAGGACGATATTCTGGACAGTGACAAGCCCCTTGCGTGGCAGTTCTCCCAAAGCGAGGCGGAGCTGCTGGGGACGGAGTACACGGAGAAAAACACGGAAGTGTACAACGATTTCATCGTAGTGGGAGAGGCCGTGAACAACAGCCCGCAGGTGGCGGCACGGGCGCAGAACCTTGACCCGGCCAGCAGCACGAATGTAAGTCGGATTGGGCGCAAAACCGTGCGCTACCGGGCGGCGGGCTATTCCACGAAAAGACAGTGCGAGGACTTGGCTGTGTGGAAACTGAAACGGTCCGCGGCACTGCAAAAGTCCGTCTCGGTTTCGTGCAGTCAGATCATGCACCTGAACGAGAACGAACTGATCTCCATTGTGCGGAGCGACAAGGCGGGGTCTCCGGTGGAGCGGCATCTGGTGCAGGGGTTTACAAGGCCCCTGACATGGAGCGGCCCCATGCAGATTTCCGCCGTGTCGGTCCAGGATTTCCCAACGGCCACCGTGACGGGGTGGCCCACCTGAACAGTGAAGCAGCCCCAACGGGGCACCGGATTAAAAGGAGGAACTTTTATGAAGAAGATTTGTTGCGGAAAAACGGCCAATAGTTTGGCCGGGAAGGAGCGTGGCTGATATGGCATACACACCGACAGTCTGGAAGAACGGAGAATTTCCTCCGATTGACGCAGAGCACCTCAACAAGATCGAGCAGGGCATCGCCAACTCCGCCCCCGGCGGGTTTGGGTTGGGCTTGGGTGCGAAAGCACTTACTTCTAATGATGACGTAAATGATATCGCAGCATCTGGGTGGTATTCATGGTATGAAAGAAGCGTGCCTAAAAATGCAATTAATCTATCGTGGGTTACTATCATGCGCGTTGATGGCCACCTTGGAGGTGTTTTTGTTCAAACAGCGTATGGTGTAACTGACGCGATTAATTATTATACTCAACCAATCGTTGCGCGGCGAATGCGGTATAGCAGTGCAATCGGCGAATGGGAATATGTAAATCCTCCCATGAAACTTGGCGTAGAATACCGCACCACGGAGCGGTATCTCGGCAAACCAGTTTATACTAAATTGCTTGATTGTGGGCAAATCGCAGACAACAAACAAGTGGAGCACGGAATTGTGAATATGCGGGATTGCATATTTGCCCAGGGATTACGTGCCGGTATGCCTATGCCCTACATTTATAACCATAATTTGTCGGACCCATGGAGCTGCTACATTGCTGCTGTTAATGACACGAAAATCACGTTTGCATGTGGCACAAGTGCGGCAGGAGGCAACTGCCACGTAATACTCAAATACACCAAGGTCACCGACTGACTATGGACTATTGCGTGATATGCGGAGCCATTGTGCCGGAGGGACGATGGGTTTGCCCTATTTGTGAGCGACAATGGCCTGAATTTTAATAAAGCCGGAGGGGATTTCCCTCCGGCTTTATTAAATGTGGGCCACGTCCGTTGACAGGTCGGGCAGACCTGTAAGCCTTCCGGAATAATAGCCCCGCAGCATACGCAGTTGGTTTCCATACGCCATATCAGCCACGCACCTTCCCGGCCAAACTATCGGCCCATAGGACGCAACAGTTGATGGGAAAAGTTTTCTGCCTGCCGCCGGATTTCACGCTTTTTCGACACGGCGGCTGTGGTACACTGACCGCAGAAAGGAGGGGACGATATGGAGCATCTGGACCCGGAATACCTCTGCCTGTTTCACGCCATTACGGAGACCATTGAAGAACTGGAACGGCTGAAAGCAGACCTGATGGCCGCACAGCGCAGATCGGAATCCCTGTACGTGGAACGCACGGATTGACCGTGCGTTCCTTTTTTACGTTGCGTCCTGTTGGGCGCATAAAGCACAATAGGGATGGCGGAGATGGGCGTATCAGGCAAGGCGGTTTTCCAGTTTGTCTGCACTGCGTCTGGCTTGCAGATCCCGCTCGGCAAAGACCTTCTTGGCACTTTTCCGCCCGGAACGATCCATGAGCCGCCCGGAATAACGCTGGGTGGTGATGGGGCTGGAATGGCCCAATTTGGCTTGCAGTTCGTTTTCGGGCATACCGGAGTTGAGATCCAATCGGGAGCCGACGTGGCGGAGATCGTGGCTGCGGATGTCAGGAACGCCGGTGACGGAGCGGACGTGGCGCTCCACCAGCTCCGAAAGCCACTGTTTTGTGCCGGCCTTCCATTCGCCGGAACGGAGGGTGCCGAACAGGGGGGCGGTATCCGGAAGATCGTCCGGGCGGATGCCGCTGGCGAGGTAATGGCGAAGGGCGATCACGGCGATGTCGGGCAGGTCCACCACCCGGAATTTATCGCCCTTGCCGTGTTCCACGCGGAGGGCAGCGTCCTCCAAGTCGATGTCCGCCGGGGTCAAGGCCCGCAGTTCGGCGTTGCGCAGTTCCGTGGTCAGCAACAGGATCACGATGGCGTAATTCCGGGGCCAGTTCTCCGGGTGGGTGGTGCGGACGGGGGAATCCCGCCATAGCTTGCAGACCTGCTCATCGGTGAGCAGCACGTCATAGGGGCGCTTTCCCAATTTGCGGAGGGAGGGCATGAGGTAGAGGGAAACAGGGTTTTGCTCATAAAAGCGATCCTCGCCCAGTTCCGGAGAGCTGGCGTAGGTGAAAAAGGAGCGGAGGACCACCAGATGATACCGGACGGAGACAGGGGAGAGGCCCCGGTCAAAGAGGTGATCCCGGTAGGCTTGCATAGTGGTAAAGGTGGGTTCCTCGGTGGAAAGGCCGCTTTCCACGAGGAAAGAATAAAAGCTGTTTGTGACGGCGGCGTAGGCGGTGACGGTGCGCTCCGCTGCGCCGCTGGCCTGCACGTTGCGGAGCCATGAGTCTAAGGCCGACATGACCCGGCGCTCCTGCGCAGAGGTTCTTCCCATAAAATCAGTCCTTTCCAGTTAAACAGGCGGGTATCAGGGGGTAGGGGTCAGGCGGCGGAGCTTTTCCACGGCGCTGACGATCAGAGGGACGGCACCCAAAATATCATCCTCGGTGACGGTATAAGGGAGGGTGAAACGGACGGCGGAGGTCGCACGGCTGGCGGGGTAGCCCATGGCCCGGAGGACATAGCTGCCGTCTGCCTCTCCGCTGGTACAAGCGGAACCGGAGGAAGCGTACACGCCCTCCGCAGACAGGGCCATAACAAGGGCCTGAGATTCCACGCCAAGGAAAGAGAGGTTGGCGTTGCCGGGGAGCCGGAGGAGCACGTCACCGGGGGTATAGGGGCCGTTGACATAGATATCCGGGACAAACCTAAACAGATTGGTAATGAGCAAGTCCCGGCAGAGGGCGATCTGCTTCATTCCGATGAGCATTTTGTTTGTCCGCTCATGGAGGGCCGCTGCCATGGCGCAGGCGAGGGGAACGCTTTCAGTACCGGCGCGCATCCCCCACTCCTGATCTCCGCCGCGGATCATGGAAATCAGGGGCGTGCCCTTCTTAACGATCAGACAGCCGATGCCGGAGATGCCGCCGAACTTGTGTGCGCCAAAGGCCAGATAGTCCACGCCAAGGGCCTTAAAGTCCACGGGAATCTGGCCGACCGCCGCAGTCGCGTCACAGGCGAACAAAGCGTTGGGGGCGTTGCGCCGCATGGATAGGATGTCGTAAATCTCGCCGGTCTCATTGTTGGCCATCATGTGGGTGAAGCCGGTGCGGTCCGTGCGGTGGGGATGATCCACGGGGGGATATTCCAGAACGGCGTGGTGCTCGTAATGGCGGGGGAAGGTCAGTTTGCCGGTGTAGGCGCTCAGACTTTTCATCATCCAGTTGCAGGCTTCCGTTGCTCCGCTGGTGAAGTAGACTTCCTCCGGGAGACAGTTCAGGTCCTGGGCGATGGAGGCGCGGGCTTCCTCCAAGGCAATCTTGGCGGCAACGCCGCAGGCGTGAAGGGCGCTGGGGTTGCCGAGGGGCAGGGCGCGGGTGAACGCCTTGACTGCGGCAGGGGAGGGCGGTTCGTGGGCCGCCGCGTCGAAATAGTAACTCTTGAGCATTGGGGATTCCTCCTTGATCTTTCCAGTATTCTATCTTCATTGTACCAGCCGCTGACAAGGGGCTTTTTGACAGAATTCTTGACTTTTCACAAGGCCCGCACCATAATGAATTTGGCGAGTCCCTGCGGATATTTGCCGTTTTCCTCATGCTGTCCGTCCGGCAAGATAGAGCAGCATGGGGAATTTTTATATCGGTTTGGCGGTCGCCAACAGTGTGATCCCGCGCTCAATAGCTTCCGTTTTCGTGACGTTCTGCTCCCGGCAGTAGGCTTCTAAAATCTGCTGGCTGCGGTCATTGATACGGATGCTGATTTTGTGAGGGCGGGGGTTGTCTGTGGGACGGCCCAGCTTTGCGGCAGACATGGGGACGATCACCTCCTATTTTGTCTGGCATAAGTATCATAGCATTTTGTCTGGCAAAAGTCAAGGGGGGCGGCAAAGAAAAAGCCGCCCGGAAGGGCGGTCTTTTTCAATCTTTATCCGATAATGGCGTTCCCGTTTTTAAAGCCTTTTTCGGTGGCGGTATAGGTGACAACAAAATCACTGCGGATCATGGCTCCATAGGAGTTTTCCGCATCCACCCAGCCTGTGACCATATACTCGCCGTTTCCCAAATGGGTCACGGTGGCGTCCGATAGCTTGCAGAATTTTGCGGTGGACGGGGCTTTCAGGTAGTCCTCTACGATCAGCGTCGCGCAGTAAAATGCGTCCTCGTCGGAATGGCGGGCGGTATTTGCGGTTGAAGAACTGCCGGAGGACGAAGATGAGGGCGAGGACGGGGTGTGTTTTGAGGAATGTTCGCTGGTCTGCGTGGTTGGGGTGGTGGGGCTTTTTGCGGGGACCGGCTGGTTTGCGGAAGTCGCCACTACGCCAATGATGCAGAGAACAACCAGGCACATTGCAAAAATAAACCCTTGCTGAACCTTTTTATCATGCGCTGCTTGCGGCTCCGGGTTCACTGCGGGAGTCTCCGGCACCAGCGGTTTAACGGCGGGGGTCGCTGCTTCCGGGGCAGGGGCAGGACTCTGCGGCGGTTTTCCCGGTGCTTTTGCAGATTCGCTGAGAATGACAGATACGGGGCATCCGCAATGAGGGCAGCGGTCCGCCTTGTCGCTGACCATGTTTCCGCATTCGGTGCATTTTATCAGTGCCATATCAAAAACCTCCCAAATTCCTGATAGTTTGACCATATCGCATTTTGCAGGAGAAGTCAAGCGCCTGTGAAAAAGCCGCCCACCACGGGCGGCTTTGCTTTTTAACTTGCTTACAACTTGCTTAGAGTTTGCTGATTTGTTTGCTTATTGGATTTCTCCGCGCCAGTATGCCGCGTTTTCTTCCTCTGTCGGAAAGTCAGGAGAGAGTCC
>ERZ1034701.245-NODE-245-length-24171-cov-9.295032_pt1 | contig 24171 bp, 18 predicted proteins | sample MGYA00520651_ERZ1034701 | MGnify/ENA primary metagenome ERZ1034701 (study PRJEB33766, sample SAMN09781713) | gut metagenome | biome: gut microbiome | host: Homo sapiens | place: Madagascar | study: EMG produced TPA metagenomics assembly of the PRJNA485056 data set...
GTAGAACCTGGACTACGTTAAAAAATACTTGTATGAGTTTTTCTTTATTTTCTAAAAAATAATGTTTATTCATCCGGCAAAGATGTAAAAGGAGGCAAATATAAATGAGTAAAGATATAAAAGATTTCTTGCAAGGAGTGGACAACGCTGATGCCGTTGCCAAAATAATATCTGATAATTTAAAAGAGGCAAAGTGTAAAATTTTCATAGATGACGGGGATAAAAATAAATATGTCCCTATATCAAGATTAAATGATAAAATAGGAGAATTAAACACTGCCACAACAACAATTACAACATTAAATAAAACTATAAAAACTTTAAAAGACCAAGTCAAAGACAATGAGAAGGCAACAGAGACAATATCACAATTACAGGGAGACCTTGACACATATAAACAGGCACTAAAAGATAATAAAATAAATAGTGCGTTACAATTATGCGCAATGGAGAGTCAAGCACATGACGCTAAAGATTTAAAAGGATTTTTAGACCTCAATAAAATAACAATAAATGAAACAGGTGAGGTTATAGGCATAAAAGAACAAGTGGAGCAACTTAAAAAAGATAAAGCATACTTATTTAAAGAAGAACCTGCCCAACCTCAAAAACCTGGATTTGGAGGTACTGGAGTTCCAGGTAAACCTTCTAGTGGTATGGTATTTAACTCTCAAACTGCTCAACCTGGAGATTTCGGAAAAATGTTAGCTCATGAAAACGGAATTCCAAAAGGTGAAGAGGGCAAACAAATATTTACCCCGGATTATTTCTTCGGGGACGGTAAATAAGAAGGAGGAATAAATAATGCCAAAATTACAAACAAGAAAATATTTAGCACCCGAACCACAAATTCTAGCATTTCCGGACCATTATGTAAATGTACCGGGTAAAATAGAATTTGCAGATTTAGCAAAATTATACGCTACAATACAACCAGCAGAAAAAACAAAAATGCAAAATATATACACAGACGCAACAAAAGTATTACCTAGAGGATTAGCTGTTCATATAGACGGAGATGGAAAAGTAACTGCACCAGCAGCTGCTGCCAGTGGAACTGAAGCAGTAAAACCAAACGCCGTATTATTTGATACAATAGAGTTTAAAAAATATGATGAGGCTACAGACAAACAAGTAAATGCTGCAATATTAGTACATGGTTTTGTGAGAGCAGACAGATTAATAGGAAAAGAAAAAGCAAACTTAGACAACGGCATGATATATGTCGTAAATAAATAGTAGAGGGGGAATGGAAGAATGGCAACAGTAAAAAATTTATTTGATTATATAAATTCCAAAGACATAGCTGCTTACGTCACAGAAAAACCCGAAAATAAAATACCTTATTTTGCAGAAACATTATTCCCTGCAAAAAAACAATTAGGTACTGATATTTCTTGGTTAAAAGGAGCTAATGGTTTACCAGTAGCAATACAACCAAGTGAATATGACGTAAAAGCTAGATTAAGAGAAAAAACAGGTTTCGAGGGTGTAGCAACTGAAATGGCTTTCTTTAGAGAGGCTACTAGAATAGGTGAAAAAGATAGACAACAATTAAACTTATTACTTAATAATCCGGAATCTCAAATGGCAATGCCAATAATAAGAAACATATTTGACGAAGTAGCAAGATTAGTTGAAGGTGTTAGAGTTCAAGGTGAATACATGAGATGCCAATTATTAACTAGTGGTAAAATAAATGTAAAATCTGCCGATGGTAGAGCTTTTTACACATATGATTATGGACAACAAAACGTATTCAAATGTAAAAAAGGAAATGCAGCATGGGGAAAAGATAATGCAAAAGCTGACCCAGTTAGAGATATAATTGCTTGGTGTGATTATATGGAAGTATTAAGAGGTCTTAGACCAACAAGATTAGTGATGAACAGAAATACTTTCTTAGACATGGTACACTGTCCAGCACTACATGGTATGATGTACCCAGACGACTCCGCAAAAAATTACTATGTTTCAGACGCAAAAGCTAAATCATTTATTGAGGAAGTAACTGGTTGCTCAATATTTGTATACGCTAAGAAAATAACTACTTTATCACATGATACAGGTTTAGCAACTGGAGATGTAGTTAATTTAATCCCAGACGGTAAAGTTGTAATATTACCACCTAGAGCTAGTCTTGGTTCAACTTGGTACGGTACAACTCCGGAAGAATCTGACTTAATGACAGGTTCAGACGCTCAAGTATCTATAGTTAATAACGGTACTGCAATAACAACTTACAAAGAAACTCACCCAGTACAAGTGGTTACAGTTGTATCAAGTGTTATGATACCATCTTTTGAAACAATAGACGACTGTGCAGTAGCAGATGTTACTCAAGTATCTACAACTGACGCGTCAGAAATAAAATAGTTTACTCATTTTTAATATACTGAATACCAGTCAGAAAGATGTTAGAGAAATATGTCTTCTCTGACTGGTTTTTACATTATGGAGGTGTAAAAAATGGTAAATGAAAAAATACTTAAAACTAGACTATTGGAGGACAGTAATCCGATGTTAACTGCTGCACAAATTCAAATGCTAGTAGAAACATACGACAATTTGAATGAGGCGTGTTATTATGGATGTTTGATGAAAGCCACAGTGGCTCAAAAAGTTACAATTGGTCCAATATCAATAGAGGATAACTCCAATGAATTTTGGTTGAGAATGGCAGACGGTTTTTATAAAAAATTTTTAAGAGAGCAAGACTCCAATGGAGTGTCAGGACTATCGTGGGGACGTGCAGATGAGTTATAATTATAAACAATTATTACCAACCGTAGTATCTGCCATAAATAATTATGGAATTGACATTACCATAATGAGAGACAATTATACTACCGAAGTAGGAGTTAAAAAATATGTTGACTCTGAACCAGTGTATAAAATAAAAGGAGTTTTAGACAATTCAAAAGTGAGTAGTAATACGGGTACTCAACAATACACAGACTTTATGCAATATAATGTGAACGGTACTTTATATTTTGCTTATGACCCTAATATACATATACTTCCAGGAGATTATATAATTGTCCATGGAGTAAAATATATATTAGATATGCCCGTAAATATAATGGAGGTTAATTTGTTGTATCAAGTCCAAGTTAGGGGGGTCAAAGATGAATAATAATATAGATTTAACTTTTGACAACGAGATAGTACTTCAAAACATACAAGGTCTTGAGGATAGAGTGAGACAACAGGTTAATGTGTTAGGAAACGCTACAGGTCAAAAAATGCAATCTTTTGCTCAAGAGAACGCTCCTTGGACTGACCGTACTGGTGACGCTAGACAATTACTAAAATACAAATCTACTCCTGACCCAACTGGAGTTACCGTCTCAATATTTCACCAAGTTGAATATGGGTTATGGCTTGAAGTGTCACATAATGAAAAATACGCTATATTAAAAAATAGTAGAGACGCCATATTACCCGAATTTATAGAGGCAATTAAACATATTAGAATATAATAATTGGAGGGGGTACAATGATTCGTGAATCAATATATAATATACTAGAGAAGATAGTACCAACATATTCCGTCGGATTTGACGTAGGAACTATACAAAAAGATTGTTGTATACTTAGAAAAAACATGGATTTATTATCTGTATCAAACTCAAATGCTGGCTGGGATAATTGGACTATTGAAGTATATAGTAAAATAAGTCCCCTACAGGTAGATAAGATAATAAATCAAATGTTAAATGAGCTAGGAAAAATAAATGCTCAAGTAGTCTTGGGAAATACTGGAGAATATTATGATAAACAGTTTCAAGCCTATACAAACATAATACAAATCCGTACACCAAAGACTTTAAATATTAAGAATACTAATTAGGAGGTTGTATAAAATGGAAATTCTTTATAATATAGAAAAAGTTGTTTTGACAGAGCTTGACCCAGCTACTGGTAAACCCAAAGCAAGTGGTGGAGTCACAACTACAATATCAACTGCAAAAGAGGCAAAATTAAGCCCAGTAATATCAGAAGGTGCAGAAGAAATATTAAGAAACGCTACTAATATATTAGCAGTTGTAAGAGAGGACGACCTATTATATGGGTATGATTTTACTCTTACCGATAATACTTTTGACATAACAGCTGCTCAATTAGTTGCAGGATATGTGAAAACAACTGGAGAAAGTGCTAAAGAAAATGATTTAGAAACTCCAATGATGAGTCAAGGTAATCAAGGTAAACCTTTTAAGACAGAATTATATGTTGCCAATTATGAAGGTGACTCAATCAAAAATTATTGTAAAATAACATTAAATAAATGTATTGGTAAATTCCCCGAAATGACAGTAGGTTCAGAGTTTTACGCTCCCGAATTTGAAATAAAAGCTAGAGAAAATACTAAAGCTAATTTACCGATAAAATCAATAGCGTGGGTTGATACTTTACCCAGCTAATGTCTCAACTCAATCAAAAGTTGAGAAACCAAAACTAGTCAAAAAGAAATAAATGGAGGTATTAAAAATGAGTAAAATAATAAGTGCAGAAAGTTTTATGAAAAAAGCAACAAGGGTAATAGATATACCTGGATTTGAACCTGGAGAAGTGTTCTCTGTAAAAGTTAAAAATGTAGGAGTATTGAGTATGATAATAGGGGGTAAATTACCAAACTCATTATTAGTGATGGCAACTCAATTATTCCCCGAAACTCAATCTAGTGAATCACTTCAAGAAAATACAAACAAACTACTTGATGACCCCGAGGCGTTAAAGTCAATGTCTCAAATGATGAGAGCTGTTGTAAAAGAGGCATTAGTTGAGCCTAAATTTGACGACATAGCCGAAGGGATAACTGATGAACAGGTACAGTCTATATTTACACAAGTTGTGGGAACTACAAATAAAGCTATACCCACTGTTCAAGAGTAGAAAAATATTAGACGTAATTAGTGTGGCTAAGACTTTTAATACTCTACCGAGCGACGTAATTGGTATAGACCGAGATGATTCATATTTTAGGTATTGTTTTGACGAGGCGTGTACTTATATATATGGTAAAATGCAACCCGATAAAGATGGTAAATGTGTTGAACCTGTATTTAGAGAGGAACATAAGTTGGATAAACATAGTAATCCAGGTTTAGATTTATTAATGAAAGAAGAGAGTAAAAAATAAGGCTGTAAGGCTTGATGCCTTATAGCCTTTTTATATGGAGGTGAAAGTATATGGCAAATACTGATTTAGGTACAATAGTTGCTCATTTAAGACTGGATTTAGAAGAATTTAACAGTGGTCTTAATGAGGCACAACAACAATTACAATTAACTACTGATGATATGAGTCATCTCTCTCAAGCTGGGAGTATGATGCAAGGATTAGGAGCTGCAATTACAGCTGGAGTTACTGTACCTGTAGTGGCATTTGGTAAAAGTGCAGTAGAGGCTACACAAACATTTAACGCGTCAATGTCAAAAACAGGAGCTTTAATGGGAGCTACAGAAAGCGAAATGAATCAATTAAGAGACGCTGCTAAAGAATACGGAGCAACTACCCAATTTAGTGCTACCCAATGTTCTGACGCATTGGGATATATGGCTCTTGCCGGTTGGGACGCCAATCAATCTGTGTCAGCTTTGCCGGGCGTCTTGAATATGGCAGCTGCGTCAGGTATGGACTTGGCACAGGCGTCAGACTTGGTAACTGACTATTTATCAGCTTTTGGTATGGAGGCAAGTCAAGCCGGAGAAATGGCTGACGTTTTATCTTATGCTCAAGCAAAATCTAATACGACTACAGACGCATTAGGAGAGGCGTTCAAGAATTGTGCTGCAAACGCTCATGCTGCCGGTATGGATTTACAAACAACTACAGCTCTACTTGCACAATTAGCTAACCAGGGGTTAAAAGGTTCTGAAGCAGGTACTGCTTTAACGGCTGTAATGAGAGACATGACAGCTAAAATGAAAAATGGAGCTATTCAAATAGGTAAAACAAAAGTACAGGTACAAGACGCCAACGGTAACTACAGAGATATGATTGATATATTGGCAGACGTTGAGTCAGCTACTCATGGTATGGGAAAAGCAGAAAGAGCTGCTGCCTTACAGTCAACATTTACATCAGATTCTATTAAGGGATTAAACTTATTATTAAATGCTGGTAGTGGTAGTGCTAGAGACTTTAGAGACCAACTTAAAGATTGTGGAGGTTCTGCCGAAGAAATGGCTAAAAAAATGAACGACAACTTACAGGGTGACATATTAGCTTGCCAGTCAGCGTTTGAGAGTATGCAAATAGCTGTAGGAGAAAAGTTAGACCCAGTACTAAGAAAGGCAGTACAAACACTTACAAAATTATTTTCAGCTTTTGGTAAACTACCAGCTCCAGTATTACAGGTTATTATGGTATTAGCTGGGGTATTAGCAGTTCTCGGACCACTATTATTAATAGTAGGTACATTTTTCAAACAACTCCAACAAATTAGAGAGGGACTTGAAATGTTACGAGCATTTCGAGAGGCTGGCGGATTTGTGAGAGTATTCCAATTATCCATACAGATGGCACAGGCTACTTGTACGAGATTTGTTGGAGTAATTACTGGTACAGTAATACCAGCACTCCAAAGTTTATGGGCGTTTATGCTTGCTAATCCTATAGTGTTAGTAATTGCAGCAATAGCAGCATTAATTGCAATATTCACATACTTATGGAATCATTGCGAAGGGTTCAGAAACTTTTGGGAGAATTTAATTGACAATATGATTGACGCTGCTAGTAGGATATCCCCAGCATTAGGAGCAACTGTAAAAGGTATTATTCAAGTATTTGAAGGGTTAATAAATGTGGTTCAAACAATATTCAAAGGAATAAAAGATATAATCATGGATATATTCTCCGGCGACTTTGATAAGGTAGGAGAGGATTTCAACAAAATGATTTCCCAATTAGGAGTTAACTTCGGAGAAGTGTTTGACGGTATTAAGAACATTGCTCGTAACGCTATAGACGGACTGTATGACCTAATGATAGCTGGACTTGGTAAAATGTTTGACCCAATTATAAATTGGGGTATGAGCATAAATGGACATTTAGGAGATGTATTTATAGACATATATGGTATATTTGAAGATTGGTTCAAATTAATAAAAGATATTGTAAAAGACAACTTGAGAATAATAGGTGACTTATTTAGTGGGGACTGGCAAAAAGCAGCTGAAGATGTTGGATTATTTTTCCAACATTTAGGAGACAACATAGGAAATATATTTAATGGTATAAAATTGACAATACAAGATGCTTTCTTAGCAATAGGGTCTGCAATATCTCAAACAGCCCAAAAAATATGGGGTAATGTTACAAACTGGTTTAGTACAAAAACATCTCAATTAGGAAATTTCTTTACTAATATGTTTAATAGCATAGTTAGCTTTTTACAAAGTATACCAGACAGAGTATTATATATGCTTTCATTTTTAGCTGGAGTTGTAGCAAGAGGACTTTATGAAATATGGAATTTTGTTACTGTTACAATTCCTCAATGGATAGCTCAACTTGGAGTGTGGTTATCTGAATTACCTGGAAAATTCAGCAATTGGTTACAACAAACATATGCTCGTGTATCAGATTGGGCAAGTCAAATGTGGAGTAAAGCTCAACAAACAGGTCAACAATTTGTAGCAAATTGTATACAATTTATACAAACACTTCCTAGCAGAATATGGACCTGGTTAGTTAATACTTACAACAAAGTTACTACATGGGCAAGTCAAATGTGGGAAAAAGCTAAACATGCTGGTGTAGAATTTGTAAAACGTGTAGAAACATCTATTCACACTCTCCCAAGTAGAGTCTGGACATGGTTAACTAATACAGTGCAAAAAGCTGTTGCCTTTGCTCAACAATTTGCAGCCAAAGGGCAAAAAGCTGCCATTGACTTTAAGAATAAAATAATTAATGGAGTAAAATCTATTCCAGGCAGAATGAAATCCATAGGTAAACAAATAGTGCAAGGAATATGGAGCGGTATTACTGGTATGGGTTCTTGGTTAAAAGGAAAAATTTCTGGCTGGGCTAATACAGTAGTTCAAGGGTTTAAAGCTGGTTTTAATATTCACTCACCTTCAAAAAGAATGGCAAAAGAGGTAGGTAAATTCTTACCTCCAGGACTTGTTGTTGGGGTTAAAATGACAGCTGACAAAGCATTAAAAGACATACGAAAATTCACTAACCAAGTTATGCAAGCTGCTCAATTAGGAGATTTTGCTAACTCCTACCAAATTGACACAGGTAATTTGTCTACAACAAATATCACAAATCAAACAGGCACAATTGCAGCAATTAACGATTTAAAACGAGTAGTACAACAACAAAACAATAATATTGACTATAATAAATTAAAAGACTGTTTTGTTGAAGGAGCAAAAACTGTAGACGGTACTATAGTAATGGATAATACTGTTGTAGGTAAGAAAGTAGCAGAACCGGTACGTTCGACAAACAAATTAGTATTAGAGAGATTAAACCGATTGGAGGGAATATAAAATGAAAAATTATTTCATGTATGACAACAACATTATAAGTGACGCATTTTTAGTGGTTGAAATAACTCAAACATTACTGCCCGACAGGAATATAGAGGTATTAGATATATTATCGAGAGATGGTCAAGTTTTCAACGGGAGCAATTATGCTCCTGTTGAGTTTGACATTTCAATTTTAGTGTCTGGTGAAAGTGAGTATGAGTTACAAAGTAATTTGCGAGCATTGAGAGATATATTAGTAGTTAAGAAACCAGTAAAACTGGCAATAAAAGAGGACAGATATGGGTTCGGTATGGTTACTGAAAAAATAACTATGACGAGAAAATCAAAATTAGATGTGTTATGTACTACTCATATAAAATGCTTTAGCCCTTATTTTTATTCCAATAAAGAGCGATTATTTGTGAATGATACTGATAAAAAAGTAATAACTATAGATAATCAAGGAGGAGTTGCAGTAAAACCATTTATTACAGTAGGAATTACTAAAAATTGTAATTTTGTTCAATTCCAAAATGACATTACAAAAGAAACTTTATTATTGGGAGCATACCCAAAATTAGAATATACAACTGTGGACGAGAAGTCAGATATATTATATGACACCTGTACCACTACCAGTAATTGGACTAATTCCACATTGCCAATTGACAATAATAGAGCAAATGGAGGAACTCTCGGCGTTACAAACGGGAAATCGGGTTTATGTATAGGCGCATTACCTTCCTCAAGTACAACAGAAAAATGGAAGGGTGTTGAAGTAAGAAGAAATTTAAATACCTCACAAGACGAATTTAAATTAACAGCTGAACTAACATTTACCTCTACTGGAGTTAATGGAGACCCTTCAGTTATTCCAGCAGATATTGAGTCATCAACTGCCGGGGCACAGTCTACATATTACGTCGTAAATGTAAGCAGCTTAAATGTAAGGGTATTACCAACAATAAATTCTAGATGCACTGGTACAGTATCAAAAGGAACAGAATTTAGAGGTGCTGATAATACAGTTATTGTAAATGGTTGGTTAAGATATTATAACACTGAAAATCAAGTCAGATATGTATCAATGAAATATTTGACTGCAAAGACAGAAACAACTAAAGTTACTACAACCAAGAGAAATGTAGTTATGAAAACATCAGCTTGTCTTTTTTCTAGCCCATCGCTTAATAGCACGAGACTAAAATTATTAAATAAGGGGCAGGTATTGAGAGCAATAGTATCAAAGTATTACTACTCATATGAAAACGGAAAAGAATACAGATGGTATAAATTAGCAGTTCCATATGATGGAGTATATGGTTATTTATGTGCCGGTGATTTACTAGACTGGGATGCTAATTCCACTTTGTATAAAATAGAGTATGAGAATGAGTTAAAAACAGCAGACGACAAAATTGGAGTATTTGAAATTTATGGGATGGGTGCTAATAATGAGAGATTATTTAAAATCGCAATGGCAGACGATAATGAATATTATGAGTACACTCAACCGAGTATCACAATAGGGACAAATTCTACAGTGTATAAAGATAATACTATTATTCCAGTTCCTAAAAGTTATACCGAGACTTCAAACGGAACAACTAAAACTACAAATTATCTGTCTGGTGCAAGAGGAGATTGGAATGATTTTTATGGCACAATTTCACTCGAACGTAGTAAAGACAAAAAGGGCAATTATACATGGACTTATAATATAGCAAAAATAAAAGATGGAGTTATTGAAAAGACGAAACAAGGAAGTGCAACAATTAACGGAAAAGCTACTGAACGACTTTCTTATATAATATTATATATGGGAACATATAGCACACTTGAAAAATGTTCTGATATGGCACTTAATAGTCTAAGGATACAAGGAGTTAACACCAATTTTGAAGATAACGTTAATAAAATTGAATTTCGAGAAGGTGATATTATAGATATAGACTTTGAAAACAGAAACGTATATGTAAATCACGAAAGACGAAATGACTTGGTAAATATTAGTAGTAGATATTTCAATATAGAAAAAGGTATAAATAATATAAAAATATTCTCAAATGATGAGCAGGCTGTAGTGGGGGCTGCCATTAATGAGGCGTGGATTGGAAGTGAGTAAAAATGCAATTTTTTATTTTAGACACTAGCAAAAAGAATGTAGGAAGTTTAGACTCTGAATACGGTGTTAATCCTATTTATGACGACGTATTTAAACAGTATTTAGCTACAGGAGCATATAATTTAGAATTTAATATTCTACTTGAAGATGATATATATGCACAATTACTAAAAGAACAAAATTATATATTATTTTATTGGAACGACAAACTAAAATTAACACAAATAGAGAGTATAAAAGATACAGAAACAATAGACGGGGTCTACAGAAATGTTTATGCTGTATCGTGTTCTCTTGAGTTATATCAAAACCAAATTAGACCAACAACTCTTGAAGGTACAGTTTCCACTTGCTTGGGAGCTGTACTCCAAGATACAAATTTTAAAGTTGGTACTATATCAAAAACAATTGCAGAAAAGACAGGTATATTAAAATTAACTTCAATAACTTCTGTTTATACCGTACTTCAACAACTAATTACAGTTTTTGATAATATGGAGTTAGATTTTAGAGTAGAAGTAATTGACCAGTACGCTGGTAAATATGAGTTTTATGTTGACGTTTATGCAAATGGAGAGTTAGGTAATAAAACTTACCAAAGAATTGAGTATGACTGGAATGAGTACGGTATGAGTAAATCAACTAATACTTCTGAATTTTACAGTGGATTAATTGCACAAGGTGAAAATGGTATTACGTTTGCAGATATTGAATGGGACGTATTTAGGGGTGACCCACTTAATAAACCGAGAGGTCAAGATTATCTAGTTGACCCCGATATTCATATACTTAATAATAATGGGGATAAATATGTATTAGGGGCATACAACTCCAGTACAGCTACAACTGCCATTGACCTTTTATGGGAAACTTATTATAAACTACAAGAAGTAAAAACTAAAAAGGTAGATTTTGATATACCTCTATACATTACTCAAGACCAATACATGGATTTTAATATAGGAGATACTGTTCAAGTTGTCAACCCAAAATTTAATCCACCAGTTGAGTTAGAGGCAAGAATTGGGGAGTTAGATATATCTTTTACTGACCCGAATAAATGTGCTGCAAGTTTAAGTAATTACAAAACCGTCAAACCTACAAAATTTAATTATTCTACCGACGACATAATTCAAGATGTTGTAGACACAATTACTGGACTACACATCGGGAAATTAACCGAGGCAGATAAAATGGCAATATTACAACTACTTGCCAAATTAAATGTACGAAAAGAAGAATCAGACAGATTACTACAAGAAATAGCTAACAAATTAAAACAAGATATACCTCAATTACCAGACGGAGTTGCAGATGACACAGAGGATTATACTCAAATCAAAATATCTAATATAGATAAAGGTCTTTGGATTGGAGACAAACGTATATATGACGTAAAACAATATAGGTCAGCAAATATTTCAAATCAACCTCCAGGAGACATAAGTCAAGACGCTACAAATTATAAGGAGGCAGTAGCTTACTATGCTGGATTCGGTCTAGGTACGGGAAAAGATAATGTATATTTAAATAAATTATCAAGTGCAGATAATCCATATAAATTAAATATTATAGTGCCATATTGGGCAAGTAGATTCGGCATTGACCCTTCTATTGTGTATATGCTAATTTATGGGGAGTCTGGAGGGAAACCAACTTCAGCAGGTTCAAGTGCTGGAAGTGGATATGGTTTAATGGGGTGCGAACGAAGTGTATTCTTTAATAAAACTCAGACCATAACATATGCTGACGGAACTACAGAGAAATTTACTCCTAGTTACAATACTATGAAACCATATGCTGGAGGAAATATAACACTAAATGGAGTAACAGTAGACAGAAATATTAGTAACCAAGTAAAATTTGGTTGTTCTGAATTTAGAGAAAATGCTAAAACATATAGATATAATATTTTTGCTACAATAGTTAGTTTTAATATGGGTCCAGGAGCTTTAGCATGGATGTTAAATAAATACACTTGTGACACATATGGATTTACATTTAACAATAAAATGACAATGTATTATAATTTGCCAACTAATATAAAACAAAAAGCTATTGAGGTGTTAGATACTTGTAAAGGTGATTTTGTTAGTATACCATATAGACAAGCATGGCAAACTTACGCAAAAGCACATGGTATTGCACAAGGTACTTTAAGGAATTTAGAGATGTATTTGAGATGGTATAAACCTATAAATAATAGTTTACCGTATTTTATAGTTGATAATAAAAAAGTAGGTTATGGAGTTAATACTCCAGCTAACAACACAAGTACTCCAATAAAAGGAAATACTGCTAGGGATGTAATAGTAGAAACAGCAAAAGCCATAGTTTCTCAACACGTTGACCAAAAAATCGCAACATATGACCAAGCATATAGAACTTGGAATTTCAAAAGACCTAATAGACGAACTGGTACATTTAAGGGAATAAAAAATCCTATATGTTATGACTGTTCTTCCTTTGTAAGTTGTTGTTATGGGGAGGCTCAAGTTAAAAGTGTATTCCATGCAGATTCTACTTGTTCCGGTGGTACTCTTGTAAAATACGCAACTTCCCAACCTGGTTATAAAATGTGGAAAGTTACTACAGCTGGATTAAATGACGCAAAACCTGGAGACATAGTAATGGACGCAAACTTTAAAATTACCTCAAGTAACTTAACTAGAGCTAACATGATTCTATGGGGTAAAACTCACCATACTATGATTTATATTGGAGATGGCAAAGTAGCTCACGCCAGCCAATGGGCATTTCACCCAAATGCTATAAAAATTTCTAGTATAACTTATTATGTAAATAAAGGTACTGCATTTTTCCTACGCCCTTATGATTTGGCAGAACTTGACACAATAGTAGATAAAGATTCCTCAACTGGAAAAGACGGGGAAATTATAGTTGACGATAAAATAGTTCAAGATGGAGACTTAAATTGTGTCACATTAAAAGGAGTACCTGGGGCAAGTGCTGCAGACTATGCAAGTGGTAGACAATTAATTACAAATGTTACTATAGGGTCAATTACAGATAATATTGAGTATCCTGACAGTTGTGAGTATGTATTTATTCATTTTGGTATACCGTTCGTGAGTGCTAATAATGCTCAAGAAGTCATAAATTTAGTTGAGGAGCTGAAATATAAATATCCTAAAACTCCTATATTTGTAGCAAAAGAGTGGCATGCAACTGCTGCATTAGCTGACTACTCCAGTGTAAATAACTCTGTTGACACATATAACACTATACTAGAAGATTATTGCAACAAAACTCAATATGTGATTTTCTTAGATATAGGAGATTTACCAGGAACTATAGACGGTTATACTTGTAAAGACAGAGCAACTACCCAAGTATATTTTAACAACGTCAAAACAGCTATTAAAAATAAAGTTCTCGGTTATACTCAAAAACCTTCTGAAGATACGTCAAAGATTTACAATAATGTAGAGTATGTATTACAGGCTTATGACCGAAAAGATTTTGGAGTTGTAAGTAGTATATATGTAAAATGTTTGACTTATGTAAACGAACAATTTTGGGGCAAATTTAGTTTTAAGACTAAAAATAATTCTGAACCAACTAAATTTACTCAAAGTACAATAACATACTTAGAGGGTGACGATTGTAAATTAGGAGCATTAGTCCCTCAAGCCGATACCACATATACAGTTACAGTTATGGCAAATCCTGACCGTTCTCAATATGATGGTAAAAAATATTATGGTGTTGTTACTGCCAATAGGGGTACTGGTAGTTATTCAGATTGTGGAGATTTTATTGGACGTGACAAAATAATAGAAATTGCTGAAACTTACTATAAAGGTAATTCAATATTTACCTACGGTAATAGCACTCCACTAAAATATTCTGACCCGTATAATAATAAAAGTAAGTGGAAAAATTCAAGTGGAAAATTTTACATTAATGGGGCAACATTTATATCTCTAATCTGTAGGGGAGTTCCATTGGCAGAGTCTCCATATAAAACAAATTGGAGAACTAATACCAAGAAAAGTTCAACATTAAGTTGGAGTTTTAATCCGGGAATTGACTCCGGAGATATTGCAAAATATTGTGTTATTCATGGGTATGCTAATACTTCTCCAGACCTTACAAATTATTCCAATTTTGAAAAAGGAGATTTAATCTTTTGGGATAGAGATGACACAAATCTCAAGACATATATGTCAATATCCCATGTAGCCATATGTGGTGGAAAAGACAGTGCTGGAGATATAATTACTTACGGAGTTTCACTAGCTGGAAATGCTGTATATATGAGAAAACTCAAAGACAATATGCCCGAAAAAATTGTAATGACTGCGAGAATCAGAAAGGATGGTTAAAATGGATTTAAATAGATTATTACAACTGAATAATAATTACAACGATTCTCATAATAAGGTAGTCAACCTTCTCCAAACTATATTGGAGAAGGGAGAATTAACCGACGGAGATTATGGGGAGATACAAGACAATTATTCCAAAAACGAAGATAACTATAATGAGTTAAATAAAGCAGAAAATGACTATATGAAATCAGAATTTGAACTAAAATTAGAAACATTACAAAATACAAAAATAGACCTAGATGTAGATAGTGTTTTAGACCTTTTAACTAATGGTGGAAGAAATTCTGCCATGTATAAAGACGCTAATGGTAATATTGTACTAGACGCGGCTAGGATAGGGGAGTTAAACCAGGTAAAGGTATTAGTTGATGAGAATACTAAAAAAATTGCCTCTATAGTTGCTGATACTGTCGTTGAGCAAGAAGATGGTACTAAAGTCAAATTAAAAGTATTATTCTCTACATTAGACCAAAAAGTAGATGGCATAACAACTACCGTTGGTAAAGTTGAAGGAGTTGCAAATGACGCTAACTCAAAGGCTACTGTCAATGCTCAAAAGATTTCTCAAATTAACCAAACTGTTGACGGGATTACGTCTACTGTAAAACAGGTTCAAGGTGTGGCAAATACTGCTAATGGTAAAGCCGATGACGCATTAACAAAAGCGTCCCAAATAGAGCAAACTGTGGATGGGATTAAAACAACCGTACAAAATACAGGGGCTAAGGTAGACGGGTCTATAAAAGAGACATACAACGAATTTTATTTATCATCTAGTAATACTACTACGACAGAAGGTAGTTGGGTTAAAACTGCTCCAGCTCCTCAAGCTGGTAAATATATTTGGTTACGAGATGTATATGTAACAAACACAGGAGATAAAACTTATGGTAACCCGGTATGTATTACAGGAGCTAAAGGGGATAAAGGAGAAAAAGGTGACCAGGGTATTCAAGGAGTTCAAGGACTTCAAGGGTTACAGGGGGAACAAGGTGAACAGGGAGTACCAGGACCAGCTGGACCAACTGGACCACAAGGAGAAAAAGGAGACAAAGGTGACCCAGGGTTACAGGGGTTACAAGGAGATAAAGGGGAACAGGGTATTCCTGGTAAACCTGGTAAAGACGGAACTAATGGTACAAATGGTAAAACTACCTACTTTCATATAAAATATTCAAGTATAGAAAACCCTACTACATCTGCCCAAATGTCAGAAACTCCTAACATTTATATAGGTACTTATACAGATTTTAGTCCTACTGACAGCACTGACCCTAAAAAGTATACATGGTATAGATTCCAGGGGTTACAAGGTGAAAAGGGTGAAAAAGGTATACCTGGTGTGGGTACAGATGGGAAAACAAGTTATTTGCATATTAAATATTCAAACGATGGAGGTAAAACTTTTACCTCAAATAATGGAGAAACTCCTGGTAACTATATAGGAACATATACAGACTTTGTTGTGGACGACTCAACTACAGTGTCAAAATATACTTGGGCAAAAATAAAAGGAGAAACTGGAGCAAAAGGTGATAAAGGTGAACAGGGGTTACAAGGTTTACAGGGAGAAAAAGGTGAGCAAGGTATACCAGGTAAACCTGGAAAAGATGGTACAAACGGTACTAATGGTAAAACTTCATATTTTCACATAAAATACTCCAGTGTGGCTAACCCTACAACAACCAATCAGATGTCAGAAACCCCTAATACTTATATAGGAACTTATACGGATTTTAATTCAGATGACAGTACTGACCCTAAAAAGTATACTTGGTACAGATTTCAAGGGTTACAAGGAGAAAAAGGTGAGAAAGGTATCCCCGGAGTCGGAACAGATGGTAAGACTACCTATTTGCATATTAAATACTCTAATGATGGAGGAAAAACTTTTACCTCAAACAACGGAGAAACTGTAGGTAACTATATAGGTACTTGTACTGATTTTAATAATACTGACCCTACTGGTGTAAGCAGTTATACATGGGCAAAGATTAAAGGGGATAAAGGTGATAAAGGAGATAAGGGTGACCAGGGTCTTCGAGGGTTACAAGGTGAAAAAGGTGAACAGGGAGTGCCAGGTACTCCAGGTAAAAACGGGGCTGATGGTACAAACGGCACAGACGGTAAAACATCTTATTTTCATATAAAATACTCTAGTGTTGAAAACCCTACTTCAGCCAATCAAATGTCCGAAACTCCAAATACTTTTATAGGGACTTATGTAGATTTTACAGCTACAGATAGTACTGACCCTAAAAAATACACATGGCATAGATTTCAAGGTTTACAGGGAGAAAAAGGAGAAAGAGGTATACCTGGAGTTGGAACAGATGGTAAAACTAGCTATTTACACATAAAATATTCAAATGACGGTGGAAAAACTTTTACGTCAAACAATGGTGAGACTGTAGGTAGTTATATAGGAACATATACAGATTTTACTCAAAATGATTCAACTACTGTAAGTAAATATACTTGGGCTAAAATAAAAGGTGACACTGGTGCAAAAGGAGATAAAGGTGAACAGGGGGTACAGGGAGAAAAAGGTAACCCGGGAACTCCTGGTAAAGATGGTACTAATGGTAATACCTCTTATTTCCACATAAAATACTCTAGTGTAGCCAACCCTACAACAGCGAGTCAAATGTCTGAGACTCCTAATACCTATATAGGTACTTATGTAGATTTTACCCAAAACGACAGTAATGACCCTAAAAAATATACTTGGTATAGATTCCAAGGACTACAGGGAGCAAAAGGTGAGCAAGGTATACCAGGAGTAGGTAAAGACGGTAAAACAAGTTATTTACACATTAAATACAGTAACGACGGAGGTAAAACTTTTACAGCCAATAACGGAGAAACTGTAGGTACTCATATAGGTACATGCACAGACTTTAACTCAAATGACCCAACAAGTGTTGGCAGTTATACATGGGCTAAAATAAAAGGGGAAACCGGAGCTAAAGGAGATACTGGAGCGTCTGGTACTGGTATAGTATCTATCACAGAGGAATATTATTTATCTACAAGTAAAACTTCACAAACTGGAGGGTCTTGGACTACAACTGCTCCTACATGGTCACCTGGTAAATATATATGGACGCGTAGTAAAATTGTATATAAAAACCCAGCATCTACAGCTTATACAACTCCTATATGTGACAGCTCTTGGGAGGCAGTAAACTCAATTGAGGTCGGTGGAACTAATTTATTAAAAGGAACTTCAAAATCCTATAAAACTTATACTATGGGACAATGGAATGCAATACCTTATGCAAATGGCTACACTTTAGAGAAGTTGAATTTAAAAGTGGGAGATACCGTAACTTTTTCAGCATACATTAACACTCAAAATGCTATAAAGCCAATAGCAGCTAGAATTAATTTTGTAAAAGCAGACGGCACATATACACAACCTTTTGGACAATTTATCCCTGTAAATTCGGAGGGTCAAAGTATTATAACTGCTCAAATTCCTGCTGGTACTACTCATTTACAAATGGGATACCAACGTCAAGATGCAGATGGTAAAGGTAATACATACCCATTTAAAGCGAGAGAAGAAATATTAGTAAAAGGAAATAAAGTATCTACATGGACTCCTGCTCCGGAGGATGTTAGTTCAGCTATCGGAAATAACATAAAAACTGTAGACGTTCAATACTATTTATCAACTTCTAACACTGCTCTACAAGGTGGCACATGGACTACTACAGCTCCAACTTGGGTTAATGGGAAATATATGTGGAGCAAAACTGTTACTACATTAGCAAATGGTACTGTAAAAGAAAGTACTCCAACTTGTATCGCTGGAGCAAAAGGTGACACTGGAGCTAAGGGGGATAAAGGAGAACAAGGTACTCAAGGTATTGGCGTAAAACAAGTTCAAATATTATACTTTATACACACTAGCAAAACATCTGCCCCAAGTACTTCAGCTACAGGGTGGTCAACAAGTATACCAGCTTATCAAACAGGTAAATATTTATGGCAAGTAAATAAAATTACTTACACTAATAACTCAACCGCTTTTACTACTCCAGTATATATTAGTAGTTGGGAAGCTGAAAACAAGGCAGAAACAGCAGTATCCATAGCTAACCAAACAAGTGAGAAATTTGAATGGATAGTAAAAAAAGGTTCAACTGCGTCTGGTATACAACTAACCGATAAAGCTATTGAGGCAATAGCCAACTCCAGTATTAAATTAAAAGCAAAACAAATAACATTAGAAGGGCTTGTGACAGCAAATGGTAATTTTAAAATATTAGAGGACGGGAGTATTGAGGCAAAAAATGGAAAATTTACTGGAGAAATCAATGCTGATAAAGGAAAAATTTCTTCTGATTTGGAAGTTGACGGGATGAATGTGTCAGGTAACTTATCAGCAGACACATTAGACGTAAGACAGATAAATTGTCCAAATTTAGCCGTTGGTCTAACTCAAGATGTCGTTGTTAATGTTAATCCTGGAGATACTAATGCAAATAACATATTTGTAAATAATGGAGTATTCACCTCACTTCAAACGTGTATTGAAAGTATTCCAAAAAATTTAAATGGGTATTCAGTAAGTATAAATGTAAAATCACAAATTTCAGAAAACCTTACAATCAAAGGTTTTAATGGAGGAACTCTTTTTATAAAATTTAACGCTAATTGCTTAGGACATATTGCAGGGTATGACTGTTCAGCAAAAGTATTATTTCAAGGGTCAGGTAGCTCTACACAAACATTAGTCAGCAATTACAAAACTACGGGTAACGTAAACATGAGGGTAGCTGGTAATGCTACTGCCAATTTAGTTCAGACCGTACCCCCTGGAGCTAGATTATTACTCACTAAAATTAACAGTAACGGTTGGGGATATACAACATATAACGGTAAGTCTGGTTGGATGAGTACAAATACTTCATATATGGTAAAGGACGAAGTATATCAAACTACTGGTAGTTATACAGCAATACAACCTAGTGCATTAATTAATGTAGATGGCAGATTATGTACTGCTGGATTTTCTAACTGCTCATATGTAAATTTTTATAATATAGAAATATATGGAAAAACAGGTAACTCGGCTAATTGGGTTATAAATAGTGCCAACAACTCCTTCGTAAGAGCTAAAACAGTTAAAATTACAGGGAGTGAAAATGGATTTACAGCAGAAAATGGAGGACGTATTTACGTGACAGACATAAAGGGTAAAGTTAACGCGTGTGCTCATAATGCAAAAAATGCAGGCACTATTTATATAAATGACGGTACTATTCTAAACGGTACAATGAGTAAAGATAATTCTTCTCAAATTATTTATAATAGTTCCGGAGTAACTCAAGATACTTCTAGTAATGTTGGTACTAATGATAATACAACTACAACCGAGTCAAATATTACTATTTACAGTACTGGAGGTAACTCATACAGACATAATGTTTATACTGGATGGAAAAATGACAATACTGTTAGACAGGGTGACTATGGTTATGGAGACTGTGACGGTATATGGTTATTTGGAACACAATTTGCTAGTAAGTTAAAAGGTAAAAATATTACAAAAATTACTCTTACTGTTACTAGACAACAGGGAGGAGTTTATGGAGCAGTAACCTCTACCTTAAAAATGCACAATTATTCTTCACAACCTGGAGGTGCTCCAACATATGTAAGCGGATGGTCAAAAACATTCTCATTAGCTGTAAATAATACAACTACAATTACAATTACTGATTCAGCTGTATTAACAGCTATCAAGAACGGTACTTGTCAAGGATTCGGATTACAGGGAGCTTATGACAGTTCTCATTATGCAGTATTTAGTGGAAATTGCACATTAACTGCAACTATACATTAATTTATATGACAGTAAACTACTATATATTAGGTTATATAATATATAGTAGTTACTATTGTCAAAAAAAAGGAGGTAAAAAAAATGATTTATACAACTAGAGAAATAAATATCAACGGGAGTACTGCAACCATTGACGAGGATATTTATTTGTTTAAACAAGATAGTAATATAGAATTAAAATTCATTTTGAATAATGTTAGATTTACTTTTCAGACTGTTGAATCCACTAATGTTGTTGAATCAAGTAATGCGTCTTATTTTAGGGTAAAATTACTTAATCCAAATGGTAAAACAATAAACTTCCCAATACAAGAAGTTACAGATAATTTTATCGTCTTATTAATAACTGAAGAATTAATAAACGAAGATACCGAGGTAGGAGATTATACAATACAAATTAGACTTTATGATAAAGATAAGAACAGTAAATTAACACTACCGGCTATTACTAATTGTATTCATATACAACAACCAATATTTGATGAGGTAGAAGAGAGTACGGTAGATACTGCTGCAATTGATACAGCTAGTGTTATGATGTCAGATGAGGGTGAGTTACCAGTTGTAGACTCTACTGGAAAATATATACCTACATTATGGAACTCCGGAGATACTATTAGTAAAGCTAAAATTAATCATATTGAAAAAGGTATTTTACAAGCTCATATAGAGGCGTTGGCTAATAAAATTCCTAAAGTAACTCCACCTAGAGGACAGGATACCTCAGATATTATAAATCTATATAATATGTTACCGAACGATAGCTTGGTATATCTTACAGAAGGGTCTATGATTCAAAATACAGGACTAATAGGGTTATGTAGTATATACTCTTATAACTCAGATGAGAAAGACCTATCTGAAAACAATGTAAAAAGTATAACTTGTTATAATACTGGAGTGTATGTAGACATAACTTCTACTGGACATATGGTAGACAAGGGTTTGACTAATGTAGATTTAAGCAGTTTAATGGAGGTATTACGCGACTCACAAAGGAAACAAGGACAAGTATTGACAATGTTAGACGCCGATAAATATGGTTGGCAAGATGTAATACCACAAGTAACTCCACCTAATGGACATACTAAATCTGATATTGCAACTTTTTATAATGCATTACCAAAATTAGGGGTAGTATTTATTACACAACCCTATACTTTTTCTGACTCGGATGAACGCATAATGGGTTTATGTAGGGTAGCCACTTTTACGGTGGGAGGAGATAAAAACCAATGTAAAAATTTAGCTTGCTATGATAATGGAACGTATATAAATATAACTCCGGAAGGAAACGTTGTAAGTAATGGTTTTGTGAATTCAGATTTAGAATATTTGTTAAATAACCCAAATAGAAAAAAAGGGCAAGTGCTTACAATGACAAGTGATTCTGAATACGGTTGGGCAGACACAACTCCTCAACCATATGTGCATAGTGTAACAGGTTCTAAAGAAGTTGAACTTACAGTTGACCCTTATCAAATAATAAAATTGGGTGACCTATCTTCACCTGCCGTGACAGTAACTATATTATTACCAATGATAGAGGAGTCAGACATGCATGTATATAAAATTCATTTACTACTTATGGCAAATTCATCAATAGAATATAAATTACCGGAGGGCTATTATGACAAACAACTCGACACTTTACAAAATGGCGTAATATATGAACTTATATATACCTATATGGGTAGAAACTGGACATGTCATTGTATTGAATATAGTAACAAAATTTCAAATGCACCAGAATAAAAAATATAATTTACAAAAGTTTTAAATATAATATATAACAGGAGGCGTTAATAAAATGAGAGGAGACCAATTAATTCTAATGGCAAGCATAATAACATCAATAACAATAATAATCACTGCAACAGTCAAAGTACTAAAAATGATTGGCACACTATATACTAAAATACATGAGTTTCAAGAATCTATAGATGAAAATACTATGTATACTTTAAAACTTGTTGTACTCAATGAAAACTTAGATATAGAGGAGAGAATTTCTGCTGGAAAAAGGTACTTAGAATTAGGAGGAAATGGATTCGTTCACGCAGTATATAATAAATTAGTAGAGGAGGAGGAGCAAGAAAATGATGAAAGAGCTGATAAATCAATTAACTAGTAATATTATACAAGTTGTTTTAGTAGGTGTATTTACTTATGTTGGAATAGCTTTTAAAACCATAAATAAAAAATATGTAGATACAGAAACCAAATCGGTTATTGTTAAAAATTGTGTTAAATGTGTTGAACAAATATATACAGATTTACATGGAGACAAAAAGAAAGAACAATGTGAACAACAAATAGTACAACTATTGTATGAAAAAGGTATTACTATTACTCAACATGAACTTGATATCATGATTGAGGCAGCAGTACATGAAATGAATAATACTATGAAAGAGGGTAATAAATAATGAAAACTCCAGTAATAATTGAGAGATGGCAAAAGAAAAATAAATACGGTAGACCCGGAACTCATTTAAACTATACAAAAGTGGCAATACATTATACAGGTCAGGCAGATGTTCCTGGAAAAAATACAGTCAATTATTTTAATAATGTTGTTGCTAATGGGTACAGAGTAAACGGCAGATATATTTACGCGTCTGCTCACTTCGTCATTGACCTTGACGGAACTATATACCAACTAATACCTTTAAACGAGATTTGTTATTGTACTAATAGCGCAAATTCTTATGCCGTTGGAGTTGAAGTAGCAACAACAGGAAAAGACAACCATTATACAGACGCCACCTATAGAAGTATGGTTCAATTATGTGCGTGGTTATGCCAACGAAAAGGTCTTAACCCTAGAAAAGACATAATTAGACATACAGATGTAGTGGGTAGAGCCTACAAATTATGCCCTATTTATATGGTACTTAATGAGGACAAATATGAACAATTTAGACTTGACTGTTATAACCTACAACATGACAAAATATCTTTAGCTCAAATAGTAAATTGTACTAATGGAAAAGGTAAAGTTACGCAAGTTACTACAGCACCTCAAGAATTTAAACCATATATTGTAAAGATAATTGTTGACGAATTAAATGTCAGAAAACTTCCTGGAGTTGAAAATGAACGTGTGACTTCTCTAAAACATGGAGGAGCATATACTATAGTAGAAGAAAAAATTGTAGACGGTGGTACATGGGGTAAACTAAAATCCGGTATAGGTTGGATTAATGTTTCTCCAAAATATGTGTCAAAATTATAATGAGCAATAACCCTCTTAATAGGGGGTTATTTTTTTATAAAAAAAAATAAAAAACTTTTGTCAAACCACTTGACAAATTATACGAAAGAGTATATAATATAAG
>ERZ1034701.262-NODE-262-length-23376-cov-10.755028_pt1 | contig 23376 bp, 39 predicted proteins | sample MGYA00520651_ERZ1034701 | MGnify/ENA primary metagenome ERZ1034701 (study PRJEB33766, sample SAMN09781713) | gut metagenome | biome: gut microbiome | host: Homo sapiens | place: Madagascar | study: EMG produced TPA metagenomics assembly of the PRJNA485056 data...
CGTACTGTTCCCGCCACGACAGACTTCCCATGGATGTCCTCCGTGCTGTTCCCGGTGAAAATACTAAGTCACAACCACCAGTTCAACTGGTGGTTTACATTGGGCCCTGATAAGGGCCGATTACTGCTTCCGCCAAAAGGCGGGATGTTGCAAGCGTGTTACTGGTCCACTACAAAGTGGTACTATTCTCTTCTTTCCTTGATTCGTCACTCTGCTCTTCAATGTACTTCTTTATCGCAGATTCTGTGACATTACCAATGGTCTCCACATAGTACCCTCTTGCCCAAAACGCTTTGTCCCATTTGCTTTGCAGATTCGGGTGTCTGTCATAAATCATCAATGTGCTCTTCCCCTTCAGATATCCCATGAAGTTTGATATACTCAACTTCGGTGGCATTGAAACACTTAGGTGCACATGATCCACACATACCGCGCCTGATATTATTTCAACACCTTTATACTTGCATAACTCTTGTATAATCTCACGCACGTCTTCCCTCATCTGGCCATACAGAACCTTTTTCCGATATTTCGGTATGAAAACAACATGATATTGGCATCGATATTTGGTGTGTGATAAACTTCTATTGTCCATTTGGACCGCCTCCTATGCTCTAAAGATTGGCTTGCAACACCTTTCTTATCGTAGCATAGGAGGCTTTATCATTTCGTCCGTAACGTTTCCACTTACTTCATTCTCCCCAGCATAGCTGGGGGATTAGACTTTTCATTTAACGAGGTAATCTCAGACGCAAGGTCTGTTTTCGCCCAATATGTTGTGTCTGTAGGTAATGTCCCTGCAGTTGAGTTCTTGATGCAACGATAGATGTAGTTGTTATATATTGCATACTGCCCAGCTACATACGCCTGCGATGCAGTCCACATACTAGAACAACTATCTTTTACTCCGGTAACTTGACCAGTAAGATCCGTGATTATTTTGTTGACAGTCTTGTTTTGCACCGGGTTTGTGCTCGTTGCAGATAAGGCCTCATCAACGATCGTCTTATTTGCCCCATCCTCTACTCCATTAAGTTTCTCGTTGATTTCGACGATGACCTCATTGATCACCTTGTTCTGCACTGGATTCGTGCTGGACGGAGACAGCGAATCATCTACCATTGTCTTGTTGGCTCCTTCAGCAATCCCATTTAGTTTATCCTTATCAGTAGAAGACATAAGGCCGTTCGCTGATGTGCTTGCCGTGTCCGTTGACGGAACTCCGAGAGCCTTTCTTGCGTCCGCAGCCGTAGTTCCACCGGTGCCCCCATGAGTGACAGGTAATGTTCCGCTGACCCCGGCAAAAACATCTTTTGTTCCGTCGAAAGAATATCCTCCTTCAAGTTCGAGACTTGCAGTGATTTTCCTCCCCTGAGAAAGCTTGGACGCAGCCGCAGCTGTACCTTCATAAGGAAGTGCACCGACCATCTCAGCAGTGTAGTCTCCGTCCTGAGGAGTGACCGCTCCGCTTCTTCCGTTCCACGAACTAACTCCTGCGGAAGACACGCTGTTTTTCGCTATCTCTGCCCAGTGTTTCGCGTTGTTGGTGTCTGTGCCGATCTCCTCCGTACTCGATGGTCCGACTGCCCACGACTTGGCAACAGCTGCAGAAGAGGTGGCGTTTCCTTCTGATATATCAACGGATGCTTTCACGCTTGCAGCGTTATCAGCACTTTTTTTAGCACTCTTGGCAGACGAAATAGCGGACTCAGATTTTTCTGCCGCCAAGGAAGCAGACTGCTCTGCAGAAGCGTTTGCTTTCTCAGCACGGTCCGCATAGCTTGCAGACGCTTCCTTGTCCGCATCCAGATCCTCCTTCGTGGCCTTGATCGTATCAATGTACTGATCAATTTCTCTCTTTGCCTCAGATCCGGAGAAATCAAAACGCGCGACTTCTCCTCTCTTTCCGCGTCTTGCATAGATATCTATAATTGATTTGCTCATTTTGGTACCCCAATTGCAATTACTGATGTTTCCTTCAAAATATCACCCGGATAGATTCCGTTTCTGCCGACAGTTTCCTTTGATGTCGCTGTCTCGCTCTGAGCAGATGTTTTCTTGTACGCTATAAAGAAAGCATTCAGCTTGTCCGCCGTGTCTGCGATCCACGAATCCACCACCGCAAGATTCCGCCTGCTTGTATCCTTATTTAAGGTTGGCCGCTCAATGATAATATCCATTGTTTCGCTCCTCGCTCGTTGTCTCCAGAGTGATGGCCAGAGTGTATATCCTCACCGCCCCATGCCCGATGAATTTCAGCCGGAAGTGGTCGCACTGCGGAGGGAACATTGCAAGGCTCTGCGATGATAAGGAATCATTTCCTCGCAGCGTCCCAGCATCCGTATATGCCTGATCGTCATAGGAAATCTGGACTTTGATCTCAGATCCGAATGGGATGTATGCCCGCAGCGTCAGCCGGTTGACTCTCTTGTGATCCGGATACTCAAATCCTATGTCGCCGGTTTCACACCACCATTCCACGTACTGCTCATCCGGAATTCTGCTCTGGAAAATAATATTGTCGTTTGCTCCGATGCCGTAGATCCTCGTTCCGTCTGTCCCGTAGATCTGTCCGGACTCCGAAGCCGTGAACATGGTGTACTTCACGTTCGAATCATTCTTGTGCCATATTCCCCGCTCCATGTCGTAGATCATATTGACCGCATGGCCGAGATTGGTCTGCATGGACAGGTAGTACTTCCCGAGGCACCCGGAGGCAACAGCAGAGTAGAAGATCGTCCCCCTTGGGAATGCATCAGATATAGATGACGGAGTGCTGCCATCGTACACGCAGATATCTGCTGCAGACTTGTAAACCAGATACTCGTTCACAATCGCAAGGGACTTCTCTGAGCCCTTCTGTACTCCCCTGCAGGTGTGGGTGGACAACTGGTACTCCGAAGGTGCTGCGCCGAAGATCTTCATGATGCAGTTCTCTTTGAAGAATGTCGGGTATCCCTGATAGGAAACGCACCCGGTCCATGCTCCCGGTTCCCCGACAGACAGAGCATACGAGTCAGACGAGATCCCCTGATAGCAATACCAGTTTTTGAAATCCCCAAGCTTGGATGCATAAATTTCATTGGTAGAGTTACCCTTTGCATCCTCGCCATAGTGGCAGCCCCACACGCGGTTGTTGGATACGCAGACCAGATCGAGTGTCGGGATCTTCCGCTCAAAGGACAGTGTCCAGATGGAGTCTGTCGTGACCGTCTTTGATACCTCCGGGAGGATGCCATTGATGACGATGTAGTCATCCTCCATCTTCAGGATGACGGATCCCTCATTGATGTCCGGAAGGTCCGAATTCATGTATACCGCATCACCTTCTGAAAAGTGCTTGGTCAGCTCTCCGCCCGGTACGCTGATCTTGATGTAGTTGGTTGTGGCAGCCTCCCACGTAGAAAGATACCCTACATAGATGTAGAGACCCTCTCTTCCGGATGCCGTGCAAAGCCAGTAGTCACCTGAGTTTGGATTCTTCGGAGCTTCCTTTCCGGCCGTAGCTGGAAGAGCTTCACCGTCCGCGTCTGTGATACTGTAAGTGATCGTGATCCCAGAAGGTGCTTCGTACTTGGAGGAGATCTTCCCCACATCATCCGGATTGCTCAGATTGACATAAACTCCTGCCGGGAAAGCAATGACATAAGCGCCGAAACGGATAAGCTGCTGCTCTGATGTGTCATCCTCTTCGAAGTAATTCCCCAGGTCGAATTTCTTGCTGCCGTAGTGTAGGACATGATTGCAGAGATAGGTGAGGTTGTTCCCCGTCAGCGTGATGCCGCGGATTGCCATGTTGTCGATCTGCTCGTACAGATCGGTTGCTACGTCCGGAGTCTGAGCGGTCTTCGACTGCACATGTGATCCGTCTGCATTCGTATCCACCTTGTATTTTGCAGAAACGTGCTTCTTGATCACCTCGTAAAGCTTGTCCTCATATTTCACCCGGTCGCCCACCTCGTAGGTGTGAGAATCCGGATCCCACTTTGTGAACAGCTCCACCAGAAGAGCCCGAGGCTTTCGAGGGGTGAGGAGCGGATATCCGTCCGAGGACAGATTTTCCTCGTCGTACATCTCCCCTGCACCGATCCGGTAGTTGTGGTTATACCCAAGCCACGTGTCAATCATGGTCCTTGTGTTGTTGTCGTCTGCTTGCTGTGGTAAAAACATCAAAGTACCTCATGCCGAAGCATATGCTTCATTGGTCTGTCCGGCTGATGTGACCGGTTGTAAAACTGCTGGAAAGCAAGGTATGCATTGTTGAATGCCTCCGTTGCCACGTTGTATCGCCTCGAATCGTTGTTGTTGTATGCAATCCTCTGGTCCAGATAATAGAAGTAAACATCTGTGTACGGATCCGGAATGGCAAGCTCAGAGTCCAGCGTGAACTCTTCGTCTTCCATCTCGTTCGTAATATGCAGCGTCCCATCATCGTCTACATACATCCAGCTTGGGAGATGCAGGCCGCCGTCGCTGTCCACCCAGAGACCTTCTCTCTTGATCTCAGAGTCCTTGTACCCGTCGTACTTGGAGAAGACTTCTACCTCTGCCTGTTTCTCGATCTTCCGAAGCCAGAGAAGCTTTAAATCATTCTGTACGGAGTTGGCTCTTTCTGCGTCATACTGCTGTATCAGCTCTGATACTGTCATTTCTTCCACCTAAAAACAGGGAGCAGGTTTCCCCTGCCCCCTGCAAACATCTTTAAAGATTCTTGGATTTCTCTGCGAAGTCACTGGTCATCTTCTCGATGAACTCGTCCGCTCTGTCCTGCTCCTCCTCGCTGTGCCGAAGGACCTCAGCGATAGGCTCCGGGACCTCCACCTCGACGCCTCGCTGGATCTTAAAGACCCTGCCGTTTACCGATGCGATGACGAAGTTCTCTTCTCCTCGCGGAGCTTTCGGAAGCTTGACCGTTACCTTCTTATCCCATGGATCTCTTCCTGTAGTAGCCATTGTTCCTCCTTATTAGTTCGCATCATCCGTCTTGGAGAAGAAGGAGCCGGTCTCTACGCGGACCATTCTCTCCTGATAGAGGATCTTTGCACCCTCGGAGCCCTTCCAGCCAACCGTGGATCTCTGGTCAAGAGGATCCGCCGTACCTGCAGAACCACGCTGCTTCACGATGACCTCAAGGTTCTCTGCGGACGGATCAATGATACCGTATGCTTCCTTGCCGAGGAAAACAGCGCCGTAGACGCAGGTGTCTGCTGCACAGCCGTCAGTAGTTCCCTTCCAGACCTTGGTCTCCGTGTTCTCGATGAAGCGGACGCCGTGAAGCTTACCGATCTCTCCGTTGTAGATCTCGCCGGGCTGAGCGTACTTGTGTACGTCAAGCCAGTCAGAGGACTGACGGAGGTCATACGCCTGCGAAGGATGGATGATAGCTACGTAATCGCCGTTGATTTTCGGAGCGTGCTGCTTCTTAAGGAAGGTTGCAGCCTGATTAACAAGCTCGGAGGTCAGCGTATCCGCTACTCCAAGCGTTGATCTGGAGGTCTTGCCCCCTGCATAGATGACGTTCGTTCCGGTGATAACCTCGTTACGGATAACCGTGTCCATGGTGTCACCGGCCTGTGCTCCGTGCTCCTCAGTAACCGCAGTGATGACCGGATCCACTGCCTCAAGCTCAAGACGATCGGAGATCGTGGTGTAGTCACCGTACTGGTTGATCTCACCCTCGATCTTGATCATGTCGACCTTGTTGCCATCCGGAGTTACACCCTCAGTCAGCGGAGTCATAGCCTTGGCGTAAGTCTTAAACTTGCGCCACTCGACTTTGTTGCCGCCGTTTTTCGGAAGAGACTGCTTCTGACCAAACTGCGCGAAGTAGTGCTCGTTTCGGGCATTCTGCAGCAGAGATGTCTTGTAGAACGTCTTCATAGTCGGGGACAGGTCGTTCCCGGTGGTTGCTGCAGTGGTGACGTTGGTATTCGGGTTCGGATCTGCAAACATCTGCAGATCAAAAGTGATTACAAAATCCTTGACGATGATGTCGTTTTTCGTTCTCATTTCTTTCCTTCCTAGAACGTAATCCTTTCACCAGATTGCGCTCTCATCTTGATATCCTCAATCTGTTTCAGGGTAAGCTTGGAAGGATCTACACCGGTTGCTGCGCCTGCCTGCTGACCACCGGCTCCGTTCTCTGCGGGCCGTTTCATGCCGGACTGGATGGCGTTGCTCATCTTCTGCTGTGTACGCTTCACAGCGTATCCCATGGCTCCGCTCATAATCTCGTCTCTGTGGACAGCTTCATAGGCAATCTGCAGCGCATTCGGAAAACCGGATGACTGGAGTGTGGCTACCATGTGTCCGAACTGAGCATCTCCCATCTCTGTGTCCAGATCGAAATCCGGATACAGCTGCTTGAGCTGCTCGCCCTGAGACTGAATAGCGTCCCACTCTCTCTGCTGCTCTGCCTGCTGAGCCTGCGACTTGTAGTAGGCGTTCTGCCTCTCCATGTCGTGCATGTACCGAAGGTCTTCAATTGACATGCCTCTGTCAAAAGCTTCCTTCTGCAATGCCTGATCGTCGTTCATCACCGCCCTTGTCAGGGCGTCGATGGGAATCCCGCCGTCTTCAGCAGGTGCGATCCCGTACCTCTTGGCGAGAGCCTGCACCATCGGATCGATGGCGTTGACCTTGCCCTGCAGGTCCGACTGATTGCGGAACCTCTTATTTACGGCATCGCGTACAGACTTGCTGTACTCCTTCTTGTACTTACCTTTGATCAGCGAGTCCCATGACTCTTCCGGAGGCTGACCCTCTCCGTCTGCAGATGCGGTCTGCTGTGCTTCGGCTCCTGCTGGATCCTGTGCACCCGTGTCGGCAGTGACGACTGCGGAAGTATCCGCTACAGCTGCTGTTTCGCCTCCGCCATCTTCTGCGAAAAGCTGAAGACGGAAGGCATGTAACATATAGGGCATATTGCTCCTTTCATCATCTGCGGTAGGTCGCGACCCTTATACGCTTATACTTTCACATTTCGCTTCGATAAAATAGGGCACCCTACCTCTGCGATAGATACGTACTTCGGGAAGGACTCTTGCACACCCCGGAAGCCTGTCAATATGGTCTGGAAGGCCTTCACAGCTTCTGCTCCCATGCCACGCACCCATGCAGAGCCTGACTCCAGATTGAAGTCATACCGGTCTGTCACAGAGGGCATCCTTGACGCAAGTGTCTGGATGAGGGTGGACAAGGATGCGCAGACAATGTCATTGCCATAGCCCGCGTATCCTGCATGCCCGTCTAGCCGGACTTCAAAAGCATCTTCAGTTCTGTAATATGTGATCTTTGTCATGACGGATTTGTGGTTTGAGCGGTCTGCTCTCTTGCGTTTTTCGTGATTGCAGACTCATCTGCTGTGCTTGTAGGCATTTTGGTTGTCCCGTGCGGGGTCCCTTCCTGCGCATTCAGGTTCTGGTTGATCTGGTCGGACATCTGACCGGCCATGTTGTACTGTCCGCCAGAAAGCTGATCAATCATCTCAGAGAGCTGGAGCATCTGCTGCTGCATCTGGAGCATCTGTTGATACATGCCACCGTTCTGCTGTACCTTCTGCAGCACGGACTGCTTCCCCTGAAAGTCCATCATCTCAAGACAGGCAGATACCTGATCCGCGTACTGAGGATTGAAGAAGCCTGCGTTGTAGAACTGCATTGCAAGTTCGTTCTGCGCGAGCCTGCTGTAGGAGGAGGATTTCTCTGCTCCTACCTTCACATCAAAAGCAGGGACTCGATAGCCCATATCAATACCGAATTCCGTGCCCTGATCCTGCGGCTGGAGCCCAGCGTTCGAATACTGGACAAATTCCTGTTCTCCCTGCTTTCCCGTGATCCGGAACTGCCTCGGCATAGAGTAGAATTGCCGGATCAACTCAATCACCATGGTCACGACTTCCTTGTGTGCATCGAAGGTTGTGTTGATCTGGTCTCTCGAAGTCTTTCCGGCGCTCTCTTGCATTGCTGCAATCGCGGCTGCTGCAGTCACGCCGCTCTGCGTTCCTCCGTTGGTGGAATCGCGGTTTCCGGTTGTCTCCTTCATCTCGTTTATCTTGTTTTCGAGGATAGAGATATAATTGCTGTTCACCATCGTGGGAACATTGATCGGCTGGATGGAGTCCTGTCCCATGTTGCGGTCCACGTGAACGATAAGTTTGTTTGGATCTGCAAATTCCTCTTCGTTAACTCCTCCGTCATTGCGAACAAGGTACCTTGGAGAACAGACATGCTGCACGTTCTTCTCGAAGGCATTGTTGAAGATATCGATGGAGGCCTGCGCATTCTTGCCGACATCGATGAAGCCGAAGCCCACAGGCATACCTGCCTCCGGGAAAAGAACATCGAACACGAATGGATATTTGCCGTGGTCATACAGACCGCGTTCTGCCATGCTTGGACCGGTGACGACATTGACCACCTGCGTGACCGGCAGTCCTGTCTGCGGATCCAGAAGAGCGTTCCCGTTCTCGTCGAATACCGGCTGCTCCTGCAGCTCCGTAGGTGGGGTCACGTCATTTTCTGTTGCATAAAGGACCGTATCCCCGACAAACTTACAGTACTGCAGCGTCATCTTGCCGTTCACCGGCTTCTTGTAGTACCAGTCGATGACAGCGGTCTTTCCTGTCGTGTCGATTGTCTCGTCATACATGTATTTCTTGAGGATCGTGTCGCTGGAGGCAGAGAGCTGTTCCGCCACCTGCGGGTAGGCCTGCTTCAACGTGTCGTTGTCCACAAGCTCCACCGTAAAAATGTTCTTGCTCTTCTGGATATCCTTGATGCCCGGCTCCCAGAAGATCGAGAGCAGATCCACGTTCTCGATGGAGATGTCTCCGAGGCCGTTGAGCTTGCTCTGATCCCAGTAGACACCGAAGCACCCGGTCCCGTTCTTGAGCTTGTACCATACTTCATCCGAGTAGACTTTCCGGTATCCAATCTGATCCATCACTACGGGTATGATGGAAGACAAGCGCTGCGCTTCCTCCACGTCCCCCGGCTCTCTTGGCAGGATGTCGCTGTCCGGGAAGCTGTCCATGAAATCCGCATGCTTGCTGATAACATCGTAGAAAAGCCACCCGGACGCAGGCTTCGGATCATCCATCGTCTCTTCCGTCTGCATCAGGTCCCAGTGCCGCATCTTCCACCACTTTTCGTTGCGCGTGATCTTGTCTTCGAGGCGCTGCTTGCCCTGCTTATACTTCCGGAGCACCTCGTATGCATTGCGGACCTGCTCCTTGCCAATCGGCTGCACCGGCTGCACGGGCCCTTCCGGCTGCTGTGTGATGTCAATGATATCTGCCATGCTCTTCTCCTATCCGTGCGGGATGAATTTCGCCCGCCGCTTCTTTATCCTCTGATTGAGAGGATCATCCTTGATCTCAACCTTTACTTCCTTGCGCTGCGGTTTGATCGGCCTGCTCATGCACTCGTACCGTACTTCGTCGGCCACATGATCCTCTTGTGTCGTGTCGATGTCCTCTACCTTGTGCTCGTCATACACAAGCAAAGGGATCGTCCGTATAAAAGCCTTGCAGTTGCTGAAGATGTACATCATGGGGATTCCGTTATCATCAAATGCCAGACGGTAATGCACTTGCATCCACCCAGCGATCCGCTCGTGATCTCCCTTGTCAAAGTAGATTTGATGCTGCGCAGCTACGTCCGCTACGCTTTCCCCGCTCTCTGCGTTCCATATAGCAGGATCTGCTACGCCGAAGATCCGCCTACCCTTGAGCCATGGGTGCTGAGTCTCGATCTCCCGAATGCGCTTAAATTGCTCCTGTGGAGTCCACTTCACGCCTTCGTTCGGGGTCTGCGTGCATCCGTACAGCTCAAGGATGCGGTACAGCCTCCCGTCATAGTCCACAGCCCACCACGCACAGGAGAAAGGCTTGCTGTATCCGAAGTCGTAGCTCCTGCAGATTGTCCACCCTATCGGGATATCGAAGGGCTCGATCACATGCGTCCACTGCCTGTCCTCGTAGTGCTCCGGATCATCCCGGAATTCCTCAAAGACCTGACCGCTGAAGACATCCCATTCACCGTCCAGCCATGCCTTCCGTAGCTTCGGAGGGAGCGCTTCCAGACTCTTGATGTATCCCGGATCTCTCTTCATGAGGACTGTGTTGTCGGTCAGCTTCGCCTGCGTGAAGCTGTAGTCTTCCGGGTACTCGCCGGGCAAATACTTCTTGTCGATGAAGATCCGCTTGATGTACTGGTGCCCCACGCCTCCGGGGTTGCAGGTGAGGTAGATCCTCTTAGGATGATCATTAGCGCCTCTGCAGCATGAGTAGATCATCTTCAGCTCTTCCTCTGTCCACTGCGTCGCCTCGTCTATAAAAATGACATCCCACTCGATACCCTGCGTCTTGATGACCAGCTCATCCGTGCGCTGCGCGAATACAAATTCAATTACAGAGCCGGTGTTGAACGTCAGGCGCTTCTCCTGCTTGGAGTACTTCGCCACCTTTGCGCCCACAAGCTCTCCCACGAGGGTACGGATGTGGTTCTTTTCAAGATCAGGGTACTTGCGCCGGAATATTGCGATCTTGATCCCCTTGTGCTTAAAGGCCAAGAGCTTCGCCTTTGTCTGTATGGACCAGCTCTTGCCTCCGCCTCTTGCACCTCCGTAGCCTACGATCTTGTGGTGATCGAGAAGAAATTGCTTTTGCTTCTCCGAAGGTCTGCCGATGATGAGCTCAGTCTGCATACTCATCACCGTCTTCGTACCGGATCACAATCTCTGTGCTCTGTGCAGCTTCCGGAGTGCAGCCGTAGTACTCTGCCAGCTTCTGGAGCGCCGCCTGCACATCGCTGACTCTTCGGGTCTTCTTCTTGATCCCCCATGAGCCGTCTGCACACCTGCCTTCTTCGATATCCGTCAGCTCTCCGCTTGCGATCTCCTTGAGCTTCTTGATGATAAAGGCACGCATAGAGGCAGCATCATCTGCAGTCTTCTCGATGACCTTGCCCTGAATTTCGTCATACCTTGCCCTGACGTTGCCTTGCCGAAAGAGCCTGCACGCCTTCTGAGTAATCGTTTTCTCTTGCATCTTTGACGTGTCATATGCGGCCCGATATGCTGCGGATTGATTCCCTCCGTTCCTTATGAGCTCTTGTACAAATTTTTCCTGCTTTTCTGTAAGCATAGTCTCCTTGCCCTATAACCTATATTTTGACAAGGAAAAGGCCCGCTTTATAGGGCACCCTCTGTGATACAATTGGAAAGGAAAAGAGGACCGGGGAAATCCCGATCCTCTTTTTTACATTCTCATCTTCTTTCGATACTTTGCCTGGGCTCTCTCTTCCATGCCCTTTCGGTCTCTGTCTATCCCGTCCTCGTTCTCATCAATCGCCCGGTATACTGAGCAGTTCCAGAAGCAGCCCTTGCAGAAGTCCTTCTTGTATACCCGCTTCACCTCTGCATTTTTGAAGTTGATTGTGGTGTGAGTGGCATCGTCTGTCAGTGGGAGGCATCTTATTTCGCAGGATGCCTCCTTGCAGTACATCGGGCATGTCACGTATACATCCTCAGCGAACTTTGTTGACATCCCTTGCCTCCTCAGTTGAATGGCAGCTCCTCATCGATCCCTTCCGGGATGTTCATAAATCCATCTAAGGCTGCGCTAGTCCCTAAACTCTGCGGTGCAGGCGTGCTGTAGTTATGTGCGACGTCATTCGCTGCCCTGCCTTCGCAGAACTCCTGTCCTTCTACTACAACGTCTGTCGTGTAAACCTTGTTACCATCCTGTCTGGTGTAGCTTCCGGTCTGGATCCGCCCGGCCACACAGATCTTCATCCCCTTGTGGAGATACTTTTCTGTGAACTCTCCTGCCTTGCCGAATGCTACGCAGGAGATAAAATCCGCCGTCTGCTGTCCGTCCTTCTTCCCTCTCCGATCCACCGCAAGGGTGTACCTTGCTATGCACATGGGCTGTGCGTCCTGAGTATACCGGACATCAGGATCCTTCGTTAACCGGCCCATCAATACTACTTTATTCATTCTTTCACCTTCTCCATAAGTAACGTATCGAACCCTTCAGTTGCATAGATGCGTATTCCGTCCCGTTCCAACTTACAGCCGCCGCACATCTTGGTTGCTTCAAATACATCACCGGCTCTTAGTGTTATAGACCCGCGAACGCCAAGATAACTCTCACGGATTCCCAGTTCTACGTTTTCTTTCATCCGCATTTTCATTTTGCTTTTTCCTACAAGTGTCTGAACCTTCATCTTCGCTTCCCTCATTCCTTTTTATCCCCAGCGTAATGGAGTTTTTGTCTCAATACAGTCCTGGATGATCTGCTTAAAGTCCGACCACTTCATACAGTCCGGTCGACCTGCATAGCCGTAGCAATAATCATCGTCATAATCCTTGATCACTTCAAAGATTGCGCGGCACGTCCATACGTCAGCTTTTCCTTCACAGTCCGACTGATACAGGAAATCAAGAATGCGGAGCTTTTTCGGCTCTTTCTTGAACTTGCCATTAAGATCATGAAGTTCCTTGTCGTATTTCTCGAAAAACTTTTTCCTTTCCGGTTCGAAGAACGGCGCATCGTCGAGTTTGCGGTAAAAAGTTCCGATTTCCGGCGATGTAAGATCTGCGACTTTCTGCCGAAGACTCTTGAACCCGCCAAGGCCACAGTCCGCCTCACGGTTCTTACTCCAAATTGTTACTCCCATTTTTTCTCCTTTGTTGAAATAAACGTACTCAATCCCACAGGTTTAGCCGTCACAGGTCGGAATCGACGGCCCTTTATCCAGTACATCTGGTGCGGCAAGCTTAGTCATTGCTAACACTCTTTTCAAGCCATATAGTGCCGCAACCTGATTTTCTACGGAGCACCCTCTATAATCGAAATAATTTTCGAATGTGATAAAGTAATCCGCTTCTGCCATCAACCTGATAGAATCGCCAAGGCTTCGAATGCGATCCGCATCGCTTTCAAAAGTCTTCGGCTCATAGGGATTGACTACCGCCAAAGTTTCTCCGGTATATGCTTCCGCCGTTCTCTTCAGTACTTCGAAACTCTTTTTGATGTTCTCTTCCGTTCGTCCCTTCATGGGGCAGGAAATAAAGAGCTTATGCTCCGGAATAACTGGTTTCAGTCGCACTTGATATTCCGGGTCCCAGTTAATCTCATCTTCTGTGATTGTGGCTATGAGCTCCCCGTCTTTGCTTTCAACAATAACTCTCTCGATTCCCTCTAATACTCCGTTCATTTGCTTCCTCCTCTTCCTGCTCGTAGTGATACAGCTTCTCCAGCACATCCTGACGGCCAAACCCATACAAAATGTTGTAGTACACGACTTCCTCGCCCTTTGCATACGACACTGTCCGCGTCACCATGCGTTCCTGCTTTGGTTTGCCCGGCTCAGCTTCAGACGCGAGCCACTCTTCCGTCTCCTTAATGCAATGCCCACATTTAAAAATGCAGTCTTGACACGGTGTTTGTAGTTCGCACAGAACCACATCACCGTTTTTTCTTACCGCAATACGGCGTGCAATTTCACTGGCCGGCAAACCTACAAGCCCAAGCTCATCGAATCTCTTTTTGTTTTTCTCTCCGTTTGTCATCATTTCCCCTTTCTTTGGCCCTGCTTCAGACTCAAGCCACTCTTTTTCCTTTTTGTCGCTCATTCCTTCACCCGCCCCCGTTATAGATAACTACCATTGAAGGGAAGGGTGCGGAATCGGCGGCGTTCCCGTTGTCGTCCGTGAACCGTAACCGCCCGCGCACAAAGCGGATTTCCGCTTTCCCATAAATGTAATCGTGAAAATATGCCGTGTCTGTCCGCGCTGGGATAAGTAAAACAATCGGATACCCCACCACCTGCGCTTCCTCGAAAGCCTTTTTAACCCACTTGCCGATCTCGCGTCCGTAGGGCGGATTGCAAAATACCGCTCCGCCGCGATCCCAGCTTTGTGAAAGCCCGTCCGTTTCCGGTGTGTAATACAAAGAGCATTTTGCCGTTTTGTCGGTCGCCGCCGGATCAAGCACGAAGCCAAATTCAGCGTCCAACTCGTCGAAGAAGTCTTGCGGCGTACACCAGCACATATTTTTATGTGATAGAAGCGATTGGTTCATTGCCATCATTTTCCCTTTCTACTGAGCATCTCCCTTACGTACTCTTCAATCGTCTGTTGCTTCATCTTCGCTCCAATCTATGCGCTGTCCGCATTTAGGGCAAAACGTGTAGCTTTCATCAATTTCTGCGTTACATTTCGGACAGCTAGCTTCCCATTCAACAATATGATCGTATGCGTATCTAGCGTGATACCATTCTGGCTTTCGCGGAATCTGATAGTCTGCCATTTCCTTGAGCCTTGCATACTCTTCATCAGTCAGTGTGATCATCTTCTACCTCCGGTTTGATCCCACACGATGCCGTATACCCTATCCCGGCAAGCATCTTCCTCAGCTTCTCCATGGCCTTCGGCTTGAGTGCGTCCTGCAAAGGCATATAAGCTACTACCACGCCGTTAGACACCTCTGCCTTTAATCCCTGATTTCTCAGATAAGCCGCTGCGTCTTCCTTACTTACTTCGCTCCCGATCATTCCGCTTTCTCCTTGCTGATCTGCTCAATCTTGCGCTGTATGTACCAGATTGCTTTCTGCAAGTCCTCGACATATTTACTCTGATCTTTCTTTCCTGCCCGGCTGATGTACTTGACCGCATTTCCAAGGCAAAAACCCAATTTTTTATCTTCGATGTAGTCGATCACCTCGATCTTCCCATCTGTGTAGTGGGATGGGTGATTAACCGGATCGTTTTTGTTCTCTTCCTTTTCAGGATCTGCTTCGGAGTAGAGCCAGAAAAGGAATTCCTGAGCACAGCTATGACAGCCTTCATGGTATTTACTTAAATCACACGCACCACAACTTAAGCCTTCACAGTTAACCAGCTTTCCATTTACAATCGCAGGATGACCACTTCCCTCCTCTATGGTTAATATCTCTTCAAGACTATGCTTTTCAAAATGCTTCATTTTCTCTCCTTCCAGTTGTTGCAGCCTTTGCTCTCCTTCTCCTTCTGACAGGAGTACACTTCACACCTCACATGCGTCCCTCGGGGCCGTGCGCCCGGCATGTGGTAATCCGCATACTCGCAGGTTCCGCAGCTCTTTTCTCCGCTCACATCGTCCCCTTTCTGTACGGGCCGTACACCATCTTCGTTCTCTTTCCGCACTTCGGGCACTGGTAGTACCTCGATACCGTGCCCTCACTGTATGACACTGCATGGCACTCCCATCTGTGTGCACAAAGTAACTGCTTGATCATCCTTTTGATCTTCATCTCGCCTCCTACAGGTAATTTTTCTGGAACACTTTCATCCACTCCTTGTGTCCCCACTTCCGCTCAAATTCTGCTTGCGCCAGCTTCTTGAGCTCCAGATCGAGCTCTCCGCCCGGCTCACAGTGGACTCTATGGTGGCAACGTGGACACAGATAGACTTTCAGTCCGTAGTGCTCTGCGTTCCTCCGGTTCGCCGTGCCGTGCATCATGTGATGCTCCTGCATGGATCCATACCGGCCGCAGATGTAGCACCGATCTTTTCTGTTCCCGTTAATGATGCTCTGCATGATATCGCTTAATCGCCATCCGGACCGCATCTCCGGTCACGCCCAGCGCCTCCCCTGTTTTGTCCCACGTGAGCCCGATCTCCCGGAGCTTGATCCCTCTTTCGATCTGCTCTGTGCCGAGCTTGCAGTGCGCAGCTCCTCCTCGTGCCCGTGACTTCTGCAGCTGCTTCTCCTGCCGCTTTGCGCTCTTCACGATCCCCGCAGGAAGTGCAGGGATGTACCGGTACTCCTTCGTCGGAGGGAGCAGCGTGCAGGGCAGATTGATACTTTTCACCGTCGCTGTCATTTTTTCTCCTTAGTTCGCCAAAATATTGGCTTCAAACTCCGTCATGTCTCCGTACACAGCTTTCTCTTCCGGGCTCCATCCCTTCTTCGCCGTAGTGCCGGACCGTGCCATTTCGAGACGATCCCAGGTGATGCCCTTGTACCCGGAAGCCATGCACTCGGTGATGAGCTGTGCTACCTTCTCGGCGCCATGCTCCTTAGCCTTTGCCTTGGCAATTGACACGAGGCTCTTTAAGCCCGTCTCTGTGATAGGACTCCCCTGCTCTCGTCTGGATGTAATCCACTCAGAGAGCTTATCCGCTACCTCCCTGACTACGCCGAGGGTCTGCAGTGCGTCGGATGTAGCTTCCTCGACCGTAAAGGGGGTAGGGGGATTCTCTTTTACATTTGCATTTGCATTAACATTTACATTAGCTAGGCTTTGCTTCGCATCTTCTGTAGCGTCGCTAGGGTTTGCTACAATTTGCTTCGCACTTTTTGTAGCGTCGCTAGACTTTGCTACAGATTTGCTTGCTTTTGCTGTACCGCCGCTGCGCCCTGCTTCTCTTCTCTGGATGTTCGCATCGATCTGCGGCTTCACCAGAGTCAGGAAGACCTTCGCCATCGGAGTCTCTGCTTCTTCCTCTCCGTCAAATGCATATCTGCACAGCGAAGCAATGCACGCTTTGCATTCTTCCGGATCCATATCCAGCAGTGCATCCGCGAAACTCTTGTAAAATACGAAGCTCTGATTAGCCATTGATCGCAAACTCCTTGTACTTCTCCTCGTTCAGTGCTCTTGCGGCTTCCACGTCCGGATCCCCTCGAAGCTCCGGATGCTCCGCCTGCACTTTCTTCCTCGCTCTTCTGACCGACTCCATGTTGGGGGCTCCGATCTCCTTTGCCCTGCGGAAGAACTCCGCTGCGGACATGTCAGACGGAACGCCCAGTGCTTCGATCACGCATGAGTAGAGGACGTTATCGCTGTTTCTCGTGTAGGGCTTCTCACGCAGCACCGCCTCCACGTACTTCTTTACTTCTTTCAGTTTTTCCATAAACCGCCTCTTTATAGACTGCTGTCATCCTTGCTATCTCATCTGGAGTCCTCGGATCGATTCCGCACTCTTCTGCCTCATGGATTGCTCCATCGATGAGCTGCGCCATCTCTTCCGTGTTGTAGGTGTGGCTCCCTCTCACGACCCAGTAGATCGCAAGAGGGGTACCATCCTGCAGATGGACCACACGTCCGGACGGCTGGTAGTGCTCGCTTTCGCACCTTGTCCAGTCAAAGGACATTGGTTTCACCGACCAGTCGAGGACTCCATCTGTGTATCTGTTCTGTCCATATTCCTTGAGGAGCCAGTTGTGCTCCTCCGTCTTGCTGACCTTCTTCGCTGCGGCGATCTGGCTGCAGAGCTTCCAGTAGTAGGCGTTGGCCTCCTGTGACCTGTCTTTCCGGAAAGGCTTCAGCACCACCTTCAGGATCTTCTCTTTCATCGTCTCCACGTTTGCCGGGGACTCCTCAAGCTCCAGCGTGACCAGCGTCTTACGACTTGGGAACTCCTGCTGAATGCTCCTGATTTTTCCCTTCATTTGAAGTTCCATTTTCAAGTTTTCCCTTCATCTGCGCCATGAAGTCTGCGTAGGTCTTCTTTGTAACCTTCGGCCACATCCGGAAGGCTGAAATGCTCTTTATGTCTCTTCCGCTGCAATGCTTGCTCCACATCGCCTCGATAATCGAAAGCTCAAGCTCGTTGCAGTACGCTGCATCCATGTCCCACCGGAATACTTCTTTGTTGTTCTTGGACTCGTTTACTACTACGACGTGCGTGATCGTTCCGTCCACCACCTCAAGCTCAGTCACCCGGAAGTGGTCGTAGCACTTGCCTTCATTTGTGACCTTCACCTTGTCTTCGCCCCAGACCGTGGTATTAGGTGCCGTGTAGAGCTCCCTTCCGATGCCCCAATTGAAGCAGGCACGTTTGAAGCTGTCAGATGCCAGTCCCTTCTCTCGCTCCGTGTTGGACTCCGTTCCGGTATCCTCCTTGGAGATCCATTGCTTCTTCTTATCATCCCAGATCATCACGCTGCAATTTGCGTTGTCCCTTCCGTGCATCCGCTGCCAGTTCATGGGGCCCACTGTCTCATCGAGGATGTTCTGGTCAACTCTTGCGTCCTTGTAGAAAAGGAGTGACACGCCGGTGCTCACTTTTCCGTTCTTCTCAGACCTGAGTATTCTTGCCACCCGGACATCGATTTCATCCGGTCTCAAATAACGAAACATTCTTCCCATAGTCTTGCCTCCTTACTGGATCCGCAGTGATTCCGTCTGCTCCAGATGTGCAAATGCGAGTTTCTTCCCTTCTTTCAGTGCTGCCGAAATACTCTTTCGGTCTACCTTCGGATCCTGCTGAATCAGATACCTCTTCGGGATATTGTCGCTGTCGATTACGACCGAAGGGGCGTTCTTCTGGATCCGGAAGCTGAAGAGCTGCGTCTTGAATTTAACCTTGCCGGTCATGGTCATGGCGTTCTGCAGAGACTTCTTCATCCGGTCCGTGTTGGTCTCGATTGCTTTCTTCCGGGCTGTGAGCCGCTCAATCTCTGCGCTGATGCCTTCCGCATCCGCTGAGAGCTGCCGGATCACCTTCGCGTATCCGTCCGCCTTGACCTCGATCTCTCCACCGATGGCCTCCATCGTGTCCTTCAGGACTTCCGGTTCTACGTCCGGATCCTCTGCCATCTCCAAAAGCTGCAGATACTCATCAGTGAGCTGATATAAGCTTTCCATTTTCTTCCTCCTCTTTCTCTGCGTTTGCCATGCAGTCACCGCAGAGGTATACATATTCACTTTTGATCCTTGTGTGTGCCCCGTGCGGGACAGGGATCTTGATATCGCCTTGCGTGACTCCGATTGGAGCCCCGCAGATGAAGCACCTCACGGCGCCACCCGGAAGGAGAGGTACTCTCCTCCGTCCTTCTTTACCGTGACGGTCATCCCGCCAAGGTCTGAGTAATCTGCCTTGATATAGGAGCCATTCGCCGACTGCATTATGTACTTCAGATCATCCATGAGCCGCCCGACAAACTCGTCCATCAGATCCTTCGGAATTGCATCTACTATTCTTTCCATGCTATAATCTCCTTGCTAAAGCTGTTTTTTGGCTGTCCGCATGCCCGTGCGGATGGCCTTTTTTATGCAACATCTTCGCCGCAGTAGCGCCTGCGGTACTTCCGCTTCCTCTTCTCTTCTGCTCTCTCACGTCTTTCCTTCTCCTCCATGCAGATCGCTCCGGAGAAGCAGAGGATTGCGAGCATCAGAAGTGTTACCCCGATGCAGTGCGCTCCGAAGATCGCCTCTGCAATCACTGCATATGCTGCGCAAGTCACTCCTGCCGGTCCAAATATCTTTCCCATTTACTTGCCCTCAAAGAAAAGCTTCATGTCATCTGCTTCGAAGTGGATCACCCTGTTCAGGGCAATCAGTTCATCCCGTGTCCATGTCCCGTCCCGCATCCGCTTTCTGTAGGTAGATGCGGGGATCTTCGTCTTTCGGACGAGATCTCCGGTTCCAAGCCCCGCAAGAGCTGTCCGGGCCCGGATCGCGTCCGCAAAGGTTGCAGTGTGCTTATTCATACTTCTTCCTCAACCATTCGCAATACTCAAATCCCAGCCCTGCGTTTGAAATCAGAGAAATAAGTGCCTCGTGTTTCGCGCTTCTTCTCATTTCCGCTGTACGGCTATTCTCTACGTCTGTTCCCAGAAACGATTCTCTACTGTCAGCGGCGTGATTGAACAGGAGATTTTTCAGATCTTCGAACTTCGCATCCTTCTCTGTGTTCTTCTCCTCCTGCGGCTCTTCGGCTGCCTTGTCTTCCTTCTCATCCTGCGGCTCTTCGGGGAAAAGCTTGCTCACAGCCTCGTCCAATTTCATGGCCGCAAATGCGTCAGCAAGCTCCTTGTTACGCGTGCCGGTTGCCACATCGATCGCCACTATGGCGATTGCGACGGCTTCATTGGCAAAGTCGAAGGCGGAGATCACCCCTCTTTTCTCTTTAAGCTCTTTCTCCATCGTGTCAAAATCTTTAAACTCTCTCATTTCTGTTCCTCCTTTTTTATGTACGGTTCCCGGTCTACCGGGAGAGTTAAAATCCGGATCTTACTCATATCCGTTTTCCGCCTTCCAGAAGTTGTATTTTTTTGCAGATCCGCATCTATAATCAGACTGTGCAGATTGGTATACCGACTGAGCGATACAGCAGAATGGGTTGTGTGGTACTGCACATCTCGCAGATGTGTCCGCTCAAAGAGCAGCTCCTCCAGCGCACTCAGCGCTGGCTTTTCTGCAGGCTTCTCAGCATCCGGCTCCTCTTTCTTTTCCTCTTCTTCCGGGAAGAATTCATCAAGGACCTTTAACATCTCCATTGACGCATTAAGTATTCCTGCGGTCTCGTTTTCCGGCTCCGAAGCAGCGTTTGCGATTCTGCTGCAGACCTTGATGAGGTCCGCTTTGGAAATCTCTGCCTTCTGCTTGCTGACCTTCTCCTTCCACTCCTCGTAATCCATTTCTGTCCCTCCTTATTCTTTGTCTTTCCTTTAGTTCCCATTTTGGGTACTTATTGAACAAAAAAAATCTTGTCCCTTTCGGCTCTTGTAAGGCGAAGTGCTTTTGTAAGTCCCATAATTTCTGTGTCGCAAAAATGTCCACGGCCTTTTAAACGATTGCAGAGCGTAGGCCGTTCCATACCGGATTTTCTTGCAATCGCAGCCTTTGTCATCCCGCTTTCTGCAATCTTCCTATTAAGCAACTGTAAGTTTGCCATGTCTTCTCCTTTCCTTCTTTTTAAGTTCCCTGTTTGGGAACTGACTATGTTTTATCATAAGTTCCCAAAAGCGTCAACTATTTTTTAAAAAGTGTTCCCAAAATTTATATTTGGTGATATGCTGACATTATAAAGGAAATGGAGATTCAATTATGGAAGAAACTATTTATCAAAGAATTAAAAAGCGGCGTATGGAACTGGACATGTCGCAAGAAGAATTGGCAAAAAAAGTCGGTTATAGCCACAAAACCGCGATCTGCAAAATAGAAGCTGGACAGCGAAAACTGAAAGAAGACGTTATTTCGAAACTCGCAAAAGCTCTCGACACCACCCCATCCTATCTAATGGGCTGGGATAAGGAAGATGACGATGCAACGATAAGCGACAGGCTGCTGACAAGGTACAGGGAGCTCGACGATCTGGATCAGGCAATGGTCCGGAGGATTTTGAAGTGTGATGAAGATTTCAATAAAGTATAGGAGGGGGATATGCTGAAAGGTTTCATATTATGTTTGATTGCTACCTTTACTGGTTGGCTATCTTATCGAGACGAGCAGTACCTCAGATATACCAGATGGCTGTACCGGAGAAAAGAGCCTGCCACGAAAGAAAACTCGTTCGTATATAAAAAACGACGTTTTGATAAAGAGGCATTTATCAACGGAGAATCCGCCTATATCAGGTCTCTGAAGGAAGAAGATCAAACTGCCGAGTATGAAAAATTAAAGAGAAATAAAAAATTAAAAAGCAAGTACCCGGAATACTATTTTTCTTTAATGAGCGCTTATAAAAAGGTGCTCAGCGAAAAAGAATCTGTAGAAGATGATTTTCCCCATGTAAGCGAACAAATTATGGGGTCAAGAGACGATTTCATGCTCTGTAATACAATGCCACAGGGCGATGACTATCCGGACGGTTTCGAGGATGTCGATCTGTCCGAGGACGAGATAAAAGATACTCCGGCAAAGAAAGATAAGAATCGATCATTGGCGATTCCGCTTCTCATCTTCTTCGTTGTGATATTGTCCATCACGGCAATTCTTCTCCCGATCGGAACATATGCCATCGGATCAGAATCCGGATATACGAAAGGCTATACAACCGGGCACAATGACGGAGAGAAAAAAGGAAAGGAAGAGGGATATAACGAAGGGTATTCTGACGGTCAGGATGATGTAGATATCACTGAGTACTATCAGGATGGATACGATGATGGATATCAGCAAGGATATTCTAATGCTTATGATGTCGGATGGTATGATGCGATAGATGGGTATGGATATTTAGGAAACTATGGGGACAGCTATTGAAAAGCAAATAACCGGCAAATGACAGGCAAATAAAAAACCGCCCAGTGTTGGCGCACCGGGCGGATCCGCTCCGAAGAGCAGTATTTTTTTGATCCTATGGGAAGAATCATACATATACTATCATCTCCGGAGCGCCAATTCAAACGGCGCTATTTTTGCGCCCATTTTCAGGAGGTGTATGAATGAAAGTAACGAAATTACCAAGCGGAAATTATAGATGTCGCGTATACGTAGGGAAGGACGCTTCCGGGAAAAAGATGTGGAAGTCGATCACCGGACCGGACAAGAAGCGTGTGGAGCTGGAGGCGCACAAATTTCAGGTAGAACGTAGCGCTTCAGATTGTATGGATAGTTCTTCGTTTGAAGAGGCGGCGTCTCGCTTTTTGAAATCGCATGAAGCCGTTCTCAGCCCTGCAACCGTGCGATCTTACAAATCGATCTTAAATTCGCTCAAGGCCAAAGTGCCTTGGTTCTGCAGCAAGTCAATATACTCCCTGTCTTCATCCGATCTGCAGCTCTTTATCGATGCTCTGGTAAGAGGCGGCGCTACTCCGAAAACCGTCCGCAACAACTATGCGTTCGTGACTTCTGTTCTGAGTGATTCCGGCGTTATGATACGGCCTCCAAGGCTTCCACAGAAAGCACGCCCCGACATGTACATACCGGACGGGCCGATGGTGAAGCAGGTTCTGGAAGCCGTGAAGGGGACGGACATCGAGGTTCCGGTCATGCTCGCAGCATTTGGGCCGCTGCGTAGAGGAGAAATCTGTGCTCTCACGATGGATGACTTCAACGGTAATATCGTCCATGTTCATCGTGACATGGTGCAGGCTCCTGACGGTGGGTGGGTGGTCAAAGCCCCGAAAACATATTCGTCTGACCGGTACATTGAGCTGCCTGACTTTGTGATGCAGACAATTCGCGAAAAGGGATATATCGTGAAATGTAAGCCAACGCAGATCACAAGAAGGTTCGGACAAGAACTGAAGAAGGCAGGGCTGCCTGCTTTCCACTTCCATGCTCTCCGCCACTTCTGTATCAGTTATCTTCACAGCATTGGTATTGCTGACATCTATATCATGCAGCGGTCCGGTCACTCCACTGCGAACGTCTTGCGCTCTGTCTACACACATACTCTGCAGGACAGATCGAAGACTGAGACAGAAAGAATTCTATCGACGTTTGCCAAGTTTCGGGAATGATTTCGTGTCAACTTTTCGTGTCAACTCTACCGCTAAAGCGGTGCTTTTTTCGCTATAATCGTAGCATTTCCGCTACAATCAGAGCACTGAAAACCCCCGTAAATTCAAGCTTTTCCTGAATCTACGGGGTTTCTTCATTTATGCGGTCAATGGGACTTGAACTTCATTGTTTTTCATTAGAAACGTTGAAA
>ERZ1034701.264-NODE-264-length-23304-cov-8.905157_pt1 | contig 23304 bp, 19 predicted proteins | sample MGYA00520651_ERZ1034701 | MGnify/ENA primary metagenome ERZ1034701 (study PRJEB33766, sample SAMN09781713) | gut metagenome | biome: gut microbiome | host: Homo sapiens | place: Madagascar | study: EMG produced TPA metagenomics assembly of the PRJNA485056 data set...
TTTGATTTAGGTATTTTTGATGAGAAGGATATCAAAATAAAAATTATCAAAAAACATATTGACAAATAGGTGAAATTAGTGTAATCTTAAATCAACAAAAAGAGATACGAAAGGAACAAAAATAAAACACAGGAGGTACAGTCCAATGGGGATTACATAATTTAAGTCAAAGTACTATAAGGATGATTGAACGGAATATTTAAATCTGTAGGGCGAGCCGAAGAGCAGTAATCGCACAGATATATTAGCAAATAAATAATATCGTTGAAAAAGTTCTTGTAGATTAAAAGTGAAAGATAGAATCTCTCATAAGAGTTTACATAGATAATGTAACCAAAAGGAGTGATTTTATGAAGAAGGGTAGAGGTCCATAGCTAAGCTAAAAGAATAAGAATCCTGTCATAAACAGAATCAGATTTATAGCAAAGCAATATGGAAATGCCAAAATAAATTCATATAGCGAAAGCGGAACTTGGAGGTTATACAGTGAAGCTTACGGAACCAATGCTTTAGGAGCCACTTGATGTAAAATGTAGATCAGGTGGCTCCTATTTTTGACATTTGCGAATGCATGTGAGGTTTAATAGTTAGATAGAATGATAATTGTAAGGCCTTTAAGGGCGGGCTATAATTTGATGAAAGCAGGAACGCGGTTTTCAAATACTGTATAGTACATAAACCCGGCATCCTTAAGGATATTTGAAACCTTGTCAAAATCATATGCCACATGCTCCGGTTTGTGGGCATCGGCTCCGACTGTGATTATTTCCCCGCCAAGCTCATGATAGCGCTTTAGCACATCTTCGGTTGGATTTGGGTGACCAAGCCCGTATTTAAAGCCGGCGGTATTGAGCTCGATGCCTTTTCCCTGGGAGATAATTTCCTTTAATATAGCATCAATTATGTCGGCATACTTTTCATATGAATAGTATTTATTTTTGTCAGGACCGTATCTGACCACGTAGTCGATGTGACCGTACACATCAAAATCCGCTCCGCTGTGCAGATTGTCGAGTATCGATTCAAAGTATTCTGTGTAGGCTTCATGCTCTGTCTTGCCTTTGTAAAATGCAGGGTAGTACGGGTCAATGCCGTTTACGACATGGCTTGAGCCGATCACGAGGTCAAACGGATATTTTTTGGTGACCTCATTATTTTTGTCTGTAATATGAGGCTGTAAACCGATTTCAATGCCCCAGTGGATATTTACCGGGCAGCCCTTTTCTTTAAGAACAATTGCAAGTCTTTTGATGCGCTTTTCATATGCTGCTATATCAAGGTCGAAAAGCCCGGGCTCCTCTTTATAGTCATAGTCCAGATGGTCTGTAAAGCAGATGCCGTCCAGCCCTTTGTTGATTGCTGATTTTATCATCAATACCGGGTCGGCATCGCTGTCACCCGAAAACATGCAGTGCATGTGCTGATCCCACATATAAATACCTCCGTAAAACTGATGTATTGTTGTTAAAAAACTTTATAAGTTACATGATTTATAATTGTCTGTTGCTGGCTGCCGGAAAGTGCGGATTACAGCAATTAATTAAGTGTAGCCGAGATTATAATAAAGTGCAATATCTAAAAAGAAAAATTGTGAAGAATGATAAAAAATGTGTGTAAATGAAAATATTTAGTGAAAATTTTAACAAACGCAAATAAAGTACTTGAACCTTTGAGAATTATTCGCTATAATAAAAGCATCTTAGGGCATGTCCCTAAAAATACTTTTTACAATTCTAGGAGGAATTAAAATGGCAGTAAGAGTAGCAATCAACGGATTTGGTCGTATCGGACGTCTTGCTTTCAGACAGATGTTTGGAGCTGAGGGATACGAGGTAGTAGCTATCAACGACTTAACAAGCCCAAAAATGTTAGCACACTTATTAAAGTATGATTCATCACAGGGTAAATACGAGCATGCAGATGAGGTTTCTGCAAGCGATGATTCTATCACAGTTTGTGGTAAGGAAATCAAAATTTACGCATTCCCAGATGCAAACAATTGCCCATGGGGAGAGTTAAAGGTTGACGTTGTACTTGAGTGCTCTGGATTCTATACATCAAAAGAGAAGGCTCAGGCTCATATCAATGCTGGAGCTCGTAAGGTAGTTATCTCTGCACCAGCAGGAAATGACCTTCCTACAATCGTTTACAATACAAACCATGAGACACTTAAGGCTTCTGATACAATCATCTCAGCAGCTTCTTGTACAACAAACTGCTTAGCTCCAATGGCAGATGCACTTAACAAGTACGCTCCAATCCAGTCTGGTATCATGGTAACAATCCATGCTTACACAGGAGATCAGATGACTCTTGACGGACCACAGAGAAAGGGAGACCTTCGTCGTTCACGTGCAGCAGCAGTTAATATCGTTCCTAACTCAACAGGAGCAGCTAAGGCAATCGGCCTTGTTATCCCAGAGTTAAACGGAAAGTTAATCGGATCTGCACAGCGTGTTCCTACACCAACAGGATCTACAACAATCCTTACAGCAGTTGTTAAGAAAGCAGGCGTTACAAAAGAGGATATCAACGCAGCTATGAAGGCAGCAGCTAACGAGTCATTCGGTTACAACGAGGATGAGATCGTATCTTCAGATATCGTTGGAATGAGATTTGGTTCATTATTCGATGCAACACAGACAATGGTTAACCAGGTTTCTGACGATCTGTACGAGGTACAGGTTGTTTCTTGGTATGATAACGAGAACAGCTACACATCTCAGATGGTTCGTACAATCAAGTACTTCTCAGAGTTAGCTTAATTCTTGTACCCACAAGAACAGTATATCTCAAGACTACTCAAGGGGCGCGGTCTTAATTGAACCGCGCCTCTTTTTTAAAGCATGGCTATTTCTTTTGAATATCTGTGAATTGTAGAATTAATTATATTTTTTAATATACACAATATGGCGTGGCCACATGGCTTATGCCTTGAAATAAGGGAGGACATATTATGTCATTAAACAAGAAATCAATTGATGATATCAACGTAAAAGGCAAGAGAGTTCTCGTTAGATGTGACTTCAACGTGCCACTTAAGGACGGAAAAATCACAGATGAGAACCGTATCAACGGAGCTCTTCCAACAATCCAGAAATTAATCAAGGACGGTGGAAAGGTTATCCTTTGCTCACACCTTGGAAAAGTTAAAAACGGACCAAACGAGGGTGAGTCACTTGCTCCTGTAGCTGCAGCTCTTGAGGCTAAGCTTGGACAGAAGGTTACATTTGTAGCTGACTACAACGTAACAGGTGAGGCTGCAACAAAGGCTGTTTCAGAGATGAAAGAGGGAGATGTAGTTCTTCTTCAGAATACACGTTTCAGAGGAAAAGAGGAGACAAAGCCACAGGAAGCCGGAGATGCATTCGCAAAAGAGCTTGCTGACCTTGCTGATGTATATGTATGTGACGCTTTCGGTTCTGCTCATAGAGCACATGCTTCTGTAGCAGGTGTTACAAAGTTCATCACAGCTAAGGGTGGAGAGAATGTTGTTGGATACCTTATGCAGAAGGAAATTGACTTCCTTGGCAAGGCAGTAGAGAATCCTGTACGTCCTTTCGTAGCTATTCTTGGTGGAGCTAAAGTAGCTGACAAGCTCAATGTTATCGACAACCTCCTCGAGAAGGCTGATACACTTATCATCGGTGGTGGAATGGCATACACATTCCTTAAAGCACAGGGCTATGAGATTGGTATCTCAATGCTTGATGAGACAAAGATTGATTACTGTAAAGAGATGCTTGCAAAAGCAGAGAAGCTTGGAAAGAAGATTCTTCTTCCTGTTGATGCAGTTACAATCAAGGATTTCCCAAATCCAATCGATGCTCCTGTAGAGACAGAGACATATGATTATGACAAGATGCCTGCAGACCGTGAGGGCTGTGATATCGGACCTAAGACACGCAAGCTTTTCGCTGACGCTGTTGCATCAGCTAAGACTGTTGTATGGAACGGACCAATGGGTGTATTTGAGAACCCAACACTTGCAGCAGGTACACTTGCAGTAGCAGAGGCACTTGCTAAATCAGATGCTATCACAATCATCGGTGGTGGAGATTCAGCTGCAGCAGTTAACCAGATGGGACTTGGCGACAAGATGAGCCACATCTCAACAGGTGGCGGTGCTTCCCTTGAGTTCCTTGAGGGCAAGGAGCTTCCTGGCGTAGCTTGTGCTGATGATAAATAAGCCGAAAGCAGCTTAATGAAATCGAGCCGTAGGCGATGATTGAATTTAGTGCGAGGCTGTTCTTTGAGATTAGCGAAACCGAGCTGTAGGCGAAGGTTGAACTTAGCGAAAAGAACTACCACAATAAATATTTGTATACAAATACAAGGAGATATAAAATGGCAAGAAAGAAAATTGTAGCCGGCAACTGGAAGATGAACATGACTCCAAGCCAGGCTGTTAAATTAGTAGAAGAGTTAAAACCACTCGTAGTTTCAGATGATGCTGAAGTTGTTTACTGTGTACCTGCAATCGACATCGTACCTGTTGTAGAAGCATTAAAGGGTACAAATGTTGCTGTTGGAGCAGAGAATATGTACTTCGAGGAGAAGGGTGCTTACACAGGAGAAATCTCAGCAGAGATGCTTCTTGATGCAGGTGTTAAGTATGTTATCATCGGACATTCAGAGAGAAGAGATTACTTCAAAGAGGATGACGCACTTCTCAACAAGAAGGTAAAGAAGGCTATCGAGGCTGGACTTACACCAATCCTTTGCTGTGGTGAGACACTTGAGCAGAGAGAGAGCGGTGTTACACTTGACTGGATCAGACTTCAGATTAAGTCAGATCTCGCAGGTGTTGCTGCATCAGATGTTGCTAACATGGTTATCGCTTACGAGCCAATCTGGGCAATCGGAACAGGAAAGACAGCTACTTCTGACCAGGCTCAGGAGGTCTGCGGTGCAATCCGTGAGTGTGTAGCTGAGATCTATGATCAGGCCACAGCAGATTCAGTTCGTATCCAGTACGGCGGATCTGTAAATGCAGGAAATGCAGCAGAGCTTTTTGCAAAGCCTGACATCGACGGTGGATTAGTTGGTGGCGCTTCACTCAAGGCTGATTTTGGAAAGATCGTAAACTACAAGTAATTATTAAATCATAATTTAATATTTGATTTGACAATCACAATAACTAAATGTCACTAAATTCACCAGCTTAGCTGCATTTAGTGGCATTTATTATGTAATGAAATTTTTTGTGAGCTTGCATATGTCACTGTAATAGAGCATTTTGCAAGCCTCATATGAAGAATAGAGGAAATATAAATGAGTAAGAAACCGGTAGTATTAATGGTACTTGATGGTTACGGCTTAAGTGACCACAAAGAGGGAAATGCCATAGCTATGGCAAATACCCCTGTTATGGATAAATTGATGGCAGAGTGTCCTTTCGTAAAGGGCGCAGCTTCAGGCCTTGCAGTTGGACTTCCTGACGGACAGATGGGAAACTCTGAGGTAGGACATATGAATATCGGCGCAGGCCGTATCATATATCAGGATCTTACAAGAATCACAAAGGCAATTGCTGATGGTGATTTCTTCAAGAACAAGGTATTAATTTCTGCAATCGAAAACTGCAAGAAGAATGACTCCGATCTGCATCTTTGGGGACTTCTTTCAGATGGTGGAGTTCACAGCCATATCGAGCATCTTTACGGACTTCTTGAGCTTTGCAAGAAAGAGAATTTTGACAGAGTATATGTACACGCATTCCTTGATGGTCGTGATACACCTCCTGCATCAGGCAAGGACTATATCGAGCAGCTTCTCGCCAAGATGAAGGAAATTGGTGTAGGAAAGATTGCATCTCTTTCAGGACGTTACTATGCAATGGACAGAGATAACAACTGGGATCGTGTGCAGAAGGCTTATGATTCACTCACTAAGGGTGAAGGTGTAAAAGCTACATGCCCTGTAAAGGCTATGGACGAGTCATACGCAAATGACGTTACAGATGAGTTCGTGCTTCCTACAGTTATCACAAACGAGGATGGCACACCGGTATCTGTTGTAAAGGACAATGATTCTGTTATCTTCTTCAACTTCCGTCCGGACCGTGCTCGTGAGATGACAAGAGCATTTTGCGATGATAAGTTTACTGGCTTTGAGCGCCCATTCCTTAAGACAACATTTGTATGCTTCAAGGATTATGACGAGTCAATTCCTAACAAGCTTATCGCTTTTGAGAAGGAAGAAATCAAGAATACATTTGGTGAGTATCTTGCAGCAAATGGCAAGAAACAGCTTCGTCTCGCAGAGACAGAGAAGTATGCACACGTAACCTTTTTCTTTAATGGTGGAGTAGAGGAGCCGAATATCGATGAGGCACGTCTTCTTGTAAACAGTCCTAAGGATGTTGCAACATATGACTTAAAGCCTGAGATGAGCGCTCCTGAGGTTGGAATGGATCTTGTTGAGGCTATCAAGTCAGATAAGTATGATGTTATTATCATCAACTTTGCTAACCCTGATATGGTTGGACATACAGGTGTGATTCCGGCTGCTGTAAAGGCTGTTGAGAGAGTTGATTCACTCGTAGGTGATGCAGTTCAGGCAATCAAGGATGTGGATGGAGTATTATTCATCTGTGCTGACCACGGAAACGCAGAGAAGATGATCGATTATGAGACAGGAAAACCTCATACAGCTCATACGACCAATCCTGTTCCTTTCATTCTTGTAAACGCTGACCCTTCTTACAAGCTTCGTGAGGGCGGATGTCTTGCAGATATCGCTCCAACACTGCTTGAGATTATGGGACTTCCACAGCCAAAAGAGATGACAGGAAAGTCACTTATCGTTAAATAAAATTTGTATTATATAGGCTCCGGCGCAGACAAAGGGTTTGAACCGGAGCTTTTGTTTTGATATATTAAAGATATAATAATAAATATAAGAATTGCTTATAAATGGTGCAAAATTATTTAAAAAAACTTATAATATACGTTGACTTTACAAATTGAGCTGGTATATAATTTAGGGGTAGCATTTGATTTGTAAAATAAAATTACACATAAGATGGAGGACAATCATGCAGGAATTTAAACCATTCAAAGAAGGAAAAGTAAGAGAAGTATATGATAACGGGGACAGCCTTATTATGGTCGCAACAGATCGTATTTCCGCTTTTGACCATATTTTAAAGAATAAAATTACAGACAAGGGAGCCATTCTCACACAGATGTCCAAGTTCTGGTTTGAATTCACAAAGGATGTTGTTCCTAACCATATGATTTCAGTAGACGCAAAGGATATGCCGGAGTTCTTCGGTCAGGACAGGTTCAACGGAAACAGCATGCTCTGCAAGAAGCTTGAGATGCTTCCAATCGAGTGTATAGTTCGTGGATATATCACAGGAAGCGGCTGGGCAAGTTACCAGGAGAACGGTACAGTCTGCGGAATCAGACTTCCGGAGGGACTTGTTGAGTCTGATAAGCTCCCTGAGCCTATTTATACACCATCTACCAAGGCTGATCTTGGAGATCATGATGAGAATATCTCATTTGAAAAATCAGTAGAAGTATTAGAGAAGATTTATCCTGAGAAGGGCAGAGAGTACGCAGAGAAGATTCGCGATTATACAATTGCTCTCTACAAGAAATGTGCAGAGTATGCTCTTACAAAGGGCATCATCATCGCAGATACCAAGTTTGAGTTTGGCTTAAATGAGCAGGGTGAGGTAGTGCTTGCCGATGAGATGCTCACACCTGACAGCTCACGCTTCTGGCCACTTGATGGATATAAGCCTGGACAGGGACAGCCTTCATTTGACAAGCAGTATGTAAGAGACTGGCTCAAGGCAAATCCGGACAATGACCTTCTTTTACCTGATGAGGTTGTTGTGAAGACTGTAGAGAAATATAAAGAGGCATTTGAGCTTCTTACAGGAAGCAAATTCAGCCGCTAATATATTATTTATTCCGCGTTACTATTTCGCAATTATAAACGGAGATATTATGAACCAGGACAATAACATAAATCAGTATATAAATACTAGTATAGATACAAAAAGTCATACCGGTACAAAATTAGAAAGGTGTTCTGATATTGACGAGCATAACCATGTATTTGATGAGCTTCATGAGGAGTGTGGTGTGTTCGGCATGTATGACTTTGATGGAGGAAATGTCGCATCCACTATCTATTATGGTCTTTTTGCGCTTCAGCACAGAGGACAGGAAAGCTGTGGTATTGCAGTGAGTGATACACACGGACCAAAGGGTAAGGTGACCACACACAAGGGTATGGGCCTTGTAAATGAGGTATTTACTCCTGATATCTTAGAGCCTATGAAGGGTGATATCGGAGTGGGACATGTGCGCTATTCAACAGCAGGCTCATCAACACGTGAGAATGCACAGCCTCTCGTATTAAATTATGTCAAGGGCACACTTGCCATGGCACACAACGGAAACCTCATAAATGCAAAGGAGCTTCGCAAGGAGCTTGAGTATACAGGAGCTATTTTCCAGACCACAATCGACTCTGAGGTTATAGCTTATCATATCGCCAGAGAACGTCTCAACTCAAAAACAGCGGAGGAGGCGGTCAGACGTGCCTGCCAGAAGCTTAAGGGAGCCTATGCACTTGTAGTCGAGAGCCCGAGAAAGCTTATTGCAGCCAGAGACCCATTTGGTTTTAAGCCTCTTTGCATCGGAAAGAGAGACAATGCATATATCGTTACATCTGAGACCTGTGCGCTTGATACAATCGGTGCAGAGTTTGTCAGGGATGTAGAGCCGGGAGAGGTTATCACCATCACTCCTGAAAAGGGCATTGAGTCTGATATGACTATGGCACTTGCCCCTGAAAAGCAGGCCAGATGCGTGTTTGAATACATTTATTTCGCAAGACCTGACAGCCATATTGACGGAGTAAGCGTGTACGGCAGCCGTATCAAGGCTGGTAGATTCCTTGCAATGGACTCACCGGTTGAGGCTGATATCGTGACAGGAGTACCGGAGTCAGGAAATGCCGCTGCTCTTGGTTATTCACTTGAGTCGGGCATTCCATATGGCACAGCATTTGTCAAGAACGGTTATGTCGGCAGGACATTTATCAAGCCTAAGCAGTCAAGCCGTGAATCAAGCGTGCAGATAAAGCTCAATGTATTAAAGGAGGCTGTTAAGGGCAAGAGAGTTGTTATGATTGATGATTCAATTGTGCGAGGAACAACCTCAGACAGAATAGTGCGTATGTTAAGAGAGGCGGGTGCCACAGAGGTACATGTGCGCATCAGTTCACCGCCATTCTTATGGCCTTGCTATTTCGGTACAGATATTCCTGCAAGAGAGCAGCTTATCGCTTACAACAGGACTATTGAGGATATCAGACAGATTATAGGTGCAGATTCTTTAGGCTACCTTGGAATTGACAGACTTGATGAGATGGTAGAGGGACTGCCAATCTGCATGGGCTGTTTCACAGGAAAATATCCGATGGAGCCACCGAAGGATGATATCAGAGGCGAGTATTTTGATAAAGAAATAGACCTCGAGAGAAAAATGCTTAATCGCTAATAAAGGAGAGAATATGAGTACAGACAGATACACAAGTCCTCTTTCTGAGCGCTATGCCAGCAAAGAGATGCAGTATATTTTTTCGCAGGATATGAAATTTACCACTTGGAGAAAGCTCTGGATTGCCCTTGCAGAGACTGAGATGGAGCTTGGGCTTTCACAGGATGGCAAGCCGGTTATCACACAGGAACAGATTGATGAATTAAAGGCACATGTGGATGACATCAATTATGATGTGGCAAAGGAGCGTGAGAAGCTTGTGCGTCACGATGTAATGAGCCATGTCTATGCATATGGACAGCAGTGCCCTAAGGCAGCAGGAATTATACATCTTGGAGCAACCTCATGCTATGTAGGTGACAATACAGATATCATCATCATGAATGAAGCATTAAAGCTCGTTCATAAAAAGCTCATAAGTGTTATTGCAGAGCTTGCAAACTTTGCTGATAAGTATAAGAATCAGCCAACTCTTGCATTTACACATTTCCAGCCGGCACAGCCGACAACAGTTGGAAAGCGTGCCACACTGTGGCTGAATGAGTTTATGCTGGATCTCGAGGATTTAGAGTATGTGCAGGGCACATTAAAGCTCCTTGGCTCAAAGGGCACTACAGGAACACAGGCCAGCTTCCTTGAGCTCTTCGACGGAGACAATGAGACAATAGACAAGATAGATCCAATGATCGCAAAGAAGATGGGCTTTAAGGATTGTTATCCGGTGTCAGGCCAGACATATTCCCGTAAGGTAGATACGAGAGTGGTAAATGTACTCGCAGGCATCGCTGCATCAGCTACAAAGATGTCAAACGATATCAGACTGCTCCAGCATCTTAAGGAAGTAGAGGAGCCATTTGAGAAGAACCAGATTGGCTCATCAGCCATGGCATATAAGAGAAATCCTATGAGAAGTGAGAGAATAGCATCTCTTTCAAGATATGTTCTTGCAGATGTAATGAATCCTGCAATTACTTCCGCTACACAGTGGTTTGAGAGAACACTTGATGATTCAGCAAACAAGCGTCTTTCAATACCTGAGGGCTTCCTTGCAATAGACGGAATCCTTGACCTCTGCCTCAATGTGGTGGATGGACTGGTAGTATATCCAAAGGTTATTGAAAAGCACTTTATGGCAGAGATACCATTTATGGCAACAGAGAACATCATGATGGATGCTGTAAAGAACGGCGGAAATCGTCAGGAGCTCCATGAGAAGATCAGACAGCTCTCAATGCAGGCAGGAAAGACAGTCAAGGAAGAGGGAAAAGAAAATAACCTCGTAGACTTAATCGCTGCAGATCCTGCATTCGGACTGACAAAGGCTGATATCGAAAAGAACCTTAAGCCTGAGCTTTATGTGGGACGTGCACCACGCCAGGTAGAAGTATATCTGCGCGATGTAGTTAATCCGGTGCTTGAAGCACATAAGGATGAGAGTGGAGTAAAGGCAGAGATTAACGTATAATATCGAAAGTATAGATAACGGTAATTTGCTTGTATTAACATATTTATCTAAATAAAAAGCCCCGTCATATAAGCCATTAAACAGGTTTATATGATGGGGCTTTTTATATTGCCGTCAGCTACGAAGCCGTAAACTTCCTTCAAAGAAGGTTTATTCAAAGCTAGTTTAAATTAATTCTCTTTGTCATCATCTCAGGGTTGGTGGCCTCGCTGATTGCCACATGCTTGCTGATTACATCGGCCTTGTACAGATTGAAGATGCTTGTATCCATTGCAATCATATTCTCAGCTGCAGAGGTGTAGATGATACCGTCAATCTGATGGACCTTGCCTTCACGGATTAAGTTCCTTATCGCAGGCGTGAGTACCATGATTTCAAAAGCAGGCACCATCTCACCGTTTGTGGCAGGTAAAAGCTTCTGGCAGACGACAGCCTGCAGCACAGATGCAAGCTGGATGGCTATCTGGTGCTGCTGGGAAGCAGGAAACGCATCGATTATTCGGTCAATGGTATTTGCGGCACCAATTGTGTGTAGTGATGAAAATATGAGATGACCGGTTTCAGCCGCTGTGACAGCTGTATTGATGGTCTCATAGTCTCGCATCTCTCCAAGCAATATGACGTCAGGACTCTGGCGGAGTGCGGCGCGAAGTGCAGTGAGATAGCTTTCTGTATCTGTGTTGATTTCACGCTGTGACACAATACATTTGTCATGACGATGTAAAAACTCAAGCGGATCCTCAAGAGTGATAATATGTTCTTCCTTCTCATGGTTGATCTGATCAATAATACATGCAAGCGTGGTAGATTTACCGCTTCCGGCTGGGCCGGTAACCAGCACCATGCCGTTGTTTGTTTCCGCAAGCTCCATAACAGAGTCCGGTATATGTAAATCGCTTGGCTTTGGCAGTGTGAATGAGATAACACGGATGACAGCAGAGTAAGAGCCACGCTGCTTGAAAGTGCTCACTCTGTAACGTGATACTCCCGGTATAGCGAAGGAAAAGTCATCATCTCCGGTTTCCTCGAATTTTGAAATATCTCTCTCGGCAAGAGCATAGATTGATGTGACAAATTCAAAGGTTTCTTTTGGAATCATTCTGATTTCATTGAGGCACTCCATCACTCCCTTTGATTTGTATGTGAGAGGGCGGCCGGCCACTATGAAAATATCCGATGCTCCGTTGTCAGTCGCTTCCTTTAATATCTTTTTAACATCCATTTTAGTTTCCTCCAATTAAGTTTAGTGTATCATTTTCCTCGAAAGCTGTGTCGGTATTGAGCTTCCATTGTTTTATTTTATAAAAAGCATCCTGCCTGTGGACAGGATAGTTGATATCAAGCTTTACAGTGAGAGTCTGAGTATCGCTTACAGTACAGGTGATGGTATAGGTCAGACCGCTAACCTTGCCGTTTGATTCATTTTCAGAGAGGTTCTTATTTATGGCAGTATCGTTGTCTGATAGAGCAGTCTTTATGGCCTCATAGTATGCTGCTTTATCAGGACTGCCATCGTAGGCGGATGCAAGAATGGTATCAATCTGTGATATCTCATCCCATACCTTTTCACATGCACGGTAATACGAGCTGTTGTTATCAGCAACGCGTTTGCTCAGCTTATAGTCAGAGTTTGCTGTGACAAAGGCGAGTGCAGAGAACGTGACAATGCATATCATGGAAAAGGTAAGCAGGATGGTGGAAAAACCGAAATTTGAAAACTCTCTTCTTTTTTTCATGGGGTGCTCACCGTCCTTCCATCAGAGGAAAGTGCAGTATAGCTGCACGCAGTAATGCTGTATACACAGTGGCTGTCTGCTGCTATAAACTCTATGTCAGCCTTTTGTACTCCGTAGGCATCCTGCCCAAGCCTGCTTACAATAACCTTGTATGCGGCATCATCCTTATCACATGGATGATAGCTTTTATCAAGATAAATGAATAGCTTTTCATCTGCACAGATGGAACCGTCAAAGAGTGATGATACGGCGTTTAAATCGCCATGCTCCTGTTCGTATGCGCTTGCTGCATTGCTGCATGCATTAACAGCCTCATGCAGCACCTGAGTTTCTTCTGTCAGCTTGTGGGTCTTTATGAAGAAAAGCAGTCCCACAATCAAAAGAGCTGAAAAAAGCAGCAGATTAATGGTAATCTCAAGCAGGAATATTCTGTTTTTCGATTGTTTAAGCTTTGTTGAAATCATGGTTTATTCCTTGTGGTATGTAAGTTTGTGTGGCATCGAGTGGCATATCGGGGAGCGGTGTACGTGATATTGCTGCATTTATTGTCAGACGATGGTTAGTCGGAATTGACGGAGCAGTAGGTATCGGTAGTACCACCGGATGTATCGGTGATAGTTACGGTAATCATTTTGTCGGTGGTTTCTGTCATGTCAAGTCCCCCGATTTCGACAATCCTTTGTCCGCTGTCCAGACTGTATGAGGAACCATCCTGTACATAGAGCTCTCTTAGAGAACCGTCATAATAGTATATGAAGGTATTATACACGATGTCATTTATTGTGTTTTTCAGACATAGAGCCTTCGTGCCATTTATTGTTTCTACACTGATTGCAGCGTCGGAATCATTCTGTCTGACTTTTTCGCGCAGATAAGATGTGACAGTGCGTACCTCGTAGTTGTAATTCATGGCATTGGCAGTGGACTTGTATTGCTTTACGCCAATCAGCACGAGGATAAAAGCAGTCAGCGCAAAAAGAAAAAACAGCAGCATCACAAAAAAACTGTCAGCCTGATGTGATCTTGATTTTAGCTTGAACATGGGTTATTTCCTCTCTATTATTGTCACATCGGGACGCAGATTGGAGCCGATGTATTGATAATCTATGTAATAATAGTCGCTGTCGTAGGTGAGACCATAATGGTCTGTTAGATAATTTATGTCCGGAGGGTATGTTCCCTCAAGAGCATAGCACTGTGTGATACTTCGTGTGAGGGCGCGTTCCAGCGTGCTCTTGCTTCTTTTGGTATTGTCATCTGACAGCTTTGAAGAGAAAGCACTAAACAAAACGGTACATGCGGCTAAAAGCACAATTGGTATGAATTTCCATATGGTTGATTTCTTTTTCTGAACAAAAAACAGCATGCTGTGCCTCCGTAAGCTATCCTATGCTTGAGATAATTCCAAGCAGTGGGAGTAAAAAAGATACTAGTATGAAGCCAATGAATATACAAAGCAGGATAACCATGGCAGGTTCAATCACTGATATGAATCGTGACAGCCTTGCATCTGTGTCATCCTCACAGGATGTACATATATGCTGCATGACCTCGTCCATAGACCCAGTTTTGCTGCCGATTGCAATCCAGCTTGAGTACATCTTTGAAAAAATATTGGAGTGCAGCAGTGCCTCTGAAAATGTCTCGCCGTTAGATATATTTTTACGGCAGTCATTTATTTTGGAATCAAGGACAGGATTGTTTACAAGAGCCTGTGCCAGATCAAGACCACGGTCTGTGTCAAGTCCGCTTGAGAGTGCTAAAAACATGCAGTTTGCAAAGCGGCTGGATGCGATTGACATGGAAAGAGCAGTTTTCATAAGAAACTTTTTTCCGAAACGTGTCTTAAAAAATATAAAAAGAAACAGTGCGGCAAAGAGCATGAAAGCTATAATGATAAGCAGATATCTATTGATGTATTCACTGAGCTTCATGAGCACGGCAGCGGTGCCGGTAAGCTCACTTCCAAGCTCTGCATATATCTGTGAGAATACAGGTAAAACCTTGGCAATCATAACGACAATAACGGCAATCATCACTGCAGAAAGCACGAGAGGATAGGCAACGGCACTTTTGATGCCTGAAGCTATTTCGTCTTCGCGGTCATAGTACTTTGAGAGTGAGTTTAAGACCTCTTCAAGACGGCCGGTTTCTTCACCCAGCTGTATCATATTTATCATATATTTTGGAAAGTATCCTGTATCTTTAAGCGCACTGTGAAGCGTTGCACCAAGCTCCATTGGCTTATATATCTGCTCAAGCAGATCACGGGTCTGCTCATCGGGTGCTTCATCACATAATATGGAAACACCATAGTATGTAGGAAGCCCGGCTGCTATGATAAGAGAAATCTGCTGACAGAAGGCAGAAAGCTCTGCATTGCTTAAAATCTTGGATTTTCTAGACATTTATGTCCTCCTAATAGACGTATTTGGTAATGTAATCACTTTTTTGTGCTATGAACTTCTTTGGCGAATCACTGGTAGATGCAAATGTTGGATCCAGCATGTTCCATGAGGTACCATCAAACTCGATGATGCCGTTTATCCAGCCCTTGTCCTTTATATAAGTACTGATCCAGGCATGATATTCTTCACCGGCATATCCTACCTCTAAACGTGTGGGAATAGCCTGAGTTCTTAGCATAGTGGCCATGACTGCCGCATAGTCAAAGCATATACCGGTATTTTCGGTAAAGACCTTGTCCACATCGGGCAGATAGCCGCTTTTGACATTTTTAGCCTTGTCATAGTCGTATTTGAAGTTTGAAATGATATAATTGTATACACTTTCCACGACCTCAGTATCGCTGCTGCAGTAGTACGCCAGTGAACTTCCTTTCTTCACAGCCAGAGAATCGGCAGTGAAATTTACATACTGGTTAGGGTACAGATACGGTCCGAATTCATCGGTGATGGAGACAGAAATCACCTGCGACAGCACGGTGGCATATTGTGTCCCCTCAACATTTTCAAACACGGTTACAGTATACGAACCACTTGAAGCAACCAGAGGAAACACTTCATTTCCTCCATGCAGATCAAAGGTGTACGTGACACTGTCAGGCCCGGTTATCTGAAGCTTGACCTTTTGATTAGAACCGTGATAATTCACTATGATATAGCCGCTGCCGCTGTTTGAAGCATCGATACTGGCTACATCACATGTATAGGTTTGTGTGCCGTCGGCAGTTGGAGTAAGCACCTTTGGAGCAGAGTCCCAGGTGCCCTTTTCGGTAGAAGTATGGGAAAGAGGCTCCTTAGATACATCGTCATTTTTGGAATTACCGCATGCACCAAGCAAAAGGCATGATAATAATATGAGTGGAAGTGCTTTTTTATACAGTATGCACTTCACAAAAAGAAAGGATACTAGTGATGAAAAACTTTTTTAATGAGTTCAAAAAGTTTTTCAGCTAGCTATTGCGGCAACAAGATGCCCGAACTGTACATCAATGATTGGTACAGAAGATGACAGTGAAAAATAGCGATACAGTATAAAAAATCTGTTACATACAGTATAAAACTCTTGACTGTGCAATAAAAACGTAGTATATTAGTTCTGTTATTTAGAATTGAAATTAGGAGGTCTTATCGTGGCAACTTTAAAAATTGTTTTATCGGTATTATTTATAATCGTCAGTTTAGTAATTACTATAGTTATTCTTTTCCAGGAGGGCAAGTCAGCAGGACTTGGCACTATCGCCGGAGTTGCTGATACATATTGGGGCAAGAACAAGGGACGTTCAAAGGAAGGACGCCTGGTTAAAGCAACAATTGTATGTGTTGTTCTTTTCTTTATTATCTCAATTGCTTTAAATATGGGAATATGGTAAATACTTAGACTGTCGAGAAATCGGCAGTCTTTTTTATCGCATCAACATCCAGATGATGAAATTTTATTTAAAGCCTGTGCATTTGAAATCAGATGGGGCAACGAAAAGGAGAGATAATGAGTAATATAGATAAATATGAAACACGAAAAAAGATGGTCTATGACTTCATGTGTGATGACATGTATGTTCCAATGAAAATCAAGGAACTTTGCATAGTGCTCGGAGTAAAAAAAGAGGACAGATCACAGCTTGAACAGATTCTTTTGGATTTGCAGGCAGAGGGAAGGATAACACTCTCGAAGCGCGGGAAATACTCAAAGTCGGAAATTAAAAAGACAGTCGGCGTATTCACAGCGCATCAAAGGGGATTTGGCTTTGTCACTGTGGAGGGAGAGCCTGATGATATTTTTATCCCTGCAGAGTATGTAAATGGTGCGATGCACATGGACACTGTTGAGATTACAATCTCCCCTGTCACAACAGGACGCCGCAAGGAGGGAAAGGTTGTTTCCGTCATAGAGCGAGGCATGAAGCAGGTAGTCTGCACCTATGAGGCAAGTGATAATTTTGGTTTTGCAGTGCCTGACAATACCAGATTTGGCACAGATATTTTCATACCAAAGGAACGCTCAAAGGGTGCTATGTCGGGCCATAAGGTAGTGGTTGAAATCACAAGCTATGGTAAAAAGGGCAAAAAGCCGGAGGGCAAGGTTGTTGAAATAATCGGACATATAGATGACCCGGGTACAGATATTCTTTCTATAGTAAAGGCTTATGATCTGCCGGTGGATTTTTCGGAGAAAATCATGCATCAGGTGCAGAATGTGGCAAAGGATGTGACACCTGCGGATATGGCCGGCAGGATGGATTTACGCGACTGGATGATGGTCACGATAGACGGAGAGGATGCAAAGGATCTTGATGATGCTGTGTCTTTATACATGGATGGCGACAATTATGTACTTGGAGTACACATAGCAGATGTGTCGAATTATGTGCAGGAGCACAGTGCCCTTGATGTGGAGGCACTTAAGAGAGGAACATCGGTTTATCTTGTAGACAGAGTAATTCCGATGCTTCCAAGAGAGCTTTCAAATGGCATATGCTCCTTGAATGAGGGATGTGACAGGCTGGCTCTTTCATGCATTATGACAATAAATAAAAAGGGTGAAGTTATCGATCATAAGATTGCAGAGACAGTCATAAAGACAAACCGCAGGATGACATACACAAATGTAAAAAAGATTCTTGCAGATAAGGATGCCGCTGTGATTGAAGAATATAAGGAGCTTGTGCCTATGTTTGAAAAAATGGCAGAGCTTGCAGCAATTCTACGCAAAAAGAGAATGAAACGAGGTTCTATAGACTTTGACTTTCCGGAGACTAAAGTCGTGCTCGATGAAGATGGTCATCCGATAGATATAAAGCCGTATGACAGAAATGTGGCAACAAAGCTCATTGAGGATTTTATGCTTATAGCAAATGAAACTGTGGCTGAGGATTATTTCTGGCAGGAAATACCTTTTGTATACAGAACACATGACAAGCCGGACTCAGAAAAAATCGCAAAGCTTTCCACATTTATCAATAATTTTGGCTATACGCTTCATATTGGAGCTGATGAGGTACACCCAAAGGAGCTTCAGAAGCTTTTGATGAAGGTGGACGGCACAGATGAAGAATCCCTGATAAGCAGACTGACACTGCGCTCTATGAAACAGGCACGATATACAACAGCATGTACAGGACATTTTGGACTGGCGGCAAATTATTATTGTCACTTTACATCACCAATCCGCAGATATCCTGATTTGCAGATACACCGTATCATCAAGGAAAATATCCGCGGCAGGATGAATGATAACCGCAGGGAGCACTATGAGTCTATACTCGATGCTGTTGCAAAGCAGGCAAGTGAGACCGAACGACGTGCAGAAGAGGCAGAGCGTGAAACAGTCAAGCTTAAAAAATGTGAATACATGTCAAATCATATTGGTGAATGCTTTGAAGGAGTTATATCAGGTGTCACGGAGTGGGGCTTTTTCGTGGAGCTTCCAAATACAGTTGAGGGACTTGTGCGCGTGACAGACCTGACAGACGATTTCTATGAGTTTTACGAGGATACCTATGAACTAGCCGGTACAGCCACCAATAAGAGATACAAGCTTGGACAAAAAATCAAGGTTGTTGTGGACAGTACTGACAAAATTATGCGTACAATTGATTTTAAACCGGCGGAATAATATGACAATAATGACAAGATTTTTTGTGATTTAAAAATGCTTATTTTATTATCTGCTATTATTTCATTATCTTATTATCTATTATTTGTCGGTCGTTGTGCGATAGATTTATTGAAAAAGATGTCATAATATATTAAATAGTGTAAATAAAAAGAAATGTGAACCAGCGGTTTACAATAATTTGCTTTTTAGATATTGGCAATTGAAAAAAAATGTGTTAGTATTGTAAAGCAGTTTGAGGAAAGGAGATACCGACATGGCTAAGGAACCAAAGAAATTAATAGCCAACAACAAAAAGGTCTATCACGATTACTTTTTGCTTGAGAAATACGAAGCCGGTATTTCACTTGCAGGAACTGAGGTGAAGTCACTTCGAATGGGAAAGGGCAGCATAAAGGAGTCGTTCATCCGTATTGAGAACGGTGAGATTATCCTGTATGGCATGCATATCACACCATATGAGAAGGGAAATATCTTCAACAAGGATCCACTCAGACCTAAAAAGCTTTTACTCCACAAGAAGGAAATCGAGAAGCTTTCATCAAAGATGAAGGAAAAGGGTTTCACAATTGTGCCTGTGGAGGTATACTTTAAGGGGAGTCTGGTCAAAGTAGAGATAGCACTTGCCAAAGGTAAGAAACTTTATGATAAGAGAGCAGACATAGCCAAGAAGGATCAAAAGCGAGAGGCACAGAGAGATTTCAAAATCAGAAATCTGGGTTAGTAAGGCTTTGGGCGGACCGAAGCGGAGCGGAGACCATGAAGCGTAGCTTCATGTATACCGCAAAAAAAATTGAATATGGGCTAGTAAAGGTTTCGACGGGGTACATGCAGCTGGAGAAGCGAGTCGTATGGCGATGCGTTAAATGGCCAAATTAAAATTAAACGCTGAAGATAATTTAGCATACGCTGCCTAATGGCAGCAGTCTGACCTAGAGCACTCACACTTTAGGACCCAGGCTTCGACTATGTGAGAAACGACGTTGGCAAAGCTTTGAGCCATCGGGCGTATCATGAAGCTACTGAAACCACAAGGTTGTTTGTTATCGTGTGGCAGAGGGAATGTTAAATAATAAACTACACTCGTAGAAGGACAGGGAATTGTATTTCGGACACGGGTTCGACTCCCGTCTAGTCCACTAAAAAAGTGGCTTAAATACTGAATTTGAGCCACTCATTTTTTTAAAGGTACTCAAAAAGGTACTCAACATTATTCTTTTTTATGAAAAGAGAATCAAGCATAAACGAATAAATAAAGGCTTTACACTTCATTGTGCAAAGCCTTTTATTAAATTATTTTTTCCCTTTTAGGTATTGTGTACCCATGGGAAATGAGTTTATAAATGTACATTGCAAACAGCAGACATCTATTTTATAATCAAATATATAGCTCGGGATTTTGGAGGAAAACATTGGATAAAGAAATCAGAAGAAAAGATAGAGCAGTAACAGATATAAACAAGATAACAAAAATTATAGATGAGGCTAAGATTTTGCATCTTGGACTAATAGATAAAGGGTTTCCTCATATTGTGCCACTACATTACGGATATGAATATGACGCTACAAAGGACATTTTTGTATTTTATATGCATAGCGCAAAGGTGGGACATAAGATTGAATTAATAAAAGAAAATGGTAACGCCTGTATAGAATTGGAAACTGATATCGAGCTTGATGCCGCAGAAGATATTCCGTGTCAGTATAGTTCTTTTTATTCATCTGTGATAGGACAAGGAAAAGCAACCATAGTTGAAGATATAGAGGAAAAGAAATATGGTCTAAATCTTCTTATGAAAAATCAGACAGGTAGAACTTTTGATTTTAGTAATCAAATGGTTGGTACAGTAGCAGTTATTAAAGTTGAGATTTCTGATTATACAGCTAAAGCAAGAGTAAAAATCAATGGATAAGGTCAAACTGAAAAATCGGAATTTTGGAGGTTACTATGGCTTTTGATTTTAAGAAAGAATTTAAAGAATTTTATATGCCTAAGAATAAACCAGAGATTGTAAATGTACCTAAGGCAAATTATATTGCAGTTAGAGGAAAAGGCAATCCAAATGAAGAAGGTGGGGCATATCAACACGCAATCAGTATTCTATATGCTGTTGCATACACATTAAAAATGAGTTACAAGACCGATTATAAAATTGAAGGCTTTTTTGAATATGTTGTTCCGCCATTGGAAGGTTTTTGGTGGCAGGATGATGTCGTGGGTGTAGATTATACAAATAAATCTGCTTTCAACTGGATTTCTGTTATTCGTTTGCCTGATTTCATTTCTAAAGCTGATTTTAACTGGGCGGTAGAAACAGCAACGAAAAAGAAGAAACTAGATTGTTCGTCAGCAGAGTATCTTACGATTGATGAAGGATTATGTGTTCAAATTATGCATATAGGTTCTTTTGATAATGAGCCAGCAACTGTTGCTCTTATGGATGCTTATTTAGAACAAAATGGGTATGTTAATGATATTAACAAAGATAGATTGCATCATGAGATTTATATGTCTGATGCAAGAAAGGCTGCCCCAGAGAAATGGAAAACTGTAATTAGACATCCGATTAAGAAAGCGTAAACTCGGAATTTACGAAAGAGGTACAGAACATGAAGAAAATCAGTTTAGTGGTTTTGCCAGCTATAACAATAGCGTTAGAAATATTGCCGCTCGGGGCAGTTTGTATTTTTGCTCCATCTCCGACAGAAAGAGTAAAAGAAACATTCTCATACTTTAGTACAATACCGTTTGGCTATGCAAATTTTGCCCCACTTATTACAGCTGTACTTACTGTTGTTATCTTGTTACTGTCGTTGATTTCATTAAAGAAAAATGGAGTTTTCAATTCTATGTTTGTTCTTTCAATTATTACAGCAGTTATTTCTCTTTTGCCGTTGGTGTATGGATTGAGTTATTTCACCTTTGTGGGAGCCTTAATAACGATGGCACTTGTAACCGAATGCATTTTGATTAAGATGCAACAGAAGTAAAGTAAAGCGACAACTTCCAGTTTGCCGAAATATATTTCTAACTTTCCCCATTTTACAGGTTTTCCAGCCTATTCATTAGTGAAATGATATGTATTTTCCCTTATTTTTGCCCTTATGAGATAATCACAAGGGAAATAAGGGAAAGTTTTATTTAGTCGTTTCCTGCCACTTTATCAAGTAACCTTGCGGATTCCCGTTTGGCTTTTCTTGTGGAGTGAGCGTAGACATTCATTGTGGTACTGACATCTGAGTGTCCTAACAGTTCTTGCACATCCTTTGGTGCTGCTCCATTTGCCAGAAGGTTGCTTGTGTAGGTGTGTCGCAACTGGTGAAAATGAAATCCTTCAAATCCATCCAGTTTCTGAGCAATCTTCCTGCAAATAGTTCCTAACGTGCTTGGCAGTTCCAGACTTCCATCCGGTCTTAAGCAGACAAAGGATATTTCCTTATAATCTTCTAGAACATTCTCTGTTCCGTCCAGATGATAGAACTCATAGTAAACTCTGTTTTTGTCTTTTACTTCTCTGTAGTAGTTTTTGTGGTAAAGTTCTCCGTACTGCATTCGGTTTTTAAGTTGTTCCTTTCGGGCATTGCGAAGAATCTCTGCCAGTGTATCTCCAAAATCAACAATCCTTACCTTTTTTCGTTTGGTTGGTCCGATGATATTCTTGTGCCTTGAACCATCATATCGGATACTGCGTCTGATCGTAAGGCACTGTTCTTCAAGATTTACATCCTGCCATGCCAGACCACAGGCTTCACCGATACGAAGTCCTGCATAATAAGCTATCTGGATTGGAAGTATTGCCGGTGGATTGTAATCCTGTAGAAATTCAATCAGTCTTTCATAATCCTCTCGTGGAATTGGCTGTATATCGCCATCCATGTCATCATCAGAAAACAGGTCAACCTCATCCGTCTGGTATTTCAGCTTAATATACTGCATCGGATTGAAAGTGATATATTGCTTTGGTGATACTGCAAACCGGAATGACTGCTGTAATACTGCCGAGAAAGAACGAATGTAATCTTTGCTGTAACCTTTTCTTTCTGAACCATCTGGATAAGTGCCACCAAAGGAAAGCAGATCGAAGAAGGCTTGTAAATGCTCAGATGTTACATTTTTCAACTTTCTCTCTGAAATTGGATGCTTCTTGATGTTGGTAATAGCACCAAGGTAATTCTGGACTGTCCCATTACTGAGAGTACCGGTCTTTAATTCTTCCTCTGCCCATATATCAAGTAATTCTCCAACTGTAATATTTTCCGACTTTGCAATGAATTTCTTGCTTTCGTAATCGTCCATTGCCTGACGGAGCAGTTTTTCCGTTTCACTTTTGCTTTCTGTTCCAGCGTATTCTTTCTGAACCAGATTGCCGCTTGCATCTTCTACATAGAAGCGGTAGTACCATTTCTTTCCTTTTTTTCTTACAGATCCTTTTGCCATAATCGTGTGTCTCCTTTCGATATCAGACAATCGGAACTGATGAAATGCTTCTTGCGTGTA